>Ga0078972_1007519_pt1 | contig 24117 bp, 47 predicted proteins | sample YelNatPaOPGAMG01_FD_67568 | JGI IMG/M metagenome (GOLD analysis project Ga0078972, IMG submission 67568) | Hot spring thermophilic microbial communities from Obsidian Pool, Yellowstone National Park, USA - OP-RAMG-01 (SPADES assembly) (version 2) | ecosystem: Environmental > Aquatic > Thermal...
TTTAAGCTTCAGCTCTTCGACGACCAGATGAACCTTATCAAAGAAGAGGTTGGCTACGCTCCACCCGTCTCCTCTCCTCAGCTACTTTACTTCTCAGCGCCTGGTAGAGCGGGTTATCAGGCGAGGCTCTACACGGACACGATGCTCACAGATCTAACATACGTTTTCCCAGCTGTTGCCGACACCACCCCAGATGGGAGGACGAGGGCCGTCTTCTCAGGCTTCTCTTTGAGCAACCGCTTCCCCTCCGCTGGCTCATCGGTTTCCGTTTCCATCTCAGCTCAAAACGTTGGGAGAGATGGTTGGCTGAATGCCGCTATACACGGGAGGGACCTATATACGCTGAGCGAGCTCATAGCGTGGACCTATGGGGGGTGGAGATACCTTTACCCAAACCAATCCACAAGCTGGGCTTGGAGCTTCACCATGCCAGACACAGACTTGATCCTAGACTTCCTAATCTACGTCTACGACTGGACCTACGAATACATACTCGACTACCTAGGCTACGTGGCGATACTATACGAGGATTCGCCTAGAACCCTAACCTTAGCTTCAGATAAAGCGGAGGTTAAGAAGGGTGAAGCATTCACCTTAAGCGGAGAGGCGAAGAGAGGCGGGAAGCCTCTCGCAAGGCACCCCGTTTGGATATACAAGAAGATCGAAGGTAAATGGTATCCGCTCACCTGGGTTGCAACCAACAGCTTAGGCGCATACAGCGCTTCTTTAAGCGGAGACCAGCTCACAGAGGGAGACAACGTGTTCAAAGCGCTTGGTGTGCCAACCTACGCTGGTGGAGCATACGCTGCTGCGCTTGGGTTAGCGGTTGGGGAACCCTTCACGCTTGCGAAGCCACCTTCTCCACCCACCTTAAAGCGGGTGTAAACCTTCTAGTATGCTTAACCCTAACAGGTATGGAGCCAACCCTGTAGCCTAAGAACCAGGCTCTGTTAGCGAACTCAATATCTTCACTATACATGTGCTTAAACCCACCTAGCGCTTCGAACACACGCTTCCTAACAAGCTGAAAACCACCTAAGCAACCTATGGGTGAGTTCAAAGCGGCGTGGAAGTTTTGAACAAGAATGTTCCACGCATCTTCAGAGTAAGATGTTTCATAGAAGCCTGTCGCAAGATCTAAGCCACACTCCTCCGCAAGCCTAACGGCAACACCAAGATCTAAACCCATTAAATCAATATCCGAATCAAGGAACAGGATCCACCCTGTTTTAGCCGCGTAGCCTCCAACGTTCTTAGCGTAGCTGTGGCTCCCACCCCTAACCACAATAACCTCAGCTTCACCTGAAAACGTCTTCCTAAACTCTTCGCCTTCAGCTAAAGGAACAACAACCGTAACGTCAGCCAAGAAGACCCCGCTTCTTAGCCTCCTCCACCATAGTGCTGAACACAGGTACCGCCCTCAAACCACTTACCAAGTAAGGCCAAGTGAAGTAAAGCAGCACCCCACCAACCACTATCGTTGCAACAGCTCCACCAAGTAAGCCCCATCCAAACGACTCCCAATCCCAAGGATCGTCCAAGTTAAATCACTTTATCAGAGCTTCAGCGGCTACGCCTAGAAGTGGACTCAGTAACCCAATTATCTTCGATATGTCTGAGAACTTGAGGTCGCTACTCGCCCACCACCATATTGCTGCTTCGATTATCCACACGATCAAGGGGAGGAGAATCCACACAACTGGCATAACCCAAACTTCTTCTAAGCCAAGTGCGGAGATAGCTGCTTTACCATCCACTTCACCTAGGGTGAGCGTTCCCACGGTTCTGAAGGGTTTGAACTTAACTTCACTCAGCTTCCTAACCTCAACCGACAACCTATCTTCCCCTCAGCTTATCTAAGACAATGGTGCCTCCTATAAGTATGACTCCGCCTAAAGCCGCTATCAAAGCGACTGGTAGGAACCACCAGGGGAGCTGAATCTCAGTAGGTAACGCGACATCAGCCTCCACGTCCACGTAAGCGGTAACCCTACCCTGAGGCCACTGAGGTAAAACCACTTGGTAGTCGAGTTTAAGCGTGTTGTCTCCGCTTTTCACCAAGCTGGTTACGTCGTAGGTTTTATGCATGGCTTCGCTTCCAACACCTAAAACTGTTTCGTTGAAGGTCGCTTTAGCTGTAGCGGGGTTAACCCAATTCAAGTTAGCGTCTAATGTGAGAGACGCCTTCTTTAAACCCGTGTATCTGAAAGTAACTACCCTAACAGCAGGGGGCTCGTAAACAGGCTCATCCTTCCAAAACCAGTGTCTATACTCCAATTTAAACTACTTTTTCTGAAGGCTCTGATACGCTACAACCCCGCCTACCACAGCAACTGAAGCCAAGCCTCCAGCAACCGCTATAGGCACCCAGTTCTCCTGAAGCCAAGCCCAAGCGCCTTCAGCCGCTGTAACTTCAACCGCCGCTTGAGTTATGCCGTCTTCGAATCTATCGTCTCCAGCGAAGTCTAGGTAGAAGGTGTATGTTCCAGCTGAGAGCTTACCTAGGTTAGCCCAGGCTTCACCCTTACCTAAACCCACGTTAACGGTGACGCTCTTAGACGTAGGCCCAGACACACCTAACGTTGCTTTAACCTGATAGGGCCAATCGCTTCTCCAAGCGCCTGTTGCGTCCTGCCACTGAAGGAAGCCGAATATGTAGACGTCTTTATCCACGCCGATCACAGTCTTATATGGAGGCGGAGTGTGGGTTGTTATGCAGAAGCCAGCTGGCGGTCCTTGGTCTGCGGTTCCGTAGTTAGTCCACCTAGTTAGATACTTACCTATTCTAACTGTGCCCGTAGCCCTCACCATCCAACTTCACTCCTTTGAGTTAGCACCACGCCCGCTATTAAACCTATCCCCGCTAACCCACCCGCTAAAGCCAGGTATGGCCAATACTTCACCCACCAAGGCTCCTCTGTAACCTCAACCCTAACCTCAGCCTCAGCTGGCGGATATGGGTCGGACAACGCTTATCTCTTCACCAAGCTTTGGTACGCGATTACCCCGCCTACGGCAACTATGGGGGCTAATGCACCTAAGACTGTTAAGAGGTCTGTGAGCTGAGCTTGTGTTTGAAGCGTGTATTCGCTTGGGGCGAAGAAGATAAGCGCTGAAGGAATATACAGCCCCTCGAACACAGCTTTAACGGTTTGGCTTGTTGTAAGCGTTAGGGAAGCTGAGAAGTTTCCGTTTGCGTCTGTGGTAGGTGAAGCAATAAGCGTTGAATCAGCATATATCTTCACAGGCGCAACCGCTAACCCAACCCAGTTTCCAGCTGTCTTCTCATACTCCAGTTTGCCTGAAACTGTGAATGCAACGCCAGGAGGAATCGAAGCTGGAGCGGATATCGATATTCTAGTTGGGAAAGCAACAGCAACCCGAACCTCTGGACTGTAGTATTCCACGCCAGCTGGGTCGGTGTATCTAACCCTCCACCTAACGTCTTCACAAGCCCTATCGTACCCAAGAGTTATAGTTGAAGAAGTGTATCCGTTCGCGTCAGTTGAAGGCATAGGTGTAGTATAAGTGTACCAGCCTGTAGCCGTGTAATACTCAAGGTAGAGGCTTTGGCCACTGTAGCCAGCGCCGTCCCTCGTAAGCCTAGCTGTGAAGGTCACTACTCCACCAGCCTTCTCCCACCTTTTATCCGCGGCGAGGGTGAGGTCAAGCTTCTCCACGGTGACGGCCTTCGAAGCCTCAGCTGAAACATACGGCATATCCTAAACTTAACATACAGCGATATTTAAGCACTTAGCCGCCAACCTATATGTGAGCTTAACCACAGCTTCACCGCTCACCAGAGGCTGATACACCATACCGAACACAGTTAACCATGTTCAGCGATAATAAAGTTTGCTGAACTTCTCAGCTTCCTGACCCACGGCAACCAAACCAACCGCGGCAAGCGGAGCCACGCCACCAACCAACCCACCCCAACCAGGAGCCTCAGGCGCACCAACGTGTGGACCAACATCCACGCCTAGAAGATCGCTAACGTAACCGAACTTGCAGTGAACCGTAACCAAGCTTGAGCCAGCGTGGAGAACACCAACCAAATAGGGTAGATTATTCACATAAGTGAATAAAGCGCTGCCACTGTCCCCTGGATCCGCCATGTAACTTGTTATAATCTGGTCTTCAAACACTACAGTCCCCCAGCCTTCAACCTTCACGGTAGCATGTGTGTCTGAGATTGAGCCGCTGGTTAATCCGCTTGTTCTACCACTCTTGTAAACGGACATTCCTATAGCTGGCTCAACACTCCCATACAATGCGCCAACGTCGAGAATCTCAGCTTTAACCAAATCAGGTGAATCAGGCTTAGCTACGGCTGCGTCAACCAAGTTTCCTTCATACTCAACCCTAACCCAACGCTCCAAACCACCAATTCGATCAGCTGGAGAAGATCCTCCGTCGTAGCGCCCAGGTTGGAGGCAATCCTTACCCTTGTAAGCCGCCCTCAAATCACCATAATCTTGGCTCAGCACGTGCGCGTTGCTTAGGATAAGCGGCGCCCTAGTGGATTTGTCGAGAACTATGCAGGAAAGGGTGCCTGCGGTTATGTCTGGTGTGCCTACTGATATTCCCCCTATGCTCGGCCTAAACCTGGCGGTTCTAGCTGTGGCGAAAGCCTGTAGGCTAAGGGGGTGAACAAGCGGCCTAATCTTGCCTGTCACGATAGCCGTCACCTTCAAGTCGTCTAAGCTCAAGGGAAGCTCTGGAGCAACCTCTGAGCTCTCAACGTAAACAACCAAACGCTGGTTTCGAACACCGATTCCAGTTACGCCTTCAATCTTTAGGAGCTCGCTTTTACGCTTCTCCTTAACCTCAAGAGCCTCAGCTAAACCCATTTGGAGCTCACCTCAGAGGCTTAAGTCGGCCAACGACCACGACTTGAATTGGAACGTTTGCTACAGAAGTAGGGACCTTAGGAGCGGCCTCTTCACTCTCAACGTAAACTATGATTCGATCAGCTAACCTACTTACGCCCACAACCCCCGGTATAGCCATTAAAGCTGATTCTACACTCAACCCAAAAAGCGAAAGAACTAAACAGAATAAAAAGGTTTAGGTAAGCCCTACGCTGGCGTAGGTGAGCAACCCAAAAAGCAAGCTTTAAACCGCTTTAAGGAAAAGAAGAAAAACAGAAGCCGAAGCAAACAATCCAACAGAGAAAAAAAGGTTTAGGTGGAGTGCGGTCAGCACCTACAGACCAAAATATGCTTCCCGCATTTTATGCAGTGCTTACATTTTGGGCACATGTGTGAGTTAGGCTTACGCGGAATCCACGTGTAACCGCAATGCGGACACTTTAAAGTGGGGAGTGTGTAAGTCATTTAAGCCACTCTACCTCTTCAGGGTTGAAGCCCATTTTTCGCAACACTTCACTTGCTTCCCGAGCGACTTTAGCCCTAACAGCTGGGTCTTCGAGAGTCTCCACGTCGCACTTCAAGTGAAGCTTTAAGATTTTGATTGTTTTGTCTCCCCGCTTGACTTCTATTTCCCAGCCAAGCTCCTCGGGCTTAACCAGAAAAGGCAGGGGCTCAATAGGGTCGGGGACGGGGACATAGGGTTTACCGCATATCTCGCAAACAGGTAGGGAAGCGAGCTTAGAGAGCTCAATCGTCTCCTGAAGCCTGGTCAAGGGACTTTTCTGATCAAAACCGAACCGTGGTTTACCTCTCATTTCTCCACCACTCCATAGATTTGCCGCCAGGTTGAAATATACCAGTACTTGCCGTGTTGAGCGTAGTCGAGAAGCTCCTGTAACCCATGCTTCTTTATGCTTCGCTTATGCTTCTCAAGAAGGTGTTGCCTAAGCTCTTCGATCGTATTAAACGCCTCAAGACAGGGGTAAACAGGGCAATCCAACCCTACTCACCCCTCTCTAAGGCGGACATCCAGCTGGCAATATGGAAGACAGCGCACTCACCTTTAGGGTTGTTGAGATCAACAATAAACCAGGCGCACTGTTGCTTAACGCACTCCGAAGGCTCCGAACCATTTTTAGAAAGAAGTGGGCAAATCAAGACAATCATCCTATAAATGTTTATGAGGGAACACGCACTGACAATAGCCTGCCAAGCATACACACATATACCCGTCAAGAAGACACTTACCGCTCTTTGTTAGGCTCTTACATTCCACTACTCCAACTCTCATCCTCTCTACCTACCTCCCATGACCAGCCCCTTGGCATTTCATTGCTAATCTATCGAATCTATCCCCTTCGTGTCTGAAGGCTAACTCCGCTTCTATCGGAGAACCGCCGAAGTCCCTATCAATCACGTAGCTCTCAAGTAAATGCCCGAGAGGGCATAAAACATAGACGCGGTTTTTAGATACTCGTATTATTGCACCCCTTTTCTTCGTAACGTTATTCACCTGCCCACTCATTGCTCTCACCTAAAAGAATGTAGTTCGGCTGGTCAAGGCCGAACTCAATTTGTAACTGAGCATATTGCCTCTTATGCTCAGTGCATAAAAGCTCATTCCACTCCGGGAAACCCCGGTCGCTCCAGTCTATAAGCCACTTGGCTTTTGTGTGCTTGCCTTCCAGAAGACAAGCTATACATAGCTCGCTCATTTTGCCTGCACCTCTTAGGAGTGGGCGGCTTCAGCCAGCCGCACCCACTCCTCAAGTATTTTGTAAGTTAGCGGTGAGACTGTATACCTGAAAGTCTTTTGCTCGTAGCCGCCACGTATATCTACCTTACGTTTCACGAAGACGCTCCTGTTGCGAAAGAAGTATCCGTCGAATACTCCTAAGGATACTCCTTTCTCTAGAAGGGGTTGGAGATCTTTCTTTAACCCTCGCCCGCTCTCTCGCACCCTGGGGTTTGAGGGCGCATTTACTTCAGCGGCGGGCTGCTGGCTTTCGAGCTTGTCGCTCATTTACGGTCGGTATAGGTATATACCTATAAGTATATAAACCGCTCGATTTTCACTTAACTCATATTTAAACCCTGAAAACTTGAAAACAAGCGTAAATTTACAACTTTACAAGCAAGCCTGGAGCAAGGCTAAGGTCTTCCCAATCTTTCCCACCTTTGCAATCCTAACCACGCTTGAGTGTGAGCGTAGGGGTCTAAATCCACTTGTAATTGTAAAACCTAAAGTTGAGTTCATATGAAGCTAAACCGCCTAAACAGGCTTTGCAAGGGGTTGCAAAACTTTACAACGTGTTGCAAAACTGTTTCGCTTACAACCTTTTTGCAATGTTGCAAAAACATATATGCTTGGGTGTGTGAAGCTAGGGTATGAGGTCTGAAGGCGAGGTAATTAACCTGTTGCGTGACGGCTGGCGTTTTAGAGCGGCGGGTCCGGGCAAAAAGTATATTGTAATCAGCGATAGAAGCGGTCGTCGCACAAGAGGCACCGGGCTTAAGAATAGTGTAGAAGACTGGGAGAAGGCTAGAGATCTTGAAGCTAAAGCGCGTATGCTGAACCTAATGGTTGAACAAGCCAAAGCGCCTACACCCGCGGTTGAAGAAGCCAAGAAGCCTGAAACGCTAGGAATACTTGTAACCTCATTCGCCCAACTAAACATACTCGACAAAAATACTCTGAACCTGGCTAGAAGGATCCTAGACCTTCTTGAAGCCCGTTTGCAAAGGTGAAAAGGCGGTTGCAAAATCTCCGCTGCTTCATTTGGGTTGTAAACGGTTGCAAATCTTTATAACCTTGGCTTACGCTTGCTAATGTGGTATGGGCTTTGATAAAGGGCGGTTGATCAAATTGCTACGTAACGGTTGGCGGCCTAGACCAGGCGGAGCGGGCAAGAGATATATTGTTCTCACGAAGGGAAGAGAAAACCGAAGCGTCGGCTTGAAAAACGACGAAGAAGGTCAAAAGCTGTTGAAGGAAATCATGGCTGAAGCGGGCATAAACCCCGAAGAGGAAACACAGGAGAAAGGTGAAGAAGTTAAAGAAGAGGCCGAAGAAAAGCCGAAGGAGGCGACAGCTAAAACCATCGTTGAAGCAGCTGTAGCGCTGCCTGAATCAAGTAAACCAGCCACACCTAAAGCTGAAGTCTCCGTGTCAGATGCGGTTAAACCTAGCCTTGATACCGCTTCATACGAATACAACCTTATGCTGTTCCTAGGCAAAATGGTGCGCTACGAGCTTCAGGGCGACGTGAAGATAACCGAAGAGGAGCTTAAGGACCCCGAGCAGGCGGCTAGGAAATACTTCGCATTCATTCAAACACTTTTAAAGCTCCGAGAAGACGCTAAAGCCTATGATAGGCTTATGGCTGAGAATGTTGTTGCCCGAGCGGCGATTAAGGAGCTTAAAACGGCTGTGCTGCAGCTGAAGGAGTTTAGCGACGCAGCGTGGTATAGTATGTGTGAGCCGTGTAGAAAGAAGGCTATGTATGTTTTAGCTATGAAGTCGGCGAGAGCTAAAGAGGTGATAACACCTTGAGTGACGTTGAGAAGATCGTGGAAGAATACGCTGAAACGAAGGGCCTAGATAAAGAAGAGGCTAAAAAACGCCTAGTCCCGTTGCTTAAATCCGAGCCCGATAAAATGGAGCAGATCAAAAGGGAGCTAGGGTTAACGAAAGAAATACTTCAAACCTACAGCGAGCTCAGCCAAAACGCACCTGAGCCGCTGAAGATCATAGCAGGGATCAAAGCAAGCGAACAGATCGCTAAAATCGACAGCGAAGAAGACCCCCTAGAGGAGACTATGAAAAAGATTAAGAGGCACTTCATGGAGCTGAAGCTTATGGACGTAGCTTCTAAAGCCGTTTTCGGCGAAAAAGAGAAGGAGGAGAAGCCTAAAACCGAGGAGATTAAGGCGGCGCTTGAACCCTTCCTTAAGAAATTCGAGGAGCTAGCGGAGTACGTTGAAGGGAGAAAGAGGGACGAGGTTCAGCAGGTCCTAAGCGAAATAAAGGAAGCGCTTGCCTCAAGAAACCAGCCTACAGGCGAAGAGAATCCGAAGGAGGTTGTTGAGAAGGCTAGGAGGGTGTTCGACGACATAAAGGATCTGGCGTCAAACTGGGGCTACAAGCTTGAAAGAGACACCATAACAAAACAGGAGCTTGAAGAAATATTGAAGGAGAGGCAGGAGAAGATCCTAGAGGAGCTCGCTGAGAAGCCTGAGCGTATAAAAGAAATCCTAGAAGCCAAAGGATACAAGGTCCAGGGCGGCCCAATACCATACGCGCAGGTTGAGAAAATGCTTGAAGAAGAGAGAAGGAAGGTTCTGGAGCAGGTTCAAGACGACATAAAAATCAGAGAGCTAGGCGGAATCATAAGGGAGAGTGTAAAAGAGGTTATCGGATTATTCAAACCCATGGTTGGAACCTGGTTTGAGAAAAGCCTAGAGGAAAGGGCTGCTGGAGGCGAAGGAGAATCGACAGAGCAACCAAGCTCGTCGGAAGAGGGGTCGCAGCAGCAGTAGAAGGCGTTTTAACAGGCTTACTCGACGGCGCGCTCTCACTCTTCGGCCCAAGAGGCTTCAAAATACTCATAGAAAACAACTTCTACATAATCGAAAGCATAGCCTACGCCGCAACCAAAAGACCTGAAATAGAGAAGATCAAAGGAATAACGCCGAAGGAAGCTGAAATCGTAGCCCTAAAACACAGGGAAATGGCGAAGTGGGCCCTAGCCGCCCTAGGCTTCACAAGAACCATGCTCCGAAAAATCCCAGAGCCAACATTAAAAGAGTATATAACCCCAGAGCGCCTAAAGAAGTGGATGAGGGAGAAGTATCCTGACCTGTGGAAGGTGTTTGAGGAAGAGGGGGAGAAGGCTGAAGCATGGCTGAAGAACGAAGTGGAGAAGGATCTCCTTCCGTGGATATTTGGGAGGCGGTTAGGGAGAACCTCCCCCTCATAGCGGGAAGCCTACTCTCATTCATAACAGGAGCTGTACTCATAGCTGACGACTGGAGAGACTTCGGTAAAACAGACAGACCAACACACCACGTTTACACAGGCCTCATACCCTTCTTCGCGGGCTTAATAGGCTTAGGAACAGCAGCAGTAAACATAACCCAAAGAGTGAATAAGAGCAACACCACAACAGCCAAGAAGGTTGAAAAAGAGTTTAAGCTAGAAGAATACGCACCCGAAATCCTGGAGGCGCTCAAATAAATGGTGGACCATAAGACGCATAGGGAAAGGTGCCGAAAGCTTCTTGGAGACGACTACGCTTGGGTCCACCGCTACATGGATCAACCATACAAAATCCTAGGTAGGCGACACAGGATACTCCGCCACGACGAGGAAACCGCGCTACTCCTAGCAATCAAAACAGGAGACCCAAGAGCATACGTGGCGTCAATGGACCACCTTCAGGCGGACGGGGTGATTAAGAAGCGTGCCAAAGGTTGAAATCCAAACACCAGAGGGCTGGAGCCCCTACGGGGAGTATAGGAGCGAAGACGAAGCCGCAAGAGTAGCGGAAACACTCACCAAAATGGGGTTCTCAGCTAGAGTAAAGAAGGGTGGTTAAATTGGCTGAAAAGGGGAAAGAGGGGACTCTTAGGGATCCGTTGACTTTTGGTCGGTTTAAGAAGTGGATTTACGATCACCTTTTGCCTGAAGCGGATAAGCTTCTCGTTGAAGGGTGGCTTGAAGAGTTTAGGAAAAACAACCTGGATTTAACGTTCAGCGAAGCGCTAGATAAGATCGAGCACCCCTCCAGCGAGAAAGATAGGCCAGCCGTGGATATCCACGATCAAATAGACTGGTACGCTATTTGGGCTGATCGTGAGGAGATAGATAAGCTTCTCCAATACGCTGAAGCACTCAGAGAAGCCCTTAAAACAGGCAAGATCAAGGGGAAGGACATTGGGTTATATAGGAAAGAAGTGGTCACGATCAAAGAATCCACGAAGTGGAGGAAGAGGGTTGAGGAGCTTGAGCGCAAGCTAGCTGAGCTCGAGAAGAAGCCTCCACCACCGCCGCCAACTAAACTCACCTCAGATCAAATCGACCTACTCTACAATCAGTTTGAAACCGAAGTAACCAAAGCACTCAGAAGAGGCTTGTTCCCAAGAGAGAAAGATAGGTTCGAGCAACTCATACCTAAAATAGAGAACCTAAGCTACGAGGAAGCAAAGAAGCAAGTATCCATGCTCGCTGAAACAATCATAGCCGAGGAGAAGCCAACTGTTCCCGAGCGAGCTTTGATAGAAACACCCTGGGGCACATACAGATTCAAAGTGAAGAAGGTTAAAGTTATAGCACCACCGATACCAGTCTGGTGCAGGGTTGTGGCAACCTACCCCTATCTAAGCCAAGTGAGAAGCGAAGCAATCATACTAAAAAAGAAGAAGCCCACCGCATACATAGGATACGCATACGACATAGAGCGGGTCACCTGGGCTGTGATCGAATGCGACCGATTTCCGACTGGAGCGGAAACAGACCAAGACGGCCTCCTACTAATACCCGCAGTTAAAAGAGAATGGTGGGAATAAATTAGAGCTGCTCTAAATGGTGGTATTTCCCCTTCTCATACTCCGCAAGCACATTACAGTTCCAACACCTAACTTCTAATTCGTTAAGGTCTTCTAAGCCCTTGAGAATTCGCCTATAAAGATTAATTCCCTTGTAGTCATTCTTTCTACCGTTTTTATGGTGTATATTCAAAAGCCGAAGATCTGTAACTCCGCAATTAACGCATTTTCCACCAAGAAGCTGTAGCGCTCTCTTCTTTATTCCCAAACGCCATTTCAAACTCCAAGCAGAGAGCCTATCTCTGTTCTTCTTCCTCCACTCTCTGGTTTGAGCTAAAAGCCTATCTCTGTTCTTCTTCCTCCACACTTTATTGTATTCTCTTTGATATTCTCTCTTCTTAGGCCAATTGTAAGCTCGCTTTGGGTTTTGCCTTTTCCATTCCTTAATACGCTTTAAGCATTCTGGACAGGTTTTCCTTTCAGGTTGAGGATTTGGTTTAAGACAGCAAACACATATGTTAGCCAACATCAATCCCTTATACCATTCGCTTTATAAACTTTATTTTAAGGAGAGTGGTATGAGCAATCTTAATATGGAATAGTGACTTATCGCAGTCCGCAGGGAATGGTATGAATAGGTGGAGAGCAGGGTGTCGCAAGCGATAAAAGGGTTGGACGTGGACACGCTCCTTAAGAGATATAGGGAGTATAATGTTGCTCTTGAGATTCTTAGGGACAGCGGGGGGAAGAGGGATAAAACAGTTGACACACTAAGGGGAATGGCTTGGCAACTCTACCACATTCTCAGAGACTTAGGCTACGAAGTAGACGAACCAGCTTGGCCCTGAGCTTCCTTTAGAGCTTTAGAGGCGACTTCAGCGTGAGTGTAAACGATTGAAGCCGCCATTTCCCTAATCGTTTTATCGTAAGTGAACCTTCTACCCGTGGTGGCTTGATAAACTCCCTGAGCCATCCTAAGATACTTTAGCGTCTCCTCACTAACCCTAATGGTTTTGCTCCCCACGAAGCTTAAGTATGCATAAGTATGCTTAAGAATATTTCGCATACTCTATCTCAAGCTTAAACGGAGAGTTCATAAAATAAGCGAACTATGATCTAAGCGGAGGTGAACCCAAAAACATGGTTGAAACAGGCGGAAAAGTTAAGCAAATCGGGGGCGTAGCTCGATTCTACATTAAGCCAGCGCTAGGCAAGGTAATCATAAGGAAGAGCGGAGTAAACAGGCAAAGCTCTAAAGTCATACAGAGAAACAACGCGGCCAGAGACGCTTGGTCAGGACAAAACGGGTGCCCAGCACAAGCGGGCGGAGTCCCCTGGAAAGAGTTCGTAAAAGCCTTAAGTGCCTGCGCAAGAACCAAAGGACTTGGGGCAGGAGTGGCGAAGACAAGAGAATACAGAATGCGCTTCAACAAGTACGTTAAGGCGCCTAAAGCACCCGCTCCAGCGCCAGCTCCAGCGCCAACATAATTCACTATTCCCCCTTCTATTTTTTAGATTAAGCTTTTCTTAGGGTTGGGACTGTTTTTCTAGGAGTTCTTTCACGTGTTTCTCGTCGTATTCTGGGAAGCCTGTCGCCTTCACTCTACCGACTTCCTTCTTTCCCTTGAACACGACAACAACTCCTACGTCGCTTCCAAGCTTAAGGTCCTCATCCAAAACTTCACACGCACCAGAAGCATCTGGCTTAAACTCCATTTCAGCTAAAGCCACACCCTTCTCCTCAGCGACCTTATAAGCGGCTTCTCTTAAACTTGGGCATAAGCCGCACCCCTTCTTTGTAACTAGGAGTATTAGGTCTGGGTTCTCCTCTAGAAGCTTCTGGAAGCCGTTTCTAGCACATACGTCGAAGCCTTCTTCGCTCTCGCTCATACCAAAGCTTTTATCTACCGCTGAACTATTTATCTTTTGATTGAGTTGGCTGAAGAGGTTAAGTATGAGACGCCGAAGCCTGAGAGCGTCTGTAAGGTTATCTTAGAGTCCCCTACGCCCTGTTCGTATCCCCGCTTCGTATTCGCTTTATGCCATGCGTGGTACGCTGTGAAGAGTAGGCCTGAGGAGAAGAGCATGAGGCAAATTTTTGTGGAGGGGTTGAGGGAAGCTAGGGAGATTTGGGGTGAGAAGTGTGAGAGGAAATGAGCGAAGAAGAGAAGCTTACTGAAGAGGAGCGGGAGTGGCTTAAGAAGGTGTTTATGGGCGAGGTGTTAGATGGGTGGCTTGAGCGGGCTCGGGTGAAGCCCCTATCCGAGTTTATGGAGGAGGAGAAGGGCTCCACACTCATCAAGTCTCTTATGGCTGAGAAGGACGGTGAAACCCTGATCATAGGTTTGCTGCGGAACGGGGAACACGTTAAATTCGCTGTGCTATGCGGTAAAGCACCTGGGGAGGTTGAACATTTGTGTCACGTTCGTGAGGTTAGGGACGGGGAGCTCTACGATAAAGTTAAACGCATACTTCAAGCATTAGGCTACAGGGTTAAAGAAGTTGCGCTGGATTTGGAGGCTAGGGTGGAGTCTCTGGAGAAAGAGGTCGGAGAGCTCAAGGAGGCGCTGAAGCATTGACCCAAGCGGTTTGCGAAGTATGTAGGCTCCTAGACGGAGACACAACCCTAAAGGAGTGTGAGTATTGTTCCGTATGTTCCGCTTTCATTTGTCGGCGTGATCTCTATAGTCCACGTAGGATAAAGGCTTGGGCTGTTAAGAAGGGTTTGAGCTTGGAGGCTCTTAAGAGGTGGCTGGGCGTTGGGTGAAGAGTGCCCCGCTTGCGTGCGCATTCTGAAGGCTTTGGAGGAAGAGGAGCCTGTGGACTACAGCCCAATCGTCGTGGGTTTGGTGCTTGCTCTGATCCCTGCTTCAGTAGTAGCGTTATATGCTGTAGCGAGTTTGAGCGAAGGATTTAAAAAGTAGTTGTTTGCAATAGGTTTTGAGTCAGAATGGTTAGCTTAACTAGTTGGCTGGATCCAGCGTTAAAATGGTTCGCTGACCAAGCTGGTATTTCAACCGAAGAGTATGTTAGCACCACGGGTGGAGAAGGCATAGGTGTTGCGTTGGAGAACGTTGCCGAGTTCTTCACGAAGGGCTGGCTTAAGATCGGCACCCAATTCGCCACAGGACTCCTAGCTGGCCTCTACGCTATCTGGGGTAAGGATGTGCCCCGTAGGCTAAGGCTTGAGCTGATCGCTATAGCTAACCACGAGCTCTTCAGAATCAGTAAGCTGAGACCAGAAGACGTCGTTCAAACCAAGCTCTCGCTGGATGAGCTGGCTTCAGCGATCAAATCAAGAGATATGAGAATGGCTGTTATGAGTGGGTTAAGAAGCCCAAGTGAACTCCAAGCTGTAGCCGCAACACTAGGGCTACCGACAAGACCAGCGGCTCAACCAGTCTCAGCACAGGTGATTCAAACAACCCCACCCGCACCAGCAACCAAACCAGCCGAAGAAAGCATGGTGTTCTAGAACACAGCGCTTTCACTCAGCAAACCAGCTTTAACTAGAAGGGAGCGTAGGGCGGCTTCGTAGTCCTCGTAGTCCACAGCGTATCTTCTAAACGCCCTCCAAGTCTCCTCAGAGCATCTGATGAATATTAGGTCTTTCTTTTCTGAGACGCTTATCCTAAAGCTTTTCCCGCCGCATTTAAGCTGCTTCCCGCTTTCATACGCCTTCTTCACCTCGCTGAATGGCACTACAGCAATCGGCTCAGGGCCGTCTTCCATCAGCATTATCTCCGTGTCTCCGCTGAGCTCAAACCACTGTTTCGCTGTGAAGTATATTGTGTTGAACGCTGGGCGCTTCACCTCTATTTTGCGGCCGCCTGGTAGGATGAAGTCTGGGCTCATGTTGTAGTTGAACCTAATCTTCCCATAGTTCTCCCCATATTTTTTGATAAGCCAATCTAACGCTTTCCTCTCTGAGTCTGTAAGCACCTTCCCCACCTTAATCACCTTAGGCTCTCTAAGTAATCGCAAAGATAATAAACTCGCCGCAATATTAAGGTTTGTGGTGGTCTGATGAGTGAAAGACCTGTTAACGTGAAGGATATAGCGGCTGGTGTGACTGTGGCGGCTCTGGATCGCCAGACTGTGAGCTACGTCGAGCTCTCTGATGAGGAGAAGCGGTGGATAAACTTCGTCTTCGACAGCGGCTTAACCCACCTTAGGAAGGTCGCGCCCTCAATCGCACCGGAGATAGAGAGGCAGAGGGGGCTTGCGTTGAACATGGCTGGCGTGGCTAAAGCAACGTTCCCCGTTCGCAAAAACTACGCTTTCCCAAGCGTTCCAGGTTCTCTGGGTGTTGCCTGGCTTTTCCCACAGGGCTTAAAGTGGGTCGCTACACCAAACGCTTCAAACCCGTGCTACACAAGCTACACCACCAACTCGTGGGACATAGCTGTCACAGCTGGAACTAGCGCCTACATTCTCGGAGATGGAACGAACTTCTACAAGGCCAACCCCAACACAGATCAACACACCTTCGTTTTGATCTTCGACGGCGGGGTGATAGAGGTCGGCTCAACCCCCTCAATAGAGCAGTTCCAGCTGATCAGCGAAGGCAAAAGAGACTACGGCATATACACGGTTGAGCCTCTAACAGAGATCCCGATAGAGAAGAACATCGCAATATACCAGTATCCAACTCCGCTTGGAGCTGTATTCGCAAGCCACGACAGAGGCTTAATGTGGGGCTTCAAACCAAGGGTAAGCGGAACCAAAACAATCAAGCTGCTCGGCTTAATATTCTACGAACACGACTTCGCAAGCGCCCTCAAGTGGGCAACCTAAAGGGCTGATTGAACAATGACGGTCATAGCGTTAACAGCTGACGGCAAAAAGATAGCGGTAGCCTCAGCAGCAGGCCCAGCAAGCTACACGACTGGTGGCTTCCCGGTTAGAGTGGGGGAGCTGAGCAGGATAGATCAAGTGCTCTTCGCATTCATAACAGGAGGCTACAAGATCGGAGGCCTAACAGTTTCAGGAAACTCTGTAACAGTGGTAGTCCACTACTACAACTACCCTGGAGCGGCGGCTGGACCAGCGGTGGAAGTAGCCGCGGCAACCGACCTAAGCGCACAGACAGTAACTTTAGTGGTAATCGGGGTTTAACAGCTAAACCTTAATTAACCACCCACCCACTTTTTTCTTTGGTGAGCGTGGTTGAGCTTCGTAGAGAAGAGGCTTGTTAGAAGCACGGATATAGCTGACGGAGAAGTTAAAACCGATGACATTGGGGACGCTCAAGTTACAAACGTTAAAGTTGCGGCTGGAACGCTAACAAAAGATAGGCTTGCAGCAAACACGATTAGGCTTGAAATACCTATTCCACTAGGATTCATTCCCACAGGTCTAGCGACGGACAGCACAGGAGTAAAGTTTGAAAGCAAACAATACCTAGTAAGCGCTGATGTTTTAGCGTGCGCTAAAGCAGCCTACTTTGAAACAGATCTCCAACAGCTCACAGGCGGAACAGTCGCCATTGAACTCTACGACTACACAGCTGCGGCTGTGAGGACTTCACTAAGCCTATCAGCAACCACGAAGAGGAGTAGAAGCGCAGACATCTTAGCAAGCTTGGTCAGCGGAAACCCCGTTGGAGTACGCTTCAACGTGACCACAGCAGGTGCAGCAGGTAGTGTCGGAGGAGGCTGTAGCCCCGTGTTAATCATAGTTGCGGGCGTAAGCTAAACTTTTATAGCTGTGGCTTCAACTAATATAGCGGAGAGGGTGTATCATATGAATGTGACGGATGAGACAGGGTTAGTGCTTGAAGGAGAGCATCTAACAGCGTTTATTCCAGCGACTTCTAAGGCGTTCGTGTTCCGCGTGAAGAGTAGGGTTAACAGGGGGTTTGAGAGGTTCCACTACGGTCCGCTTCCCCTGCCAGCGAACCTCCCGCTTCCAAGCTACGTTGGCGGGGCTATACCTGTTCCAGCGAACGGGGTTATGCCCGCTACAGCCTACACCGCCTCTGGTTTGAGCTTCCCGTTGAGCGGCGCGTTCGACGAAACAGACATGTGGTATGTTCCTAAGGAGTGGGGTGATAGGCTGTTCCACGTTAAAACACAGGTTACACCTGGTTGGCTTAGAGTTGATCTCGAGATCCCTAAGGGTGTTAGCCAGAGGCGATTCCAGAGAGAGAAGGTTTCGCTTGGCTTGGAGAAGCTCTTCGGCTACTCAAGGGGCTCAGCTGAAGCAATCCACTTCCCAGACATACACTACGGCTACCGCTTCGGAAACGACTCGAATCTAAGCGTCTACACTGGAGTTGACTTCACATACGGCGAATATGTGGTTGAGATCCCGAAGGACTCAGAGTTGATCTTCAACATTCTAACTAGGAGAGCACCATCATATTGGGTAACTATGCCGATCTCAGTTTACGACGCGAACATCAAAAGAGCGTTCATAGAAACCTATGGGATAGAGGGCTTCACCGTCCACCCGATAACTGAGCGAAGCGAAGCGATAAGCGAATACAACACGCTTCTAAAGGAGGTGAAGGTGTAGTGGCGAAAGAGCTATTCACACTAAAAGGTGAGAGCGACGGGACGAGCGTAAGCGGAGACTTCCCGCTCTACAGCGACCTACTATACCACGACTCAGCACCATACACGCCGCCAACCAAAGTTCTGATCCCATACGGTATGAAGGCGAAGATCTGGGCTAAGCGTTTAGCAGCGGAGGGGGAAACGGCGTTCCAAATATATTGGAGCAAGAACGCTTCAGCATCAGCACCCACCTGGGAGCTCCTAGATAGCCAGAAGCTTGCATCTAAAGGGGAGCTGAGCGTGGAGAAGCGTAGACCGATAGTTGTCAGAAGCCTAGCTGGGACGGAGGGCTTCAAAGCCTCGTGGAGTCAACCAACCGGCTCAGCTGTAAAAGCCTACATTGAGCTTGAAGTCGAGATAACGGACGAAGAATAGTGCTTCAAAGTTGCTCTACACAGCTCTACCCCTTTTGAGGGGCTGGATGTATCAGTATGTTGAGAAGATGGGTGTTCTAAACATAGGTGGGGAGGAGCTCATAGATAGGGTTGATGCTCCCGGCTGGGTTTTGGATGCGGCTCTGTATCTTAAGGATAGCTTGGATGCGAAGTACGTTAGGGTTCACATCGAGATAGATGGGCCGGATAGAGCGTTTCCAATCGACTTCTCACCGTTTGGCTTGAAGGAGTTCAACGTTTCTATGCCAGTCGGCTTCGGAGCGTATCTCCTACGCTACGATGATGCGAACAAGGTTTACGTAGGCGCTGTGACGCCGAGCAACCCCATTCCGTTCAGCAAGCGGTTCGAAGTCAAGTTGATCGCACCATCTTCGCCAGTTGAAGAGACTACAAGCCTACCGATAAAATACCACGCCACATACAGCTTAGCTAAGATCATAGATGAGAAGGAGTTTAGGAGGAGTTTGCTTGAGCTTCTGTGGCCAATCCGCATACTTGAGCGGGGGGAGATTAAACTTTGAATGTTCCAGACTGGTTTGTGCCGATCTTCATATTCGCTGTAATAGACTGGGTTGTGGTCGAAAACATATTCCTATGGCTCATGTATAGGGAGATTAAGAAGCTTAGGGGCGAGTTGAAGGAGGCGCTGAAGAAATAATGGTGGAGCAATATGGTCCGATAGATTACGCGAAGCTGGCTGAGAAGCTGAGGGGGGAAATGGTTAAAGCCTTCCCCCGGACTCAGACCTTCTCCTTTGAAAATCTTGACGTGTTGGAGGCGAACAACCTTGTGAAGCACGGCGCCTCCCCCCCGGACTACCGCAAGGACAAGCTGTTCGTTTTCCTCGGTCCGGCTGGGCGCATCTACTCCATGGATGAGGAGGGTAACTGGGTTCAGGAGTACCTCCACCCCTATGAGGCAACACCTTCCCCAGCAACCCCGAAGATCAGGTGGAGGGCTACGTGCTGGAGTGGGCTTTCAACCGTTAACGGCCTCTTCTTCTGCGGTATGCTCTTGGGCTATACGCCTCCGAATGGGGTGCTCCGCCTCAACCCAGACACCCTGAATTGGGAGGCTAAGCTCGGGGGCACCACAGAGTTTATGGCTATGGAAGTTTACAAGGGCAACCTATACCTTGCAGATTGGGCTGGGGAGATATGGCGCCTCCCGAATACAAACATCAACCTATCCTTCGTAAGAGACTATGTGCTCCCAACAGGCCTACACGCAACCTGTGTTAAGCGCTTCTCGGTCGACGATAGCCTCTACTTCGGGGAGGCGGCTGACCACGCGTACGAAACACTGGCGAGGAGGGACATAAACCTCTACAGCTTCAACCTTTCAACGGGCATTTGGGGCGTGGCCCACACCTTCCGCAACGAAATGGGCATAACGGCGCTTGAGGAGTATCGGGGTAGGCTTTACATAGGTATGAACAGTGGAGCCGTGTACAGCTACGACGGCTCAACATACAGGAAGGAGGCTGAGCTGGGGCTTATTCCGATAATGCGTATGGTTAGGGTAGGAAAGATCCTACTGATATGTCAGGGTTCACGCTTAGGTGGAGGTGCGCTGTGGGCGACTGACGGGGCTCAGTACTGGAAGGTGTTTGACTCACCTCTAGCTATTTCGGATGTTGAAGAGTTCTTCGGGAGAATCTACGTCTCAACCTGCTGGAGTAAGGAAAACCTAACCTCGTCAACCGCACACGTCATAGGAATCAACGCCTCAGAGTTAAGCACGAGGAGGCTGCACCCGCAGACCCAGTACTTTAGGGACGACGACTTGAACGTGGAGTGGAACAACCTAGCGATAAGCGCGGGTGACACAACCTTCCCAGTGGCCTGCTTGGGCTACGACGTCTACCTGGAGTTTCTGAGCAGTGTAGGTGGAACCCTAACCATAGAGGAGGATATGGTTGGGGACGGGGATTGGAGGACGTATGCTACTGAAACCATAGCGGCGAACACGCCTAAGGTCATACCTTTAACGGGTAAAATGGCTTTTATACGTTTAAGCTACAACACCGCCTCAACCGTTAGAGCTAAGGTTACGCTGGTGCCGAATAATGGGTAGCTTAGCCCCATTCTGGTACAAGAAGCCTAGGGTGAAGCCTTTAGCGATCCCCCTAATTCAACCAGACCTATTCTCAGACTTCGAGCACAGCAGCGACCTCGACGTCTTCCCAACCACCTACGGAGGGTGGAGCATAGCTGGGGGGAGGTTAACTGGGGCGGGGGCGGGCGGCTTCGACGTCACCGCAGTGTCCTGCTTTCAAGGGAGGGACTGCTTCGCAGAAGCCTACGTCACCGTTGAAGCGGAGGTTAACTACAGCTGGGCAGGTCTCTTCGTTAGGCATAACGGTTTACCCTCGCCTAACATGAGGGGATACTACTTCAACCTACAGCGGGACGCATCTGGTAACCACCGCGCCAACCTAAGCAAGCCGTATGTTGCCAGCCTAGCCAAAGTAGCCTACCCTTGGGTTGCAGGCACACCCTACAAGCTTAGGGTTGAAGTTGCCGCAGCCACCATCAGATGCTACATTAACGACGCCCTGGTGATAGGGCCTATCGTCGACTCAGATTACACGTCAGGCTATGTGAGCTTAAACTGCTACAATGTGAACGCAGGCTTCGACAACCTCACGGTTAAAAGACTATAGTAAGGCTTTTTAACCTCCGCTGGGTAAATAGTGTGTGAGTGTAGATGCGGAAGGCGGAATACGACTTCCTAACTTGGGTCAGCTTCCCAAGCAGCGCTAAGCTAATCAGCGACGAAATGAATCGGGTAATGTGGCCGCAGCCAGTGGAGGTGCCTGTGGTCCCTGGGCGTGAAGTCACGATTGAATGCTACGCTAAGCAAAAGGGGGTGACGTATGCGGAGTGGTTTAGCTGCTTCTCCGTAGCCGGCTATCTTGAAGACGAGAAACGTTGGGCGGAGCTGTTTCGAATAACCCTTCCGCTTGGAGACTTCGACTGGCAACGCTTCACCCTCAAAAGAACCATTCCAAGCAACGTCCATAAAATAATACCTAATGTTTGGGGGGGTGCGAAGGGGGTTACTTGGTTCGACGACGTCAAAGTCTACCAAGACAACGTGCTCATATACAGCAACGACTTCAGCAACTGGAACCCTTACATAGGTGCTGGAATAGGAGCTGTCATCGGGGGAGTCGGCGGACACTTAGCCACTAAGAAGCCTGAATACGCTTTAATCGCTCTACCAGTTGCAGTTATAGGTGGGGTAGTAGGCTGGTTAACCACTTCACCGTAAAAGACCTACTTAAGCCGCTCTTCAAATGTAGATTCTCATATAAATGTCCACACTATAGGGTTGAAGCGTTCACTTGCTCTACCTTCGACGCTGAACACGGGTACTGTGGGAAATACAGGCTATTTGATTCCAGAGCCTCTCACTAAACTCGGGCACGCTGTCTTCGGCTTCATATCTACTTTAGCGACTATCGTTCACCCTGTTCTTCCTATTCTTTCGGCGGCGTTGTTCGTAATCTACGAAGTTGACGAGTTCTTCCACCTGAATGACGAAGCATACCAGGAGATAAGGGAGTACCTCTACGGCTGTGGTGCAGGAATGTTTTTATTGCTCCTTCTCAGATTCTTTAATCTTGTATGAGCACTCAACCTACTGTAGCTGAGGCCGACAAGCCATGGTTCCTAACATTGATTCTCTTAGCGATCTTCAGCGCTATTGTTTTGTGCTATGGTGCTTATCTTGCTTTTTTTAACAGGGGTGAGGAACTTAAGAGCTTCATACAAACCGTGATCAATATCGTGGTTGGTTGGTGCGGTATCGGAATAGGTTACTATCTACGGGGGAGGGCTCGTGGCTAAATGCTGGATCTTCCCAGATAGGTGGATTTGTTTGGTTGAGGGAGAGGAGATTCACCTTGAGATCTGTAGGCTCTGTGTTTACGCTCGCAAGGGGTGTGTTGCCTGTGGGTAAGGTTGCTGTAGACGAGGATTTGGTTGCTCAGCTCGTGGTTGCGACCGCTGAGCTGGAGGCTAGGGTTGCTTCACTGAAAGTTTTGGTTGAGAGGTTGACGAAGGGAGGTTGAAGAAGACCTTTCTATGCGAGTTTTGCTGGAGGAGTGCTGACGTGGTCGGCTCCACTTCCGTAGAAGTCTTCTACGCTGACTCTAAGCGTTTGGTTAAGCTCCCAATCTACGAGCTTGAATGCGGGCACTTCAAGATACCTAGGGTGAGAAGATGAATGAGTGGCTTCAATTCGCTTTAATCACCTTGTTCGCGGTCGCTACTCTCTACGGTGGTTGGGTTGTCTTCGAGCCTAGTTTGGAGGCGGAGGACGCGTTCTACCCAAACCAGAGCAAATATATGCTTCAGCTTTGGGTTGCATATGTTTTAGCGATATGCTCATTAGCAGCTATTGCGTGTATCGTGGTGTGGAGGCAACATAGGGTTGAGTGACTTAGCCGCGTTGGTTTTGAAGTTTATGCCCGAGTTAGCTAAGGTTGCTCAAGAGCTGGGTGTTGATCTCCGAAGGGTTAAGAAGGAGGATCTTATGCTTCTTGTTTTGATCGGTAATCATAATCAGGTGCTTGAGATTCTAAGCAACCAAACTAAGATTTTAAATGATCTACACCAGCTCCTAGTTAAGCTGAGCGAAGACACCGCCGTCCTACTCAAAAGAACCGAGTTGGCGAAAGCTTAATCGTTTGCTTGAGCATAATGTTTATTAATCTTAAATGTTCTATGGTTAGTATGGTGGCTCATATGCCTGGGGTTAAGAAGGCTGTTGTGAAAATCGATTCTCTAAACGAGCGCATTAAGGAGCTTGCGTCCGAAGGCTACTACAAGATAGCGGTTTGCTTGAAGGGTAGTAGGGAGCATAGGGAAGCAGCTATTCAAGACGACTACGCTTTACTCAAGGCGTGGAGGAGGAAGACTTAATGGTGCGCGAGAAGCTTCTTAAGGTTGAAGAACTCGCCTTCGACGAGAACCTGTATCCTAGGTTGAAGGTAAGTTGGCTTACAGCCTACCAGTATGCTCAGGCTATGAAGGCTGGGGCTGTGTTCCCACCTATTGTGGTCGGGGAGCTCAACGGGAAATACTACTTGGTTGACGGCTGGCATAGGGTTGAGGCTAGGAGGATTCTGGGAGAGGAGTTTGTGAACGCCGTGGTTAAGCGCTTCGAGAGCGAGCGCGAGCTGTTCGCTGAAGCCGTGAGGCTGAATAGCTCGCACGGCAAGCCTCTAAGCGTAGTGGAGAAGACTAGGATCATACACCGCCTAGAGGGATACGGCTTCACCAGAGAAGAGATTAGCCGAATAGTCGGTGTTCCAGTTGAAAAGATAAGTCGCTTCGAAGCAAGGGTCGTGAAGACCGCTTCAGGCGAACCCCTATACGTTAAAGCTGTGGCTGAGAGGGCGGCTGTGAAAAGCGGAGGAAGCTTGCTTAACGTAGTTGAGGTGGATCAAAGCAAGTTCATAGGGCGGGACGTGGCAACACTTCTGGAGCAACTGATAGAAATGATTGAAGGCGGCATATACCCGTGGCAAGACAGCCAGGTAGCGGAGCTGACGCTCAAGCTTTACACCCTACTCAAAGAGAAACTTAAGCTACGCGAGGCGTAAGGTAGGGTGTGGTTAGGCGTGGCGAGGAATGGTGGGGTGTGGTGAGGCGTGGTCAGGTGTGGTAAGCCGAAGAATGAGGCGAGGCCTGGTTGGGCAGGGTAGTGTATGGTCTGGCGGAGTGAGGTTCG
>Ga0078972_1007520_pt1 | contig 24117 bp, 22 predicted proteins | sample YelNatPaOPGAMG01_FD_67568 | JGI IMG/M metagenome (GOLD analysis project Ga0078972, IMG submission 67568) | Hot spring thermophilic microbial communities from Obsidian Pool, Yellowstone National Park, USA - OP-RAMG-01 (SPADES assembly) (version 2) | ecosystem: Environmental > Aquatic > Thermal...
GGGACATACTTGTCTATAACAGATAAACTTAAATAATAGCTTCTTTTTTTAAAAATAAATGTTTATCTCCCCGCCCGTACCTATGAAAGAATATGCGCCTCATTTTAATGAGCCTCTCCCCTCCCGCCTGAATTAAGCTGAAATTTAAAAAGTGATCGACGGTCAGTGGAAAATTCTGACCCTCGATCAGTTTTTTATTTTCTGCCTAATTTGCCTAATCTCTCCCCGCCTCTTTTTAGAGGATGTGCTTTAATAGTTAAAAATGGCCAGAGGCAGGCCGGAGGCAAGCCAGAGGCAGGCATGAATGAAGAAGCATCGGCGGGAGAAGAAGAAGTTCAAAATCGACCAACGATTTTCCGCAAAGGGGGGCGGATCGTTAAGCTAATCAATATGAATAAGCTTTTAAATCCGCCCGCACCAATGGAAGAGCCACTGCCTCATGATTCTGAATGAATGCCTGCCTCTGGCTTGCCTCCGGCTTGCCTCTGGCCTGCCTCTGCCCCCTTCATCAAAAATTAGCTTTTTATTAATTATGACAAGTCTCTTAGAAAAGAGCGGAGCAGAGGAGAGAAAATAGGTGGAGATTGATCAAAATACTAACCAATTTAATTTCGCCTCCCTTGCTTTCGCCTGAACCATGGGGCAATTAGCCAAACTCAGCTAAGACCCAAATTTAATAGTGATTGACGGTCGAGGAGAAATCTCGCTCAAGAGAATACCTTCCAAAAGACCAGAGTCAACAATTATTAATCTGGGGATACAAAAAATTTCCATCAGGTTTATAAGGATAGCCGTACCGGCAATGATCAGGTCCTCTCGCCCTTTTTCCAAGCCGGGAATTTTAAGTCTTTCTTTACTGGGTAAGAAAACTAAATCGGCATATATTTTTTTAATCTGCTCCAATTGCAGGGAATAATTATTAATTTTTTGAGGTTCATAATTTGCTAATTTCTGGTCTATAGCCGCCAAGGTAGTTATAGTACCGGCTGTGCCTATGAGCGTGGACAAAGAACTGTCCGTAGGCAGTCCGCAGCTTATGAACCCGGCTCGCACCTTGGTTAAAATTTTTTTAATATAATTATTTAAGCGCATTTCTTCCCTCTTCCGGGGCGGGTCATTGAGCAAAAATTTTTCACACAGAGCTACCGCCCCCAAATCTACACTTTGCGTATGGCGGGGTAACTGATGTTGTACCCAGACAATTTCCGTGCTCCAGCCGCCAATATCAACGAAGAGACATTGCTGCGCTTTTTCTTCTTTCCAGCCCCAGAGTATTCCTTTGAGCATGAGCGCTGCTTCTTCTTCTCCAGTGAGAATACGCAGGTTAATTCCTGTTTCTCGATAAACCTTATTCCTAAATTCTTCACGGTTGGGAGCTTGCCGCATCACCCCCGTACCTGCGGCGATAATTTGGATGTCATTTTCTTTGGCTAAAATATTTTGGAAATTTTTAAGGGCTTCTATGGTCCGCTCCATAGCCTTGCTGTCCAGACCTGTATCTTTAGTATATTTTCCGCCTAAGCGGCTAATGATCCTTTCTCGCCGCAAAGGGCGTAGTTGGCCTGTTTCGCTTTGCTCGGCCAGAAGTAGACGCACAGTATTAGAGCCCACATCTATAGCGGCTAAGCGCTTTAATGGCATAGCCCTACTCTTTAAGAATCAGCGCCCAGAAAATTTAAATGGGGCAGATAGAAAATAATATAAGGCGGAATATTTTCTTTCCAACCCTGGAAAAATTTTTGGATGGTTTCTTGGAGGAGTAATTCCCAAATAGAAAATTTCTTCTTTTCCGGGTAGATAATTTCTGGTTCTCCTTTAATCCCTACTAACTTGGCGGCCAAAGAAATGGTGTCTTCTAAATTACCTAACTCGTCTACTAACCCCAAGTTCTTGGCTTGATCGCCGGTAAAAATCCTTCCATCAGCCAAAGGCCGCACCTTCTCTATAGGCATTTGCCTTCCTTCAGCCACGGCCCGAATGAACTGTTCGTGCACATTGTCTAAAACTTCCTGAAGTAACTTCCGCTCTTCTTCGGTCATGGGGCGGGTGGGTGAACCAATATCTTTGTGCTTGCCACTTTTAATTACCGTAGGGCGTAAGCCGATTTTGCGCAAAAGTTCTTCCACATTCAAGGTCTCGGCTATTACGCCAATAGAACCAGTTATCGAGCCCGGGTTGGCCACGATCTTCTCGGCCGCGCAAGCAATGTAGTATCCCCCCGAAGCCGCGGTAGAGCCCACCGAGGCTAATACTTTTTTTTCCCGCTGTACTTTCTTAATCTCAGTATAGATTTCTTGGGCTGGCCCCACCGCTCCACCCGGGGAATCAATGCGCAAGACGATGGCTTTGATTTTTTCATTCTTGCGGAATTTAATAAGCTTCTCGATGACTGGCTGAGAATCTAAGATTACTCCCCTTATTTCGATGATGGCAATTTTTTCTCGGCCGAATAAACTTTCTTCACGAGTGGAAAAATATGAAAGAGCTAAAATACTGGCGATAAAAATACCTAAAAGGATTAAGAAAATTACCATCCCCAATAAAATAGGATGTTTCCGCATCCTTTATTACTACTCCTTTACAATTGTCATTCCTTTATATTCTCGCTTTCCCGAGCTCTTCGTTCTAACCCCTCTTTAAGCATCCGGCCGAAATCAGAAGTATCCTCTTCGTAATTTAAAGCAAGGTTTTTGCGACTGGAACGGCTTGGGACACGGTTTAAGGCTTTGAAGCTTAACCCGATCTTATGTTTTTTGGGATCGACATTAATTATTACGGCCTCCACTTCTTGCCCTTCTTTGACCACATCGGCCGCTTTTTCAACTTTTTGGGGGCTCATTTCCGAAATATGCACTAAACCTTCTATCCCCGGCTCCAGCTCCACAAAGGCGCCAAAATTTGTTAGGTTCGTTACTTTTCCTTTAATTGTTTGGCCCACTTTATAGCGGTGGTGCACCTCTTCCCAGGGATTTTTCTGCATTTGTTTAATCCCCAAGGAAAATCTTTGGTTCTCTTTATCGATATTTAAAACAATGGCTTGGACTTCCTGTCCCTTTTTGAACATTTCCGAGGGATGTTTCAAGCGCTGGACCCAAGATATATCGGAGATGTGGACTAAACCGTCAATTCCCTCATCGATGCCAATGAAGATGCCGAAATCGGTAATGCTCTTGATCCTCCCCTGAATTTTTGTGCCCACTGGATAGCGTTCGGCGATCGTGTCCCAGGGATTGGGAGTTGTTTGTTTCAACCCTAAGGAAATCCTTTTTTGTTCTTGGTCAATACCCAAAACCATTACTTCCACTTCATCGCCTATGGAAAGAATCTTAGCGGGGTGTTTGATTTTTTTTGTCCAAGACATCTCCGAGATATGGACTAATCCTTCTACGCCATCTTGCAATTGGATAAAAGCCCCGTAATCAGTTAAGGAGGTTACTTTACCTTTTACTTTTGCGCCTACCGGAAATTTTTGGGGGACACTTTCCCAAGGGTCGGGCATCGTTTGTTTTAAGCCTAAAGAAACTCGTTGGTTCTCCCGGTCAAATTGCAGAACTTTCACTTTAATCTTAGCGCCGACCGTTAGCACTTCCGCAGGATGGTTAATTCTCCCCCAAGACATATCTGTAATGTGTAACAAACCATCAAGGCCACCCAAATCGATAAAGGCGCCATAATCGGTAATATTTTTAACGACGCCCTCGACGATCTTTCCTTCTGCCAAATTCTCTAAGGTCTTCTGTCTTCTTAGTTCCCTTTCCTTCTCCAAAAGAATACGCCGGCTAAGGACGACATTACCCCGGCGCCGGTTAAGTTTTATGATTTTAAATTTAAAAGTGCTCCCAATAAGTTTTTCTAAATTACGTATGGGTCTAATGTCTACTTGGGAACCAGGGAGAAAGGCCATGATGCCAATATCAACATTAAGTCCTCCCTTTACGCGAGAAACTACTTTGCCTTCGATTACTTGATCTTCATTCCAAGCCCGGCTTATCTCTTCCCATACGCGAAATTTGTCTGCTTTTTCTTTGGAAAGGGTAACTAATCCAGTTTCTGATTCTTTACGTTCTACATATACATCGATTTCTTGCCCCACCGTGACCGCCAAATTTCCTTGTTTATCCGTACATTCCCTAATAGGAACCTGCCCTTCTGATTTAAAGCCAATATCTACGGTAACAAATTCCGGTCCCACTTGGATTACTCGGCCGCGAATAACTTCCCCTTCGCGAATTTCATGAAGACTTTCGGCATAAAGTTCTTGGAAACTTTCCCCCTCTCCTTCTTTGGTTACCATTTCGTTCGCTTCTCCTATACCCACCACTTGAGGACTATCCTCTATCTTCTCAATACTCATCTCCTCCTCTTTTATGGCCATGTTACCTTTACCCCCTAATCCTTTTTCCTTAATATTCAGGCTTGAAATTATAGCATATTAAAAAAAAACCACAACATTAATTATGACGGTAACTCTTTATTGGGCGGGAAGATCTTGTGATCAACCCAATATATCTTCCTCTTTGGCTGATTCAACTTTCCTCTTTTCGTTTTTTAATCAACTCCAGCATCAAATCTACTACTTCCTGGGGACTTAATCGCGTCGAATCAATGATATGGGCATCTGGGGCTGGTCGCAAGGGGGCTAATTCTCTTCCTGCATCCTGCGCATCTCGCCGGTTAATTTCTCTTTGCACCTCTTCCATAGGCACTTGATAACCCTTAGCCCGCAATTCTTCTTGGCGTCGCCGAGCCCGTTCCTCAATCTGGGCTGTAAGGAAAAATTTAAATTCAGCCTGGGGGAAAACTACCGTGCCCGTATCCCTTCCTTCGGCTACTATTCGACCTCGCTCTCCTAACTTTCTTTGCAGCTGAACCATGGCTTCGCGTACTGGCCGCTTGGTGGAGACCACCGAGGCTAACCAGCCGATTTCCGGTTGCCGAATTTCCTGCGTAACTTCCGCTCCGTCCAAATAAATTTTTTGCTCATCTCCCTCGCCCTTAAAAGAAAGGCGTATTTGCGCACAAATTTGCGCCAGGGCTTCTTCGTCCTCAGGGTCTAACTTAGCTCTTTGTACTGCCAAAGCTACTGCCCTGTACATCGCTCCAGTATCCAAATAGAGATACTTCAATCTTCGGGCTAACATTTTACTGACCGTACTTTTGCCCGCTCCCGCAGGACCATCGATGGCAATAATTTCTCTACTTTTGTCGTGGCGGCTATTCAGCTGTTCCACTCCTCCTTACATTTTTAATCTTTTCTTATCCCATTAGGCCAAAAAAATCAATTAATTTTTGGCCTGACCGTTCAGCAGTTTTTTGGCCTTTGCTCTTATTAATTTTATAATAAGGTTTGATCAACGGGGGAAATATGGGAATTTAATGGGGGTCATAAGGCATCTCTGCTAATATCATTGGGGAACTACGGCCTGGTAAATAAAACTTCCCCCTTTTATAAAGCCTTACCAGGCAATTTCTGTCTTAACTTGCAAATGCGTATATGCTGTGTTAGTATTTTTTAAAATTAGCCCCGAAGGAGCGGAGAATGAAAATTTCTAAGGAGGAAGTCGCTCACGTCGCTTATTTAGCGCGGCTGCATTTTAATGAGGAAGAAAAAGAAAAATTTACCACGCAGCTCAACAAAATTTTAGAGTATATGGACCAATTGGCCAAATTGGATACCTCTCGAATTGAGCCCACTTTTCACGCTGTGGCTCAAACGAATGTTTTCCGTGAAGATATAGTCCGGCCTTCAATTTCTCAAGAACTTTCCTTAAGTAATGCTCCTGATCGAGACCGGGGATTCTTCCGGGTGCCCAAGATTATTGATTAATTAACCTAATTAACTTTGGGAAGAGCAAAAGAAAAAGGTGTGGTTATGGAACTTTATCAGCTCACCGCGCATGAACTTCATAAATTATTAATAGGCGGGGAAGTAACGGCGCAAGAAATCACCCGTTCGGTTTTGGAAAGGATAGCCCAGGTGGAGAAGAAGATTCATGCTTATATAACTGTTAGCCCCGACCTGGCTTTAACTCAAGCTGCTCAAGCTGATGAATGGATTAAGAAAGGTCAAGCAGGACCCCTCACCGGCATCCCTTTAGCTATAAAAGATATTATTTGCCTCCAAGGTATGCCCACTACCTGTGGCTCCCATATTTTGGAAAATTTTTACCCGCCCTATGAGGCCACAGTAATCGAAAAGCTCAAAGCAGCAGGAGCGGTATTTGTGGGCAAGGCAAATATGGATGAGTTTGCTATGGGCTCCTCCACGGAAAACTCCTATTTCGGACCAACTTATAACCCTTGGGATCTGGAAAGGACGCCCGGGGGGTCCAGTGGTGGTTCGGCCGCGGCTGTAGCTGCTGATGAGTGTATTGCCGCTTTAGGCTCAGACACAGGGGGGTCCATTCGGCAGCCCGCCGCTTGCTGCGGTGTAGTAGGTGTTAAGCCTACTTACGGTCGTGTCTCCCGTTATGGTTTAGTGGCATTTGCCTCTTCTTTGGATCAGATTGGACCTTTGACTAAGGATGTGCGAGATGCCGCTCAGCTGCTTACTGTAATAAGTGGGCACGAACCACGCGATTCAACTTCCATCAACTTGCCGGTGCCTGATTATGCCGCCCACTTGGGCAAAGAAATTAAAGCAGTTAAATTAGGGGTGGTTAAAGAGTGTTTTGAGGAGGGGTTAGATCCGGAGGTGAAAGCCTCTTTCTGGCAAGCGGTGAATACTTTGGCCCAATTAGGAGCTGAAATAAAAGAAGTTTCTTTACCCCATATGCCCTATGCGGTGGCCGTTTATTATATCATTGCTCCTGCCGAAGCCAGTTCCAACTTGGCCCGCTACGATGGAGTTAAATACGGCTATAGAGCCAAAGGGGTTAGCGAACTCCTTAGCATGTACGAACAAAGTCGGTCCCAAGGGTTCGGCGCGGAAGTGAAGCGACGCATTATGTTAGGAACTTATGCCCTTTCCGCTGGCTATTACGAAGCTTATTACCGGAAAGCTTCGCAAGTGCGCACTTTGATTGGTCGGGATTTTCAAGAAGCATTTGCCGAGTGTACTGCTTTGCTGATGCCCACCGCTCCTACCCCAGCCTTCCGCTTAGGCGAAAAAGTAGACGACCCCTTACTCATGTATCTTTCCGATATTTTTACTATTCCCTGTAATTTAGCGGGCCTGCCCGGCTTATCTATTCCTTGCGGATTTAGCCAGGCAGGATTGCCCATTGGCCTCCAGATAATAGGCAATCATTTCCAAGAGGAAATAATTTTACAGATTGCCTATGCTTTTGAACAACATACCGACTTTCATCGGCGCAAGCCTAATCTTTGAGGGAAACAGAAATGGAATATGAGGCAATTATTGGATTAGAAGTACACGCCCAACTATTAACTGAAAGTAAAATTTTTTGCGGTTGTTCAACGCTCTTCGGTGCTGAACCTAATACGCACACTTGTCCCGTGTGCACGGGACTTCCGGGTAGTTTGCCCGTGCTTAACAAGAAAGTAGTAGAATTTACCATCAAGGCCGCTTTAGCTACCAATTGCCGTATTGCCCCCCGCAGTCAGTTTGCCAGAAAAAATTATTTTTATCCGGACCTGCCCAAAGGATACCAGATTTCTCAGTATGAACTCCCTTTGGCCACCGACGGGTATATTGAAATTCAAATGGATGGAGGAAAGAAAAAGATTGGTATTCAACGTATCCATATGGAAGAAGATGCGGGCAAGCTCATCCATGATTTCTCTTCCGCCAGGGAAGCTCATAGTTATGTAGATTTTAACCGCACGGGAGTGCCTTTAATAGAAATCGTCAGCGCTCCGGACATACGTTCGCCAGAGGAAGCGAGCGCCTATCTGCGGAAATTGCGCGCGATCTTGATGTTCTTGGATATCTGCGATGGCAACATGGAAGAGGGCAGTTTCCGTTGTGATGCTAATATCTCGCTGCGCCCTAAAGGAGAAAAAGGTTTGGGCGTCAAAACGGAGTTAAAAAATATGAACTCTTTCCGGAACGTGCAGAAGGCCTTAGATTTTGAAATTCGCCGCCAGACAGCTCTTTTGGATCAAGGAGAAAAGATTATTCAAGAAACGCGCCTTTGGGATGCGGCGCGGGGGGTAACCGCTTCCATGCGGGGCAAAGAGGAAGCTCACGATTATCGTTATTTCCCCGACCCGGACCTGGTGCCTATAGTGATTGACCCTGCCTGGGTGGAAGAGATTAGGGCTACCTTACCCGAACTTCCGGACGCCAAAAAAGAACGTTTCATCCAGGAATATGGAATTCCTGAGTACGATGCCGAAGTCCTGACCTCATCCAAGCCTTTGGCCAATTATTATGAAAATTGCGTCCGCTTTTTCCCCCAACCCAAAATCGTCAGTAATTGGATTATGTCCGAACTCCTCCGCGAACTTAAAAAAGATGAACGAGAAATTGAAGAATGTCCAGTGCCTGCAGAAAATTTAGCCGCTTTGTTGCGCCTGATTGATGAAGGAGTAATCAGCGGTAAGATGGCTAAAAGTGTATTTGAAGAAATGTACCAAACTGGCCAAAAAGCCGAAGAGATTGTAAAAGCCAAAGGTTTAAGCCAGCTTTCTGATGCGGAAGCCCTAACTAAATTAGTAGAAGATATCTTAGCAGCTCATCCCAAAGAGGTCGCTGAATATCGACAAGGGAAAGAAAAAGTTTTTGGATTTTTTGTGGGGCAAGTGATGAAGGCTACCCAAGGCAAAGCGAACCCGCGCTTGGTCAATGAAATTTTAAAGAAAAAACTTTGAGGAAATTTGCGTTTGCCGATGCTGGGGCAATTTCTTTGGTTATTTTGCCGCAAAGGTATTTAATTCTCCTCATTCTTAATGGCCTTTATTTCTTCGTCTATTTCCACCGCGTTTCTACGGCCGTCTTAGCTCCCTATCTGATCGAAGCCTTTTCCGCTTCGGCCACTAGTTTAGGGGCCATGTCTTCAGCTTATTTTTATCCCTATGCCTTGAGTCAGCCCATGGTGGGCTGGTTAGCCGATCGCTGGGGGGCCAAGAAAATAATCACCTTTTCTACTTTAATCAGCTTCCTGGGGGCCTTTCTTTTTGCCTTAGCCGAGAGTTTAATTTGGGCAGCTTTTGCTCGAGCTTTAATCGGCTGCGGTGCGGCCGGCGTATTCGTGCCGGCATTAAAAATTCTCTTGCCGTGGTTCGGTGCTAAAGCTTTTGCCCGCATGAATACAATTCTTTTAGCCGTGGGGAATGTAGGAGCTATCGTGGCTTCCACTCCTTACGCTTGGTTTATTCAGCAAGTGGGCTGGAGAAATTCCTTCTTCTTTATCGCTGGCCTTTCTCTTCTTTTATTCTTTCTGTCCTGGCAATTTGTCAGGGATGCCCCGGAAGCCGAGATAAAACCCGGGAAAGAAACGATAAATAAAGAGCCAACTGGGCCGCCAGGTTTTTTTAATATTTTAAAGTCTCCTTTTTACTGGCTAATGGCTGTTCTTTTTTTTGCCTACGGAGGTCCATTTAGTACCTTTCAAGGCCTCTGGGGCTACCCCTTTTTGATCGATGTTTTCGCTTTTGATAAAATAAAGGCCAGTTATTTTTTAATGCTCATTGCCTGGGGAGTAATCTTGGGTGGTCCTATCTTAGGATTTTTAATCGATAAAAAATTCTTTAGATATAAAAGAGAATTATTATCTTCATTGATCGCTCTGCAGGTTCTTAATTGGGCCGCCCTTGTTTTTATCGGCCCCTCTTTGGGATATTTTCTTTTGGGGCTAATTTTATTTTTGATGGGCATGTTCTTAGCCGGTACTTTATCATCAGTTTGGTCGATAGTGCGCGAAGAATCCTCCCCAGAGAGACTGGGAACCACTATGGGGATGCTTAACCCAGCTCCTTTTTTGGGTATTGCCGTTTTTCAGCCATTAACTGGCTACCTTATGGATAGAGTGGGCCAAGAAGGAAATACCTTTTCCTTTTCTGCTTACCAGCAGGCCTTTGCCTTATGTCTCTGTTCTTTAATAATTTCTTTAATATTCTCTTTCATTTTGCCAAGAAAAAGGGGGAAACGATGACGATTTTAATTTTTTGGGCAAGATTTATCCTGCTTTTTCTTTTAATTTATTTAGGAATTTCTGGGCCAAACGCCTGGGCAATTTCTCCTGCAGATGAAAAAATTAGGATGCTCCTCATTTCAGGGATAGAAAAAGGTCTAAATCTCCAAGAAAAAGAAGCTTATGGACAATTTCTAAAAGCTATTAAGTTAAATCGGCTTAAGCCTTTGAGTTATTCATTTTTAGCTATGGCTTATTTATTTTTTTACGAGACGAGCTTTACCGAAAAAGAAAAGAAAGAAAATGAAGGAGCTTTACTCCCCACGGTTAGGGAAGCGGAAAAAATGGCGGAAAAAGAGCTAGAGGAATCTCCATCTCAAGCCGAAACTTACTTAGCTTTGGCGATTACTAAAATGGTGAAGAACCGTTATGAGATTTTGCAAAAAAATTATTTCCGCGCTTTCCGTGAAGCCCAGTCTGTCTATAGGACTTTAGAGAAAGTTCAGGAATTGGATCCCCAAAATTACGAAGTTTATTATCCTCTGGGGGTGCTGCATTACCACTTGGCTCATTTGCCCGGTTTAGCCCGCTTCCTATCCGCTCTTTTCATTACCGCGGCCGATCCAGAAAAAGGAATTCAAGAACTGGAAAAGGCGGCCGCAAAGAGTTTCTTCATGCGCGACTTGGCCCGCGCCAATTTAGTTTCCATTTATGGCGGCTATGAAAAAAAATATGCCCAAGCCCTTCCACTGGCGCAGGCTTTAAAAGAAAAATACCCGCAAAATTATAATTTTACTTTTGCTTTAGCTAATATCTTAGCGGAGCTTGGACAATTTGCCGCTGCCTTCGGCCAAGCAAAAGAGATTGAAGAAAATCTGCGCGCCCTCCGTTCTCCATATCGCCCAGAGCTATGGCCGCGCTATTATCAGCTTTTGGGAAAAATTTATTTTGATCAGGGCCGTTACGAAGAAGCCCGAGAATATTTTTATTTAGCTTTAAAAGATCAGGCTTTCTACAATGCCCGGGTGCGAGCCTGGGCTCTTGTGCGCTTAGGAATGATTCATGATGTGCAAAAGCAAAGAAAACTCGCCGAAGAATATTACCAAAAAGCCTTAGAGGTGGAAGGGGCTGAGGGATTAGCTCAGCGCACAGCCCAGGAATACCTCAAAACACCTTATGTTTTATCTTCCCAAAAATAAATTAAGGAGGAAGTATGGAAAAAGAATTTATTCCTTTTGGGCGCGAAATGGGTTTTAAAGTTGCTTTTAGTAATGCTTTAGCGATCGATCTGGCGCGGGCTAAACGTTTAATATTCATTTCTGGCCAAATCGCTTTCGATGAAAAGGGGAATTTTATCGGCGCTGGGGATATAGAAGCGCAAACCAGACAAGTCCTGAAGAATATTCAGCGTCATCTGGAGAAAATGGGTGGGAAAATGGATGATATCGTCCAAGTGACCGTGTTCGTCAAAAATATGAGCGGTTTAGAAAAAATTCATCAGGTCCGGTTGCAGTTTTTCCAAGAGCCTTATCCCACAAGTACATTAGTAGAAGTAAAAGGTTTCGTGCATCCTGAGGCCCTAATTGAAATAAATGCTCTGGCCATTATTTAATATTAAGCAGCGATCTTTCTCTTTTTGAGCAGCCAGTAAAATATAAAAAACCCTACGGGGATTATAGCGGAAATGGCGTATATAAGGTTAGGATGGAAAATAATTACCAAGGCAAAGCCAGCAAGGATGAGACGCATGAGTATGTCTACTATCTTTTTTTCGCTAAATTGGGCCTGCCACGCAAATACTATGCCTAAAGTGCCGGCCATCAATAGGCCCATAGCACCGAGTTGGGCCACACCCGGCTCGATAACCAATTGCGGCCGGGAAAAAACTCCCCCCATGAGCACGAAAATAACACTACATAATTGAATGGCCCGAAATAAAGTAGCATTAAACCCGGCATCCGCAATTTTAGAAGTAACCGCCGCCGATACAGATGTGGGTGGTGTAAGTTCGCCCCATACAGCTACAAAAAAAGCAAAGAAATGAATTACCCAGGGATTTATGCCAATCTTTTGCATCGCCGGCGCAATAACTAAAACAGTAATTATATAAGTAGGCGCGGGCGGAAGACCAGTGCCCAAAAGAGAACCTAAGATAAAAGCTATTAAAACCATAGCCACTATATTCATGCCTGCAGCTTCCATAAGGATGAAACCAATCTTTGTGGTCACTCCGGTATTCACTACTACTCCGGTCATAATCGATAAGCTACTCAATAAAAGAGTTAAATCAAAAGTCATACTGGCAAAGTGATCGAGCATGCGCAAATAAGGCGCTGCAAATGAACGCAGAGAACGTGCGGGAGATTTTTGAAAAGCAATAAAATGAACTAAAGTAGCTGCGATAATCACGGCAATAAAGACCCGGAGAGCAGCAAGCATAGGAGGCAACTGGGTGATACCCATCAGCAGAATCAACCCGGCAATAACTCCTCCATAAAGGATAAGATTAATTTTGTCTATGAACTGAATCTCTGCCGGAATACGAACCATCTTTTTTTGATAACGTATGGAAATTAAATATACAGCTACGCTAACTCCCAGATAATAAATTAATGCTGGAGCGTATCCTCTGGCGACGACTTCAAAGTAGCTCTTTCCCAAGAATTCGGCCATGAGGAAGGCGGCAATCCCCATGACTGGCGGCATTAATTGTCCGCCCATAGAAGAAGCAGTTTCAATGGCCGCCGCATTAACTTTGGGTATGCCACTGGCGATCATTGCTGGGATGGTGGCCGAGCCGATGGTAATGGCGTTGGCCGCTCCACTACCACTTACTGTCCCGACGGCCATAGATCCTAAAACTGCTGCCTGTGGTAATGCGTGGGCCGACCTATTAGCCAAACGAGAAGCTGTCTTCACGATAGATTCCACGCAACCAAAAGCGCGCATGACGCTTAATACAAGTAAAAAAGATCCGATCAAGGTAAGAGCAAGTTGCGGCAGATTGGAAAAGACTCCGGTAGCCAGCTCTACGCTCATGGAGGTAAAAATCCTTTTCCAACTTAAGCCGGGATGGCCGAACATGCCCGGAATCACCCAACCATAGACCGCATAAATGATCAAAATTACATTAAGAATAAACAAAGCAAAGTGCCGCTTGCGCGTATATTCCAGAACTAAGATAAACATGAAGCCGCCGATGATTATGTCCGTAGTGTTCCACACTCCGGCCCGCACTGTACCTATCGTTTCAAATTCCAAGCCGATATAAAAGAGGACGACGAAAGAAAGGGCCATATAAATAAAGGCTATTAGGTAATTGGCGGTAGGACTGAGCTTGGGGTAAAATTCATTCTTCCGTAAACAATCAAGGGTGAAGAGAATAAAAGTAATGGGCAACAAAACCACTGCTAAGAGCGTTGGCCCCCCTTCGCCGGTTATATAATAATGGAAAAGGTAACCGAAGAAGAATAAAGCAAACAGAGTATAAAGATTATTAATAAAAGACTTCATTTTCTTAGTCCTTTATTTCTCATAAAAATAAAATAAAAAAGTCCCGGGGAACAAAAGCCCGGGACTTAAGGAGAGAATAATTATTTAGCTTTAGCAATACGCCCATCCCACTTGCTATCCCATACTTTTCTTTCGCGCATATATTTGGCCAAGCCTGGATGGATGGGCACAAAATCTACCGCTGCTTCTACGCCCTGCCGTTGAAATCCGGCCATATCCTTCTGCACCTGAATAAAAGCACTGTCTGCCTTAGCTAAATCAGCAGCATTTTTTTCAATAATAGTGAGCATTTTATAAACATCTTCTTCGGGGATTTCTAACCCCACATGGAAGCCATAATAAAAGGGCAATAAAAGGGCCTTATCCGCATGAATATTTTTCTTGAAGGCCTCTGGCTTTACTTCCATAATGGAAAATTTTGCTTTCTTCAAAATCTCAATTTCTTCTGGACTGGGGTTCAATATCGCCCAATCCGTCCCTACGGAGATTTCGATAATCCACGGGGCGGTGGTAATTCCGGAATTGGTATAAGCGTTAAAAGCCTTTATTGTTCCTGCTTCTAATTGGGCCCCTACCGAAGAGAGGTCCATTTCTCTATAGGTAAATTTTATGCCTAAGGCTCGGAGAGCCCTTTCTAAATGAGCCCGCACATCCCAGGGCAAAGGTCCGGTAAAAATGGGCTGGCCGGCTAAATCACGCCATTGTTTGAATTTTCCTTTATCCTTGGCCATTATGCCAACGCCCACTTCTGTTGAATATGCCCAGAAAGATTGTACTGGATACCTTTTAATTTGGGATTTGAAACCTTTAAAGCGGTTAATGTCGTTGGCTAATTCGTAAAATGCAATATCGGCGCCATAATAGCCATCGAACTCCCCAGTGGCATAACCTTTGACCGATACAACCGCCCCCGGCGTGGGTAAGGCCATTACTTTGTATTTGGGGAGTTCTTTATTTATTAAAGCCGCCAAGTTAACCAAAGCCCTATGTCCAGAAGAACCGGCCGCCGAAGTGGCCCAACGGATGTCTTTAGCTTGTCCCCAACTCAGAGTCGTTAGCCCACCTAAAAAAATTAAGATCATTAATAATATACACAATCTTTTTCCCATTACTTACCTCCTTCATCAATTTTTTGCTAATTTTATCTACTCTGCCCAAAAATTGCAAACAAAAAGTTTATTTCTTCTTAATGCCTTACTGGAGGGTGGAGCTTTTGCTTTAATGCCGCAAATTTGGATATAATAACTTCTGGGGCATGTAGCCATTTTTAGTTATTCCTCACCACACCTTTCCCTGCTGGCGAGAAGAAAAGGCTTGTCAATTGCTAAATATAATTCGTAGGGTAAGGGTCTAACTCCCCCGTATCCCTCTTAAGTTAAAAGAGGGAAAGGTGAAGGGAGGAGATGAGAAAAGTTTATGCCTTGTAGGCAATCATAAATATTGGGGCAATATCTTAACAGTATATTTATGCGCAATGCGGCGCCCCAATAGGGGATCTTCCATCTCCAATTCGTAAGCATCTCCATATATTAAGCCACTCTTCGTGGCAATGGTTCCGGAAAAAAGGACGACGCCTTTCCCTTTTAAACTTTCCGCTTCTGGTATTTTTGCCATTATTTCTTGGGGTGAAAGGATTGTGCCCAAAGGAGCTTCTTGGTAAAGGATTTTTTCTTTGTTTTTAAAAACCCAGCAGCGTAGAACGAGATCATCCCAGTGATCTTCGATATCTGGCCAAGGCCAACATTCTTTGGCCAAACATTTGGCATACATTTGTTTGGAAGCCGGAATAGATTTCGTCTCTACCTCGCGGTCCGTATGGTCGCTACCTACAGTAACCCATATCTCTTCTCCTCGCCATAGCAAAACATATTCAATTTCTCCAGATGACTGGGAGCTGATCACTGAAATTTCATCATCCGTAGTCAATAGATAAGTGGAAAAATACATATAAATGGGAATCCGCGACGGACCGGCTATGCCTAATTTGGCCAACTCATCAATATGTTCCTGAAGCGCCTGTCGATCTTTTCCTACCCACCCACTGCAAATAAGATGATCAGCAACAAAGTTTAATTGCTTAGAGCCTTTTTTCTCAATAACAGTCATCGCCAGCACTTTCGGCGTTATCATTTTTTATTTCCTTTCTATTACCAAAAAGTGATTTAACAATTTTATAAAAAAGAAATAATATGTCAACTCTTTTGTGGCCAACTTGGTAATACTTACTGAAGACTGGAGTCTTTAATTTTTAGCGTTGGAAATTCGGAAATAATAACTTCTGGGGCAGGTAGCTATTTTTAATTATTTCTCCCCACGCCCCTTCCCTCCCGTTTCTCTCCTACGGTCAGACAATTTTGCTGACCGTCGATCAGTTTTTAAATTCCAGCTTAATTCAGGCGGGAGGGAGAAAGGCTCGCCTCTTCCCTCCCGTCTATCTCCTACGTTAAGGCAATTTTACTGACCGTCTAACACTTTTGGAATTGGATTAAATTCAATAATATTCTGGGGTTATTATTTTCTTGACAAAAGAGTCATTTTTTGTTAATTTGTAGTATTAATACTACAAATAAGGAGGAGCCTATGTCCTTAATCCAGAAGCTCAGACAAAAACGCCAGAAAATCCTAAGCCAAATTGCTTTAATCGAAGAGATGCGCAGAGGTTCGGTCATCCGCCAGTTCCTCAAGATTAGGTTAAAAGGCAAGAAAAAGACCGTCTCCTGTGGCCCCTATGGCCTTTTTACCTTTAAACAAAAAGGTAAGACTATAAGCCGCAGGCTTCATGATCCCCAAGAGATGAGTATCCTTGAACAGCAAGTGGAAAATTATCATCTTTTCCAAAAACTTTGCCGTCAATTAGTACAGATTGGGGAGGCTATCTGTGAGGTCAAAGGAAAGGAGGGCTTAAGATGATTCGGCAAGAGAATCTTGGGGTTATGGAGGAGATTCTTAAGCCTCTGCGGAAATCGCAAAGGAAGACCATTAAGTTAGTAGTGCAAGGGATTGCCTTAAAAGCCCAGGCTGCCTCCATTGCGGTGGCGGCTTTTCTTACTCAAATAACAGGGAGTCAACTCTCCAGTGCCTTGACCAGATTCTATCGCCTCTTACATAACCCCAGACTGGATGATGGGCAGCTCGCTCGCCAGATGCTTTCCTTTTTTGCCCAACTTCCTGGCCCCTTACTCATCGCCCTCGACTGGACGGAATGGCACCAACCTCTGCGCATGCTCTTGGCCTCCGTAATCTGCGGGACAAGGGCTGTGCCCGTGTATGCCGCGGTCTTTAACAAAAAGCAAATCCACCGTTCCCAAAACACCTGGGAGAATAACTTCCTTCGCCTCCTCTGCTTAATCCTCAAAGAGTGCGCAGCCCAAGCATGCTTCCTTGCTGATCGCGGATTTCGCCGAGTCAGTTATTTAAAACTCCTCCTCGACCAAGACCCCCATTCCTTCCTGGTACGAATTTCTGATCAGATTATAGTCGAAGATAAGAAAAGCAAACGCTTGCTTAAAAAATGTGGCTTACAACCAGGCCAAGCCATAGACCTAGGAATAGTAACTCTACGCCAAGATGCTGCAGTGAAAGTAAGAGTCATCGGCATCTGGGCCAAAGGCCAAAAAGAACCCTGGTGGCTGGCCACTAACCGCCAAGATTCCCTCTCCTACCTCGCTTCCCTCTATGACCGCCGCATGGCCATCGAAGAACAAATCCGCGACACTAAGGGCGCACGCTTTGGTCTAAAACTGGTCTGGACACAAATTATAACCCCACAAGCCTTAGTCCGCTTCACCCTACTCATCGGCCTGGCTATCCTCCTGGTCACCACCATCGGCCACGCCATAACTCTACGCTACCCCAACTTCCGCCTGGCCACCAAAAAGAAAGGAAACCGCCTCTCCTACTTCACCATCGGCCTCCTCTTCTTCCAATCCTTCGTAAATACTAACTCCTTAACCCTAAAATTCCTTAAACAATATACCCCACCACCAAAACTCAGAACCTTCCCATGGCTAGAAAATTTATAAAAAAGGAGAAACCAAAAGTGATAGACGGTCAGATATAAAATGTCTTGACAAATGGGTCGCATTAAAAAGGAAATTAAATTCGGTTGTCGAAAATAAAGATCTGTCCTTGACCTTTCACTCACTGAGCGAACAAATCATGGCCTAAAGTAGCTAAATAATATCTTGAAAATTCTGTTGGTCTAACAGAAATTTCAAGTTACTATAAATCTATGATAAATCGGCAGCGAGATTAAAAGGACAACCTCTCCCCAGATTACCCCTTCCATGCGGCATGCTTTATCTGATCTTCGTCTTCAGTCCCTGGACCTGATCCATGCAGGAGAAAATACATTCCCTCTTGATAAAAAGATACGAGCAATGGCCTTTAAGCGTCTTCTTCAAGATATTAAACCTATTACCTAAGTCCCCGTCCTCTTCATCTTTTTACTTCCTGGCAAAAGCCATTCAATATTTACTTACTTATTAGAACCTAAATGGAGCGATTCTTCATAGCCACTATCCCTAAAAACATTGAGATAATTAAATCATTTTCATTTTACCAATTCATCTAATAGATGAACTAAAGTCGTTCATTCCTGGGAAAACATGAAGCAGGCTGAAGCAGGCAGGAATCCAGGATCTAAATTTTTTTACTGGATTCTCAACAGGGCGGCAATGACCATGGGGGATGCTTTCAAGCCGAAAATCGCTCAAATTAGGTAGAAAATATCTAAATTTTTGCCATGTACCTTTCGCCTCATGGATAGATTATGATTGCCCTCATAATAAAGACTATTTAAGAAAAGTAAAATTTTTAAAATACAAGGACGATTTTCCGATAATATAATGTATCCAAAAGGATCACGGATAGGTTACTGATTATTGGTCCTTTAAAAGAGACCCTGCCACCTTTAAAATCCTCCCCCCATTTCCACCTCGTAGGTGGAACAAGCCAATTTCCCACCTACGAAGTGGAACGGAATACCCGCCTAGAATGATGTTAGGGTTATCTATTACATGGCAAGAGATAATAAATCATTTATGGATAGCTTACCATAAATAGGTGACCCCAATTTTTATAACCCCAGATAGACAAGATAAACGAAACAAATCATCTAAATTAAAAATTTGAACATTGAACGTAGAACTGCCGAACGCTAGACATTGACGGCCTTTTCCATTGTGGGCATCTTATTTTTATCATAACTCCAGAAATTCTTTGGGGGTTAGGATTCGGCAAAAAATACCGCTTTTCTTAAGTGTTTCCCCAGACAGACCTAAAAGATCTTTATCCCCAGTAATCAAAAAATCTGCTTCAGCCTCTTTGCACAAAGAAAGATAATGGTCATCTTTAGCATCTCTTGATAATACAACTTGTTTCAAAACCGCAATCTTTTTTGCACAGTTTATCAATTGCTGCATCTTTTCCTCAAGAAAAACTATCTGTTCCTTTGAAAGCTTTCTCGAAAGCCTTAAAATTACTTCAAATAGCTCTCTTTCTATAGCCTCCGACAAATAAACTTCATGGTCTTCCAGGGCTCGAACTAATGCCTCTAAAGGTTTTCCGCCAAACACAGCTGAAATGATTATATTGGCATCCACCACAACTTTAGCCATAGATCTTCTTTCGGGCTCGTTCGAGCGCCTTAAGGGCCTCCTTCTTGGACACCCCAGCTTCGCTTAGAACCCTTCCAATTTCCAAAAGAATGACCTCTGGGCTATTTTCCTCGACCGGAATAAGGCGGGCGATCGGCTTTTTTCGCTTCATCACTACGATCTCACTTCCGGCATTTAAATACTTCACTACATCATCCTTGAATTCTCTGACCCCAACAAATTTCATATTTATCACCTCCTAAAAAAATGTTACTACAAATGTGGGAATAAAACAATCTCTTATCCTTCATTCATGTTTTACCCATAGATTGATCGCTCAAGGATTTGCCTATGCTCCATAATCCCTTGATAGAGGTAGGTCTTCTAAACTAAATGGAGGGGAAAGAAAATTAAATTCGCATATCAAAAATAAACTTTTGGCTCCAATTCTTACTTTTGATATGAGTTTCCTTTATTCCACTTCGTAGGTGGAACAAGCCACCGCCCACTTATTTTCCACCTACGAAGTGGAAAGGAATATCAAGGAGGATCTTATTTGACTTAATGAGTTTAGTTCTCTTAAGGAGACTGGGGAAAAGATCAGAGCCAGATAGGTCAGTGGGTTGTCGATACGATTCGAGGAATATAAGAATATGAACCTTTATATCATGGACAGAGATTGATGACCGCAGCATGAAACCTCTAAACTTTCGGGGCATATAAAATGTCTTGACAAATGGGTCGCATTAAAAAGGAAATTAAATTCGGTTGTCGAAAATAAAGATCTGATCCCTTTTCTATAATTGCTAAACTTTTTTGACAGGTTTTTAAGGCTATGATAAATTTAATTAAAAATCGAATAATAAGGGTAAAATCAAAACTATTCTAAAATTATGAAAGAAAGTCTCCGAAAAATTAAAATTATAGGGAAATAATTTAAGGACGTGTTGTCCTGCTTTATTTTTGAAAGAAAACTTCGGGTAATTCTTCCTTCAAAAAGGAGATTATATGAAATTGCGTATAATAATCGAAAAAGATGAAGCGGGCTATTTTGTAGCCGAAGTCCCTGCGCTCCCGGGGTGTCTTTCTCAAGGGAAGACATATGAAGAAGCGATCACAAACATAAAGGAAGCTATTGATGGTTGGTTTGAAGTAATGGAATCTAAGCGATCTTACGATCCATCCAGGATGATAGAAGTTACGGTTTGATGAGCGAGACTTTAAAGCTTTGTTCAGGTGCTGAAGCAGTGCGGAAATTTCAAAAGGCAGGGTGGACTGCTGTTCGCCAAAAAGGTTCTCATATAATGATGACAAAGCCAAGTTATCAATGGACTTTATCAATTCCACTACATAAAGAACTCGGTCCTGGCCTGCTCCGCAAACTGATAAGCCAGGCAGGTTTTACTGTAGAAGAATTTAATAATTTATAACCTTCAATCCCCCCTTTATTCTCTTTCATCTTCTAATTACAGAGGGAGACAAATTGAGAAATTTACCTCTTTTATTTCTTTAATAAAAATTCTTTTTACTAATTATCAGCTAAATAATCTTAAATCAGACTTCTGCGGAAGAAAAAAATTTTTAATTACAAGGTCTGATCTTAATAATATTCAAGAATATTGAAAGCTTGTGGGAAAAACAAAGCAAGGATGGCCTTCCAGGGAAATGGTAAGGATTCTCTATTGCTTGGTGAGAGATAATAAAAGTTTATAGAGTGTTAAACTGGTCATCCGCCAGGGTCATGGCTTACCATAAATAGGTAAAGTCCTTGAGATTTGATTGAGAGGCCGATTTTCCGATAATATAGTGGTCCTTTAAAAGAGACCCTTTAGCAACGGCCTTAGTTGAGGCATGCATTTTATTTTGACAGCCTTTTTCATACCACCTTTAAAATCCTCCCCCATTTCCACTTCGTAGGTGGAACAAGCCAATTTTCCACCTACGAAGTGGAACGGAATATCAAGGAGGATCTTATTTGACTTAATGAGTTTAGTTCTCTTAAGGAGACTGGGGAAAAGATCAGAGCCAGGTAGGTCAGTGGGTTGTCGATACGATTCGAGGAATATAAGAATATGAACCTTTATATCGTGAACAGAGATTGATGACCGCAGCATGAAACCTCTAAACTTTCGGGGTATATAAAATGTCTTGACAAATGGGCCGCATTAAAAAGGAAATTAAATTCCGTTGTCAAAAATAAAGATCTGACCCTGAATTCTTCAAATGGTTCCCCAAAAGTGAAGGGGGGCAAGTTTTAAAATTCTATTGACAAATAATTTTGAAATTGTGATATAAATAATAGCCAAAATTTTTTTCGTTGAGTAACATATCAGGTTCCGATTTAAATTTAAAAAAATTAAGCTCTAAATTTTTATATTTTTCTCCTTTTTTGAGCCGCTGAAGGAGTAAAAATATGGAACGCTTCCAAAAGCCTGGCATGGGATTTATTGTTGATGCCAGGCTTTTGTTTTTTCGGTTTTTTTATTTTCATCGCACTAAAATTTCTTTTTCCTTTTCAATTATAAAGTGCAAAAGGGAGGAAGATAAAAATGATTGATTTGAAAATGGTTACCAAAGCAAGAACTTTTTGTACTGTTTTAATAATAATTTTTCCAATCGCATTTTTAAATGCATGCGGAGGAGGAGGAAGTTCAACATCTTTAAATAATGGACAAATCCCTCAAGGCCAAAAAGGTAATATAATATTGCCTACGGCTACATCATTAGACTTTACTAAGCTAACAGTCAGTGGAGCATTGAAAGAAGTAGGAGTTGACAAAGATGGGCATTTTTTGATTGAGCTGAACAAAGAAAATGTCCAACTTGTTACTGCACATTTAGAAAATGGAGACCCTTTTCTTCTATCTATTGAAATAAAACCAGATAATCAAAATATAACCTTAAATACTTTTAGTACGGCAAAAGCTTTAATTTTTTTGCATCCCGTTCTTGTCAGCAGTGATTCTATAATCGCTAAAATTTTACTTGATTATATAGAGAAATTAGAGGAAACCAAAAACCTTGCTCTCCTTCTGGAACAAAAATTAGCTAAAGATTTGCACTCACTTGTTTATGAAGATGAAGAGATTCGCTCAGGAGTAAGCAAAGCAGTAAATAGGGTATTAGAATATCTGGATTATCTTATGGCCAGTAAATCAAAAGAGAAATTATTGGAAAGAAGATTTGCAGAATCTTTTAAAAAATCAATTAATGTTTTATTCGAAAAAGATTTATTACAGAAAGAAGTTAATGTCGCCCCAGAAACTCCAAAAAGTGGCATTCAAATTCATGAAATTTCTGATGCAAATGACGTTTACGAGTTCTATATCACCAATAATGTAAAGAGATACATAGATGTATACATAATGTATCCAGAAGGGAATCAATATATTTATCCAAGTAATGCATTAAAGACGCGAATTGCCTCTGCGCCTGGCTTTATTAATGGAATTTTTAAAGGGGGGTTATTGCCTCCAAGTAAATCTGATACCTTATATATAGATTTTGCAACACTTAAATTTGATTCAGTTAAACTAAGATTTTTTGGACTTGGAACTAAGTGGAATAATTTTGACTCTAAAGATAAAGAAAAATTGATTTGGCCTTTTTCTTTTACTATAATTTTCGATTTTGCAATACCCTTTATTGAAGTCGTGACAGGAATAAATGCTCCTACCTCCCCTGGTCCGGGAAGGCCCCTTTATGAACCACTGGAGAAGTCTTTAGTAAATTATTTAGCAACCCCAATTTATGATAAACTTATTGAAAAGGTTCTATATAATGATTGTATGGGGTTTTTCATCGACCTTATTTCCGGATATTTAAAGTATTTGCTAAACAATCCCAAATATATACATGATTTTTTAATAAATTGTGGAGTTAGCGGACTCTGGTCCATAGCTAAAGCGGCTATCATGCCGTTGAAAACCATATTTATTATTACTTCAGCATTTGATATTGGCAGAGCTGTCTTAGGATTAAATAATGAAGTCGTAGAGGATTTTGTAATTTTTACTGGAAAAGGTAGTAGTTATGTAGGGGAATTCCCATTATTTACACCTGATCCTGATGATAAATTCCCACTAAAAATAGTGCAGACAATTCCAACAAATGGGGCATCAGATATAGACCCGTCAAATTCCATTTACATTTTCTTTGACGATGAAATAAATCCTATTACTGTAAACGACTACTCTATCCAGGTTTATGTAGTTTCAACTGGAGAAAGAATTTATGGCCAATACAGTGGTGAACTTAGCACAGCAGGAAATTCAATATTGAAATTTGTGCCATTTAAAACCTTGCCTGAAAATCAAATGATTTCAGTCCGTTTAGTACAGGTTTCAGGTATAGAAGATGATGGGGGAAATAAATTAGAAAGCGTTTTTGAATTTAGGTTTACCACAAAAAATAAAAGTCCCGTGGTTCCTGCTAATAATTTGGGATTCGAGATCGGAAATCAGGGATGGAGTTGTGCAGGTGACTGTAACATAATTTTATCGCCTGTTGGAGTTATTTTTGCACCAGAGGGAATGAATATGGCAGTTATAACAACGGGAGATAAAATTGTAAGCGAGAATTCATCATTGAGTGGCACAACATCTTCTTTGACAAGTGGAGATATATATATTCCACCGGGAATGAAAAGCCTAACTTTCAACTACAACTTTGTATCTGCCGAATTTGATGAATGGGTTGGGTCAAAATTTGATGATGTATTCGTGATTGCAATTAGCGGCCCATTGGGTTCGTATGCAACTGTTGTCAATTCCGTGAACAAAATAGGAGTAGCTTCATCAGAACCAATAAATTTACCAAATAGTTATACTTTGAAAGATTCTACACTACAAGATGCAAATCATACCGGATTTTTAAAATATGAAATAGATATTAGCTTATTAGGGAATCCTATCAGAATTTCTTTTTCGGTATCTGATGTAGGTGATACTATTTATTCTAGTATTGTTTTT
>Ga0078972_1007521_pt1 | contig 24110 bp, 23 predicted proteins | sample YelNatPaOPGAMG01_FD_67568 | JGI IMG/M metagenome (GOLD analysis project Ga0078972, IMG submission 67568) | Hot spring thermophilic microbial communities from Obsidian Pool, Yellowstone National Park, USA - OP-RAMG-01 (SPADES assembly) (version 2) | ecosystem: Environmental > Aquatic > Thermal...
TGATCTCGGACGAGCTCTACGAGCACCTCACGTACGACGGTAGGAGACACGTGAGCATCGCCTCGCTGCCCGGCATGCGGGAGCGCACGATCACGATCTTCGGCTTCACGAAGAGCGCGCGCGGCAGGGTTTCTGAAAACCAACGCTTTGTCGTTGGTGCGCGCGCGCCTGCCTAGCTCCGCTGGAGCGCCCCCTATAGTATACCTGCGTATTCTCTATCTTTTTCTTTAACTTTCCGTTTAGAAAAGATTACTTTCGGGCTTCTTAACGTCTAATTTATAAAGCCCCGGTTCGCCTTAAGCCCGATGCCGCGTGGGGAAAACGCGGCGGGAGCGCAAACGGTGAGGGGGCCTCAGCCCCGGGCCTCCGAGCTGGATGCCGCGCTTGGACCGCGAGTTGGCGGGGTCGCGCCTCTGGCGCCGCCCCGCTGCCCGTGCGCGCGCCGGGCGCCCCTAGCGGATCAAAGATGAAGCTCGGGGACAGAGCCCGCATTCGGGCGGTGAAGAATTTAACGCCCCCGTGGACCCCGCTGGAACGGTGACGGCGGGGCCAGAGGGGGCAGAAAAGCGCGGGCCTACCCGCGCGGGCGCGCGCTTCACGAAGACGCACGGCATGTCGGGTCTGCGCATAGGCTATGTTTTCGCCGAGAAGGGGCTGGCGAAGAGGATGAGGGAGGAGAACGCCGCTGTAGTCATCCACCCCGGTACTATCGAGCAGATCGGCGCAGCTGCTGCCCTCAAGTGCGACAGCTACGTCAACTCCCTGAGGGATTACCTGCAGAAAGTGAGGGATAGGCTAGTGGCCAAGCTGAGGGAGGCGCCCGGCGTCGAGATCAGACCGCCGGAAGGCACGTTCTTCGCTTTCCCCGACCTGAGCTCGCTCTTCGAAAACGACAAGGAGGCCGCGGACTACCTGCTAAAAGAAGCTGGAGTCCTGGTCTACGCGGGTAGCGGTTTCGGGAAGGGTGGAACCGGCCATGTCAGAATGAACTTCTGCTCCCCCCTCTCGATAATCGAGGAAGCTGCAGATAGGATGGTGAAGGCGCTATCGAAGCGCTCCACCTCGTAGCGTTCACTCTACAATTCTTCCTAGCAGCAGCGTAGCCAGAGCCACCAGCGTGAGGGAGAACAGCGCGATTTCAGCGATGCTCTGAAGGCACGCGACAGGGTTGGAGTATACGAGAGCGTCGCGTAGAGCTTGGATCACGTACGTGAGTGGGTTCACCCGGCTGAAGGCCTGCAAGGGTGCCGGCATCATCTCGATCGGGTAGATCGCGTTGCTCGCGAAGAACAGCGGCATCGTGATCGCCTGCAGGATCCCCATGAACCTCTCTCTCGTCTTCATGAAAGTCGCCAAGAGGATGGAGAGGGCGGTGAGCCCGGCGGCGCCCACCAGCAGCGCCAGCATAGCCAGCGCGAGCGCGATAGGGCTCAAATCGAGCTTGGCGCCCAGCGGCACCGCTACGAGGAGGATCACGAAGAGCTGCGTGAGCGCCCTCGCGGCGCCGGCTAGGGACCGGCCCAGCACGACCGTGAGCCTGCTCAAGGGCAGCGTGAGCACCTTCTTCAAGATCCCCGACTCCCTCTCCCAGACGAGCATGATGCCGTAAGCCATCGCGATGAAAGAAGAGGACTGCATCAGCACGCCCGGCGTGATGAACGTGAGGTAGTCCACGCTGCCTGTGGGGATGGCGCGCACGCGGGCCATAACTGTGCCGAACACCCCGATCCAGAGGATCGGCTGGACAGCCCTCGTGAACACCTCTGTTGGGTCGTGGCGGAGCCTGCGGAGCTCGAGCTCGACGAACGTGAGAGCTTTAGCCAAGCTCATTCAACCACCCCTCCTTATTGCCCTCCTCATCGCCGCCGCGCCCCTGAAGCCCAGCGCCTCGGCTTCCTCCACGGTCATCCCAGTCAGCTTCACGAACACGTCCTCCAGCGTCGGCCTGCGGATGCCTACCTCCTTCACCCTGACGCCGTTCCCCATCAACGCCTCCATCAGGTAGGGCAGTTGGCGCTGCGCGTTCTCAACTCTCACTAGCACAGGGTTCTTCGCCGAAACGACAGCAAGCTCCGGCACACGCGAGAGAGCGTCGAGAGCTTTAGCTGTATCGCCTTCCAAGGACAAGCTCACTAAATCTCCTTCTCCAACGGCCTTAGCCAGGTCACCCGGCTCCCCTTCCGCGACGATCCTCCCTCTGTTCATCATCGTCACCACCTCCGAGTACCTCTCCGCTTCGTCCATGTAGTGGGTGTTGAAGACCACCGTGGCACCGTACTCCTTCTTGTACTCGAGGACGCGGGACCAGACGAGCGCCCTAGCTCTCGGGTCCAAGCCGATCGTCGGCTCGTCGAGGAAGAGGACGCGGGGCTTGACCATCAGAGCGATCGCGAGCTCCAAGCGTCGGATCATACCGCCTGAGTACGTTCTGACGAGCCTGTTCGCAGCCTCCTTCAGCTCCATGAACTCCAGCATCTCCTCAACGACCCTCTTCCGCCGGTCGCGCGGGATGCCGTACAGCTTCGCGTAGACCAGCAGGTTCTCGTACCCGGTAAGGTCGTTCCAGACCGAGAACTCCTGGGGCACGTAGCCGATCGCGCCCCTCACCTTGCCCGCCTCCCGCACGACGTGGTGCCCCAGTACCCACGCGTCGCCCGAAGTCGGCTTTATCTGCGTCGTGAGGATCCTCATGAGGGTCGTCTTGCCCGCTCCGTTCGGGCCCACGATCGCCCGGAGCTCTCCCTCCTCCACGCTCAGCGTGACGCCGTCCAGAGCCCTCACCGTGCCTTCGTACACCTTCATCAGGTTCTCAGCGCGAACCGCGAAGCTGTCAGACATCGAGCTGCCCCTGTTTCCGGGGGTGTAAAAACCTTTAGTAAGAAAGTTGCATCCATCGATGGAAAAGGCTTTTCCTCGGCCACCTTTAGGGCTTGCCGGTGCAGCCTAGCGCGGAGACCGTTGAGATTGTGGCGTCCAAGCTGATGGAGTGGTACGCGAGACACAAGAGACAGTTTCCCTGGCGCGTTGGCATGCGAGACGATTGGTGCGTGCTCGTCACCGCGTATCTCCTCCGCAAGACGAGAGCTGAAACTGTGGCGAAGCACTACGACAGGGTTCTCGCCACCCTCTCCTCGCCCGAGAAGGTGCTGGAGCTCGGCGTTGAGGGGGTTGAGAAGGTTCTGAAGCCGCTGGGCCTACACAGGGTGAGGGCAAGGCAGCTCTACGAGCTCGCGAAAGCGCTGGCGGAGGGGAGGGGTGGGAAGCTGCCGGGCGTCGGCCCTTACACGGAAGCCCTCGTGCACTGCTTGAGCAGGGGCGAGCTGGTCCCCGCGGTTGACGTGAACGTGCAGCGCGTCGTCGCGAGGCTCTTCGGGGTAGGCGACCGCCGCCAATTGGAGGAGCTCGCGTCCCAGCTGGTGAAAGCGGCTGGAACCTGCGAGCTGAACTTGGCTGTTATGGACTTGGCGGCGCTCGTCTGCCGCGCGAGGAAGCCGAGGTGCGGCGAGTGCCCCTTAGCCGCCTACTGCGTGTACGCGAGGATTTCGCGTTCATAATCTTTATACGAGACGCTGGCACTCACCCCGCGTGGCCAGGAGGGTAGCCCCGCTGCTAGCAGTCGTACTGCTGGTTGCCCAGTTGGTGCCAGCGATCCCTCAGCAGCTAAAGGTCGTCGGCTACGCGTGGATCCTGGCGCCCGCCGTGATGCAGACAGATACCGGATACACTGGTACTGCGACGAACGTTACGGTGCTCGTCACAGAGGGGTGGGGCGACGTGTACGTTTCCACTTACTCGCTGACACAGGAGGACTTCCAGGGCGCGGCCACGGCTGCCGCTAGGGTCGTCTGCAACCTGTTGAACCTCAGCTTCTCCAGCTACAACTTCTACTTCAAGGTGGTCGGGCCGGCAGTGATCGTCGGTGGCCCCAGCGCGGGGGTAGCTATGGCCGTCGCCGTGTACTCCGCCCTCACCGGCCAGCCCGTTAACCGCTCGGTCATGGTAACGGGGATGATCTCCCCCGACGGCACGGTCGGGCCGGTCGGCGGGGTGTACGAGAAAGCGCAGGCTGCTGCAGGGGTTGGCGCGAAGGTTTTCCTCGTCCCGCCAGGGCAGAGCGTGGTCGTCACCTACCGCACGGTCGTCAGGAGGGCTGGACCTTTCCGCTTCTACACAACACAGCCCGTCACGATCAACTTGACCGAATACGCTGCGAAAGAGCTGGGTCTCCGCGTGGTCGAGATCTCCACGATCGAGGACGCTCTCCGCTACTTCTTCGGCTACAAGCCGTCTACGAAAACGGTGGGCAAACCTTCGTTGAGCACTGAGGCGCTTTTAGCCATCGAGAACGTGCGCACAGCATTACTAGCTAGAGCTAGGGACGAGCTGTCGAACACGCGCTCATACCTCAACTCGTCCCAGCTCGACGCGCTCACGAGGAGGCTGCTCAGCGGCTACTTGAGCTACTCTCAGCAGTACCTCACCAGAGCCGAGGGGTCAAAGGGCGTGGAGGCGATCCCATTGCTAACCCTCAGCGTAGCGAGCTCACGATGGGTTAGGATGCTCGTCGACTACTACCTGGATAAGCCCTTGGACAGCTACGCGAACGATGTTGCCAGTAGGTTAAGCTCCATAGTGAGCGAAGCGGAAGCGGCAACGTGTAATAGCTTCCTCGACTTGAACTTCAAAGTCCTCGCAGCCGACCTTGCTGTGAGGGCTTCGCGGCTTTTCAACGAGTCGGCTCAAACCTGGTCGAGCGACCCGGCAACCGCGCTGCAGAACCTTGCGGTGGCTTCAGCCTACCTCGACGAGGCAGAGCTTTGGCTGCAGCGTGTTCAGGGGGGTTTCGCCCCCGATGCGCGCCAAGCGGCGGCCACCTACCTGTCGGTGGCCCGCACCACGTGGTCTTACGTGTACTCTGTAGTGAGCCAGGCGGGAGGCGATACAGCTCTTGTGGATCTAGCTGGCTCCTACTACAGGGCTGCAACGTCCTTCTATTCGTCTGGCCGGAGCTTCCTAGCCGCTGTGGCCGCCGCTAAAGCGGTGGCGCTCGCGGAGGCCGCTCTGCTCGCGTACCAGTCCTCCGCCTCGGGAGCGGACGTGTACTTGAAGATATCGAGAAGCCAAGCTGACGCCACCGCGTCTAAGGTTTCCAACGCGCTGGTTGCCACTTACTTTATCAACTACAGCGCGTTGGCCGGCTCGGCCTCAGATGCGATCTCGTGGCTCAAGCACGCCACCCACCTGGGCAACCTCGCTCTAGAGCTCGGGCAAAGCGCTGCACTACCTCGGGAGGCTACACCGGTGCAGACTCAGCAACCGCAACAGCCGCAGCAGCCCGGCAGCGGGCAGAAAGAGGCTTCGCTACTCGAGAAGATAGTGGAGGCTGTTAAGAGCTTCCTAAGCACGGTCGCTAGAGCCTTGAGAGCCCTTTTAGATTGGTTCTCAGGGGTGGCTAAGCGCTTAGCGGGCGGCACAGCTCGCTACTGAACTATGTTTATTAAGGGTGAAGGCGCAGGGTGCGCTCGTGTCCGACGAGGAGAAGCGGGCTGGGATGCGGAACGTCTACGCGCTCGCCGGTGTCAGCTTCTTCACCGACGTGTCGACTGAGATGGTGATGGGCTACCTGCCCGTCTTCGCCGTCCAGGAGCTGGGGGCTACGAGGGCGATGCTCGGGCTCATCGAGGGCGTCGGGGAGCTGGCCAACTACCTGTTCAGGATGGTGAGCGGCTTCCTCTCCGACCGGCTGGGGAGGCGGAAGCCGCTCGTGTTCACCGGCTACGCGCTCTCCACGATCTCCAAGCCGTTCTTCGCGCTCGCCCGCAACCCCTTGGACGTCCTGGCCGTCCGAGCGGCCGATAGGACTGGGAAGGGGATCCGCACTTCGCCGAGGGACGCGCTCATCAGCCAATCGGTCAAAGAGCAAGTGATGGGGAAGGCGTTCGGCCTCCACAGGACTCTCGACCAGGCTGGCGCGATCCTAGGGCCGCTGCTGGCCACCCTGCTCCTGCCCCTGATAGGGGGGCGCAACCTGTTCATCCTATCTTTCGTCCCGGCGGCCATCGCGCTGCTGATACTCTGGCTCTTCGTGGTCGACGTGAAAACCGAACCGAAGAGGGGGGCGCTCCTGAGGGGCGCCAGGTCGCTGCTCAAGGGCGACTTCCTCCTCCTGCTAGCGGCGCTCGCGGTGTTCGGCCTCGGCTACTACGATTTCTCCTTCGTCCTAGTCCGCTCAACAGAGCTCGGCGTCGCGGCCGAGCTGGCCCCGCTCGTCTACCTGGCGATAAACGTCTTCCACTCGGCCGTCGGCTACCCCATGGGCGTCCTATCCGACAGGATCGGCCGTGAACCCCTGCTCGCCGCCGGCCTGCTCCTCTTCTCCGCCTCCTCGCTCGCGATGGCTTACGCGGCCGGCCACCTAGCCGTGGTCGCGCTGGTAGCGCTCTACGGGCTCTTCTTCGGAACCTACGAGACCATCTCGCGCGCCGTCGTGCCGCGCTACGCTCCGGGCGAGCTGCGCGGGACCGCTTACGGCCTCTTCTACATCGTGGTGGGCCTCTCCACGCTTGCCGGCATGACCCTGGTGGGCTACCTCTGGGACACGATGGGGCGCGCTATCGCCTTCGAGTACAGCGCGGTCATGGGCTTGATCGGAGCCGCGCTCCTGTCGGCGCTCGCTGTCCGCGCTAAGCGCTCCCGAGCGCCCTCAAGCCGGCCTTGACGACCCTCACGTGCTCGACCAACCGCCTGCCGAGCAGCCTGCAGGCTTTAAGCGCGTTCTCGTCGGGCCTGCCGACCGCTAGCGCGCGTTCTCTACTCTCTCTCGTAGCTTCGCCAACTAGTTCCGCTAGAGTATTCCCTCTATAATATATACGGGTATTCTCTATCTTTTCTTAACTTTCCGGTTAGAAAAACATTTTCAGTATTCTTCATATCGAATTTTAAAGTCCCGCTCGCCTTTTGAGCATAAGTCCCGGGGCCCCGAGCCCGAGATCTCCCGCCCGATGGGCGCTGGGGTAGGGGCGCCGTTCTCCAACCTCATTTTCGGGCTGGGAGTCTACCCCCGAGTGTTTCTCGGCTCGTCGAGCACAATGGGCTCTGCGCGCACCGCATCGCTGCTCGTAGTGGTGCCGCCTAGGGAGAAAACATCCGGGATGCTCCTGGGCACAGGTGACCTAGGCCGTCCCGTCTTCCTGAACCCATCCTCGCCGCCTAATACGCACGGCATAATAGTTGACACGACGGAAAGCGGTAAAAGCACCCTCACCCGCCATCTAATCCTAGAGACCCGCGACCCGGAACTATCTTCCTAGCGCGCTGCTTCGATCTATTCCCCTATTTTTAAACAAGTAGTTTTCCTGCCAGTAATATACCAGTTAAAGATAAACTCTTAAAGGTAACCAAATTTCAATATATTTTGAATTTGGTTCTACTGGATTTTTCATTCCATATTCTATATCTTTTTTAACCCCTTCTATAGAAGAACCAATAATAGCAAGACCATCGCGCGCTCGCTCGCGAACCCGTTGATTAGGGGGAGGAGCTTCCTTAGCTCCTCCAGCTCCCCCGCCGCGACCGTTCCATCTTTGGTGGCTTCGAGCACCGCTCTCCGGGTGGCGGGGATTGCGAGCGCCCGCTTGTTTTGAGCTAGGAGCTCGATGAGCTCCCTCTCCAGCTCGCTCATCCTCTCGTCCGCGTCGAGGGGCGCGACCAGGTCGAGGTAGTCGCCGAGGCCGAGCTTTGAAGCGTAGGTGCGGTTTGGAGTTCTATCCCTGAGGAGCTCCCGAGCCGTCAGCGCAGCCGCTAGAGCTAGGAGGGCGGCGAGGAGTGCAGCCCGGCGCCCCCCGCCAGCCACCACCTCTGTCAGCAATCTACACCCCTCCACTAAAATGCTTTGCTCGGGGAAGCCGCTCCACCTCGCGGCTGCGAACTAACGCGCCTTCCTTCGCGCGCTGGGGGCGCGGCTCTGCGCGCGTTCCAGAGCCGGGTGCACTCCCTCCAGGGGCCTGGCGCGCGGCTACCCGATAGTGGAGCGAGACGTTTCGCGGAAAGCGGCCCGTTGAGCCGGCTCAACTGGCTCCGCTGAGCTAGCTCAACGAGACCTCGCCTCGCTGAACTGGCTCAACGGGGCTCGTTGAGCTGGTTCAACGGGCGTACTACGCTGTAGTAAAGCCTCGAGAGCCTTCTACCACACCCCAGCACGCTTACTCCGCCGGAATTCTCCCGCGAGAGCCAGCGCAACCAAAATTTTTTATATCGCCCCTCAGAAGTATTCCCGGTGAACGCGCCGAGCGGGATGACGGTGAACCCCGGCCAACGGCTCGGCGCGGGATGGGGCGAGGACGGGGAGGGGCGGGCCCGCAGAAGCTCGAGCAGCTGGAAGAACGCCGCTGAAGCGCACAGCGCCCCAGAGAACCGCCCCGAAACCCCTCTTTTTCTTTCCCCCAACCCGCCCGCACCGCACTCCCCCGCCTTAACCGGCGGCTCCCCCGCGGAGGGGGAGGGCCGGTGAGCCGGTTGGCGGGCTTTGCCCCCGGCCGGCGAGGGGCCGCCCGAGGCGGGCCTTGCCCCCGAAGGCGGCTCGGCGGCCCGTGAAGCGGGGCGCGGGCCTTGCCCCGCCCCGCTGAGGGGGCTGGGCTCCGCGGGCTTTGCCCCGGAGCCCGGCTCTGCGGGCGGGGAGGGGGTTCGCGGCTCTGCTCGACCCAGCTCCCCACTGCGAGCAGCGGCCCGGTGAAGCCCCGCCCTCCAAGCGCCCGGGCTTCGACCCCTCCGCGCGCCCGAAATGGGCGCCCCGGGCGCCAAAGCCCGGGTATGGCGAGGGGGAGGAAGGCCCGGGCGTCGAACGAAGGCCCGAGGGCTGAGGGGCGGGGCCCGAGGGCTAGCGATGCAGCGCCGGAAGCAGCGGTGCTGGGGGAGCTGCTGGAGAGAGCTGCGCGAGCGCTCGATGAGCTCGACAGCCTCTTCGACGAGTCCAAAAGATACTTCGACGAAGTAATTAACAATATCACAAGAGAGATTAAGTTAACGAAAGAAGATGTAATTGAATTGAAAAAGTTTAAAGAGTCTATACTAGAATCGCTTGATAGAGCGCGCGGGCAAGCGAGGGAGAGGCTGACGAGGCTCGTCACAGCGCTCGAGGAGTTCCTTAATGGCGATAATGGCGCGGTAGCTATCGAGCGGCGCGCTAAGGGACTGCGCATACGGCCCTCTACTGCCGAATGGTTCGTATCGGCGTGGGCGCCTCCGCGAAGCTCCTGGCGCTTCACGTTGCACATACACGACGTAAGCGCACACACACGCTTCCCGGACGTCGTGAAGTGGTCGTTGACGGGCTTGGAGAACTTGGAGAGTGCACAATCTGGGTGGAGGGCGTCTGACGAGGGATGCGATTGGTGGAGGAGACCGGTCATAGTGACAACACGCGCATGGCAAGTGCTAGCTTGGGCCGCTACGCGCTACGGCCGCCTACACGTAATGATCACAGCAGTGCACCTCAACAAGCAAGGGCACTCAATAGAATGGCGATTGAAAGCTAATGATTGGTACGAACGGTGGCATGGTCCCAGCGGCAAGCAGTTAGCGCGGGAGCTCGCGCGCACGAAGCCCCTCGGCTTGCTGACGCTTTACCTAGGGGACGGCTGTAAACACCCAAACAACCTCATCGTTGCGGTGGGGCGCGACATAGAGCTCTACAAAAAAGGCATAGTACCAATGATCATAAAAAAGGCGTACGAGGTCGGCTACGGTCAGTTCTTGGACGCGGTGAAATGCGACAAGTGGCAGGTGTTGAAAAATCTAGCGCCGAAGCGCAACCCCACGCACGCATCACTCAATGGACACACCTTCTACTTGTATTACTCCCACTCCGAAGGTGCGTTTCGCGCACGTGCGCATACAAAGAGCGAGGAGGAGGCTCTTTCCCTTAAGCAACTGCTGGCCACTCTAGGAGCGCACGCTTGTATCTACACGACGCGTAAGAGGAACGTATACTGGGTCGTAGACCTGTACGGTCCCCACGTACTCAGGCTTGCAGAGTTATTCCCAGAGTGGAGGAACGCTTTAAGGGAGCTCATCGAAAAGATAGAGCCGAGAGATGCCGCGGCAAAGAGGAAGCTGCTCGAGCTCGCGGAGAGCCCGCCCCTCCCCTAGCAAAACCCTTAGCGCGCCTCCATAGTGCAGGGTGACACCAGGATCCACGTAGTAGCGCGCGGGGATCGAGCGGTACTTCGACCCCCTCAGCGGGGGGGCATCCCCGCCCCTCATCCCCCGGAACTTTTAGGGATGCCTCCCTAATATAGCTTGCGTTGGAGAGGCGTGAAGCTCGTCGCGTACGTGGACGAGAGCGGGCTCCCGACTCATTGCTCAACGTTCGTCGTCGCGGCTGTGTGGAAGCTCGTTCCTCCCAGCGTCTCCTACTACCAGCTGGGGGCCGCTGCCCTCCTCCGCGCGGCGCGGGAGCTGGGGATGGAGCGGGCTAGGGAGCTGAAGTACACGGCCGCCAAGAGGAGGGGTTGGGAGGCTGTCGGCAGAGTAGTGGAGGAGATCGCGAGGGAGTTCCAGATAGATTACGAGGCGCTCCACGCGGAGGGGCCCTCGGACAGGTTGCGCGCGCTCGTCGCGGTGGCTAGGAGGCTGGTGGAGCGAGCGCGCGGCGCCGAAGTCTGCGTCCTCGTGATCGACGAAGCGCCGCTCGACGCGGACGCGCTCCGCAGGACCTTGAAAGCGCTCGTGGGGGGCTGCGACCTACACGTCAGAATGAAGAGCAGCAGGAAGGTCGCGGGGCTTCAGCTGGCTGATCTCGTGGCCGGCTTCGTGAGGGAGCAGTACCTTAAGGCGAGACCCGAGCTCTAGTTACCGCTTCCCGCGCTGGCAGTCCGCGCATCTCCCTGAGCCGCTCCACGAACGATAGGAGGTCGCGGTACGCCAGTATCTTCGCCTTGTGCCTCGTGCCGAGGGGGCCCGGCCTTTTCATGTAGAAGAGGTTGATTTCGGGCACGGTCCCGTAGACCCCGGCCCTCAGCGAGGCGTAGGCTAGGCGGGCGAGGTCGACGAGGTAGCCGGCGAGCGCGGGGCTGTCGTTGATGCGCATGTTCACCACGAGCTCGTCCACGAAGCCGCCGAAGGACACCCACTGGATGTGCATCGCCACGAACTTCCTGTCGCCCAGGGGCTCGAGGTAGCCTGTAGGCCTGATGAAGTGGGGGGGCTCGTAGCCGAGCACGTCCTCGAGGAACCCGCTTTTCGTCTCCTCCTTCGCCAGGTTGCGCTCGGGCTCGGTGAGCGAGAGGAAGTCCGTGTTGCCGCCGATGTTGAACTGCGCCACCGAGAGCACCCTCCTGTTCCTCTCCGCCAAGTGCTCGGCGATGTCTACGGTCAAGGGGGTTGCGCCCGTTGCCCCGTCGTCGCCTAGGACGAGCGAGCCGACCTCAGCGGCGCGTTCCACGAAGGCTGGGCTGCATGCCACGTGGGCAGGCTGCGCGTTCACGTACGCGACCCCGCTCCGCTCCAGCGCCAAGTACGCGTAAACCTGCGAGTGGGGCAGCGAGCCCTCGGCGACCCTTCTCTCCACCTCCTCCCACGTGAACAGCGGCCTGCTCCTCACGGTCGTCGTGACGTCGATCAGTACGTCGGGCCGAGTATCGTCGAGGAGCTCCCTGAACCTCGCCAGCGCGTCCTCGAGGGGGCGCCCGTCGTCGAGCGCTGCCGTCTTGATGAAGGGGGGCGTGCTCCCCAGCTTCAAGCCGGGGCTAACTACGACCTCCTTGAGCTCGGGCTCCGGCTCGAGCCCGTAGCTGCGCGCGACCTCGTATACGCTCCTGCCGACCTTGGTCGCGTCGACGTCGAAGCTCGCCACGACCTCCAGGCTCTCGATGGGCACCCCGAAGTCCACGCGCGCGAGAGGCACCCCCCAAGGCTCTACAAGATCTTTTTTCAGCCTCGCCAAACCCCACGCGAAAATGGTGGCAGCGTAACCCTGCCCTAGGATCGCGACCCGGACCATACTATCTAATGACCATTAGATTCTAATGGTTATAAACCTTCCTGCACGCTAAACTCCGAAGCAAACCTCTAGTTGCGGTGACAAAAGCCGAGCGCGTGTTTCTTCTGTCCTCCCTACATGTTTTTTATTGCCTTCTGTCATTTTAGACGTTTATCGAAGCACCCGAGGGGGGTGCCTTGAAGGCGAGACCGCGAGCCAGCCCGTTCCCTTGTGTAGGCACCTCCGCTGGGGAAACCTCCTCTAGGGCGCCAGCGCGCGGGGTTGAAGAGGAGTGAGCCGCCGCGAGGCGTCAAACCCGTGACAACCCCCAAACGGGGGCTCGGACGCCTGGATAAAGGGTGGGATGTAGGTGCGCGCGCTGCGCGGGGAGCTTAAATCCCCGTATGCTAACTTATCGCGATGAAGATGAAAGTCGTAGCAATCATTGCAATCGCCCTAGCGGCAGCGCTGTCGGCGCCCCTGCTGCTATACCCTATGCGTACTCAGCATCCACCCCCACCGTCTGCAGGACAGGAGGTTGCAGGTTGCACCTTCAGCTAGCGAGCTCCTCCTACCCTTGCCGACGCCGAAAAGCGGAATGGCTCTCGAGGATGCCCTGTTGAACAGGAGGAGCGTGAGGGAGTGGGCTCCCGAGCCGCTGGAGCTTGAGGACCTATCGCTCCTGCTATGGGCGGCTCAGGGAGTGACGGAGTTCGCGGGCTGGTACAGAAGGACCGCGCCCAGCGCCGGCGCCACCTACCCGCTCGAAGTGTACGTGGTGGTGGGTGAGAGAGGCGTGAGGAACGGCACCTCGTACTTGGAGGCGGGTGTCTACAAGTACAACCCACTCAGGCACTCCCTGACGCTCGTGGTGAAGGGGGACCGGAGGAGGGAGCTGTGGGAGGCGGCGCTCCGCCAGGATTGGGTTAGGGACGCGCCTGCATCGATAGTGATCTGCGCCGTTTACGAGCGGACGACGATGCGCTACGGCGAGAGGGGCTACAGGTACGTGCACATGGAGGCGGGCCACGCGGGCCAGAACGTATACCTGCAAGCGGCAGCGCTCGGCTTGGGGACGGTCGCTGTAGGGGCGTTTGACGACGAAGCAGTAGCCAAAACTATCGGAGCGCAGTCCAGCGAAGCCCCGCTCTACATATTCCCCGTGGGGGTACCGCGCGAAAGCCACCAGCTGACGTTCGAAGAGCTACGTGAGCTTTACGAAACGATCAGGCGCGGGTAAAAGCTTTGATCGGGTGCGAGCGGGATTCCGTTCGAAATCAGCCAAGCTACTTCAGCGCTTCTGTGCTAACGATGCATAAATCGGCATTCCCGAGGTCTAGTTAAACCTCGAAGAATCAATCCTTAAAAGTACGATTCGCGGGACTTGCGGCTATCGAACATGAGCGAGGCGCGCAGGCTTAGGCTTTACTTGAAGCTTGTCGAATACACATCGATTCCGCTCACAGCGTTGATGGTCCTCTACATCCTCACCGGATATGGTACGATTTCCCCGGTACTCAGGCACCTCGGCCTCAGCTACGCTTTTTCCGTCAACCTCCACACGGCCCCTGTGCTCCGCTGGCTGCTGAACGCGCTAGTGATTCTGCACGGCTACCCCGGCCTCGCCCTCCTAGCTCGCAAGAAGCTTAAGCCGGGTAAGCTCTGGAAAGCGGTCGAAGTCGCCATCGCGATAGCGTTTGCGGCTTACGCGGTTGTCGTTATTTACGCCGAGCTCTACACAGCTTTCCCTGAGTTCGGCCGCGGGTGGAGGTTCGGCCGCGGTTGATCCCGTACGTATTTTCGAAGCCCGTTTCAACTCTCAAGGTAGGAGCCGAGCTTGTCCGCGAGCCCCCGGAGGTAGTTCACCCCCTCCTCCAGCAGCTGCCTGCCCCGCTCGGTGATCCTGTAGTACCTCCTGCGCTCGCGGCTGTAGCTCTCCACGAACCCCTCCTCCTCCAGCTTGCTGAGCACTACGTATGGGAGCACCTTGCCGGCCTTCACCCCGAAATCCCTCTCGATCGCTTTCGCCAGCTCGTACGGGTAGCTGTCCCCCCTGGCGAGTTCCGCGAGAACGTACAGCCACAGGTTCTCGATCCCCACCTTCCTCGCGAGCCGCGCCAGCGGCTTCGGCACGCTCACAAGCCAAGCCTCGAGGCCCCCGGTATTATCGCTAGCGCCCTAAGCCTTCGCGAGCTTCCAAGCTCCCCCCTCGCGAACGTATACCTTGTGCGGGTAGCTCGCGCGCAGGCGCCCCAGCTCAACGACCTCCGAGCCGGGCGGCCTCTCCCTCAAGAACGCCACCACGTCGTCTATCACGCTGAGGTCCGCGTAGAGCACCCTTTCGCGCAGCTCGTAGAAACCGTCGACCTCGACGAAGTAGACGAGGTGGAGGGGGCCGAGCAGCGCGAAAACCCTCGACTGGACCTCCACGTGCCTCCTTGGCCGCTCCTCCACGTTGAAGCTCTTCACCTCGTAGTAGTGCTCGGTCACCGCGTCCGCGAAGTCGGGCTGCGAGTAGAGCGCCCCGTAGAACCCCCCGTCCCGGTCGATGAAGATCAGCGCCCGCGTCTTCGGCCTCAAGAACCTAGTGTAGGGGCTCTTCGACCACGCCGCCAGCATCCTCCACAGCCTCCGAGCGGCCTCCTCCACTTCCTCCCTCCCGGTCTCCACGCCCAAGCGCTTGAGCTCGCTCCTGAGGACCGCCATCGCGCACCTCTGCGCCTGCTTGAGCAGGGGCCTCCAAGCCCGCCGCGAGTAGTAGTTGTACTGCGAGATGGCGACGTCGAGCGCCTTGCCGAACGCCAGTTCGAAGGGCGGGTCCTCGCTGGGCGCCTTGTGCTTAACGTAGAGGTACGTGGGCGCCACGACGACGGGGGTGCCCATCCCCCTTGCGCTTTCTCCGCGGGTTAAAAGCTCAGCGCGCGCAACCGTTTTTAGTCGCTCCGTCGCACCTTAGCGCGTGAAGCTGGCCATACAGGAGAACCTGCTGCCCGGCCGCACGCTCGCTGAGAAGCTCGCTGCCGCGGAGAAGCTGGGCTTCGATGGTGTGGAGTTCTGGGGTCACGGTATCCGCGCGAGGATGGCGGAGATCAAGGACGCCCTCTGCACGGTGAAGGTTAAGGTTTCTACAATATGCTCCGGCTACCGGGGCGACCTGCTATCCCCCAGCCGAGAAGATCGGGAAGCGGCTGTGAGCGACATCGGGGATCTGCTCGCCGCAGCGGCCGAGCTGGGCGCGGTCGGCGTGATAGTTGTCCCCACATTCGGTGGCCCTAAGCTGCCTGACCTCAAGCCGCTGTATCCCAACGTCTGGAGTCTGGAGAGGGCTTTGCTCGTGGCCGAGCTGAAGGAGCTAGGCAGGAAGGCTGTAGACGCCGGCTCGTACGTGCTGCTGGAGCCCCTGAACCGGTACGAGACGCACTTCCTCAACCGGTTGGAGCAGGCGGTTTCGATCGTGGAGGAGGTGGGCTCGCCGGGCGTCGCGGTTATGGCCGACTTCTTCCACATGAACATCGAGGAGGCGAGCATACCGGACGCGCTGAGGCTCTCGCTCAAGCACTTGAAGCACGTGCACCTCGCTGACAGCAACCGGTGGCTACCCGGTTTCGGTCACACCGACTTCCGCGAACCCTTCAAGGTGCTGAAAGATGGAGGTTACGCCTACTACATGGCCATGGAGTGCCACGTGCCCGAGCCGAAAGAGGAGAACCTGGCGAAGAGCGTCCGCTACCTTCGCTCGCTAATGTGACCTAGCGGCGTTCAACTTTTACGTCTTTTTCTTCTGTGACGTTTAACGCAAAGCAGAATAGGAAGCTGCTGCTTGCTCAGCGCGTGAGCGGGAAAGCTATCAGGTTGGGGAGGTTGCAAAAACGCGGTAGAGCATTGATAGTTGCCATAGATCACGGCTTGAAGGCTGGGCCTCTAAAAGGGCTGGAGGATCCTCGTGCCGTCGTTAAAGCCGCTAGAGATGGGGGCGCAGACGCGATCCTAGCCACGCCGCCCGTTATAGAGTTCGTAAGCGGAGAGCTCGGCTCTCTCTACGCCGTCGCGAGGGTCGATGGTGGATCCACGTCGCTCGGTCCCGACCCGACGCAAGATACGATCCTTTACACGGTTGCTGAAGCTGTCCGCGCGGGCGCTGACGCGGTGGTAGCTTTCGGCTATGTGGGCACGCCGCACGAGCGGGAGCAGTTAGCGAAGCTGGCCGCTGTGGCTAGCGAGTGCAGGGAGCTCGGTGTACCTTTAATCGCTGAGATGCTTACAGCCGAAGTCGTAGCGCACCACTTCGGAGGAGGCGAGAGGGTTTTGAAGCCGGAAAGCGTAGCGCTGGCTGCGAGGGTCGGCTGGGAGCTGGGCGCAGACGCCATCAAAACCTACTACACCGGGAACCCGGAATCATTCAGAAAGGTGGTAGAGGGCTGCCCTATACCCATCTACGTGCTCGGCGGACCTGCTGCCAGCGGTTTCTTTTCCTTCCTCAAGCAGGTGGAGGAGGCTGTACGAGCTGGAGCGCGCGGCGCGGTGATCGGGAGGAACGTGTGGCAGCACCCTGACCCCTTTAAAGCGGTTAAGGCCCTCTCGGCAGTAGTGCACGAGGGAGTCAGCGCCGAGGATGCGATGAGGAGAGCGGGGCTGGCGTGAGCAGCGATATATAGGTTTGAGGAAGGGGGGTTGCGTGCAGCTAACCACAAAGCGCGTGGCGGAGGCCCTGGGCCGCTGCGAGCCGGAGCCTCTCACGCTCCCTGTGCGCTCGCTCGATCACGCCGACCACGTCCTGAAGACGGCGCTGATGGGCCACCCTGAGCTCGCCGCCGACCACCTCCTACATCCTGAGGCCGTGAGAGACTTACCGGCGATCGTCTCCTCCATAGCGAGGAGAGCCACGCTATTCATCGAGAAGGAAAGGCTAAGAGATTGCGGTGAATGCGAGCTGGAAGACCGCATCGTTAGGAGAGCGCGGATCTACAAGATGGTGCTCGAGCTGACGCTCAACCTCGTTGGAGTGGAGCGCGCGTGGGCTAGGATCGACGAAGACTGCGCCGACCTAGCTCTTCGCTCGCTGCTCAGCGCGCTGGAGGAGTGGGAGGAGGGAGAGAGGGGGGAGCTGGGGGAGCCCGCGGTTCTGGCTGGCGTCATCAGGCGGGAGCTCGAGAGGGCTCGCAGGGTGAACAGGGGTAAGAGCATGGTGGCGGCGATGGCGGCGGAGATCGAGAAGGGGTTAAGGGGCGACTCGCTCGCGAGGAGTTTCTTCGAAGCTGCCAAGAAGGTACTTGCGGAGAACTTCTACAGGAGGGCTTACGAGGCTGGGATCTGCAAGTTCGGGAACGACTACGCGCTGGGCTTAAGGTGGTTGAGACATCTGGGCTTCGTCCAGGTCTCCACGAACCCCGTGCTGGCGGCCCGCGCCTACGACGACGACCCCGAGCTGTGGGAAGCTTTCAAGAAATACGCGTCGAAGGTTCTGTCGTCAGAACACCCGGAGTGGTTCACAGAACCCGAGAAGTACGTGGACGACCTAGCGATGGAGGCGACGCGCTTCGCGCTCCTCGAGAACTTCTACGTGTTCCGCGTGCCCTTCGTTCTCTCCGGCTACCACGACGGGCTTGTCAGCTACCAGTTGAACCCGTTGATCGCTCACGACGCGGAGAAGAGCGTGGAGGCGGTAAGGGTGTTCGTCGAGAGGCTCGAGCGCGACCTCGCCGTCTACGACGAGTACCTGTGGTGGGGCTACAGCGTGCCGGAGAAAGGGAGGCCCAACCTGGTGGTCAAGGTGGCCGCCGCCTACCCGGCAGCGATCGAGATCGCCGAGCGAATAAACTCGATGGGGGTGGGGCAGAACATCACGCTCAGCTACACAGTGAGCCAGGAGGTGCTCGCGGGCGCTGCCGCGTTGAGGGGCATGGCGAAAGCCGCGAAGAAGGGCATCGTGCCGACGCAAACGTACGACACCAACATGGGCGGGAGGCTTGAGGACCACCTGAGGGAGGTTCTCGCCGCCAAGCTGCTGCTCGAAGCCCTCGGGAAGCTCGGCGAAGGGGAGAGGTGGCGCCTGCTCGACCGCTTGGCTTCCCGGCTCGGCGCAAAGCCAGAGGAGTGGGGCGAGGCCAAGAGGAAGGGGCTCGAGGCCGCGGTCGAGTACCTGTGCAGCGTGAGGGTCTTGGGCAGGAGCCTGCTCAGACCGGAGTACGTTGAAGCTTTGACAGAAGCTGGCGCTTTCGGGTCCCGCGCCGACGTCGAGAAGATGCTGGAGAGGTGGGAGAGGGCGATCGCGCTCTCGGGCACGTACGTGGCGAAGAGGGTCTACGAGATCTTCTTCGCGCCGTGGAACAGGGGCAAGTGGGTCGAGTACCTGGTCAGGACCGTGGGAGTGACGAGGGAGCAGGCGGAGCTCGTGCTGGATCGCTTCGACCTGCTGCCTGCGTCGAAGCGGAAGCCCATCGACACCCTGCTCGCCCTCTCATCCCTTAACGTCACGAATACAGAATTCCCCGATCACCAACTGAACGTAGTCGAAGCTGCTAGGGGGTTGAGCCTCGAGGAGCTGCGCGAGTCCGTAACCAAACCGCTCGGCGGAAACGAGCTGGAGCTGCTAATGCAGCTCGAGGACTTCGTGAAAGCCTACGAAGCCTCCCCCGAAACCGTAGAACTCTTGAGAGAAGCTGAAATCGAGCAGGATTATGGGCACCGGGGTGTGAGCCCCAACGATTGGCCCAGCTACGGCCCCTGCTCTAAGACGCTGCGCGAGTTCACGAACGCCTATCTGGCTTTCAGGTCGAGAGTCTACGAGCTCGCAAAGGAAGTTGGCCGCGGCTTCCAGAACCGTTAGCGTGCACTCAGGTAACCCTTTCGATAGACTTTCCGTTCCACTTATTTTTGAGCAAGTAAAAACTTTTGGAAATCTTTTTCTCCGGCTCTCTACGCGCGACAAGCGGCTCGCTCCGCCAGCCCGGTTGTTTCGATTTTCGTTGCAGAGCCTTTTTAATCCCTCGCCTAGAGGCTTCCAGCGTGCCTAAAAGAAGCTTGGACGTCTGCGGCTACAAAGGGTGCGGCGAAGCTGCTCAGTACATCATCGAGGTAGATGGGAAAAGCTTGCCGCTGTGCAAGGATCACTACAAGAACATCCTCAAGAGGATCGAAGCTAGAGCTGCCGAGGCCGGCACGGCTACGCTCGACCAGCTGAGCTTGATCGAAGGGGAAGAGGGCGCTTTTTCGCTTGTAAGCCGTAGGGCGAAGAGGGTTTAGCGCGCTAACCTTTAGAGACCTTAAACACGTGGACAGCTATCCTATCCTCGTCAACTGTAGAAAAGATCCCGGATCTTAAGAGTTCTTCCATCGACAATCTGAGCCAGCTGCCGAAGGAGCGTTGAGAGGTGTTATCGGGATCCATGGAGGAGAGATCGCGGTAGCCGAGCTTCGAGGCGGCTTGCATCAGCACGTGCTTCGCCGCCCAGTAGTCGAGAGCTACCGGATCGGTGCTGGCTGCGATAATGTTCGCGCGCACCGCTTCCTCGTACGAGGTGGCGGGCCCGCCGCGCGGGTGGGGGTTGATCCAGATGGCGTCGAGGATGTTGAGGGTTGGCATCCTCGTCTCCACCATGATGGTGCCCATGCCCCCCGTGCCCACGCTGTTGTGAGGGTTGTGGTTGGTGAGCCTGTCGCTGACGACGCCCATGTAGTGCTTCACGCAGGCTGTCACGCCGTATATCGCGTGCGTTTTGAGCACGGGTACGTTGATCACCTTGAGCTTCGAGCTGTTGTAGGTCTTGGTGGCGGGATCCCACACGCCCAGCTTGAAGCTGATGTACGTGCCGTATTTCGTCCTGAACTTGGGGTAGGATACGATGATCCCGGTCTCCGGGTCGGGCTTGTCGTACACCACGTACCCGTCCTCCACGTCACCATCCAGGTACTCCCTCACCCGCTTGAGCGTGATCGTGTCCCACAGGTACGTGGAAACCCGGTAGCCCTGGCTGGCGAACGCCTGCGCGACCTTTTCCATCGACTGCGAGGGGTCCTCGGCGTTGTTCCGCTCCCAGTTGAGGCTGCCGCCCGTGCCCCTGCTGCCGTACTGGGCCTGCCCGTTGTCGGCGATCACGATCTCGCCCACGAAGCCGTCCGGGTGGCTGACGATCGCCTTGATCAGCGCCTTGACGAGATCGGTGTTCGTCCCGCCGCGCTCGTCCCACTGCGAGTTGACCTTGATTATTATCACATCGTCCCTCGCGATCAAGCCGTCCGGCCCCATCGTATCCCCTACTTTCTCGGACTTGTAGAAGCGGAGACCGGCTTCGCCCATCAGCTTGATCAGCGCGTTTACGTCGCTATCAAGCCCGCGAGCGCCTTGAATCACGAACACGCTAGAGTAAGGCTCGGCTTTCGCCGCCTTACTTTCGATGCTCAGCTCCAGTTCGCCGGTGGGAGCCCGCTTGAAGAAAGCGAAGTAGGCCAGAACCGACACGACAGCGAGCGCAGCGACAGACAGTGCTAGCAGGCGCCTGCTCGGCTTCAGCACGCCAGCCAACGGGAGAACGTACAGGGCGATCCACGCGCTCGCGTTCGCTAAGGCTGCCCGCTGGCACGGGTACACGATCCTGCTCGGCTTCGTCCCCGTCCTCAACAGGAACCAGACGAGGCTGGCTAAACCAACGAAGAAGAAGCGGTCTCCCACCTTCCTCCGTACAGCCTCCGCGCTCCCGTCACGCATCCGGCTTGCGCCTTTCAGCAGCTCGCTTATAGCTCCCACGCGCTTGAAGCAGAGAAAGCCGGATATTAAGTGTTCTCCGTAAGTGTTCTCCGCGCGAAAGCTTTTTGGAGTTGAGCTACGCGCGGCCTTCGTGTCGATTTCGCTATCTGAGTGGATCCGCTTGCTGGAAGCATGCGAAAAGCTCTCGAAGCGGTTGGGGGTACCGCACATAGGCTGGGACGACGGCGCGGCGCTGTACGCGCTCGCTTTCGCGGTGGCCTCGGGTAAAAAGGAATTTACCGCCGTAGACGCTGGTGCGGGCGTCGGATTCTCCGCGCTCTGGGTGCTGGCGGCACTCGAAAGCGCGGGCGTTCGCAGTCGGCTTATCGCCATCGAGGCTTTAAAAGAGAGGTTCGAGAAGCTGGTGGAAACGCTCTCAAAGGCCCCGGTGGAGCTCGCGAAGGCCGAGGCCGCGCGGGGTGATGCCGTCGAGTTGATCGCGTCGCTAGAGCGCGTCGACTTCGCGTTCGTGGACATCGAGAAGTGGAGGTACGTTGAGGCGTTTGACGCTTTAAGCGGTAAGCTGAGTGTAGGGGGAATAGCAGCCTTCCACAACGCTTTCATCGCTGAAAGCCAAGTGTCTCGAATCATGGAGAAGGCGAGGTCGATGGGGTGGGCTGTAACTGTGATCCCAACGGGCGAAGGCCTGCTCGTTGTCAAGCGCTCTTAGACCAAGGCCGCGCAGGCAGAGCGGGCCGGTGCGCGGACGCTATGCTTATTAGAGCCGCGCTCGAGCGCTTAGCGTGGAGCATTTACCCTCGATCGTCGGGGGGCTTACCGAGGTTAGGAAGGCTATCGAAGTGAGCAAGAGCTTTGTCGACGGGCTCCCCTTCTTCGCCCGCGGCTTTGCAGAGCAGGATTTCGCGTCGGGAACGGGCATGAGCTACGGGGACTGGTTCAGGCTCCTCGACAGCGTGGTCGAAAGGTTGAACCGGTTGGGCTCTCTCCCAGCTTCGGAGCTCGGCAGCTTGGCTGCAGACTGCAGGAAGCTGGCCGCGCACCTGGAGCGCTACGCCCAGTACCTCGAAACCGTGCCCGGTAAGTTGAGGATGGCCGCTTCTTTCATCCAGCTGGACGAGCAGGCTTTGAAGAGCGCTGAGGAAGCACCCCGCTTTGCCGGAGCCGTGAGGGAGCTGAAGCGGGCTTTGGAGACTCTAGCGAGCGAGCTTGAAGCGCGCGCCAGCTCATAGGGGATGGCTCCCAAAGCCGGTAGCGCTCGGCGCGGCTCTAAAGATGCTGAGGGAGCGCTTAGGGAAGTTATTGCTAGGTTGGAGAGCATCGAGAGGAGGTTGGAGAAGCTCGAGTCGTACCTAGCCCAGCACTCAGCGGGCGGTGGGGACGAAGCGGCTCGCGCACTGGCCTTAGCTCTCAAGCTGGTTAAGGGCGGTAGCGCGGCGGTGGACCTGGCTTGGCTGGCAGCAAGGCTGACTAGGGTTCAGCCGGCGATAGCTGCAGCGCGCGACGAGCTGTCGAAATCCATACTCGAAGTGGTTGCGCTAAAAGGCCCACTCAACATCAGCGAGCTCACCCGGGAGCTCAGGAAGTACAGGGGTAAAGCCTCCAGGAGGATCGTCGCCGAAAGAGTGAGTAAGATGGCGAGAGAGGGGATGCTGTCAGTCACCGCGAAAGGCAGGGAGAAGGTGGTCGATCTACCGGCTTAGCCAGCCCTGCCTTTGACCACTTCCTCCACCATAAGCTTATCAGCGTGAGCATCCCAACGTTAAACTCGATGAGCAAACCAGAAGAAATCAAGGAAGAGAGCAAAGCTCCCGCGGTAACCGTTAAAACCGAGGAGGAGAGGGAAGTAGAGGAGCTGAGAGAGGTTTTGAGAGCGGTCAGCGATTTTCTGAAGGAACTTTCCCCCACTATAAAACAGCTGATCGATACCATACTCAGCAGCTTGAGTGGAGAAAACTTGGGTAAGGAGGTGGGGACGTTCTACAAGAGCTTAATCGAAGCTGGGATAAAGGAAGAGACAGCGACAAAGATGACCGAAGAGTTCCTCCGGCGCAAGATGGAAATGGTCAATGTAGCCGAGATCCTACCTAGGTTAAGCCAGATGGCACCGAGAAAGCAGGTAGAAGTCGTAGAGAAGAAGACCTCCGAGGAGAAAACTGGCGAGGAGAAAAGCGGCTGATCTGGCGTGAAAGCCGGAAAAATAATAACTTTTTTCTCTATTCTTCCTGCTTTCCTCTACCTGTTCCTTGTGCTGCTCCAGCTGTCCTTACAGTTGCTGCTCCTCTACGCGCGCTTAGCGCTGTGGGAGCGGATCCAAGCCTGGAAGTTCAGGAGGTCCTGCGGCAAGTACGTGAAGGGCGCCAGCCTGGAAAAGCTGAGCTCGCTCTACAGCTTTCAGCTCCGGCAGGCTCGAAAGCAGCTGAGCGTCATCCACTGGCTGAAACAAGCTCGAAAAATCCGTTCGGGAAAAAAGCTTTAGCGGGAAGCCGGCTAATCCCACCACATCTTTTTGAGGGGCATCGCAAGTACCTCCCGGATTTCGAGCTTCTTCGACTTGTCGGCGCTGAACATCTCCTTGGTCCTCGTGGCTCTCGCGACGATCGCCGTATCGCTCCCCTCCCCCGTGCCGCCCACCCCGATCACATCCTTGTAGAGCTCGATCACGCCCTTGTCCGCCGCGATGAGGATAACCTCGACCGCCACCTTGAACCCCTGGCCCAACGTGTAGAAAGCGTTCCGCACGTCGTCCATACCCCTTTCGTGGAGGGGTAGGTGCGTCCCATCGATCGCGACTCCCCCGAGCTCGGTTATCTTCCTCTTGAGCTGCGGGTCCATCCTCTCGTGCGAGACCGCCACCACCTTCGCCTTACCCTTCAACGCTTCAGCGAACTTCACGCCTGTCCGCCCCGAGGTGCTCGCGACGACAACCGTGTCGATGCCTCCCTCCTCGACCCTCCTCGCAACAGCTAGCGCGTGCTTTTGCCACCGTAGCGTGCGTTATATACCTAACGCTAGTTCTACTGTCCTTCCTCTACGTTCTCTATCGCCTTCAGCCATTTCGCCAGACCTAGCCATATAGATGTGTTCTTTTTCTTTTTTCTTTAACTTTCTGGTTAAAAATTTTTACTTTCAGTCTACATTGAGCAGGGTTTTTAAACCCTTGACCCGCGTTAAACCCGTGAGCCGCGTGGAAAACGCGGTATCGAGCGCGTTGAAGGGGTCGGAGCCTCGGATCCCTGAGCTGGAAATTCCCCGCCCAATGGGCGCTGGGGTGGGAGTGAAGGGAAGTGTTGAACTGTGGGCAGCTCGAAAGCGATTCCAACCCCTCCCATATCCCGCCCCAACATGGCGGCCACCCCTTAAGAGGAGTGGGATCGTGGGAAGGGATGAGAAAGCGAACGGAACCATCCCCGGTCTGGGCTTCAGAGTTTG
>Ga0078972_1007522_pt1 | contig 24109 bp, 23 predicted proteins | sample YelNatPaOPGAMG01_FD_67568 | JGI IMG/M metagenome (GOLD analysis project Ga0078972, IMG submission 67568) | Hot spring thermophilic microbial communities from Obsidian Pool, Yellowstone National Park, USA - OP-RAMG-01 (SPADES assembly) (version 2) | ecosystem: Environmental > Aquatic > Thermal...
GAGAGCACCTTGGTGATCGCCGAAGTCAGGGTGGTCTTGCCGTGATCCACGTGCCCGATCGTCCCCACGTTCACGTGGGGTTTCTTGCGCTCAAACTTGGCTTTGGCCATCTTATCCTCCTACCGTATCGTTTTGCCCGGTAAGCCCACGCCCAGACTTGAACTGGGGACCTACTCCTTACCAAGGAGTTGCTCTACCGGCTGAGCTACGTGGGCCCGTGAAAACCGCTCCTCAGCGCCTTCAGTGGAGGGGGCAGGATTCGAACCTGCGTAGCCATTTCAGGCGGCAGATTTACAGTCTGCTGGTTTTAGCCACTCGCCCACCCCTCCATAGGAAGCGGGCCCTCCAAGCCGACGAAGGGATTTGAACCCTTAGCCGGCGGTTTACAAGACCGCTGCTCTACCATTGAGCTACGTCGGCCTGCTTTTATTATACACCGCCGGCCGACTTCGGTCAAGTGCTAAAATTATACGCCAGAAGGGGGAATTTGTCAAATTCAGCACTTGACAAAACCCCGCATTTCGTTATGATACCTCCAGCAGTTGCGTCCCTTTTCCGAAAATCCGGAGGATAGCGATGAAGAGGCTTTCTCCTGTTGCGGTGGTGTTGGGTCTGGGCCTGGTCCTGCTGGCTTTCCTTGCCGGCGTGCTTCTGGGCTTTGTCCTGCGTGGGCCGGTCACCCTGTTCCAGGCCGGCCTTGTTCCCCCGCCCACCTCCAGGACCGCGCCGGCCCAGACCCTCGTCCCGACCGACTTGCAGGACAGGTTCGAGATTTTCTGGCAGGTCTGGGACCTCCTGGAGACCTACTTCTACGATCCCTCCAAACTGGACTCCCAGAAGATGGTCTATGGGGCCATCAAGGGCCTGGTCGAATCGGCCGGAGACCGTTATACCTTCTTCTCCACGCCGGCCCAGACCGGGGTGGAGCGCACCCACCTGGAGGGCGAGTACGAGGGCATCGGAGCCTATATCGACCAGCAAAACGGTTTCCCCATCATCCTGGGGCCGGTGCACCAGGACACCCCGGCGGCCCGGGCCGGATTGCGCAAGGGCGATATCGTCATCGCCGTGGACGGCTGGGAGACCGAGGGCGTCCCCCTGGAGGAGGTCATCGCCCGCATCAAGGGGCCGGCCGGCACCCAGGTTACCCTGACCATCTCCCGCCCGGGCGAGGCCGAACCGTTCGACGTCACCCTGACCCGGGAGCGCATCGAGGTCGCCAGCGTCGAGGGCGAGGTGCGCGAAGACGGCCTGGCCTATGTCCGGCTCTCGGTCTTTGGGGGCAACACGGCCGGGGAACTGGATGCCATTCTGGAGAAGTTGCTGGCGCAGAATCCCCGGGGGTTGGTTTTGGACCTGCGGGGCAACGGCGGGGGCTACCTGGAGGCCGCCCAGGAGGTGTTGGGACGCTTCCTCCGCCAGGGTATCGCCGCCTACCAGGCCGACCGCGAGGACCATCGTCAGGAGGTGCCGCTGATTGGGGGCCGGGTCCAGGCCTTTGACCTGCCGATGGTGGTCCTGGTGGACGGGGGTTCGGCCAGCGCCTCGGAGATCGTCGCCGGGGCCCTGCAGGATTACCACCGGGCCACCCTGATCGGCGAGCAGACCTTTGGCAAAGGCTCCATCCAGCACGTCTTCGACCTCCCCGACGGTTCCTCCGTGCGCATTACCGTGGCCCAGTGGTTGACCCCGGCCGCCCGGCGGATCCAGGATCGGGGGCTGACCCCCGAGATCATCGTGCCGTTGACCCCGGAGGACTATGAGGCCGGCCGGGACCCCCAGTTGGATGCCGCTGTGGCTTACCTGCTGGGCCGGCCGCTGCCTCCAGTGGCCACCACTCCCACCCCCACACCCCAGCCCTAGGGCGTGGCCCCGAAGGCAGGTCCGGAGGTCGAAGTATGCCCTACGAGGACGACCGCTACTGCTTCGCCTGTGGGAAGCAGAACCCCATCGGGCTACATCTACGCTTTACCTATGGCGAAGGCTGCGCCGAGGCCTCCTTTGTGGCCGAACGGGCCCACCAGGGCTACCCCGGCCTCCTGCACGGCGGCCTGGTGGCGACGCTCCTGGATGAGGCGATGGCCCACGCGGTCATCGCTTCCTATGGGCCGGCCGTCACGGGGGAGTTGCGGGTGCGTCTGCGGGGAGGGGGTGTGCCGCTGGGCCGGCCGCTCCGCCTGCGCGGATGGGTGAGCGCCCGACGGGGCCGGCTGGTGCTGGCCGCGGCTCGCCTCTGCGACGAAGCGGGCACCCTCCTGGCTCAGGGCGAGGGCAAGTTTATGCTGGCCGTCCTTTCGCCGACGTAGGCCGCTTTTTCCCCTCCAACCATCGCCTCAGAAGCCATCCTACAAGGAGCGTCATTCCACCGAACAAAAAGAGCAGGACCAGGCCGTAGAGCAGGGAGGCCGGCCGGGGCAGGGTCGCCAGGTCCCTGATCCAGCGGGGGAAAAAGGCCGTCTGGAGGGCCTCCGGCAGCCGTTCCAGGGGCATATTCGTTGGGGCAAAGAGGAATTCTTCCAGGGAGAGTTGGGACAGTTCGGCCGGATGGTGGGGAAGGGCGTAGGTGAGGAAACGCAGGAGCACCATGCCGGACCAGAAGACCGGCAGCCAGGCGGCCAGGACGGAGAGGGCGGCCTGCCGGCGACGCAGGCGCTCCAGGAGGGCGGCCACGCCCAGGAGGAAGAAGGGGAAGGCGTTGGTCAGCCGGCGCAGGCCGAAGGTCCCGCCGCCGTGCCAGCTTTCCAGCGTGGCGTTGTAGCCAAAGTACAGGGCCAGGGCCAGGAGTACCCAGATGCCCCAGGGACGCCTTTCCCGGGCCAGGAAGAAAAGGCCCACCATCCCCAGGACGGCCAGGGGGGTCCAGGGCAGGAGGCCGTGCAGGGGAGAAAAAAGCAACTGGAGCGGCGCAAAGCCGGCCGGGGTGGCGAAGCCTTCCTGGGGCTGGGTCAGGAAACGCCCGAAGATGATCTTCCAGGCGATCATCTGGGGGGAAAAGGCCAGGAGCGCAGCCCCAGCGAAGAGAAGGCCTCCCCCGACCAGCCGGGCCAGGGACCGCCTCCTTCGAGCGGCCGGCTCCCGGAAAACCTGCAGCACCTCCCCAAGCATTTCGCCCGCCGGCAGAAGGAGGAAGAGGGCGTTCACCCAGTAGAGCGTGGTCATGAAGCCGCCGGCCAGCCCCAGGCAAAACCACTGGGCCGGCCCGCGCTTCCCCCAATGGCGCACCCAGAGGTAGAGGAAGAGCGTTACCCCGCAGGAGGCCAGGGCGTGGGCAAAATCCGGTTCGTAGAAGGCGTAATAGAAGAGGGTGGTGCCCAGGAAGGTGGCCACGGTTGCCAGGAGGCCCAGGGACGGCCCGTAGAGCCGCCGCACCAGGTCATAGCCCAGGAGGAGCGTCACCAGGGCGGAGAGGGCACTGGAAAAGCCGATGAGGGCGATATAGGGTTCGCTGTAGCCGTCCGTCGTCCAGGGCCATCCCAGGGCCCGTCCGCCCAGGGCCAGGAGGTGTCCCAGACCGAAGAAAGGGGACCAGACGATGGCCGGCCCCACCGAGGCAAAGTTTTTCACGTAGCCGGTTTCCGTCCAGGCCTCCCTCCGGCTGAGGCCGGAAGGGACGTGGGAGAAGTGGGCGGCCAGTTCGGGGGAAAATTCGTTGGCAAAGTGCAGGTCCCCGTCCATGGCCAGGGAGCGCAAATAAGCATAGTACTGGATGCCGTCGGCGGCGAGGCTGGGGGTAAAGGCCAGGAGAAGCCCCAGGAAAAAGACCAGGAGCAGGACTCCGTGGGCCTTTTCCCCCAGCCGGCGGGCCCAGGCTTTCCAATGCGGGGAGAGGAGGCGCAAAAGCCCGGCCGTCAGGGCGGCCAGGAGGGAGAGGACAGCCAGGGTGGGGCCGGCCTGAAGCACGTTTTGGGGAAAGGCCAGGGTCAGGAGGGCGGCCAGGGCCAGGGAGGAGGCTCCCAGCACCCAGGCCACCCCGAAGGTTCCTCCCAGGGCCCAGATCAGGAGGGCGATAGCCGCTCCCACCAGGGTGTAGGCCGGCCTGGGCACGGTCCACCCCACCCCGTCCCATCGGCCGTCCAGCACCTCCAGCCGGGCCCGGTCCATCAGCAGGCCCAGGCTGCGGTTGGGCGGCTCGACTTCCCGGAAGGTCTCCACGGCGAGTTCCACCACAAGTTCGCCGTTGTGGAGGCTCTCCGGGGGGAGGAGCAAGGCATACTCGGAGAGCCCTGGGGCCAGCGGGAAGGAGGTCCGGGTTCGGCCGTCCACCTCCACCTGTAACTGCGGCCAGGGGAAATCCGGCGGCCGGCCGCTGGCCATACGCAGGCGCAGGAGGAGGGGCCGGCCGGCCTGTACCGGCCCCAAGTGAAGAGTCCCTCGCCCCTCCATCCAGCGATACGTCCCCTCTGCGCCCGCCTCTTTGGCCGAAAAGCCCTCGACATATCCCAGGTCTCGTCCGCCCACATCCACTTCGGCGCCTGGACGGGCCTGGAGCCAGGCGTCCAGGAGCAGGCCGGCCAGGAAGAGGGCCAGGATGGTGGCCCATCGCCACCGCCGGCCGGTTCGGTCCCGTTTCCTACCCATATCCGAAATTCTCCTGGTTGGGGAAGACTCTGACCCTTATTTTCTCCAGAGCCACAGGAGGAGGTTGGCCAGGAGCGTGAGCAACAGGCTGAGCAGGAGGGAGGTCACCAGGGGGAAGTAGAAGGTAAAGCCCTCCCGCTCGATGCGGATGTCCCCTGGAAGGCGGCCCAGGAAGGGAAGCCGGCCGGCCAGGAGCACCATGAGCCCCAGGAGCAAAAACATCCCGCCCAGGAAGAGCAAAAACCAGCCCAGATACCGCAGTTCGCCCATCGGACATCACCGCCGCATATTATACTACACCTGCACCTTTTTGCGGACCGGAGGTTACCGTGCTATAATTTTAGCATACCGGGCACCTGGGTTAAATTCAAGCACGGATATACTCCGTGGGGATCTCCAAGGAGGATGAATATCCCGGAAGGTAACCGCCTGCCAAAGGCAAAAAGCCATTAAAATCTTGGTGCCTTCGTGTCCTTGTGGTTTCAAAACGGTTTGGAGCGTGTCCTTCGTGGTAGGCAGTTACCCCGGAAGGCCGTGAACCCGGTCTTCCCGAAAGGTGGGAGAACGATGTCCGAAGAGCGTCACGTCTTCATCGCCATCGAAGGGGTGATCGGGGTGGGAAAAACCACCCTGGCCCGCCTGCTTCAGCCCTATTTTCAGAGCGAACTCCTCCTGGAGATCGTCGAGGAAAACCCCTTCCTGCCGCGTTTTTATGAGGACCGTGCCCGCTACGCCTTCCAGACCCAGATCTTCTTCCTGCTGAGCCGTTACCGCCAGCAGCGCATCGCCGTTCCCGAGGCCTTGAGGCGGGGCAACCTGATCAGCGACTATCTTCTGGACAAGGACCGTATCTTCGCCCGCATCAACCTCCAGGGGGACGAGTGGGAGATGTACGAGCGCCTCTACGAGATTCTGGCCGACCGGACGGTGCGGCCGGACCTGGTAGTCTATCTGCGGGCGCAACTCGATACCCTGATGGGACGTATTGCTATGCGGGACCGCGCCTTTGAGCGGGCCATGGAGCGGGACTATATCGAGGAACTGCGTCGGGCCTATGAGGCTTTTTTCAGCGAATATGACCGGGCCCCGCTCCTGATCATCGGCACGGACCACCTGGACTATGTCCACCGACCCGAGGACCTCCAGGTTGTCGTCGGGGCGGTGCGGACGATGCTCCGGGAGGGGTATCGTCGGTTGACGGTGTAGGAGTTCATTGGACAAGAGGAGGAAGAAAGATGAGCGAAGGACAGAGTCCCATGCAGGTCCACAGCCGCTGGATAGCGTTGGTGGCCTGGCTGGCCCTCCTGACCTTTGGCGTCGCCGTCTCCGTCTATGGGGCGACGGCGTCCGGGATGATGGGCGGGCTCTTTGACTGGATGCGATCCCTTTTCGCCCTGGCCGAGACGCTGGGCCGGGCCGGCACGAGCGCCACCGCCATCACCCTCTCGGCGGTGAATCTGGGCCTGGTTGTGCTGGCCGTCGCGCTGCTGGTTATCGGCTGGCTGCAGTTCATCCGGCTGAGCGGGGGGCTTTTCTCGGCCTATGCTCAGGAGGTGGGGACGTTGGCCACGCTTTACCAGCCGCTTATCCGGCAGGCCGGCCTGGTTCTGCTCTTCTTCGTCCTTTCCATCGCCGTCTCTCTGCTCTCCCAGCCTATCCTCTCGCTTCTGCAGAACCTCCTGCGGTAGCGGTTCCCGCGGGGAATTCGGCGACGGAAAGCGTCCTCTCAGGTTCGTGAGCCTGAGAGGGAGGGTTGTCCGGAAAAGGTAGGGCAACCCGCGAGGGGTAATTTTTGTCCCTGGAGGCAAGGTTTCATTTCCCATGAGGAGGTACCCTGTGGCCGAGGAGATCCAGGAGGAGACGAGACAACCGATGCCCGAGGAGGTCGAGGTCGGCCGGCCGAAGCGCCTGCTACGTTCCCGACGGGAGCGGGTGATCGCCGGGGTCTGCGGCGGGGTGGCACGCTATATCGGCCTGGACCCGGTGCTGGTGCGCCTGGGGTGGATTTTTCTCACCCTGGTCACCGGCGTAGGACCGGGCGTGATTCTCTATCTGACCGCCTTCCTCATCATTCCGGAGAACCAGGAGGAGGAAGCGGAGGCGGTCCGACGGGTCCCCGGCAGCGTCCTCTGGGGCCTGTTGCTTGTGCTGATCGGTGGTTACCTGCTCTGGCGGACCTTCTGGGGGGAGGTCATCGCCCGGTTTCTGCCGGGTTGGGTGGCGGCCTGGGATGTCGCCTGGGGTGTCGTGCGGGGATCGGCGGCGGCCGTCGTCCTGATCGGGCTGGGGCTGCTCCTGGTGCTGGGCGTTTCCCGCCGTAAGGAAGGTGTCCCGGTTCTGGCCCGTTCCCGCCAGGAGCGGTTGCTGGCCGGCGTTTGCGGAGGAATCGGGCGTTACTTTCGGGTGGACCCGGTCTGGGTGCGGCTGGGCTGGGTGCTCCTGACGCTGGCTTCGTTTTGGGTGGGAGTGCTGGTCTATCTGGCGGCGGCCCTCCTGATCCCGGAGGAAAAATAGCCGGGGGCCGGGCCGCGCGAGGCGGCCGGCCCCCGGGCAGAGCGGGTCAGCAGAGCGCTTCCAGGAGGCGGCGCTTCAGGGCAATGAAGGAGGGGCTGGTCACCAGAGGGCGGTGGCGGGGTCGGGAGAGGGCGATGGGGAGTTCCAGGCAGACGTGGGCCGGCCGGGCGGTCAGGACGTAGACGCGGTCGGAGAGGAAGACGGCCTCCTCGACATCGTGGGTGATGAAGAGGATGGTCTTGCGGAAGCGGGCCCATACCTCCAGCAGCCATTCCTGCAGGGTGGCCCGGGTCAGGGCATCCAGGGCGCCGAAGGGCTCGTCCAGGAGGAGGACCTCGCGGTGGCCGAGGAAGGTGCGCAGGAGGGCGGCCCGCTGGGCCATGCCGCCGGAGAGGGTGGCCGGGTAGTGGTTCTCGAAGCCTTCCAGGCCGAAGAGGGGGAGAAGGCGGCGGGCCTCCTCCCGGGCTTCCCGGAGGTTACGGCCGGCGATCTCGGCCCCCAGGATGACGTTTTCCAGGACGGTGCGCCAGGGGAGCAGGAGGTCGCGCTGGGGCATATAGCCGAAGAGGCCGACCCTCCCGGTCACATCGCGCCCGTCCAGGAGGACGCATCCGGCATCGGCCCGTTCCAGCCCGCAGATGATGTTGAAGAGGGTGCTTTTCCCGCAACCGCTGGGGCCGATGATGGAGACGAACTCCCCCTCCTGGGCCTCCAGGTCGATTCCCTCCAGGGTGGGCAGGTAGCCCCACCTTTCCCAGAAGGCCTTGCGAATCCCCCGAAGTTCGAGTTTGGCCGGGCGGTCCTCCACCGCTTTCTCCGCTGGCTCTACCCCAGCCGGCCTCAACTAGCGGGCCGGCAGGAAGTCGTTGGTAAAGGCTTTCTCCGCTTCGATGGCCTTGGGCAGAAGCCCGCGTTCCCAAAGCCATTGGGCAAAGCCCTGCCAGATTTCGGGGCGTTGCCAGCCCCATTGGGGGGCATCGGCCTGGTAGCGCGGACTGAGCCAGACCTGGCTGCGCCGGAGCAATTCCGGGTCGTTCTCCGGGGCGTACTTGTGGAGAATCTGGGCGGCTTCCTCGGGATGGGCGATGGCGTATTCATAGCCCCGGGCGGTGGCCGCCAGGAAACGCCGGACGACCTCGGGCCGCTCGGCGATGGTCTTTTCCCCGGCGATGATCACCGGGGTATAGTAATCGGGCACGCAACTGCCGTAGAGGGGAATGGTGTTCAATTCGATGCCCTTCATCTCGGCCTGGATGCCGTCCCAGGCCAGGAAGATCCAGATGAAATCCACCTGGCGGTTGACCAGGGCGGGGAAGGCATCGAAGCCGACGTCCACGAATTCGACCTTCTGGAAGTCGGCTCCGTCGCAGCGCATCAGCCCCTCGATGACCGGAGGCTCCAGGGGCAACCCGTAGGAGCCGTACTTTTTGCCCTCAAAGTCCTTGGGCCGGGTGATGCCCGAGTCCTTGAGGGCGGCGAAGGCGGAGGTATTGTGCTGGATGATGGCGGCCAGGGAGACCACGGGGATGTCGTTGGCACGGGAGACGGTAACCTCCTCCTGGAAACTGACCCCGAACTCGGTCTGGCCGGCGGCGACCTGCCGCAGGGCGGCTGCCGGGTCCGCCGGAATCACGATCTCCACCTCCAGGCCTTCTTCGGCATAGTAACCCTTGTCCAGGGCCACGTAGAAGCCGGTGTGGTTGGTGTTGGGCACCCAGTCCAGGGAGAGCGTCACATGGGTCGGCTGGGGAGCGCCGCAGCCGAGGAGCAGGATGACCAGGAGCAGCGGGATGAGGCGAGTGGGTTTCATAGGAACCTCCTTTTACGTGTTCCGTGTTGCGTGTTGCGTGTTTCGTGTTGCGTGTTACGTGTCTTGCCTCCGGACGAAGTACCAGGGAAGAGCCAGGCGTTCCAGGCCGGCTACCAGGAGGAAGAGAGCGATGCTGAGGAGGGAGGTGATGACGATGCCGGCGAATTCCCGGCCAAACTCCATGGCGTTATGGGCCCGCTTCATGAAAAAGGCCAGCCCGACGTTTCCTCCGACCCATTCGCCGATGACGGCGCCGATCACGCTGTAGGTGATGGCCACCTTCAGGCCGGAGAAGAAGGAGGGCAGGGCGTTGGGGAAGCGCACCTTGGTGAAGATCTGCCAGCGGCTGGCCCCCATGGAGCGGAGGAGGGCGATCCAGTTGGGATCGGCCGAGCGCAAACCGTCGGCGGTGTTGATGACGATGGGGAAGAAGCAGACCAGGGCGACGACGAAGAGTTTGGGTTCGATCCCATAGCCCAGGGCCAGGGCCAGGATGGGAGCGATGGCGATGATGGGGATGGTCTGGGAGGCGACCAGGAGCGGATAGAGCGCCCGGCTCAGGAGGGGGGAGAAATCCACCAGGAGGGCCAGGGCCAATCCGGTGGCGACGGCCAGGAGAAAGCCCAGGACGGCCTCCTGGAAGGTCTGCCAGGTGTGGAGGGCCAGCCCCATCTTTGTCCAGGCTTCTACGCCGTCCAGCAGAATCTTGTAGGGGGAAGGCAGGAGCCACTCCTGGACCAGGCCGAACGAGATCACGGTCTGCCAGAGGAGCAGGAGGAGCAGGATGAAGGAAGCGGGTGGGGCCATCCGGCCGAGGAAGCGAAGCAGGCGTTTAGGGAAAGGTTCGGCGGGGAGGGTCATGGCCGTGCCTCCTGGCCCTGGCGGAGGTGGACGATGAGCAGAAGGCCTTCCGCGAGGGCGATTCGGGCCTGGGGGGAGGTCAATTCGTTGCTCACGCCCCGGGCCGGCCCCAGGTGCAGGGTGGCTCCCCTCAGCGTCCAGCGCAGGCCGGTGGCCTCGATGCCCCGGGCTTCGGAGAGGGGGAGGAGGGAGAGGGTATCGCCCACCTGGCCGGTGAGGGTGACCTCCTCTCCGCCCCGCAACACCAGAGCCTGGTAGTTTTTCCCCAGCAGGCGCACCCGGCATCCGGCCAGGGCGGGATGAGCCAGCAGGAGGAGGTTGGCCAGCATCTGGTCCGGCCGGCCGCCCTGCGCCCCCAGCACCAGGATTTCCCCGGCCCCCGCCCGGGCAGCGTAGAGCAGGGCCAGTTCCAGGTCGGTCTCGTCTTTGGCGGCGGGATACTGCACCCGGGGCACGCCGTGTTCCTCCAGCCAGCGGGCGGTCTCGGCATCCAGGGAATCGCCATCGCCCACCACCGCATGGGGCCGGAGGCCCAGGGAACGGGCGTGGCGGGCTCCGCCGTCGGCGGCGACGACCAGTTCGGCCTGGCCGATTTCTTCCTGCCAGAGGGCCATATCCTCCAGCACACCGTTGGTGATGACCAGAGCCTTCATCGAAGTCTTCTCCGGCAGCCTGGTGAAAAAACCGCCACCCAGCGGTGTGGGTGGCGGTTGAAAGAACTCGCGTTCCCTCCGCTGGCATGACCCAGATCAGGTTCCGGGGTCGCAGGCCCGACTGCCTGCCTCTCAGCCGGCGTTACCCGGCTCCCCCAGCGAGTCGACTATTCCGTTGTCCGGCGTTTCGTCTTCCGCCCGGCCGTCTACTCCGATACGACCTGATGTCCTCCCCCCTCTTCGGGGGGACGTTGACTCCATCCGGGCCTCGGCCCAGGTCTATGTCGGGGCTGGAGAGCGGTATGGGCCGGCCCGAAAGTCCTAGATGGTCAGGCAGGTCAGGGTGTGGTTGACGCCATCGAGGCCGTGAATCTGGTTCATCACCAGTTTGCCCACTTCGTTCGGGTCGCGCGTTTCCACAACGATGATGACGTCATAGGGCCCGGTTACGGCATCGGCGGCGACGACGCCGGGCATCTTGCGCAGCGCTTCCACGACGCTTTGGGTCTTGCCAATGGCGGTCTCGATGAGCACATACGCTTTGGTGGCCATGTTACCCTCCTTCTGAACGCGATCAGCCGACTCGAAGCCGGCCCTGCAACACGGTGACGGCAGGGCCGCCGATATAGACCTGCCGGACGTGTCCGGCCTCGTCCAGCGAGACCTCCACCTGGACCCGTCCCGGGCGTTGCAAGGCATCCCCCTGTTCGCCGACCCAGGAGCCGGTCTGGCCGGCTTGGCCGGAGAGCACCCCCTGTTCCAGAAGGTACACGGCCATCGGCCCCTGGGCGGCGCCGGTCACCGGGTCTTCGTTGATGCCGGCAGCCGGGGCGAAAAAGCGCAGGTGCCAGTGGGAGGTCGGTTCCAGGGTTTCGGTGGTGAAGCAGGCGAAGCCGGTGAGTTCGTATTCCAGCCCCAGTCGGCTCAGGAGACGAAAGTCCGGCCCCAGGTTCAGCAGAGCCTCCAGCCGGCGGAAGGGGACGAAAAGGTGGGTATCGTCCTTGAGGAGGGGAAGGTCGGGATGGAGTTGCTCCGGCGAAGTCAAGAGGGCAGCGGCCAGTTCCCCCGGCGGAATGGGGCAGGGTTCGAAGTGGGCAGCCGGGGTCTGGACCATGGGGATGCAGGGAGCCTCGCCGGAGGGACAGAGGCGGATGCGGAGCAGGCCGCGTCGGGTGGAGAAGGTCAGTTCCGTCGGCGGACGATAGCGCCCGGTTTCGGCCAGGATGTGGGCGGTGGCCAGGGTGGCGTGGCCGCAGAAGGGCACCTCGCAGGTGGAGGTGAACCAGCGCAGGGTAAAATCGGCGGCCTCCTCGCCGGCCGGAAGGAGGAAGGCGGTCTCGGAAGCGCCGACCTCGCGGGCGACCAGGCGCATCGTCTCCGCTTCCAGGCCCTCGGCCTCCAGGACGACGCCGGCCGGGTTCCCCTGGAAGGGCTCGCTGGCGAAGGCATCCACCAGCCAGAAATTCACCCACCGTTCTGTGGTCATCGCCGTCATTCCCGCAGAGCAGTTCCTCGTGTGCCCCTATTATACCCGGTTCTGGGGAAAAGTTCAACTCGATAGGGCAACCCGGCGCCTTCCCGTAGGAAACGGGCCTGGGGCTGATGATGAGATGGGTGTCCTCGACTCGCCCCATGCAGTATGCGGAGACGGTGGTGAAAGGATCGGCAATTCCCTTGAACAGGGCCGGTGTGGAGGGACACTTTTTATGGGGCACAAAATCGAATCGACGTGCTGACTTCGGGCCGGGGCATAACCACCAGGGAAATGCCGTTAGCCGGCGCGGTAAAGGTCATCCGGCCGCCGGCGATGGGCGGCTGATCTACGACCTCATCGTGGTGAGCAGCGCTATATTCATATACCCTGGCCTTCCCGCGGCCAAACCCCAGGTTCAACAGGTTCACGGTGACGCTGATTGCTGTCCCGGCATCCTGGCGCAGCACCACCAAGTAGAGGCCCTGGTCATCGCAGGTGGCCATTGTCCGGGTGCCGGCGATAGGCCCGCTGGTGGTGACTTCCAGCCGGGCCTTGCCCCCGGCGATGGCCCGGGCCATCAGGCGAAAGGCGTAGTAGGACTCGGTGGGAACACGCCATACACCACCCTGGCCATCATCCTGCAGGTCAATCAACCCATAGTCCTGGCCAGGGGTGGTGGACCAGTCATACATGTTGAAGATCGTCACGCCCTCGACCTGCTCCTCGGAGAAGGTCAGCAGTTGGTTGGCCGTACGCATGGCTCGGTCCAGGGAGTTGTAGGAGGACCATAAGGCGCCCCATTCGGAGACCCAGATCGGTTCCAGGACACCGTCGGGGTTATGGTTCTGAATCGTGGTGCGGACGGCGACCACGCTGGGGCGGACATCGTCGGCGTAGGTGTGATAGTCCACGGCCTGCACGGCGGCATCGGCGCCGTCCAGGGTGATGGGGAGATAGGGGCTGTTATAGGCGGCGGCGACGGGGGCGTGGATATAGGTCGGCAGGCCGGCGAAAGCGTTGGCGTAGGCAACGGCGTCGTAGGCATCCAGCACCAGTTGGACATAATCGGCGGTCGTACCGCCGTACTCGCTCCAGCCCTGGCCGGGGTAGTCGGGCTCGTTGAGCACCTGGAAGTGGGTGATGCCGTAGTTGTTGCGCACGTTGAGCCAGTAGGCCAGGGCGAAGCAGTGTTCCCACCACTCGTTACGGAAAGCCTGGTCCACGGGCGGACGGGGGGCCCAGCGTGCCGCGGGGCGTTGCTCCGGCTGGCCCTGGTCGTCGTAGGTGCGCAGCACCACGAGCGGGGTGATGCCGTTCTGCACCAGGGCCTCGATGATGCCACGGCGGGTCTGTGTGCCGTAGCGCCACGGTTGGACCTCGTCGAAGCGCTGGTCCCACCAGGTCCAGGGGATGGTATTGGTGAAACCGCTCTCGGCATCGGCCTTGATCTCGGCGATGGTAGGGGTGCCGTATTCGCTGTCGTCCCATTGCCCGTCCATGGCGTCGTCATCGTCCCACCATTCCAGTTCGGCCATCTTGGTCCAGAGGCGGTAGGTGTTGATGCCCAGGTCGACCAGGTCTTCGGGCCAGAAGCCGGCGGCCTCGGTGGCGCCAAGGTAGGCGGGCGTGTGGCCGATGATGGTCGGAGACACAGTCAGGGTCATGGCGTTGGCCGTTGACACCTCACTGCCTGCGCTCATCGAAGGGCCCGCGGTTACTCCGGCCGGGACAGGAGGCCAGGTGCCGTGTCCGGCAGCCGGGGGAGAGCGATCCCACGGCTGACCAGCCGTCGCCTGGAAGGATAGGAGGATGAAGAGCAGGAGCAGGCCAGTGGTGGCAGTGCGGATCAGATTGGGCATCGCGTATCTCCCAGAGGAATTACCTCTTCTTCCGTGCCACCGAGGGAGGTGATTTTGCTTGCCTCTATCGGCGGATGTTCAAGATGACCTTGCTGCCGTCGGGCTCCAGGTGAAAGGGCAGTTCCCGGTAGGGGGAGAGGGCGGCACGCAGGGCCGGCTGGCGTTCGTAGGGGCAGTAAAGCAGGAGGAAGCCTCCGCCGCCGGCACCACAGACCTTGCCGCCCAGGGCTCCGGCACGGAGGGCGGTCTCGTACATGGCCTGAATCGAGCCGTTGGCGATGCCGGAGGCCAGGCGTTGTTTCACCCTCCAGGAGGCGTCGAGCAGCCGGCCCAGTTCGTCTACCTGGCCGGCCTGGAGGAGGCGGTATCCCTCCTCGGCCATGGCCTTGAGTTCGCGCAGTTCTCCCAGGCGATAGGGGATGTTGGCCTGCTGTTCGGCCAGGATGGCGCCGGCCTCGCGGGTCTGTCCGGTGTAAAGAAGGAGCAGGTTCTCCGACAGGTGGCGGCGGATGGCCTCGGGGACCTCTGGGGTTTCCACCTCGACCCGGTCATCCGGGAGGAAGCGCAGGAAGCGCAGTCCGCCGAAGGCGGCGATATACTGGTCCTGGCGGCCGATCGGCCGGCCCAGGATGTCGAGTTCAATGGAACAGGCCTGGGCCGCCAGGTCCGCGGCCGGCCGGACCTCGTTGCGGTAGACGTACATGGCGTTGAGCAGGCCGACGGTCACCGCGCTGGAAGAACCCAGGCCGGTGCCCTGGGCCGGGACGTCGGCCATGGTGGCGATTTCCACGCCCCGGGAGATGCCCGTGAGACGCAGGGCCTCCCGCACCAGGTCGTGCTGGACCTGCTCCGGCCTTTCGACCAGTTCGGTGCGGGTGTAGCCGACGCGAATCCGGTCGTCGAAGCGGGCCTTGATGATGACAAAGACGTACTTATCGATGGCCGTGGTGAGGACGCAACCCCCTTCCCGACGGTAGAAGTCGGGGAAGTCGGTGCCACCGCCGAAGAGGCTGATGCGGAGGGGGGTTTGGGTGATGATCATTGGAGAGCAGAGAGCCGAGAGATGAGAGGTGCGTCAAGAAGCGGGTTTCATGGCGCGGCGCTGGTAGGAGATGAGGCCGTTGAGCATCCGACGGAGATTGATGTAGCGCTTGCGGAGATGCTCGGCCTTTTCTGCGGTAACATATCCCAGATCGCGGGCCAGCAGAAGAAAGTAGCGAGTTTCCTCTAGTGAACCGCGGGCCACGTGGAGAAAGTGGATGGTATCCGCACGGGTGTACCGGCCAAAACCTTCGGCAATGTTGGCCGGCACGGAAGAAGCCGCACGGCAGAGCTGGTCACTCAACCGAAAGCGCTCTGTTAGCGGGAAAGACCGCACCAGTTCATATACTTCCAATACCAGCCGATGGGATTCCCGGAAGACCTCCAGGTCTTCGTAATGCTGTGGGGTCGCTGCTTTTGTCCTTCTCTCTTTGCCTACTTCTGTTTCCTCTGGCATCTCGTCTCCTATGGTCAATACTCTCAAACAGGCTCTTTCATTCCCCGCTCAACCCCTTCCGTCTTTCAGTTTTCCTCCCTTCTCTTTCAGCACTCTGCTCTCTTCTCTCCGTTCCCTGCTCTCTGCTCTCTTCTCTCTGCTCTCTTCTCTCCGTTCCCTGCTCTCTGCTCTCTTCTCTCTGCTCTCTTCTCTCCGTTCCCTGCTCTCTGCTCTCTTCTCTCCGTTCCCTGCTCTCTGCTCTCTTCTCTCTGCTCTCTTCTCTCCGTTCCCTGCTCTCTGCTCTCTTCTCTCTGCTCTCTTCTCTCCCCTCCCTGCTCTCTTCTCTCCCCTCCCACTAATATGCTCCCTTTCCCCTCAATACCACCGGAATCGTCTGGAAAAGAATCTGGAGGTCCAGCCAGATGGTGTAGTTGCGGATATAGTGCATATCCAGGCGGACGCGGTCCTCGTAGGAAAGGTCGGAGCGGCCGGAGACCTGCCACAGGCCGGTCAGGCCCGGCTTGACCGTGAGGAGGTTGTGTTGCCATTTGCCGTAGTGGGGCCATTCCTCAGGGGAGATCATGCGGGGACCGACCAGGCTCATCTGGCCGGCCAGGATGTTGAAGAGTTGGGGCAGTTCGTCCAGACTGAAGCGGCGCAGGATTCGGCCCAGGGGGGTGATGCGGGGGTCGTTTTTGATCTTGCCGCGCCGCCGGAGTTCCTCCCGTAGTTCAGGGTGGCGGGCCAGAATCTCGTCCCCGTTGGTGTACATGGTGCGGAACTTCAGGGCGTCGAAGGGACACCCACCCTGGCCGAGGACCCGACGGCGGTAGAAAATGGGACCGGGGGAGGTCGCTTTGACCAGAAGGGCGATGAGGAGGAGAAAAGGCGCGCTCAGGAGGAGGAGGCCGATGCTGCCGGCCAGGTCCAGGCCGCGTTTGAGGAGGGCGTCCACCCCGGTGATGCGGGTGCGTTCCAGCGTCACCAGGGGGACATAGCCCACCTTGCGCAGGCGCGCCCCGGTGGTGAGGATTTCATAGAGGCCGGAGGAGAGGCGCAGGGTCAGATGGCTGTTGCCCTGGTTGTAGGTGCAGAAGAGGTCCAGGAGTTGCTCCCGGGGGAGGGCGGTGCCGGCCACGATCAATTCGCGGACGTCATACTCACGAATCAGGCGGGGCAGGTCGGCGAGGCCGCCCAGGAGGGGCAGGTCGGAAGGCGACTGCGGGGGAGAGTCGTCTACCAGGCCCAGGACGTGCACGCCGGAGGCGCTCGGGGCGTCTCGAAGTTGGCGGGCGATGGCCTGGCCCTCGGCGTTGGCGCCGATGACCAGGGCCGGCCGGAGGAAGTACCCCCTTCGGCGCAGGGCATAGACAACGCGCCGCAAGGCGAAGCGCATCCCTCCGGTGATCAGGATGGAGAATCCCCAGACCAGGAGCAGCCAGGCCCGGGAGACCTCTTCCTCCTCACCCCGGAACAGGAAGTCATAGGCCATGATGGCCAGGGTGCCGATGGTGCAGGCGTTGATCAGGCCGATGTATTCCTGTACTCCGCCCAGCAGTTCCTCGGGGTCGTAGAGGCGGAAGGAGGCGAAGAGGAGCAGCCAGATTGGAAGCATGAGAAGCCCCAGCCCCAGGTAGAAAGAGGGGGAAAAGGCGTGGTAATAGGGCCACCAGGGGAAGTAGAAACGCAACAGGCTGGCCAGAAGGAAGGCGGCGGCCAGGGACAGGGCATCCAGCAGCGCCAGCCCGACCCGGGCCAGGCGGGCCAGACGGGCCTCGAACGTGGTTCCGACGCGGGGGAACGGGGTGGATTCGGCGGTGTGAACCATCAACTCTCCTCCCGATGGAAGTGCCGGGCGGTCTCCTCCTCGTAGAGGTGTTCCAGGCGTTGGGCGACTACCTGCCAGTCATGGGATTGCTCGACATAGGCGCGGCCGGCCCGGCCGATGGCCCCGGCCGCCTCGGGATGCTCCAGGAGGTAGAGGATGTGCCCGGCCAGTTCGTCCGCGCTTTTCCCGACCAGGAGGTGTCTCCCCGGTTGGGCCGTCAGGGCGGAGACGGCCTGGGGGGTGGCGACAACCGGCGTGGCGCAGGCCATGGCCTCCAGCACCTTGTTCTGAATGCCGGCCCCATAGGGCATGGGGGCAACGGCCAGGGCCGCCCTCCACAAGAAGGGGCGAATGTCCTCCACGTAGTCGGTGACCGTCACCCGTTCGCCGGAGAGCGCCCGGACGGCCCGGGGCGGCTGGCTGCCGACGATGGTCAGGTGGACGTCCGGCCGGCGTTGCCAGACCCGGGGCATGACCTCCTGGGCCAGGTAGAGGGCGGCGGTCGTGTTGGCGTGGTAGGACATCTTGCCGCTGAAGACCACCTCCGGCCGGCGGGGAGTTTCGTTCGGGTGGAAGTAGGCCAGGTCCACGCCGTTGGGGAGGATAAAGGGCTCGGGGCGCGGGGCATAGGGCTCAGGGTGCGGGGCATAGGGCTCAGGGTGCGGGGCACGGGGCTCAGGAGGCGGGGCATAGGGCTCAGGAGGCAGGGCATAGGGTTCAGGAGGCAGGGCATAGGGTTCAGGAGACAGGGCATAGGGCTCAGGGGACAGGGCATAGGGCTCAGGAGGCAGGGCATAGGGCTCAGGGTGCGGGGCACGGGGCTCAGGACGCAGGGCATGGGGCCCAGGAGGTTCGGAGGGCAGGGCGGACAGGGCGGCGGCGTCGGCCGGGGAGGTGACCAGGGTGCGGGCAAAGCGCCGCAGGAGCAGCGCCTCATAGCGGCGGGTGCGGGGGAGTTCCAGCCGGGTAACCAGCCGGCCGAATGCGCTGCGGCTGGCCCTGGCGGATTGTTCGAAGAGGTAACTGATGCAGTCCACGCTATCCCAGACGATAGGGATGGACAGGCGGGTCTGTTTCTGCAGCCAGAGTCCGTAATGGGCGGCGCGGAGGTGTTCGATGTGGAGAAGGGCGTAGGGCTCAGGGCTCAGGGAAGAGGGCTCAGGGCTCAGGGAAGAGGGCTCAGGGCTCAGGGAAGAGGGCTCAGGGCTCAGGGAAGAGGGCTCAGGGCCCGGGGCGGAGGAAGAAGGGCTCAGGGCAGGGTAAGCAGGGCCCAGGGTGGAGGGAGCAGGGCTCGGGGCGAAGGGATCGGGGTTCGGGAGGCAAGAAACCGGGTGGGAGAAGGAGGCTGGCCGGGAGGACGGAGTGGGCCTGACCTCGTCTCGGAGCAGGCGGGCCAGGGCCGGCGACCAGCAGTAGGCGGCCTGCAGGGGCAGGGGGGAGGGCAGGGCCCGCAGGCAATTCCAGAGCGAACGCAGGCGGGGCAGGAGAACGGCGCAGCACCGGACGCCCAAGGCGCGGAGTTCCTCCAGAGCGCGTTCTTCGAGGGGGGAGAGCCGTGTGGCCCAAAGGCCTTCCCCCTGGGCGATGCAGAGCAGGGTGAGACGATGGCCGCGGCCGGCCAGGGCTTTGAGGAGGTTATAGGGCCGGGTGCGGATGGGGGTGGGGACGTAGGGGGTGAGGAAGAGGATGTGCATGGGGTCAGGGCTTAGGGCATAGGGGTCAGGGCTTAGGGCATAGGAGTCAGGGCTTAGGGCATAGGAGTCAGGGCTTAGGGCATAGGAGTCAGGGCTTGGAGCGGGAGAGGAAGGCGCTGCGCAGGCCCAGGAGCCAGCGGTAAGGGTAGTAGAAGGGCAGGAGCCAGGCGTGGCGGATGGCATAGCGTTCCCGCATATAAGTCGGCGAGGGGAAGAGGTGATCCCAGGCGAAGCGCAGGCGTGCGGTCCAGGTCGGCCGGCCGGCCAGGCCTTCCCAGAAGCGTCGGGCCACCGAGCGCCGCTGGGCGGCCAGGCGGACATGGAGGCTACACTCGGCCGGGGAAGGCCGGGTTTCCTGTAGCCGTTCCAATATGGATGGAGGGATGGGCACTTTCCACTCCCCGGCCAGATGGGGGAGCACCTGCTGGAGGGGAAGGAACAGGTCGCAGTCCCGGGCTCGCTCCAGGAGGGCTGCCCAGTCCAGTTGCCCGCTATCGTGGGCGATCACTTCGGCGACGTCGTGGAACCAGAGCAAACGGGGTTGCTCCCCGCCGTGGTGCAGCACCAGGTGGGCGCAGAGGTGGAGAATCTGGTCCTCCGGGCCCAGCATCCAGGCCGAAGCGCCGCCGATGGCAAGGGGCCGGGCGTTGGACCAGAACAGTTCCATCGGCAGGTGGTAACGGTAATGGGGAAAATCGAAGAGGCTCCAGTGGAGTTCCAGGTCCGCACCGCTCTGGCGGCGGAGGAAGACTTCGTTCTCGTCCTCCAGGAGGGATGCCGGCCGCAGGGGAGGGTGGAGGGGGGCGTAGCCGTGGGCGGCTAAAACCTCCAGGGCACGAGGCACATCGGCCGGCCGCACGAGGAGGTCCAGGTCTCCCAGCGGACGGAGGGCCGGGTTGCCGTAGACGGCCGGCCCCAGGGCAGCGCCCTTGAGCAGGAGGACGGAGATGTCCTGAGATGAGAGGACCAGGAGCACCTTCTCCAGTTCCCGAAAGAGGAAAAAGTTGCGGGCGGCGTTGGCCAGGTAGGCCAGACGGAGAATCTCTTCGGACGGGGGTGGAAAGAGTCCCCGTCCGCGAACCTGGGTGTAGAGGAGCGGGGCGACGCCTTCGGCCTGGGCCTGTTCCACCAGGGCCGTGGCCTCGGCCCCGCTCACCGGGGCCGGCCAGGTGGGCTGCCAGCGGGTGCGGAGGAAGGAACTCAGGAGGGCGTTCAGGCGGGCCGTGCGACTTTCGTTTTTCCCGGCAGGCGTTCCCATATTTCCACCAGGGCCAGGCCGGCGAAGAGGATAAGGACGGCGTCCACCGGCAGGCGGTAGCGGATGCCGGCCCAGGTCAGGAGGTGGATGCCGCAGTAGACGAGGACGAAGAGGTAGAGGAGCGTTGAACGTTGAGCGTTGAGCGTTGAACGTTGGAGGGTGGGCGTTGTGCGTCGAAGGGGAAGGTAGAGGCCGTAGAGCATCAGGGGCAGGAGGAGGCCGAAGGAGCCCACCCGAGAGATATTGCTGATCAGCCCGGATTCGGGCGAGGGCCAGAACTTGAAGTGCTCCGGGATGCGGTTCAGGCAGAGCAGGACGTAGCGGCCGGGGTCCGCCCAGACGAACCCCAGGCCCAGGCGCAGGAGGGCGGCATCCAGTTCCGCTTCGTTGAGCGAGCGCAGTTCGGGGGGAATCAGTTCCTGATAGGCGTTGCCTTTCAGCAGGGTGGAGTAGGTGCCGTGGATGGGGTGGTTGGCCCAGAAGAAGGCAAAGCCAGCGTTGGTGTTGAGGAGGACGAAGCGGTGAAAGACCAGGTAGTTGCGCACCGTCCAGGGGGCGATGAGCAGGGCGATGACCAGGAGGGGGAGGGCCAGGTGGAACCAACGGATGCGGCCGCGGGCCTGCCAGAGGAGCCAGAGGAGGAGAAAGGGCAGGAAGAGGAGGAGGGTCTGGCGCAGGAGGATGCCCAGTCCCAGGGCGATTCCCAGGGAGAGCGCCGTTTTCCAGGAGGGCTTTTCGGCCAGTTCCAGAGCCGAATCCAGAGCGGCCAGCACGCAGAGGATAAAGAAGGACTCGGTCATCAACGCTGCAGCGTAGTAGATGAAGTAGGCATAAACGGCGGAGAGGCCGGCGGCGGCCAGGGCTACCGTCGGGTTGAACAGCCGCCGGCCGAGTCGGTAAAGCAGCCAGGCGGTCAGCGGCCCGACGATGAGGGCCTGAACGACCCGGGCGGCCAGGGGATGCACTCCGAACAGCGCGTACGTTCCTGCCAGGTAGAGCGGATACAGGAAGGACCAGAACGACGTTGGCGTCGAAGGCGGCGTTGCTGGCCACCAGGCACTGGGGAAGGAGTACCCCCGGCCATTGAGGAGACTTACGGCCAAGGTATGGTAGGAAATCTGGTCGTAAGTTCCGGGAAGGGGTTCTACCTGGTCGCCCAGGTAAAGTGCCACGCCCAGACGAGTTATGGCGGTGAAGACGAGGATGGCAACGAGCCATCTTTTCTCGTTCAATCGGTCCCCCTTTGGGCGACGGCCATCAGCGAGAGACCCACCGGCATAGGCACCCTTCTTTCCACAGCCCGGATCAGGGGAACGAGGCGGTCGAAAAGGCGTAACTGGCCGGCCGGCGGCACGGTCCGACGTAACAACCGGCCGTTCAACCACCACCCCAGGATACCGGGAAGATTGTAGTAGTGCAGCCTCAGGAGAGAAAATCCTGCCCGCACCAGCCGTTCGCGCAGCATGCGGGCAGTGTAGCGCCGGTGGTGGCCGATGGCCTGATCCATCGTCCCGTACACTCCTGGCAAGGCAGGGACCACGGCGACGAACCGGCCTCCGGGGACCAGGAGTGCGCGAATGTGATGGAGTGCTTTTTCCTCCGCCCCGATGTGTTCCATGACGTTCAGGGCGATGGCTGTATCGAAGCCAATCTGCGCCAGTTCCAGCACCTGGGGGTCGGTAATATCGTAGACGTAAGCGCGCACATGGCCATAGTTGGCGAAGCGCTGGCGAAAGACCGCGATGCTGTCTTCGGACACATCGATTCCAACGACCAGTTCGCGCGAAAGGAGGTGCACAGCCAGATTGCCATAACCGCATCCGACCTCGAGGACCCGCTGCCCGATGAAAGGGGACATCTCCTCAAAGAGCCAGGCGTCACAGCGGTTAAGTAACAGGCGACGTTCGCGGACTTCTCGGAGGGCAGCCGGGTTGGCGACGATTTCGGGCATGGGTCCCCCTATCGCTTGATATGGTTGCCCGGATAAACGGCCGCGCCCAGGCGAACGAGGAAAGGGCCAGAATAAGAAGAAAATAGCGGCCGATAGACCGATCACGGAACAATTCACAACCGTGTTGGGCAAGGTGCCTCAAAAGGGCATGGCGTTTCATCGCTCGGTCACCACGATTTGCTCGCGGATGACCTGTTTTCCCTCCGCTGCCTGACGGGCTAACTCGCGATTGGCTTCGATAATCAGCCGCACGGCCTCTTTCAGGTTCTCCCGGGCCTCTTCCAGGGTCCGTCCTTGGGTATTGGCCCCCGGAAGTTCTTCCACATAGGCGATCCACCATTCGCCATGTTGTTCAAAGACTGCCGTGAACTTTTCCACCTTTTTCTCCTCGGGCCAGTTGCCCGGATCCCTCAAGACGGCATATCGCCCCACAGTCCATTATAGCGAGGAAAGTGCCTTAAGGCAAATTTATCTTGTCTGTGGCTGTCCAATGAACGTTGTGGAGAGCGATAAAGTGCTGCGGCGGGGCTATGTGCTGGCCGGGCAACTCGGGTGCTCCGTTTACGACGGCGGCTATTTGGCTCTGGCCGAATATCTGAGCATTCCCTTTTACACAGGCGACCGTCGCCTGCTGAACATGCCGGGCAGCCGTTTCCCCTGGGTACGGTGGGTGGGAGACTATTCCTCACAGGCCGGCCTTGCCCAACAACGCCGCCACAATCCGTTCCGCCGCATGTCCATCCCCATAAGGGTTGACCGCCTGGGCCATGGCGGCATAGGCCGCCGGGTCCCCGAGGAGGCGGGAGACCTCGGCGACGATACGTTCCGGGTCGGTCCCGACCAGGCGGGCCACGCCGGCCTCCACCCCCTCGGGCCGTTCGGTCACCTCCCGTAGCACCAGCACCGGCTTTCCCAGGGAAGGGGCCTCTTCCTGGATGCCGCCCGAGTCGGTCAGCACCAGGGTGCAGCGTTTCAATAGATAGACCAGTTCGCGGTAGTTGACCGGAGGAAGCAGGGTGATGCCCGGACGTCCCCCCAGTTCCCGATGTACCGAATCCCACACGTTAGGGTTGCGATGCACGGGGTAGACCACGTGGAGACCATCGCGGCCGGCCAGGGCACGGAGGGCGGCGCAGATACGGCGCAACGGCTCGCCGAAACTTTCCCGCCGGTGGGCGGTGACGAGCAGGAGGCCCCCCTCCCGGGGCAGGGCCGCCAGGGGATGGCCGGGCGGCGGTTCCCATGGCTCGGCGGCGATCTGCAGGAGGGCATCGACGACCGTGTTGCCGGTCACCTGGATGCGTTCGTCGGGAATGCCCTCGGCCAGGAGGTTGCGGCGGGCCTGTTCGGTGGGGGCAAAGAGCCGGTCGCTCAGGTGGTCGGCGATGCGCCGGTTCATCTCCTCGGGGAAGGGTTGCCACTTGTCGTGCGTGCGCAGGCCGGCCTCGACATGTCCGATGCGCACCCGGCGGTGGTAGGCAGCGATGCAGGCGGCCATGACCGTGGTGGTGTCGCCCTGGACCAGGACCCAATCGGGGCGCTCCTCCTGCAGGACGGCGTCGAGCCGCTCCAGCGCGGCTGCGGCCACCTGGGAGGGCGTCTGCTCCGGCTGCATCAGGTTCAGGTCGATGTCGGGCGTGATGGCAAAGAGGGCCAGCACCTGGTCCAACATCTCGCGGTGCTGGGCGGTGACGCAGAGGCGGGAGACGACCTCCCGGGGATGGCGTTCCAACTCACGGATAACCGGAGCCAGTTTGATGGCCTCGGGGCGGGTGCCGAAGATGGAGAGGACGCGGAGCATGGCCTTTTCTACCTCGCCGGCCGGCGGGGGCGCTCGGGATTCTGGGTATCCCATTCCCAGCGGGCCGGGTTGCGCTGGATGTAGCGGCGGATCATCTCCAGGGCGCGTTCGTCGCGGATGATGTGTTCGTAGTAGTTGCGTTGCCAGAAGACGGCGCCGGGGGTGTCGCGCAGCAGGTTGATCTCTTTCGTGGAAACGGTTTTGAACGCCCCGATCAAGCGGCCGAGCGGTTTGCGTTTGGGCACGTTGGCGGCGGTTGGCGCCGGCGTAATCGGGGCCGTTCGCGCCAGGGCAAGGGCCGCCGCCGCGGAAACCGTTGCGGCAGGTGTTGTGGTAGGGGATGGGGTTGTT
>Ga0078972_1007523_pt1 | contig 24108 bp, 18 predicted proteins | sample YelNatPaOPGAMG01_FD_67568 | JGI IMG/M metagenome (GOLD analysis project Ga0078972, IMG submission 67568) | Hot spring thermophilic microbial communities from Obsidian Pool, Yellowstone National Park, USA - OP-RAMG-01 (SPADES assembly) (version 2) | ecosystem: Environmental > Aquatic > Thermal...
AAATAGTCGTTTTGCTTTAGGGCATACCCTCTTTCTATTCCCTTTAACATAGTTCTTTTTCCAAGAGTCCATTACTGAGAAAGCTGTTTTTAATGCGGAATCAACCCAATGTGCTGCATATATCCAGTTTTTCAGGTATTTAACTCTCAATTCCTTCTTGAATAGATTGTCTTTTCTGTAAGCTGGAATAAGCCTAAACTGCTTTTTCCCTTTTATCTGAGCCTGTTTCCATTCTATACTATTCCAGATGTCTTCTAACATAGGATTCAGTATTTCATTGTATGCTACAATCAGATGTTGGATATCTTCTCTCTTGTTATGCTTGAGAGAATAAGTTTTTAGCACGCTCTACAACCTCCTTGTATTTGTGGCTTCTTGGTCCGTACAGTTTATATATAATCTTTCAGGCGTGATACACTATATGACAAACACCTATATATTTAGAAACTGTTGGTTACGGCAGAATGGCCGGGCGGGTGGGAAGCCGCAGTCAACCCAAAGATTAAATAGCCAAGGGCTGTGCGGACACCCGGCCAACTGCACGTAAGCATAAGAATTCGTGAGATGTGCGAAATGGGTTTTTAAAAGCGAATGTGTTCTCTTTTGAGTGAATGTGATGAGGAAAGGGGCTTTAGTAGCAGACGGGCTCACAGGTCGCGTTAGCTTCCTGTTTACACCCCTGCCCTATCAAACGCATGTTCTATGCGCGCCCTCAGACCGCCTAGTTTCGAGAGAGGCTTCGTCCTTAGATGCTTTCAGGACTTATCCCTTGGCGCGTGGCTGCCCGGCAATGCTTTTCACAACCGGTAGACTAGAGGCGCCGAACCCTCGTTCCTCTCGTACTCAAGGGTTCTTACTCTCAGGCGATCATGCACTCCCAGAAGATACTACCGTACTGTCTCGCGACGTACTGAACCCAGCTCGTGTAAGTCTTTAATGGATGAACAACCCAACCATTGGTGGCTCATGCACCACCAGGATGACTTAAGCCGACAGCGATGTACCAAACCGCGGGGTCGATGGGTACTCTCGCCCGCGACGAGCCTGTTACCCCCGGGGTAGCTTGTCTGACAGCTTGGACTCCAACTAACGGAGTACCAAGGTTCGTTAAGCCCGACTTTCGTCCCTGAATCCCACGTTGTTAAGGATTCAGTCAGCCCTGCATTTGTCTTTAACCCTTTACAGCGGATTTCTGAACCGCTTAAGCAGAGCATTGGGCACCTTTGTTTCCTTATCGAAGGTGTACCGCCCCAGCCAAACTATCCACCTGCCCCTGTCCCTTTCGGTTAGAAGTACAGCAACTGTAGAGTAGTGTTTCACTTTCGCATTCCCAGCCCCCGCAAGGACTGGTTCGACGCTCCTACTTACGCTGTGCAACAGTCACCGTACACCAAGAACAGGCTATAGTAAAGCTCCACGGGGTCTTCGTTTCCCTCTGGAAGTCCTCGGCATATTCACCGAGTAGTGAGTTCACCCGGTCACTGGCAGGGACAGTGGGACAGTCGTTATGCCCTTCATGCAAGCCGCCAATTAAGCGGCGAGGTATTACGCTACCTCAAGAGGGTCAGAGTATAGGGTCAAAGCAACTGATGATATTGAGGAAGTCAAACGGTTGCTTTGATTACCCCCGCTCTTTGCCGGCGCTTCGCTCCATTGAACTGGAGTTTGACGTACCGGTAGTGAGCAGGCATCGGCCATAATACAAAACCTTTCGGTTTAGCTATGACCTGTGTTTTTGATAAACAGTCGCTGTCCCCTTGTTACTGCGACCTGCTCATGCACCTTGCGGCACAATTGCAGGCACCCCTTCTCCCGAAGTTACGGGGCTAACTTGCCGAGTTCCCTTGCCAGCGTCCTCCGGCCACGCCTTAGCTTTTTAAGCTAGCAACACCTGTACGGGTTCTAGGTACGATCTCGCAGAATCGCATCCACCGCTTTTTCATGGGCTCGTGGGGTCAACGGAACCCGCTTGCGCAGGCCATTCCCGTCTTTAACCTGTTTCTCCTCGTAACGAGTCTCCACAGGCTTATTACGGTTAAACAGGGTCTCCCCTGCTCCGTCTACCCAGAAGCGTCGGCGGTGAAAGTCGTGTTGCCACATCTATCTGCGAGGCACCGGAATCTTAACCGGTTTCCCTTTCGCCCCCGAGTAATTAGCTGAGGGCTTAGGATCGGCTTACTCTTGGCTGACGAGCGTTGCCAAGAAACCCGTGTGCTTTCGGCGTCCGGAATTCTCATCCGGATTAAGCTGTTACTGACACCAAGATATGCATTCCTGCAAGGTCCATCCGACTTTTCAACCGGACTTCTGCCCTTGCATGACGCCCTCCTACCAGATCACCAACACAGTTGGCGCTCCGAGGTCTCGGCGACTGGCTTAGCCCCAATCATCTTCGGAATCCGCATTCTCGACCGGTCCGCTATTACGCGTTGTTTAAAGGATGGCTGCTTCTAAGCCTACCTTCCGGCTGTTTTAGAATGGAGACTCCTTGTGTCTTCGCACTTAGCCAGTGCTTAGGGGCCTTAACCCCGGTCTCGGTTGTTCCCGTCACGGCACACTAGCTTACCCAGTGCACCCGACTCCCGCCATCTACAGGGATTGTGGATTCGGAGTTTGATAAGGAGGTGATCCCTCTCGGAACCGTTCCCCCTAATCAGTGCTCTACCCCACAATCTCCCTCCAGCGAGGCTATCCTGAGAGATATTTCGGAGGGGACCCGCTATCGCCAAGTTCGATTGGACTATCACCCCTAATCGTGGGTCACCCAAGCAGATATACTAGCACTGGTTGCGGGCCTCCACCAACCTGAAGGTCGGCTTCGCCCTGCCCACGATTAAATCACATTGGCTTCGGGTCTCTAGGAAGTGATTTACCGCCGTTTCCGACGGCGCCCCTCGCACCTTGCGGTGCTGCGGGCATATCGCTTTCGCTCCGCCTTTCAGCTCACCACTTCCAGGAACTCCTTGGCTCTTGAATCTAGAAGATCGATGAGACGCTGTTCCCTCCCCGTCGCTCTTCAGATTTCTCCAAATCGCTTCCGGAGAGGTCAAAACTTTCACGCCTCACCAACCTGTCACCACCCAGTTTCAGTCTCTTTTCATTCCCCTTTCGGGGTTCTTTTCAGCTTTCCCTCACGGTACTAGTGCGCTATCGGTCTCAGGGTTTATTTAGAGTTGGGGATTAATCCCTCCATCTTCACGCCCGATCACCAACGGGCGCTACTCAACTCATGCCCTTGCCTTTGGAGTGGCCCTACGGGGCTTTCACCCTTTATCGCGCCGCTTTCCAGCGGACTTCGGGTTAGCCAAAGGCAAATAGCACGAATCACATCCGCCTCCAGTTGCCTGAAGGAGTTCAATTCGCTACTGTTCCGCTTTCGTTCGCACTACTAACGGAATACCGATTGGTTTCTTCTCCTGCGGGTACTAAGATATTTCAATTCCCCGCGTGCGCCTTCACCCTCGCGGGCGAATAATTCGGGAATCCCGGGTTCAAAGGCTGCATGCGCCTACCCCGGGCTTATCGCAGCTTGCCACGCCCTTCTTCGCATCCTGAGCCAAGCCATCCACTGGGTGGCAGTAACTCACCACACCCATATGCCCAGAGAACACATTCGTCTCTTCAAAACCCATTTCGACATATGAAAACCCATGTAGAGATTTTCGCCATTTCCTTGATGAAAACCCTCTACACTGGTCATGTCGCCAATCGCAGAAACCCCGCGACCGGCTCATCGTGAAACGATGAACATTATTGAAAGACCAATGGACTCGGCGGGACATCCGCTTGCCGGGGGTCCTCCGCCAGGGCCAACCCCGGACGTTTCGAACCCGCGGCCTCTCGGTTTTCTGTACCTTTTCCTTTTTCGTTAACGCTTTTACCATGCGCCCCCGATTTATCGGGCGGCGGTGGGAAAAGGGTTATTTTCCGTTAACGCTTTTACCATGCGCCCCCGATTTATCGGGCGGCGGTGGGAAAAGGGTTATTGCAAACCGAGCGCTCTACCACTGAGCTACGAGCCCTCGTTCTTCCTCTATCACAGCTTCAAAAGCGATTAGACAAGCCAGCAACAAAACGTTTGCCTTGCACATTAAAGTCGAAATTTAGGAGGTGATCTATCCGCAGGTTCCCCTACGGATACCTTGTTACGACTTAGCCCCCCTCACGGAGTTCTGGTTCGAATGCGCCAAAAAGCGCAGCCTCACCAAAACCTCGCTTGGGTGACTTGACGGGCGGTGTGTGCAAGGAGCGGGGACGTATTCACCGCGCGATGTTGACACGCGATTACTAGGGATTCCAGCTTCATGAGGGCGAGTTTCAGCCCTCAATCCGAACTTGGCGCAGGTTTGGGGATTAGCTCCTCCTTTCGGAGTGGCAACCCATTGTCCTGCGCTTTGTATGCCACGTGTAGCCCGGGAGATTCAGGGCTTGAGCAGGCTTAATCGCGATTCGCGACATGGCCTTATACTGACTTCGGTTGACCAATGGTTCTATTTAGATAATTGACTAGCTCGCGTACATTCGTGCATACTGCGTTGTATGGGCCGCAGAGTTCCCCATAATCTGATGGTTGCAAAGGTAGTTTTGCCTCGATTAACGCAACTAAATAAACATCACGGTGATAAAACTTTATTTTGTAGCCTTGGTAGGTTAGTTCTCGGATTCTTTCCGTCTGTTCCCTTCGCTTTTCAGTCGTCAGCCTCTTGCATTCAATAGCGACGATTGGGTCGCCCCAAATCACTAAGTCCACGACTGATTTGCTTGTGATGGGAAAGTTCACAGAGACGGGTTTCACTCTATATAGATATAGATAGGTAAGCATCCGTATACCTATCATATGCAAAATAGAGCTTGGGTCTCACAACTTCATGCAACTCCCTCACGAGTTCATCAGGAGTTTTCTGTTCAACCCCTGTCAGGAAGTACCCACCCACCAGCGTAGGCAGGATGTTGGAATCCCACCAACCTATCTGGTGGGGAACTCCCTCCATGCTCAGATTTGTACCTAAATACCTTGCTCCTGTTCAGGTCTTTATTGACACACCCACATCTGGAGCAGGCTGATACACAATATAACAAACACCTATATAAACCTATATATTTAGAAACTGCTGGTTACGGCGCATCCTGCGAATCGCCCCGGTTTCATACTTGTGGATGTTTTTCGACATTCCGAGCAATTGCTCGAAACTGGTTTGGGATAATCCTGCATTAAGCCTCAGCAGCAGAAGAAATCTCGGGTTTGCGGCTATTGCTTCGGCGGTTATGTCTTCACAATCCTTGGTCTGTGACCTGAACTCGGACATAAGCCTCCGAAGTGCCTTCTCCGTCAGAGAAATCTTCGGCATGCACTAGATACGGAGCTAGTTCAATTTAAATTTTACGAACCAGTGGTCATCTACCGTCGCCCCCTCCTTCCTCCAACTTAACGTTGGCAGTCGCAACAGAGTGCTCACCGATCGGAATCGGTGATGGCAACTGTCACCGAGGGTCTCGCTCGTTTCCGGACCGCATAAGCGCTAATAAACGTGATTTCAATTCCTCCCGTTTTATAGTCCCTGCGAAGTGCTCAATGAAAAGTGGGATATGTTTGGCGGAGATATATAATTTTCCACCTATTCGCTTCGTTATAATGCCCAGACGCTCCATAACTAACTGGTCTGCGTCTGTTGCCTTAGCGAAGTAAACCGCCCCCAACTTTTCATCTACTCCCCCACATCCATCAAAGATTCCCGCAATGAACTTTAGCGCAAACTTATTGCGCCATTTGAAGATGTCTAATTCATCCTCTACCATCTTTTCCAAATATTTGCGGTATGCGGAGTGGTAAAAGAACACTTTTTTGTCCTTTACCTGTATTTTTTGAGGAGGAATTCCAAGCGCATTCATTGCTTCAGAGATAAAGATTTGCTGTGCCTCAGCGTCTCCGGAAATGCCGATTCCTTCACGTGTTTTTCTGGTTTTCCAGAACCCAGCGAAGTATGCGATTTCCGGATTAAATTTTATCTTCATCTCAAAGCACCTGCCATTTTTCAACGTCTATTTTTTTTTCGGAAAGATATAATAATAGTGCGCCGATGCGGCTTGCCGGACTTAACCGGACAGTTCGCACCACGAGCTGACGATGGCCATGCACCACCTCTCGGCTTGTCAGGCAAGATCTTTAGTCTGGCCTTCATTCTGCCGTCGCTCCCGGTAATATTCCCGGCGTTGAATCCAATTGAACCGCAGCATCCACCCCTTGTGGTGCTCCCCCGCCAATTCCTTTAAGTTTCAACCTTGCGGCCGTACTCCCCAGGCGGCAGACTTAACACCTACGCTACGGCACTGCAACAGCCCAAAGCCGTTGCAACACCTCAGTCTGCATAATTTACTGCTAGGGCTACTCGGGTATCTAATCCGATTCGTTCTCCTAGCCTTCGTCCCTCACTGTCGGATGTGTTTTGGTCAGGCGCCTAAGCGCATTTCTTTCGTAAACGTTTCTTTAGGTTATCCGAAAGAGATGTTTCGCCACTGGTGGTCCTCATAGGATTACAGAATTTTACCTCTACCCCATGAGTACCCCTGACCTCCCCCACTCCCAAGCCTGTCAGTACCCTCTGCACGCCTCCGAGTTAGGCCCGGAGATTTCACAGAGAACTTAACAGGCCAGCTACGGACTCTTTAGGCCCAATATTCGTGGATACCACTTGGTCTGTCGGTGTTACCGCGGCGGCTGGCACCGATCTTGCCCAGACCTTATTCCGCCAGAGGTTTAGTCTGGCGAAAAGGTGAACGCGTGGTTCACCACTCGGAGTCCCCTCGTCACGCTTGCGCGCATTGCGAAGGATTCGTCCCTGCTGCATCCCGTAGGACTTGGGCCCTTGTCTCAGTGCCCATCTGGGGGCGCCAACTCCCATTGCCCCCACCGATTATCGGCTTGGTGGTCCGTTACACCACCAACTACCTAATCGGGCGCAGTCCCATCCTGAGGCGGTAATCCCTACAATTTAGGCACCTTTTTGCATTCAGCGCATTCCAGCCTCCGAATGCTACGGGGTATTAGCCTCAATTTCTCAAGGTTATCCCCCTCCTCAGGGTAGGTTGACTACGTGCTACTCAGCCGTACGCCACCCGCTGGAAGCCCAGCGAGTAGACTTGCATGGCTTATTCGAACTCCGATAGCGGTACCCTCCAGCAGGATCGACTGGAGTTGACAGTTTCATCCTCTCGTCCGCTGTCGCACACGATTATTCGACGGCCCGCTAAAAGGATTTATAGCGGAGTGCAACACAAACTTCCCCTTGCATCGTTTCATATTAATCCGCGATGCAAAGTACGGTTTGATGCTGGCTCCTTGTCTCGCTCTTGAAGCCTCAATCTGACCCGGAAACCCCAGGTCATCATCCTGCTGGACGTATATCGATGGAGGCATGTAGTGGAAGGATACTTTTCATTGCACGTAAAACACGCGCTCTAGATCGCCGGAATCTACAGCCCCGATTCCGTCCAAATCGGTGAGCAAAGATTATGTTAGAAACATTTTATAAACCTTTCTATCACTCGTCTGTATTTTCCTGTGATAACAGATATAACAGATGATACTTACGTTCACAAGACACCTGAACCCGGAGCCGCTGGGCATAAATCAAGTAACACAGCGCCTTATCTCTGCGTTCAGCGCCGCATGCCTTAACCAACACTACTCGTGTTCGTTTATCTCTTCAAGAAGCCATAGAAGCCGCGCGGCTAGCCTTCCAACACCCTCATCGGCCGGAGAGGCTTGAGACCGCAGTGCGTTCAAGAAGTCCTCCCCTTCTTTGCGCTTGCGCGGGATATCCATCCTATGCTTCCAAACAGACGTAAAATCTTTTTTGTTTGATTCAATAAGCTTGATAAAACATTCATAAGCAGCATAACGGACGCGCGCATTATGCGATTTAGATATATACTCGCTTATCCTCCTCCCTATCGCAAGTCTGCGCGGGACGATTTCATTATCTCTTCCATTTGAATTGAGGCGCACTGCAAGCCACCGCATTATTTTGCTCAATCCAGGTTAATAAACCATTTAATCGTTTGATTGCTGTCTACTTTTTCTTCGCCAGCTTGATGCGTTCGGCAGGTTTTTCCATCGGCGCAGATTTCCTTATCTCAAGGTATGCGGTTGGATTTATTACATAAAGGTAAACGGTAAGAATGCCGCCCAAATACCTACCAACAATAAATCCGATTTCGCCAATCCTCCCGAATACCCCCTCCACATAGAAACCGAGAAGCAATACTACGAATGAAGCCAACGTAAGCCAGAAGACTAAGCCAAAATTATTCCTGGAAAGTGCATAACCTGTTTTGAACGCATCAACGACGCCAATCTTTTCAATTATAAGCGTGGTTGGAACGAAGTAAAGAAAGATTGCCGATGCGAAAACCACGGCGAGCGCCCCGAGCAAGCCAATAGCCAATAGAGGAAGAAGTTTCAGCACTAACCCGATAGAGATAAGCGCGATGAACGGCAGGTTCACGGCCGTTAAGAGAATACTGATTAAGATTGATACTGCAAGAATCTTCAAGAACTTCCCCAACACGTGCTGCGCAGCTCCCTTAAAATCCAACCTACCCTTCTCAATGCGCTGTTGGACAAGAATCGGATACATGCTGTCAATGAAAATCCAAACCGGCGCCAACGCGAGGAGCACAATCATAATATATGTAGTCTGGTCAAACATCGCCGGCGTCGCCATCGCAGGATTTCTCGCGATATCAACAGTAATCCTTCCCAGCATTAAGTAAGGGGGTATATAAAGCGTCACTGAGACGAGTTTGGGCAGGAATAACTTTGGATTGCGCACCAGTTCATCTAAAGCCTCTTTCAAGAGGGATATGAAGCCCATATAACATAATGCGCCAGTTAAGGTTAAAATGTTTGGGGGCAACTTAGCGTGACAAATTGAGCATCCGCTCAACGGGTACTTACGAACACCTGCACGGCCCAGTAAACAGCCCAGTACTAATCACCTGAGCGTGTTGGTTACGGCAAACACCAATGCTTGAGAACAAAATAGAAAAAGAAGAAAAAGGAGAAAGGGGAAGAGGAACTACTTATTCATGCGGTTCCTCTTTTTCTATTCTTTTTCCTTTTGGTTTAGCGCCGCTTCTCATGCCCAGCCAGTAAGCCAAACCGCCTATTCCACCGAGCAATACGAGCGCTCCCAAAGCGAGCACCACCAGCACGAGCACACCTATGGCTGCATAAAGCAACGTGTTGTCTTGTTGTGCAGGTTGCGCAGGCGTGGGCGCCGGTGTTGCAGGTGGTGTAATCAAAACGACCGGGGTTGGTGTTGCTGCAGGGATTGCCGTTTCTTCAGGCGTGGGCGTAATTCTGGGTGTCGTTGTTGGCATAGGTGTTATCTCCGGCGTATGTGTCGGTCCTGGTGTGGGTGTCATCACCGGTGTCGGAGTTTCCTCAGGTGTTGGCGCAGGTGTCTCTTCAGGCATTTCTTCTACCGGGATAACATACTCCAATGAGGCGCTTTGCGAGATTGAGCCCACCACCGCCGTGATTATGGCAGTACCTATCCCTGTTGGTGCGGTTATTGTTGCACTCGCCTGCCCGTTTACATTCGTCGTGTTCGTCTCAGGCGTGATTGTTCCAAGGTCAATCGTGAACGCCACAGTTGCGCCTTCATAAGGATTGTTTTCGTAGTCAAGCACGGTTGCTGTCACAGTGGTCTTGCTCGTCCCATCCGCTGGAACAGATGCGTCCGCCACATCCAGTGTCATCGTTGCGGGCGCAGGAGCGAATGTGACATTCACCGTGCTGCTCTCGCCTCCTGAGGTTGCAGTCACTGTTGCGGTTCCTGCGGTTGTTCCGGCGGCTAGCACAACACTCGCCCTGCCTTCCGAATCCGTTGTGTTCGTCGCGGAGGAAAGCGTTCCAAGTGTAGTTGTGAAGGTCACAGTCTGCCCCGGGAATGGGTCGCCGTTTGATTTCCGCACTATTGCAGTAATGGTTGATGCACTCGCGTTGTCCGCCGGCAAGACAGCAGGCTCAGCGATCAGGGCGATTCCTCCAAGTGCGCTTGTGGCAACTATAGTCGTAGTGTTATATATCACGCCGGCGCTTGCATTCACCACTATTGTTGCGGGCGAGCTTGGGGCGATTAGATAGTTCGTTGCCTCCCCATTCGCATCCGTTTTATTTGATGAAACTCCGAGCGTTCCTGCATTGGTTGTGAAGTAAACGGTCTGATTCGCAATCGGGTCGCCGTATTTGTCCCTCACATATACACTGAGATAAGAGCGCGCCGCACCATCAGCAAGGATAGTGTTCGAATTGGTACTTATGGTGATTGAGGCAGGCGTGAGATACGAATAATTCACAACCACAGAATCCAGCCGCGGCGTGCTAGCCTTTTTCAAATACGCTTTCCACTGGAAATACCTCCCCTTCTTGTGTATGGTCTTGCCAGCATCCAAATCCATCGTTGTGGTGAAGGTCTTCGTTCCGCTCGTGGAATTCCCAATCCAGTACGCAATCTTCACGTCCCCATCTGAAACGGACTGGATGGAATCAAACGAAACCACCCTTCCCGCATCAAATATCTGTGAAATTATCGTGCCGCTCGGATAAGGCATAGTCCCATACGTGTTGTACCTCACTGAATTGTCATCGGCGCTTTCGTATGCAAGGACGAACGAGCTGTAAGTGGCCGTTGCATCTAGTTTTCTCGCATGCGAGCTCGTATGTTTAAACGATCCGCCGCTCTTGAGCACCCCTGCTGCGTCTATCAACGAATAATAGATGGGCCCGTTTGCGGTATTCCCGTCGCTTGTTGGGGAGACGATCCACGAGATTAGCGTCATATCACTTGCACCACGAGCCATCGTGATATGGTGGAAATACGTATTATTGCTAGAAGCAAGGATGCGTTCATGCGCCACAGTTCCATTGGAATAGTACTTTCTATATTGTACGTAATGCATGGAGCCACTGTTAACTGCCCACGCAACCCTATACTCGCCGGTGGTTGCTCGTATAGCTGGATATTCCTCGCGCGCCGTAGTATTCGCAATATACTTAAATAAAATGGGCATGAATGGGCTTGTAGCGTATTTAGCCATGCAAATATTGGAAGAGGTTTCAGTTACATTACATTCATAAACTATAACCACGTATTGGCCAATACTCATAGTATCGGCATGTCGTGAGTTGTAATGAGCATATATAGGGGCTATCGCGGTATCTGTGCTCATATTGAAGAATCTTGTAAAGAGTGTGCTTCCGTTTGACCATGTTAATGCAATCACGTTATTGGTCGTTATCGCTATGGTGGGGTTGGAAGGGTTTGTAGATGGCACTCCGAGCATAAGAGTGTGAGGGGCGCTTAGCGTGCCTGAAGGGTTGATAGCGCGGTACTTTATTAAGTGCGAAGAATCCACATAAGCAATGACGAATGTGCCGTTAGTGCAGCTATAGACACTTGGTTGGGAACCGCCCGTAGCAATGAGGTACGTATTATTAAGGGTTCCATCTTCGTTATATACATTGGCTTTGACGTTGCTTCCTTCTTCATACGCTATAATATAACGCCCATCAGGCGCGGATATAGCAGAAGGCGCGTGCTGGCTCAAGCTGCCTTTTAAATTTACCTCCGTGCCGAACGTGTAATTTGTTGGGCTGTCCAAGATTACAAAGCCATCAGCCGTCACAGTAACATTGGTGAGTGTTCCAGCCTCAAAATCCTCTTTGTCCGTCTGAATCCACTGGTTATTAGTGAACAATCCAAGTGGAAATTCCGTATCAACAGCCGGACCAACTGGTCCGAGAGGGAGGGGAAACGCAGCAAAAACCGCACCCACTAACACCATAGTCATAACAAACCAAAGTACTCTATTCATATATTCACACCCATTTTACTTTTTACCATATGTTTATATATTCTATTTCTATTCCTTCTTTCTGTAAATGAAAAAATGCGAAGTAGAGAAACAGAATAAGCCTCCGGCGAGGATTGAACTCGCGACCTATCGCTATCGCAACCATAGTTGCTCCGCAGTCTTTTCACTCTTCTCGGCAACCAGGCCTACAAGGCGATCGCTCTACCACTGAGCTACGGAGGCTTAATGGGATTATTTTTCAAAACATTTCCTTTATATTTTATTATGTTGTAAGAATGAATGGGGTAAAGAGGAGGTTTCTTTGGCTGTTGAAAAACGAGTAGTTATCGTAGGTGCAGGTCCGGCTGGTTTGACTGCGGCATACGAGTTGGCCCAATACGGCATTCCTTCAACCGTACTGGAAGAAGGCATGTCCGTGAAGGAACGCAAATGCCCGATGCTAAAAATCGGCTATTGCGTTAGATGCAAGCCCTGCCATTTTATCCATGGGATAGGCGGAAGCGGCACATTTTCTGATGGCAAGCTAAACCTGAGCCCAGACATAGGCGGCAGTCTTCTGGAATTCCTATCCAGGGAAGAGGCAGAGAAGCATATAAATTATGTTGAAAAGATGTTCGTTGAGCACGGAAATGGAGATTTTGGAGCCAGTGGGGATAACACAAAAGCCAAAGAACTGGTCAAAAAAGCGCAGATGGTCGGCGTGAAATTCATACCATTACGCCAGCGCCACATCGGTTCGGACCATCTGCCCGGGCTCGTGGAAAATCTTGTAGAAGAAATGAAAAAGAAAGGTGTAAAATTCCTTGTCCGCACAAGAGCAGAGGATTTAATCGTTGAGGGCGGGAAGGTAAAAGGAATCTCTGCTGTTGGTTTGGCAACCAAAAACAAGTTCGTATTGCCGGCAGATTATGTTATTCTTGCAACCGGGCGCGGCGGAGCGCGGTGGTTCGGTGAAATCTGCGTAAAGAACAAAATACCAACAAAATTCCAGCCTTTGGATGTCGGCGTGCGCGTTGAGGTTCCGCGGGAGATAATGGACGATGTTACGTCAATAAACTGGGACCCGAAATTCCACATCAGGACTAGGCGGTATGATGATTTCGTGCGCACATTCTGTACTAATCCCGGAGGATTCGTAATAACAGAATCCTACGGCGACTTTATCTGCGTGAATGGGCATGCAATGAAAGATAAGACCTCCCAGAATACAAACTTCGCGCTGCTCGTCCGAATGGCGTTAACAGAGCCGGTTGAAAATACGACTGCTTACGGTGAAGGTATTGCGAAGCTCGCAACGATTATCGGCGGTGGGAAGCCTACGCTACAGCGGCTTGGTGATTTGCGGGCTGGAAGAAGAAGCACATGGGAACGCATTGAAAGAAGCTATGTCGTGCCTACATTGCGCGAGGTAACCCCTGGGGACATCGGAATGGCTTTGCCCGCTCGTGTAGTTGAAGATCTGGTTGAGGGCTTGGAGGTACTAAACAAGGTTATCCCCGGAGTCGCGGAGGATGAAACGCTTCTTTACGCACCGGAGATAAAATTCCATGCATTACGCGCTTCTGTTACCAAAGAGTTTGAAACGACAATTTCCAACCTGTTTGCTGTTGGCGATGGTGCAGGCGTATCAAGAGGCATAGTTGGCGCAAGCGTTACGGGCCTTGTCGCAGCACGCGCCATCCTCAAACGCTTGGGAGAAAAGGTGGAATAAATGGACGAGATAGTTTTTTCTGCCAAATATGGCGATTGGGTTTCAATTAAGAAGACCAGTATTGACGATAAGACTACACCGCAGGAAGTGGTTGCGGCACTGGCGTCAATAAGAGAGACAATTGACAGGAAGGCATTCCAGTTTGCAGGCGTTGATACTGCGAAAATAGATGCGCGTGTTGCGGAGTTGACAAAGGGAAGGCGGAAGGCGTATGGCACGCTCGCAGAGGTCATCACCTCCTTGAACTGGAATGAATTAGGGCGGTTTTTCGCATCTGCCGTACCAGAGGAAAAACTGGCGCCGCTTGCGGAAGCATATTTCTTCAAGTCGCTTTTCACCGCATTGGGCTTTAACTTTGAAGTAACCACAGAACTTATGTCTAAGTTATACCCAGAACTTAAGATTCCAATGCCGAAGGGCAGGTTGCCTGGCGCGAAAAAGAAATGAGCGGATTTTAAAACGGCTGCTTGCAAAATAAATATCTGCTACGAACAAACCAATCAGGATTCAACCGGGAGAGTGTGCTAACCTGGTATGCTTCCGGGTTTGGGACAGCTCTTTTCCGCCTGCACGCGAAAGCGTTGGCGGAGAGTTGCAAAACACCCGGCGATCCGAGTTCAAATCTCGGCTCTCCCATCATTTTCATGTTTCTTACGTTTCAAGTTTTTTCTTCATTATATATATCCTGCCGAATTTCCTGTGCTCTTGTTCTTTTCTTATGAAGAAGCCAAATCTACTGTAAACCCTGATTGCATCTATGTTTGCAGCCCGAACCTTAAGCCAAACACATTTTACTCCGGAGGTTTTTGCTTCGGCAATCGCTCTTTTCAAAAGCGCGGTGCCGACGCCTTTCTTTCTCCATTCTTCTTTAACAGAAATCCCACGCAAATAAGAAGCATATCTCCCAATGCGCATCTCAACAAAACCAATAACGCCCTCACATGATTCGGCAACAAAGAAGCGCGCCCCATTTTTAATTCTTCTTTTCAATTTCTCATGCGTCATTCCAACGTGCGGAAAACTCTGGTTGAGTAAGGCAATCACCGCATCCTCGTCTCTTTCCTCCATTTTGCGGACATTGAACATTTTGCAAGAATTCTGCAACATATTTATATACTCCCCTATCTAAGTTTGTTATGTTTCCAGCGAGTACCTCCAAATCACAGGTGTAGCCAGATGATTTACCAGTCAAACAACTTTGACGATATCGTCAAAAAAGCCCGTGCGATGGGCATTACAAGCGACTTAAAAGCGCTCCTCACGCTCAATATTATCTTCTGTGAAGAATATGAAGATTATATTGTTATAAGCCTCCCTGATTTTGACGCGCAGCCCAACAAAGTAGTAATCTTGTCCGAACAACAATGCTTAGTATATCCCGAAATTGTGAACACAAAACATCCACTCTATTCAATAAAAACAAAGAACGAGGAGTCGCGCGAAGCGACAGTGACTGCTTTCCTTGTGCTGCGTAAGACCCTCAACAACTACATCTCGTATTTTGAGAAACTTAAAACGCAGATAGACCACGCCGGCGATTCCCTTGATATAGAGGAGATAGAAGGGGTAGGAAAAAAACTCAAAAAGTTCTGGGATGTAGTGCGCGACTTTGAACGGCTGCTTATAGATCTTGAAGAAAAAAGCAGTGGAAGACGATTTATTGATACCGACGTAATCGGATATGATTATGATGTTCTATTAGCAAAGGCGACGCACCTCAGCGACCGCGTGCGCGGTGCAAGGAAGGAGGTGGATGATGCACGCAACAAATGCGAAGTGAATTATAGCAAGCAACTGAACGCAAACATTGAACGGCTTACGAAAGTTATGGCGTATATCACAATGGTGCAAGTGCTTATTGCGATTCCTATGCTGATTGCATCGTTCTATGGGATGAATATCGTTTTTCCAACCACATTACAAGAAGATCCCGCTTACCCAATGTTGGCAAATCCCTTAATCGCTTTTGGAGTTATTATAATAACCACGTCTATCTCCATTGCACTGGCATACCGCTATCTAAAGAAATGGGGTATATTCTAAGCCGGCTTCGCGATTTCCCAATCTTCTTCAAATACTTTATTGAACTCCTCAACTGCATCGCCTCCTTTTACTATTACCGCAGCCTCACGATTTTTTCGCATCGCGTAATAACTCCAATTGGGAGAGCCAACGAATACTACGCTACCATCAACTATTGCGAATTTTGAATGCGTTCTAGCAAAAGAAAGGCTTGCCCACCGAACCGAAATCCCACGCTTTCCGAGAAACCTTGCTGCTTCAACATTATCGTTCCCTTCTAGCCGCGGTTCTAAAATTACTCGTATTTGTACTCCCTTCTCACGCGCGTTAACCAACTTTTCCAGCAATGGCTCATGACTAAACTGGTACAACTCAACATCAATTGACCTATTTGCAGATTCAAGTAATGCGAGCAATTCACCGTCCGCCCCGGGAGAAAAAACAGCATAGGTTGATTCAACGCATTCTTGATGTGGAGTTATAGGTTGCATAAACCAACCTGCAGCAAATACAATTGCCACAATCGTAGCAACTGCTACAGAATTCTTCACCGACTCACCTCTCTTAAAGAAGACGATGGAAAGAAGCAATCAACGCAGGTTCTTGCAAAGCTCCTTCCACAAAATTAGTTTTGAAATCCACATGATTGGAGTTATTACCAATGGCGTTATTGCGAACGCTACCGGAATTAGGCAGACTGTGCATATGAACAGAATGTAGATTGGAAGCACTACTAATATTTCAATAATCCCCCACAGTAAAATAAACAACAGCACCCCTAATGGATTGGATTTTACGAGTGCGAATGACGATTTGGCCGCAGAAATAAGTCCTTTTCCAGCAACAATGACCTCTATCTCAAGGAATATAAGCAGAACGTTCACAACCACTGCAATAACTATCGTTATCAATACCGCTATACCTATTATTCCAAATACCGTTTCCAAAGTGACGAACAAACCGGATATCCCGATGGTTTTTATTGATTGCACAGCAGCCAGTACCGCCGCTGCATTCAAGAGAACAATTATAATCACTGGTAAAACTATCAATATCGTTATTACAAACCTAAATAGCATGACCTTTATTATATCTACTAATTTGCTGCCCAAGTAGCATATCCAGTCAGAGGTTATTCTGTTTTTTTCCACAAGTTCCATCAGGGGGTTCAGGGCAGCCATTATAATTATCAAGTCAATTAAACGTTCTATGAATGAAATTGCATACCCTATCCATACAATATTAAAAATGAAGCTCAAACCTAAGTTCAATATGCCGAATAAAAGCGATATTAAAAAGATCACTCCAAATGGCACTATAATTTGTTTCCACTCCCTAGCATAAAGCACAATTGCATCTGCTATCGCCTTTATTGATACCAATACATCCGCCATATACTATGCACCGTATTTTTTAACCTCTACAACTTGTGTTGGGAATGGTATGCTAATGTCGTTTTTTCTAAACGCCTTGATTATTTCCTTCCTCATCTTATGTGCAATTGGCCACTGGTCCGTAAATCTCTCAACTTGGAAGAATATCTTATATTCCAATGCATATCCTCCAAGATTTGTGAGCCTTACAATCGGTTTAAACGTTTTAACCGCACCGGGCATGTTTGTTATGACCTCTTCCGATACCTTCCCTAAAACCTTTTCTACCTTTTCTAAATCAGAATCATACGCAACGCTCACAGGGACGGACACCACGAAACCTCCACCCGGTATGTTATAGTTCACAATTTTCTGCTGGGCAAATGCGGAGTTGGGTATTATAAGCGCATTTTGGGTAATCAATCTTATTCGCGTGCTTCTCCATCCTACCTCCTCAACATATCCTTCAGTTCCATCCTCCAACTTTATATAATCGCCAATCCTTACCGGTTTATCAGCGAGGATGTACACGCCAGCAAAGAAGTTTGCAAGAGTATCCTGCAAAGCAAGCGCAACAGCTAAGCCAGCAATTCCAAGTCCAGCCACCAATGGCGCAATCTGCACACCAAAGAAATCCAAAAATATTATAAGCGCAGCCACATAGATGGCTATGCCAATAATCTTCCGTACGATTGGGAAGAGTTCCTTTGTTCTTCTTTCCTTCCCAACGCTTGGCGCAATCTCCCTTCCATACCAGATAATCAACGCGTCTATAACTCGCACAAGCGTGAATCCGGCGAGCAGGATGAAGGCGCTAAGAAGCAATTCTTCCAGACTCTTTCCCATCACTGTGATGAATGGAACCGTTACGGACAAAGCGATATAAGCGCTCAATACTACCGCGACCGCCCTCAATGGCTGTTGAAGCGCGTTGATAAGCAAGTCGTCCATTTCGGTTCTTGTTTTGGTGGTCAACTTTTTTGCAACTGTGCTAAACGCCATTATAGTGACATTCAAAACAACATACGAAACAACAAACAGTGCAGACGCAATCGCTGCGCTTCCGAGAGTCGTCGGGTTAACATAGTTGTTGAATACCTCCCAAGCTTCACGAATCGCATCTTCTCCAATCATAGAAAAAGTTTTAACGCCATTCTTTAAAAAAGTGTTTTTTATTCCATGCCATCTTGTATGCTTTTCAGAATACCGTTGCGGCAAGAAGCCTTGCAGCAATGCCTCCGAGTAAAACAGCAAAAATTATCTCAAACACAGTTATCGCAAGCGCTTTCCACCAGCCCAGTTCTCTCACGAGCGCCGCAATCGTGGCAATACATGGGATGTAAAACATCAAGACAAGCGTTAAAACCACCATTTGGAGCGGGCTGAGAACCGCTCCGAAATCTGTTGTTCCAACAAGGGCGGCGAGCAAGACCAAGGCGAGCTCCTTCCGCAATACGCCAAAAACCAATATTACTGCAGTTGCAGCCGGCAAACCAAGCCAATCTACAGTTATTGGCGTCATCAAGGTTGATAGGGCAGATAACGCTCCTGTTAATTCCATCATTTTCACAAAGACGCTCGTCGCTATAATCAGGGGGAATGCGATGTAAATGAATTCGCGTACCCTGAACCACGCCATCTTTAAAGCAACAGTTATGGAAGGTTTCCTGAAGGAGTGCATCTCAATTATCAATCCTACCGGTTCTCCAGGAATAATTGAATCCAGTATCTTTCCCAATGTAAAGATAACCAAGAGATTGAACAGATATAATGCGAGAGCCCACTGCAAGCCAACAAAAGCTCCGACCAAACCTAGTATTATAACCGTTCTTGCAGCGCAGGGAACCAACGTGGTTAAAAAAGCAGAGATTGTTTTCTCCCTCACCCTCTCCATTATCCTACAGCCGAGGCACGCAGGTACGTTGCAGCCATAACCCAGAATCAATGGGATTATCGCTTTTCCATGCAAACCAATTCTGTGCATCAACGAATCCATTAAGAAGGCTATACGGGACAGGTACCCGGAATCCTCCATCAATGAGAGCATCACGTAGAATGGGACTATATACGGCAATGCCACAGTAATACCTGCAACAAACCCCTCAACCGCGCTGAAAACAAGTTCGGATAGGATATTTTCACCAAACAGCGCTTCCACAAGCGCTTTGTTTCCTTCAAACAAAGCATCAAGCTGATGCGAGACAAAATCACCGAATGAAAAGATAGTGAAGAACATAATAAGCAGAACCGCAATCATAACCACATAACCCATGATCTTGTGTGTTGTAATCTCTTCCAAATAGTAAACAAGGGTGGGTTTGTATGCAGTTTCCTTCATGACATCCTTCACAATGCGCGATACAATATCGTAGCGCTCGCTTGAAATAACGAGAGAAGGTGGTTTCCCATACAGTTTATGCAACTCAGTTCTACATAATGCTGCTTCATGTGCCACATTCCGATCCGCTTCCCTTGTTATGTTTTCATCCCCTTCAAGAAGTTTTATTGCCATCCACCTCTTTGGATAATTCACACACGAGCTGCTTAATGCGCGTTCAAGTTTTTTCAGCAAAACTTCAATATTTTTGGAATACTTCGGCTTGAGCCTCCTCTGCTCACCTCCAGAAGCAACTCCAATTACTGCAGAGACAAGCTCAGCCAACCCAGTGCCTTTTGTAGCCACCGTAGGTACAACAGGAACTCCGAGAATTTTGCTCAGCTTCTTTGCATCAATCTTTATGCCCTTTTTCTCAGCTGCATCTATCTGGTTTAATGCCACTACCATCGGGGTGTTAAGCTCCAGCAACTGAATCGTGAAGAAGAGGTTTCTTTCCAAAGCGGTTGCATCAACAACATTTACAACAACATCCGGTTTTTCTAATGCGATGTACCTGCGTGAAATCTCTTCTTCAATTGAATATGTTGAAAGGGAATAGATTCCTGGAAGGTCAATGACGTCTACAGTATAGCCCGCAAAAAAGAAGGTTCCTTCTGCTTTTTCCACTGTTTTCCCGGGCCAGTTTCCGATATGTTGGTGCATCCCCGTTAGTGCATTGAAAAGGACGCTTTTACCCACATTCGCGTTCCCAGCAAGCGCAATACTGATTCTCCTATTTTTCACCGTATTGCCTCCACAAATATTTTTGAAGCAACTCCTCTGCCCACTGCAAGCTTGCAACCTCTGGCTTCAAGCCCGAGTGCACCCCCCATCGGCAGAATGTGGAGGATTTTGACCTTTGTGCCCGGGGTTAACCCCATATCCGTAAGCCTCTGCGTTGCATGTTTTCCAGCCATAATAAAGGCTATCCTCCCCACTTCTCCTTCGCGCAGTTCCGTCAGCCGCAGTATGTTTTTTCCAAGGAGTTCCGGACGGGCAGGGGAGGACAGAGCAGACACAAATGCCTTCTCAACCTTCGCCGAAGTGGCATGTTCCAGTCTACATGCTTCTTCGTGGGCTACATGACGCCTTAACCCCAACAGCCGCAATACCCTTTCAATAACGCGGTGTTTCCTGACGATGGATGCTCCAATTTCCTTGCCCTTTTTCGTGAGCACCACTTCTTTATATGGCTCATAATGGATAAGCCCCATTGCCGAAAGTTTTCTGAGCATTTCGCTCACGCTCGCAGGAGCAACATGAAGTATTGCGGCAATCTCGCCGGTTCTTGCTTTCTTGCCTTTTTCTTCAAACCTGTAAAGCGTTTCCAGATATTCTTCAATTTCTGGGCTGATATCCTGCATGCTAAAATTAGGTATACCTAACACTTATAAATGCTTGCAGAATATGGGCTTTGCGCAAAAAATATTCCCTAATAACTCATGTACTCCCACATCATGCCTAACAACTGGTTTAACACATTTACGAAGCATGCCCTCCGCATCCCCGTCAAAAATGTTTTAAACATAATAAGACAAACAAATCAACTGGTGATAAAATGAAAATTGTATTAGCCATAATTGCTTTATTCCTTCTATGTCAGGTTGCACTCGCTGGTGATTCAATAACCTGCGGCGCTGCAGAAAATGATTGTATTACTGAATGCTGCAGAGCATGTGGCGGGTCGCTTTCAACTTCTGGCGGAATTCTGGTATGTAAAGGATCATTGCAATGCAATTGCGCGCATTGCCATGAGCAGTATAAAGCCTGCATGGAAGAAGGAACGGGCTGGCCATGTACGATAGAGGTATTTATCCTTCTTGGCGGTGCAGGTACAGCGCTTTACTTAAGCAACTACAAGAAATAACATTTGTCTATCTAGCCGAACCAGTCCGGTACGCGTTGCACTACTGGCTGGTCTCCCTTTTTCTCTTCTGGAGGCTTGTACTCAACGTTTTCAGGAGGTGTCTCCGGCTCTTCAACATAATCATGTCCTTTTATTTCATGTTCTTCAAGCGCTTCAAATCCTTCTTTATTGTTTCTCCTTCTTCCTTTTCTGGACAAAAACGTGGCAGAAAGCACGACTAAAAGCAGCACAACAAGCGCAAGCAATATACCTAAAATCAGATCCCAATTATTGTTCCTGTCCTCGCTGGCAGGAGTTGAGGAAACGGGCGTCGGCACAGGAATCAGCGATACGATTTTATTTAGTTCGTCTCGTGCAGACGCGTAATCACCATCATCCGCCATCCTGCGCGCATTATCAAACCTTTTTGAGAGTTCTTCGTTTAAGTGTTCTCCAGACAGGCGGGAGATGAGCGAATCTACTTCTTCTACGGTTTCTTCATCAGCAAACGGGGCAAGGCTCGCGCTAATCGCAAGTTGTTCCAGTGAAACGTTCGCCCCCGGTGCGAGCAGATAGTAAACTTCAATATCTTTTGAAAGAACCGAAGTGTTTGAGCACGAATCATTCTCAATTGCGCATTCTAGCACAAAGAAGTATTGCCGTATCTTTTCACCATCCTTCTTGAAGTAAATAAAGGTGTTATTCTCTACCGGGCGCACGTTTATGTAAAGTTTTATCCTGTCCGCAGTAATCGCCCTCAGTGATTCGTTCGGTATCCCCCATCTGACAGAAAGTGTATAATGATACTCAAAACCCGGCAAAAGGTTCGTCGTGTTCAAATCTGATGAAACCGTAATCAATCCGGGGACTTCGCTCACGCTGAAATTTATTGTTCGTTCCTCTGCAGCCACCGCGTTTGCGATGGACGCAAAGCTCAACAGGACAACCAAACTTAATATATATCTTTCAACTGGCCGCATATTGAAACGCTGGCAGCAAGTGGTATTTAATCCTTACGCCGTTCTTTTTCCTGTTTTAATATATTCTTTAATTGTAGAGGCAAGTGCGCTAATCTTTACGCGCGTCTGTTTGCCATCATTGCGGAACCTTATAGTAACCGTTTCTTCTTTCAGCGAATCATAATCAACTGTTATGCAATATAGGGTCCCTATCTCATCTTGGCGCGCATAGCGTTTTCCTATTGAGCCCGATACGTCAAAAATAACGTTGAACCCCTCCTCTCTAAGCAATTTTGCAACCCCTTCTGCTTTTTCAGCAAGCCCATCCTTTTTCATGAGCGGGAAAACCGCGCAATCAAAAGGCGCAATTGCAGGTGGAAAATCAAACCAACTCCACGTTCTTCCTTCCGCACCTCCGCCAGCCCGGTAGCACTTTTCCAAAATAACCCAAAATAGGCGGTCAACCCCGAATGAAGGCTCCACAACATGTGGAATAATTTTCTTCTTCTCCTCTTCTATGAACACAGACATATCCTGCCCGCTCATTTTTGCATGGCTTCCCAAATCGTAATCTCTTCTATATGCGGTGCCTATCGTTTCAACCCATCCATATGAAGTGGACACCTCTAAATCAAAATTCCCTCCCGAATAATGCGGTGTTTCGTCTGGCAGCATATGCCTGAACCTGAAATCACTATACGGTATTCCCATCATTTCATAAAATTGGGCTTCCTTTGCAAGAAAGTACGCAACTATTTCATTCGGCACAATGCCCTTTTCTACAAGTTCGCGTGCAGTATACTCCCGCGCTTCTTCTTTTCCAGCTTCCTGCACCTCTCTTGTAAGTAAGCGTATTTTCTGGTTTTCAACCTCTTTGAATTTTGGATGGGATGGGTTGGACGGGTTAAAGAAATACTCCAATTCCATCTGTGTGAATTCCCTGAGCCTCATCAAACCCTGCCTTGGTGAAATCTCGTTCCTGAATGACTTACCTATCTGTGCTATGCCTATCGGAAGTTTTGAACCATGTGCCCTGAACACGCGCGGGAATGCAAGGAATATTCCCTGTGCTGTTTCGGGTCTTGTATACCCCGTATTGCCCTCTATCGGCCCTATATTGGTCTTAAACATAAGGTTAAACCAACCAACATCTGAGAAATCTCCTCCGCACTCCGGGCATTTCAAGTTTAGTTCGCGTAGTTTCGCATTCATCTCTTCCGGTTTCATTCCCGGCAATCTCGCCAGATGCTCTTTTAATCTCTTCACGTGTTCGCTCGCTCCAGCATCCTTCATCTTTTTTTCAATCTCATCTGCGATGAGAGTATCCGCGCGGAATTTGCGTTTGCATTTCATACACTCAATAAGCGGATCTCCGAAGTGCCCAACATGGCCTGACGCCCTTAAGACTATTTCTGGCAGGATTAAAACAGTTTCAACTTCATATGTGCCATCGCGCCTTATGAAAAAATCCCTCCACGCCTGTTCTATCTTGCGTTTCATTGGCGCGCCAACCGAACCATAATCGTAAAATCCAGAAACATGGCCATAAATCTCATTTGACGGTATGATAAAACCGCGCTTAAGAGCGATTTCTAATATTTCTTCTTTCATTTGAACACCAGCAATTGTTTAGGCGGAGATAATTAATGAAGTTTTCTATTCGCGCTCCAATATTTCACGGCGGACGGGTTTCACTCTATATAGGCATAGATAGGTAAGTATCCGTATACCTATCATATGCAAAATAGAGCTTGGGTCTCACAACTTCATGCAACTCCCTCACGAGTTCATCGGGAGTTTTCTGTTCAACCCCTGTCAGGAAGTACCCACCCACCAGCGTAGGCAGGATGTTGGAATCCCACCAACCTATCTGATGGGGAACTCCCTCCATGCTCAGATACAGGTTGATAGCTGCGTTGAGTTGCCTATCTATTGTTAAC
>Ga0078972_1007524_pt1 | contig 24107 bp, 23 predicted proteins | sample YelNatPaOPGAMG01_FD_67568 | JGI IMG/M metagenome (GOLD analysis project Ga0078972, IMG submission 67568) | Hot spring thermophilic microbial communities from Obsidian Pool, Yellowstone National Park, USA - OP-RAMG-01 (SPADES assembly) (version 2) | ecosystem: Environmental > Aquatic > Thermal...
ACCATTATCCTGCAACCGGCCTTATCGTGGTTACCGCTTATTCGGAGCACGCCAACGCAGTGAGGTGTCTCGAAGCAGTCGCCGACGATTTTATTGCCAAGCCGTTCGATGACCATGTGCTTTTGGCTCGTGTCAAGGCGGTACTCCGTCGTATAACTCCTGACTGCACCGAATCTAATAGTGATACCATCAGCTTGTCCGGTCTCGAGATTCGTCCAGCGGCCCGCGAGGTTCTTAAAAATGGTAAACCCGTCGATCTTACCGCCCGTGAATTTGCTTTGTTACATTACCTGGCCAAGCAACCAAACGTTGCATTCAGACGTGAGCAAATACTCGATGAAGTATGGGGATCAGACCGTTTCAGGGAACCTAAGGTTGTAGACATATTCATCAGTCATCTCCGAGACAAACTGGGGGAAGATCCGTCCAATCCCCGCATCATCCTTACCATTCGCGGCTATGGCTACAAATTGGCGAATCCAACCGGCCGCGAACCACCGGCCGGAGGCCCCGGCTGAGGACTTGGCCCCGTTTCCCCGCCGGATTCCTCCCTTCCTCTCCTGTTCGCCTGCAGCCCGCCCCGGTTGACACCACCCGGCAAAAAAGCTAAGATATCTGGTAAACGGACGGCATCCCTTCCCCTCGGGCGGGAAGGCTTTTTCATGCGTACTCACACGCCCGGTTCCCATGCCGGGCGCGGAAGGGAGGTTGCGCGCCGGTCGGCCGAATGGAAGGCCGGTGTTCAAGAGGATGGAAAACATACCGACCGCCTACGACCCGTCCCGGGTCGAGGAAAAATGGTACCGCTACTGGGAGGAAAACGGCTTCTTCCACGTCGACCCTGATCCCGCGAAAGAACCTTTCTGCATCGTCATGCCGCCGCCCAACGTCACCGGACAACTGCACATGGGCCACGCCCTGGACGAAACCATCCAGGACGTCCTGGTACGCTGGCGCCGCATGCAGGGGTACAATACCCTGTGGGTACCCGGCACCGACCACGCCGGTATCGCCACCCAGGCCAAGGTGGAGGAAAGCCTGGCCGGGGAGGGAACCAGCCGCACCGAACTGGGCCGGGAGAAGTTCCTGGAACGGGTCTGGGACTGGAAGGAACGCTACGGCGGGCGGATCACGGCGCAGCTGCGGCGCCTGGGTGCCTCCTGCGACTGGCGGCGGGAGCGCTTCACCATGGACGAAGGCTGTTCCCGGGCCGTGCGCGAGGTATTCGTCCGCCTCTACGAACAGGGCCTGATCTACCGCGACTACTACATCACCAACTGGTGCCCCCACTGCCGCACCACCATCTCGGACATCGAGGTGGAGCACGAGGAGACGGCGGGCCACCTCTACTACCTGCGCTATCCCGCCGTGGGGGGCGGCTTCGTCGAGGTGGCCACCACCCGGCCGGAAACCATCCTGGGCGACGTGGCGGTGGCCGTGCACCCCGATGACGAACGCTATTCTTCCCTGGTGGGCCGCACCGTGACCCTCCCCCTGCTGGGCCGGGAACTGCCGGTCATCGCCGACGAATACGTGGACCCGTCCTTCGGCACCGGCGCGGTCAAGATCACCCCGGCCCACGATCCCAACGACTTCGAGGTGGGCCGGCGGCACAACCTGCCCCAAATCAAGGTCATGAACGAGGACGCGGCCATGAACGAGGCGGCCGGACCCTATGCCGGCCTGGACCGTTACGAGTGCCGCAGGCGCATCCTGAAGGATCTGGCCGCGGGCGGCTTCCTGGTCCGGGTCGAGGACATCAGCCACGCCGTGGGGCAGTGCTACCGTTGCGGCACGGTGATCGAACCCGCCCTGTCCCGCCAGTGGTTCGTGCGCATGAAGCCCCTGGCCGAACCGGCCATCGCCGCCGCGCAAAAGGGGCAGGTCGCCTTCGTGCCGGAACGTTTCACCCGTATCTACCTCAATTGGATGGAGAATATCCGGGACTGGTGCATTTCCCGCCAGTTGTGGTGGGGCCACCGTATTCCGGTGTGGTACTGCGGCGCCTGCGGCGCAATGATCGCCGCCGTGGATCCGCCCTCCAGGTGTTCCTGCGGTTCCACCGGCCTGGTCCAGGACCCGGACGTCCTGGACACCTGGTTTTCCTCCGGCCTGTGGCCTTTCTCCACCCTGGGCTGGCCGCAAGTGACGGCGGACCTGGCCGCGTTCTACCCCACCACGGTGCTGGTCACCGGCCGGGACATCATCTTCTTCTGGGTGGCCCGCATGATCTTCCTGGGCCTGGCCTTCATGGGCGAGGTGCCGTTTCGCACCGTCTTCATTCACGGCCTGGTGCTGGATCCCCTGGGCCGCAAGATGTCCAAGTCCCTGGGGAACGGAGTGGACCCCATCGACGTCATCGAAAGCCACGGGGCCGATTCCCTGCGCTTCATGCTGCTGACCGGCAACACCCCGGGCAACGACATCCGTTTCAACTTCGAACGGCTGGAGGGGGCCCGCAACTTCGCCAACAAACTGTGGAACGCCTCCCGTTTCGTGCTGATGAACCTGGAAGGGTACGATCCGGAGGAGGAGACGGCTTCTCTTACCCTGGCCGACCGCTGGATCCTCGCCTGTTACCACCGCACCATACGGGACGTGACCCAGTCCCTGGAAGCCTTCGAACTGGGCGAGGCCGTCCGGTCCCTCCACGACTTCACCCGGAGCGAGTTCTGCGACTGGTACATCGAACTGGCCAAGCCGCGCCTGTACGGCTCCGACCCGGCCCAGAGGGCCCTGGCCCGCCGGGTGCTGGTGGAAGTCCTCTCCGGCACCCTGCGTCTTTTGCACCCGTTCCTCCCCTTCATCACCGAGGAGATCTGGCAGCACCTGCCCGTAGGGGGCCGAGGTGCCGGACCCACGGTCATGCTGGCCAGGTGGCCGGCTTACGACCCCGGGGCCGAGGATGACGAGGCCCGGGCCCAAATGGACCTGATTCAGGAGGTCACCCGGGTGCTCCGCCACCTGCGCACCGAGGTCGGCGTGCCCCCCGGCAAAAAGGTGCGCGCGGTGATCGTGGCCGGGGAACCGGTGCGGGCGGTCCTGTCCGAGGGCGCCCGCTATATCGCCGGCCTGTCCCAGGCCGAAATAACCATGGGGGGAGAGGCGCCGGCGGAGCAGGCCGTGCAGGCCGTGGCCGGCCCCGGGGTTACCGTGTTCCTTCCTTTGAAAGGCATCCTGGATGTGGACCGGGAGAAAGCCCGCCTTTCGGCCGAGCGCGACCGGTTGCGGGAAGACCTGGCCAAAACGCGCGGGAAACTGGAGAATCCGGACTTCTTGGCCAAGGCCCCGGCGGCGGTGGTGGAAAAAGAACGGGCCAGGGCCGCGGAAACGGCCGCCAAGCTGCAGGCCCTGGACCAACGGCTGGCCCTTTTGGGCTAAGGGGAGCGAAGCTATGGACTACGGGGAAGCCATCGCCTATCTGCAGGACCTGACCAAGTTCGGGTTCAACTTCGGCCTGGGACGCATTCGCGAACTGCTCCACCGCCTGGGCGATCCCCATTTGAAGCTGCGGGTGGTGCACGTGGGCGGCACCAACGGCAAGGGATCCACCTGCGCCTTCGTTTCCTCCATCCTGACCCGGGCCGGCTACCGGGTGGGTACCTTCATTTCGCCCCACCTGCACAGTTACACCGAACGCTACCTGATCGACGGACAACCGGTGCGTGAGGGCCGCCTGGCCGGCCTGATCAGCGACCTGGCGCCGCATCTGGAGGCCATGGTGCGCGAGGGCTTCGAGCATCCCACCGAGTTCGAGGTGGGCACGGCGGCCGCCTTCCTTTATTTCCTGGCCGAACGGGTGGACGTCCTGGTCCTGGAGGTGGGCCTGGGAGGGGCCATCGACTCCACCAACGTGGTCAACCCACTGGTCACCGCGGTGACCAACGTGACCATGGACCACATGGACTACCTGGGAAACACCGTGGCCGAAATCGCCGCCGTCAAGGCCGGGATCGTCAAAGAGGGGGTGCCCCTGGTCACGGCCTGCACCGGGGCGGCCCTGGAGGTCATGGAGCGGCGGTGCCGCGATCTGGGTTCGCCCCTGTGCGTGGTGGGACGGGACGTCACCTTCACGCCGCTCGCGCACGGACTGGAAGGCCAGTACTGTCACCTGCGGGGTCTGGCCGGGGAGTACCGGGACCTCTTCCTTCCCCTTCTCGGCGGGCACCAGTTGCCCAACGCCGCCGTGGCCGTGGCGGTGGTGGAATTGCTGGCCCGGCGCGGCTTCCCGGCGACGGAGGGCGACATCCGGGAGGGCCTGGCCCGCACCGTTTGGCCGGCCCGCCTGGAACTGGTCCCCGGCGCTCCGGACCTGCTTCTGGACATCGCCCACAACCACGCCGGAGCGCTGTCCCTGAAAAAGGCCCTGGCCGACTACTTTCCCGGCCGCCGCCCGGTGCTCCTCATCGGCATGCTGGACGACAAGGAATGGGACAAGGTCATCGATGAACTGGCCCCGGCGGCTCAAGCCGTGGTCGTCACCCGGCCGGTGAGCCACCGGGCCGCCCGGTGGGACCGGCTGGCGGACCACGCCCGGCGCTTCGGGCCGTGCGAGGCGGTCGAGGACATTGGCGGGGCCCTGGAGCGGGCGCGCGCCCTGGCCGGCCCGTCCGGGCTCGTGGTGGTGACGGGGTCGCTGTACATGGTGGCCCAAGCCCGCGCCCTGGTTCTGGATCGACTCCGTCCGGACCGGGGAAACTAAAGACAGTCTTTCCGGGAAGCGAGATGTTCTTCCCCTTGCTCTTCGCGTTGATCGCCGCGTTTGTGGCGGCCGCCGCCTTCGCCTATCCCCTCGTCCGGCAGAGAATGTACCGGGAACTGGCCGCCTTCCTGGCCATCTGGGCCCTGGCCTTCTACCTGTCCCTGGCCCAGGTGCTGGACTGGAACCCGCCGCGGCCCTCCGCTTTCCTGGAAGAGGTGTTCAAGCCGCTGACCTCGATTTTGGACCGGTACATGCTTTGAGCGGCCACCGGAGGTTTTTGACATGGTCCTGCACTCCACCATCCTATTGGGCAGCCTGGTCCTGATCCTCCTCGGCTCCGCCTTTTTCACCAACGCCGTCGAATGGGCGGGTATCCGGCTGGGCTTGAAGGAAGGGGCCGTGGGCAGCCTTCTGGCCGCTCTGGGCACCGCCTTGCCGGAAATAATGATCCCGCTGGTGGCCATCCTCTTCACCGGCGGCCGCGCCGCCGCCCCGTCCATCGGCATCGGGGCCATCCTGGGCGCGCCCTTCATGCTCAGTACGGGCGCCCTGGCCGTGGCCGGCCTGTCCGGCCTGGTTTTCGCCCGGCGGCGGGGCACCGGACGGCTCTATCCGGACCCCCGGACCATGCGGCGGGACCTGGGTTTCTTCCTGGTGGCCTGGTTCCTGGTGATCGGCTCCACCTTCGTGCCCCGCGCCTTTCGCCTGGCCCTGCCGCCGCTTTTGTTGGCCGCCTACGTGGGCTTCGTCTACCTGGTCCTTTCCCGCGGCCGTCCCCTGGAACGGGAGGAAACGGCACCTTTGTACTTCGCCAGACGGATGGATGTCCCGCCGTTTGTCCTGATCCTTTCCCAGTTGGCCCTCGCTTTTTTGGGGATCACCTTCGGTGTCCGTTTTTTCGTCAACTTCGTCGAATCTCTGGCCGGCTTCCTCAACCTGCCGGTGCTCCTGTTCTCCCTCCTGGTGGCCCCCCTGGCCTCCGAAGCGCCGGAACTCTTCAACAGCATCCTTTGGATCGGCCAAAAAAAGGACACCATCGCCCTGGGCAACATCACCGGGGCCATGGTGCTGCAAAGTTCGGTGGCGCCGATCGTGGGCCTGGCCTTCACTTCCTGGATCCTGCCCCCCGCGGCTTTGGCCAGCGCCGTTCTGGCTCTTTTCGCGGCCGGAGCCACCTACCTTTACGTCTCCCGCCGCGGCCACTTGAGCGGCGCCTTCCTCCTTTCGATGGGCGGCCTCTTCTACCTGTCCTTCGTGGGCCTGGTGATAAAAGGCGGCTGAAGCAGGCCGCCAGGCTGGGACCCCCTCACTCTTCCCGCAACCGCTCCAGAATATCGAGCCAGCGGCAATGGGCCGCGATGCTTTCTCTGGCCGCCGCGACGGCCACCACCGCCACCTCCGGTACCACGGGCAGGGCGGCGGGATCGGGATAGCAGGGCAGTCCTTCTACCCCGGCCGCCTTCGGGTTCACCGGAAAGATGCGGCCGGGGAAACAGCTGCGCCGCATGTTGCGCAAAATCGCGTTACCGATTTTGGCCGGGTCCGCGGAGGCGCCGACGACGGCCACCGCCCGGGGGCGGAAAAGACTGATGAGTCCGTCCATAAAGAAACCACCACGATTCCTATAGTCTTTCGTGTTCCTTGTTTTCGATCAGCATGGCCTCGAAGGCCACCGCGTCCAAAAGGGGTACGCGCCGGCCCACCCGCGCCATCATCAGATTCGCCGGGTGTTCCAAAATGTCCGGATCATCGGTGCGCTTCACCGCCAGGCCGGCCCGCCCGAACAGTTTTGTCAGCATGTTGCGGTACTCCCAGGTCTCCAGGTTGGTCCCGGTCAAGTCCCAATGCCAGCAATATTCCAGGGTGATGACGATCCAGTCTTCCAGGAGCGGGCAGGCGAAAGCCGCCTGAAGAAGCCGGCTCCCCACATAGCAGCGCCGCCACTCGGGACTCACCTCCACGGCGCCCAGTTCCAGGGTGCGGGAGTGCTTGGACCACCGGGTATAGGGATCGGGGCGGACAAAGGTGACGTAGCCGACGATTTCGTCCTCGCACCGGGCGATGAACACCAGGCCCGGGTCCAGGCCGGCGATCTGGATCAGCGCTTCCTTCTGACGCTCGGGTTTCCGGAAATTGTCGAGCATCCGGTTCATGGCGAGGCCGGAAAGCACCCCCGGAGTGACCGGCCCGGCCACGAAAACCCGCATCTCCCGCTGGTAATCCGCCACCGCGGGCTCTTCCAGCAACTGCACTCCCATGGTTCTCCTCCTCTCTCTCCCGTCGGAAAAAAATCTCTTCCGACACTACAAGCAACACCCGTGCCATGGATAATTGTGATAAATAGTACGATCAGCACGCCCAGGCCTCATGGGGATTGGGGGCAAATGGGCAATTCCTGCCCAGGGTTGGGCAAGTTTTACTGTTTCCACACTTTTCAGACGAGTAGCGCCGATGCTCACGGACAGCCGGGAACCGCATCATCCCGCTCCCGGAGCCGGGCGGCAAGCGGGGCCAGAGACAGGACTACCATCCCGGAATAGTACTATTAATCACAAAAAGGCGGGCCTTGTCTCGGAAAGCATAACCCGATAGAATGGAAAAGGTAGAAAGGAGAGGTACGAGTTGACCGGTGAACAGGTCGATGTCGTAACCATGGCGGCACCCGGCTTCATCGCCGGTTTGGCCATGGACCCGGGCCTCGGCAGCTTCCGTGCCCCGGAGCAACAAAAGGAAGTATTGGCCCACCTGGCCGGCCGGCCCGGCCGGATGGTCAGCCTGGCCGTGTCCGGGTCAACCATCGTCGGTTATGTGGCCCTTCACCGGGTCAATCCCGCGTATCCGGTCCTGCACGAGTTGCAGGGTATCGAGGTAACCCCGGCGCGGCGGGGACGGGGGGTGGCCGGGAAGCTCCTCGCCGCCACCTTTGCCGATCCGGTCTGGGAGGACTGCATCGTCTACGTCACCGGTGACCCGGATTACTGGGACATGGCCGGAACCGGCCTGAACGCGTGGCAGTACCGGAAGGTGCTGACCCGTCTTTACGCATCGGTTGGTTTCGTGGCCAAGCCGGCCCGCAACCCGGACATTCTCTGCCACGTGGCCGACCTGTTCATGATCCGCGCCGGACACCGCGTGCCCCCGGGGTGGGAAGCCTGGTGCTATCCCTTGTTGGGGATCGGGGATCCGGATTAACCGAAACATGCCTTGCCAAATGGTCGATTTGGTGCCACAATGAGGCAGAATCAATGCGAAAGGGTGAGCAGTTAAGGGCGTCCCTGATCGAGGAACGTCTCGCCACCTGCCACATCTTCCTCTTCGACCACCCCCCGAATGAAACAACCCTTCAACCATGCCCCCTGAAACGTCGCCTTGCGCGTGATATTATATCACCTTTTGCGTGATGCCAAGGCGGGCCTGCCACCCGGGCCGGGTGCGGCCATGGTTGCAAAGCCGGGATTCATTAAATCCGGGACGAGCCATACACATAGAGAAGAATTCTTTTGGAGAAGGAGATCTCCCCATGCGCCGGATCGTCATCGGCGGCCTCCTTTTGGCCGCCTGCGCCCTGGGCCTGTTCCTCACCCGGACCTGGTGGCTGCCCCCCAGAACCCTCACGGTGGTGCTGGCCGAACAAAGTCCGTACTGGCTGCCCTTCTACCTGGCCCGGGAGGAAGGATACTTCCGCCGGGAAGGATTGGACGTGCAGGTGGTCGTGGCCGCCGGACCCGGGGACCTGCAGACGGCCTTGCAGCGGGAGCCCGTCGTGGCCCTGGCCGGGCCGGACGCGGCCGCCGGCGCCGTCATGTTCGCCCGGGTGGCCCGCTACGACCCCACCTTCCTGGTCAGCCGCGCCCGTGTGAAGCAGCCCTTTTCCTGGTCCGACCTGCGGGGAAGCACCGTCGTGGGCTACCCGCCCGGCAGCCGGGAACAGGCGGTGTTGGAAGCGGTCCTGAAAAAGAAGGGCGTGCGGGCCCAGTACCAGGTCACGGTCATGGAAAACATCCCCTCCTTCCTGCGGGTGCCCGCCTTCGTGGCCGGAACCGGACAGTACCTCCAGGTCGCCGAACCCGACGCCAGCCTCTTGGAGCGGCAAAACCAGGGGCAGGTAGTCGCTTTCTCCGGCGGGGCCGCGGGCGACCTGCCGGCGGGGGTCGCCCTGGCTTCCCCGGCCACGCTCCGCGACCGCCCCCAAGATTTGGCCGCTTTCACCCGCGGTTTGCAGCAGGCCCTCCTGTGGCTGCAACACAACCCGGCTCCCGCCGCCGCCCAAGCTTTGGGCCGGTATTTTCCCGGGCTCGATCCGTCCGTTTTGGCCGCCGCCCTGGAGCGTTACCAGGACGCCGGGGTCTGGCCGGACTCCGTGGTCATCGCCCCCGCCTGCTACCGGCGCTGGGTGGACCTGATGACCGCCGCCGGCGAACTGTACCACGCCCCTTCCTACGGGCAGGCCGTCGACCCGGCGCCGGCGGCCGGCGCGGCCGGAGTACGTTACCGTCCCGGGTACAAACGGTGGACCTGGCCGGCCATCGGCACCTGACGTGCCCGCAAGGCGGGCCGCGGAAACGGGAAAACTAGGACGGTGATAAGCTTCTTCTTTGCATGGGCGGCCAATGATAGAATATTTTTATTCTGGCCATAAAGGATATGCATTCCCCGGACCGAAACACTATTCTATAATCGAACCAAACCGGTAACAAGGGGGTGTCTTCTTGTCCGCACCCGAGATAAGACTCACCAGTTACACCGCAGCTGCGGGGTGAGCGGCCAAGGTGGGTCCGGCCACCCTGGCGCAGGTTCTGCGCCAACTGCCTCCCATGCAGGACGAAAACCTCCTGGTCGGCCTGGGAACGGCGGACGATACCGCCGTGTACCGGATCGGGGACGACCTGGCCCTTTTGGCCACGGTGGATTTTTTCACCCCGGTGGTGGACGACCCCTACCTGTTCGGCCAGATCGCCGCCGCCAACGCCCTTTCCGATATCTACGCCATGGGGGGCCGGCCGCTTTTCGCCCTCAACATCATGTGCTTTCCGGACTGCCTGCCGCCGGAGGTCATGGGCGACATCCTGCGCGGCGGCGCCGACAAGGTTCTGGAAGCCGGGGCGGTCATCGCCGGCGGGCATACCGTCAGCGACGCCGAGCCCAAGTACGGCCTGGCCGTCACCGGAGTGGCCGCGCCCGGAGGCATCGTGACCAACGCCGGAGCCCGGCCGGGGGACCTGCTGGTTTTGACCAAACCGCTGGGTACCGGCGTGATTTTGACCGCGGTCAAGGGAGACCTGGCGGGCGAAGACACGCTCTTCCAGGCGACGGAAAGCATGCGCACCCTTAACCGGGCGGCCGCGCAGGTCATGACCGAGTTTTCCCTCCGGGCCGCCACGGACATTACCGGCTTCGGCCTGTTGGGACACGCCGCCGAAATGGCCGAAGCCAGCCGGGTGAGCCTCGTTTTTCGCTACGGAGCGGTGCCCTTCCTGCCCGGGACGCTCGACCTGGCCCGCATGGGCCTGGTACCGGCGGGGGCCTATCGCAACCGCGACCATCTGGCGGAACGGGTCGCTTATGCCGACAGCCTCGACCGCGTGCCAAGGCTTCTCCTTCACGACCCCCAGACCTCCGGCGGCCTGCTCCTGGCCGTCCCCCCCGGCCGGGAGGAGGCATTCCTGGCCCGCCTGCACGCCGCGGGCGTGCCCGGGGCCCGGGTCGTGGGACGGGTGGTGGAACGGGGACCGGTTTTGATCACCGTCGAAGACTGAGGATATATCGGAGGTCCATATCATGGAGAAGAAGTTGGACTGCCGCGGGCTGGCCTGCCCGCATCCGGTGATTCAGACCAAGAAGGCCCTCGAGGACCCCGCCGTGGCGGCGGTGGTCACCCTGGTCGACAACACGACGGCCCGGGACAACGTCTCCCTTTTCGCCCACAACGCCGGGTTCGCTTACGAAGTGGCGGAGAAAGAAGGCGGCCTCTGGGAGATCCGGGTTTACGGGAAGAGTGCTCCGCCGCCGGCGGGCGGGGGTGGGAAGGATGACCACGGGGAGGAACCCTCCGTGGCCCTCCCCGGCTGTGTCTACCTCGTCACTTCCAACCAGTTCGGCCAGGGTCCCCCCGACCTGGGCGGGGTCCTCGTCAAGAGCCTCTTCGTCGCCCTCGCCGAAGGCCCCCCGCCCCGGGCGCTGGTCTTTCTCAACTCGGGTGTCTTCCTGGCCGCCGCCGGTTCGCCGGTACTGCCCCAACTGCAGGCCCTGAGCGACCGCGGCAGCGAGATCCTCGCCTGCGGCACCTGCCTCGAGTACTATCACCTGAAAGAAAAGCTGGCCCTGGGGCGGGTCAGCAACATGCTGGAGATCAGGGAACGCCTGGACGCGGCCGGCAAGGTCGTGACCGTGGCTTAGAGCGCGGGGAAATCCGTCAGGCGCACGGCGCCGGCGGCGGTGATGCGCACCGTGTCCTCCCGTTTGACGCCCCCCGTGCCGGGTACCGGCCAGACGGAGTGACCCACGGACAACGTCCAGTTCTCCTCCATCGTCAGTTCGACGTGGTTGAAGTAGTGGCTGGGATGGGGCCATTCCTCGAATTCCAGCCCCACTCCGTGGGTCGGGCCGGCGATCCACCGGGAGCCGTCCGGGTGACCGGCAAAAGCCTCCTGGAAGAGTTCGGCGATACGTCCCACCTTGACGCCGGGGCGCAAGTGGCCCACCACGTGCTCCTGAGCCGCGGCGTAAAAGGCGATCAATTCGCGTTGCCGCGGCGAGGGCTCGCCGCACACCACGGTACGGGCCAGGTCGCAGGAATACATGTCCACCACCGGATGCAGGTCGATCACGACCAGGTCCCCGGCGGCCAGGACCCGCCGGCCGCTACCCCCGTGCAGAAACAGCGAATGGGGCCCGCTGTCCACGAACGTGCTGGCGCCGAAACGCATGGCTCCCGCCTTGCGCATGGCGTACTCGGCGGCGGCGGCCACGTCGATTTCGGTCACGCCCGGCCGCACGGCGGCAATCGCGGCCGCCATTCCGGCTTCGGCCGCCCGGGCCGCCCTCTGCATGGCCTCTATTTCCTGCTCGTCTTTTTGATAGCGCAACGGCATCAGGATTTCCTCGTTTTCGATGACCTGCATGCGGGGATTGGCCTTCAAAAACTTGTAGACCAGGAACCCGGGATTGGTATGGACGCAAAAGCCCACCTTCTTGTCCGCCACCTGACGGTCCCGCACCAGGCCGAAGAAGGTCTGCATCAGTTCCCGCGGCGTACGCCAGCCCCGCACGTCCGCGATGCCCGAGGCCTCCCGGGCCGCCTCCACCTCCTCGGCGAAGACGATGATCGCCGGTTCGCCCTCCCGGGGCAGAAACAGACGGGCCACGTTGCGCATGTCCCCAGTGAGGTAGAAGTAGTTTTCCCGGCCGGTCACCTGCATGGCCGCCACGTCCTTTTGGGCCATGATCTCCCGGGCCCGGGCCCTTCGCGCCGCGAAACGGTCCACGTTCGCGTTACCACCTTTCCCCTGGATGTGACCGTTTTTAAATTCACCTCACATCGCGGCAAATCCTGCCGAACGGGCACAAAAAAAGGGCCCGAAAGCCCTTCTTCAATCAACCGTTCAACTCGGTTGCATTTCCTCCGGCCGTAGTTCGGTATACACTTGGGGCGGCACCGCCGGCAGATCCCCGAGGTCCTCCATCGCGAAGGGCTTATCGAGCAGGACCGCGTTCAGCACCTCATCCATCTGGTCGACGAGGATGAACTGCATTTTGCCCTTGACGTTCACCGGAATCTCTTCCAGATCCTTTTTGTTGTCCCGCGGCAGAACGACGGTCCTGATGCCGGCCCGCCGGGCCGCCAGGATTTTTTCCTTGATACCGCCCACGGGCAATACCCGCCCCCGCAGGGTTATCTCTCCCGTCATGGCCACATCGCGTCTCACCTTGCGGTTGGTCAGCGCCGACACCAGGGCGGCGGCCATGGTTATGCCGGCCGACGGTCCGTCCTTGGGGATGGCGCCTTCCGGAATGTGCACGTGGATGTCACGCTTGTCGTAGATGTCGGCGGCGACCCCCAACTGGGCGGTGCGGCTGCGCAGGTAGCTATAGCCCGCCTGGGCCGATTCCTTCATCACGTCCCCGAGTTTGCCGGTGAGGTTGAGCTTGCCCTTCCCCGGATAGACGGTCACCTCGATGGACAGGGTATCGCCCCCGGTTTCGGTCCAGGCCAGACCGGTGGCCACGCCGATCTGGTCCTCCTCTTCCGCCAGTCCGTAACGGAACCGCGGCGGGCCGAGGTATTGCTCCAGGTGCGACGCCGTTACCCGGACCCGGTCGCGTTGGCCGGAAACGATCTGCTTGGCCGCCTTGCGGCAAACCGACGCCAATTCGCGCTCCAGGTTGCGCACCCCGGACTCCCGGGTGTATTCCCGGATCAGTCTGAGGACGGTCTTTTCCGAGATGTGGACGTTCTCCGGCGAGAGACCGTGCTCCTTGAGCTGTTTCGGCAACAGGTGCCGGATGGCGATCTGCAGTTTCTCTTCCTCGGTATAGCCGGAGATGTTGATCACTTCCATCCGGTCCAGGAGCGGCCGCGGGATGGAATGCTGCACGTTGGCCGTGGTGATGAACATCACGTTGGACAGGTCGAAAGGCATCTCCAGGTAATGGTCGGAGAAACTGTTGTTCTGCTCCGGATCCAGTACTTCCAACAGGGCCGAGCTTGGGTCGCCCCGGAAATCGGCGCTCATCTTGTCCACTTCGTCCAACAGGAACACCGGGTTGCGGGAACCGGCGTTACGCATCCCCTGGAGGATACGGCCGGGCAGGGCTCCCACGTAGGTGCGGCGGTGACCGCGGATCTCCGCCTCGTCCCGCACGCCGCCCAACGATATCCGCACGAACTTGCGGTCCAGGGCCCGGGCGATGGACTTGCCCAGGGAAGTCTTGCCGACGCCGGGCGGCCCAACGAAGCACAGGATCGGACCCTTCATCTTCCTGTTCAGCTTGCGGATGGCCAGGTATTCCAGGATCCGTTCCTTGACCTTCTTCAAGCCGTAGTGGTCCTCTTCCAGGATCTTCTCCGCCAGGTCGATGTCCAGCCGGTCCTTGGTGCTCTTCGACCAGGGCAGGGCCACGATGAGATCCAGATAGTTACGGACAACGGTGGCTTCCGCCGCCATGGGCGGCATCTTTTCCAACCGTTCCACTTCCTTGATGGCCTTCTCCTCCACTTCCTTGGGGAGCTTGGCCTGCGCAATCTTATCCCTCAGTTCCTCTCCCTCGGCCACCCTGTCGTCTTTTTCGCCCAATTCTTTCTGGATGGCTTTAATCTGTTCACGAAGATAGTATTCTTTCTGCGTCTTTTCCATCTGCTTGCGGACCCGGATATTGATTTTCCGTTCCAGCTCCACTATTTCCAATTCCCTGGTAACTATGGCACATAGTTTTTCCAGCCGTTCGACTATATCGACGGCCTCCAGGAGGCCCTGCTTATCTTCTATGCGCAGCGGCAGTTGCGACGCCACAATGTCCGCCAGCCGTCCAGGTTCTTCCAGGTTAATGACCGATACCACGGTTTCCGGCGGAATCCGTTTGGATAACTTCACATACTGTTCAAACTGATAAACGAGGTGCCGCATCAGTGCTTCGACTTCGGTGGTCTTGGCAAAGTCTTCCGCATACTGCTCGGCCTCGACCCTGATGAACGGGTCGAAGCCGCGGTATCCCCTTACACGTGCCCTGGCGACACCTTCCACCAGGACCCGGATGGTCCCGCCGGGCAGCTTCAGCAGTTGCTTCACTTCGGCCACCGTGCCGATCTCGTAGATATCCTCCATGCCGGGGTCATCGGTCTGGGCTTCCTTTTGGCTGCACAGAAGGATCAGGTGATCTTTGAGCATGGCGTCTTCCACAGCCTGGATCGATTTTTCCCTTCCCACGTCCAGGTGGATCACGGTATATGGGAAGACCAGGATTCCCCGCAGGGGCAGCAGGGGCAAAACCCGCTTAACCGGCTTCACGAATCAACACCTCTCCTCCAAAAGAAGGAACAACATTGTTGGCTGCAGTTTACCGAGAGATCGAGGCTATCTAATTCTATCACAAATTCTCCACCGTGTCTGTAACAAATATTGTCATCAGTTACTTTACCAACGTGAATAGATGTTCGAAGGAGAGAGTGGTCCCGGCGACGGCCGCTCTCCGCAAGGGGTTGAAACCTACTCCGCCAACTGCACCACCATTTCCACCTCGACCGGAGCGTCGAGCGGCAGTTCGCTCACGCCCACGGCCGCGCGGGCATGGCGCCCGGCTTCACCGAAAATTTCCACCAGCAGATCGGACGCCCCGTTGACCACCTTTGGCTGTTCGTGGAAACCGGGGGCGCTGGCCACGTAACCGGTAACTTTGACGATTTTGGCCACCCGGTCCAGGCTCCCCGTAAGCCCTTGCACCACCGCCAGACAGTTGACGGCGCACTGGCGGGCCGCCTGGTAGGCGGTTTGCGGATCCACCTCGCGTCCCACCTTGCCCTTTTGGGCCAGTTGTCCGTTCACGAGCGGCAACTGCCCCGACGTGAAAACCAACTCCCCGGCCCGTACCGCCGGTACGTAGCTGGCCAGTGGGGCGGGCGCCGCCGGCAGTTCGATACCCATGGTCTTCAGTTTGTCCTCGATCAAGGTACGACCTCCCTCTCCGGTCTTCCGCCCGACGATCCCATCACGTCCCCGGACGGGCCGTTACTTCTGTCTTAACTGATACTAATACCTGCGGCCGGGGGTGTCAAGCCGCGGGCGACGATCAGGGCGAACAGACGTTTGGTTGCCGGACATCCCCGGCCCCGGTAAGACGGTGTCCAAGGAGATGCCCACCGTAGCGCGGATATTGCCGAAAAAAGAGGCACAATTGTGAAGGCGTATAACGGGTGTGAACACGCGAGCAGCCAGCGGCGCAAGCTCCGGGCTAGCCGGGAGCCGCCGACAGAGGGACCATGGCCATCGGGAACGAGGCCCGGATGGAGATGGCGGCCGGCTCCGAAGAGGAACTCGAGGCCCTTGTCGCCTGGCCCGTTCTCCAGGAGATCAAGAAACGGCGACAGGACTTGCGGACGGACCGGGACCGGACCGACGGGAAGATCGACGGCCTACGCCAGGACACTGGCGATGAGATCGATAGCTTGCGAAGAGACATGACGGACAAGGTCGACGAGCTTGCCGGGGACATGAAGGAAGAGTTCCCCAATGTCCGCCAGGAAATGAAAGAGGGATTCGCCGCCGTTCACAGTGATACCTTGCCGGTTCAAGAACCACTGCCGGGGACGATTGGGAATCCCCGGGAGTTTTTTCGTCTTCCCCGCTTCAGGCCATCAAGGTGGGCTGGCCCACCACTTCCAGCGGCGGATTGACGGCTGTCCGCTTCGCCACCGGCTTGGGCGTCAGAAGGCTGCCGGCGATGACTTCCCGCAGGTGGGTGACCGGTACCACCTCCAGGCCCCCGATCTCCCGGAACAACTCCTGGTTGTTTTCCGCCGGGATGTACACTTTGGCGGCTCCGGCCAGGCGCGCCGCCTCCACCTTGGCCACGATGCCGCCCACCGGCATGAGCAGGCCGCGGATGGAGACCTCGCCGGTCATGGCCACCCGGTTGTCCACCGGAACGCCGGTTATGGCCGAATACACGGCCGTGGCCACGGCCACTCCGGCCGAAGGGCCGTCGATGGGCACGCCGCCGGGGAAGTTGACGTGGATGTCGTAGTCCCGTGGATCCACGTCCATGGTGCCGCGGAGCACGGTCAGCACGTTTTCCACGGCGCTTTTGGCCATGCCTTTCCGCCGTACGGTCCGGCCGCCGCCGCCCATCTCTTCCTCCTCGACCACCCCGGTGACGGTGACCCGGCCCGCGCCCCGGGCCACCGGCCAGGCCCTGGCCTCGAGGTCGAGCAGCAGTCCGGTGTTGGCCCCGGCCACGGCCAGGGCGTTAACCACCCCCACCTGCGGTTCCCGGGGTATCTTGCGGTCCAGGCGGGGCGAATACTGGCCGCTTTGCACCACCCACTCGACATCGGCCACCGTGACCGTGGGGCGGTTCTCGGTGATGGCGATGCCCACGGCGATCTGCACGATGTTGACGGCCTCCCGCCCGTTGGTGGCAAAGCGGCTGATGACGGCCAGGGCTTCGGGGGGGAGCGGGTGGTTGATCTTGCGCGCGGCCCCGGCGGCGATGGTCTCGATTTCCGCCGCCGTGAGCGGACGGAAGAAAATTTCCAGGCAGCGGGAACGGATGGCCGGGGAAATGTTCTCCGGGGAACGGGTGGTGGCCCCCACCAGCCGGAAATCGGCCGGCAGGCCGTTTTGGAAAATGTCGTGAATGTGGCTGGGAATGTTGGGGTCCTCGGCGCTGTAATAGGCGCTCTCCAAAAGCACCTTGCGGTCCTCCATGACCTTCAACAGCTTGTTGAGCTGGACGGGGTGGAGCTCACCGATCTCGTCGATGAAGAGAAGGCCGCCGTGCGCCTTGGTCACCGCGCCGGGCTTGGGCTGGGGTATGCCGGCCAGGCCCATGGGGCCGGCCCCCTGGTAGATGGGGTCGTGCACACTTCCAATCAACGGGTCGGCTATGGATCTTTCGTCGAAGCGCACGGTGGTGGCGTCCACCTCCACGAACCGGGCGTTCTCCTTGAAAGGCGACACCGCGGTTTTCCGGGCCTCTTCCAGAACCAGCCGGGCGGCGGCCGTCTTGCCCACCCCGGGGGGACCGTAGATGATCACGTGCTGCGGGTTGGGCCCGCACAAGGCGGCCCGCAAGGACTTGAGGCCCTCCCCCTGGCCGATGATTTCCTCGAACCTGGCCGGGCGGGTCCGCTCGGCCAGGGGCTCGGTCAGGGAAATGCCGCGCAGGCGCTGCAGTTTTTCCAGTTCCTTCTTGGATTCCTTCTCGATGGCGAAACGGCTCACCTGCTGGTTCCTGATCAGGTTCCAGAAATACAGGCCGACTATGACCGCGAAGAACACCTGCACGAAGGTCAGAAGGCCCCCCAGGCCGCTCGTCAGGTCGCCCACGCCAAATGCCTCCCCCGACGGTGGAAACAGACTCCCGCCCATATTATTGCTAACTTTTACAAGTTTTATCCGCGGCGGGAGGTTCGCATCGAGCGCCGGGCGCAGACCCAGTTGGACTGCCGGCGGCGCACCAACCCGGTGAAGTTTCCCCTCCCCCATGCCGAGCGACCGCGGGGAGTTGCGGCAGGGGCCAAAATCCGCACCCCGGGCGGCCAGCCTTCCAAGCGCTTCGGCAAGACCGCCGCGTATATACCCAAAGCTGAAGCGAGGGGCTTTACGGCGCGTCTTGGTGATACAGGGCTTACGGCTTCTGACGGACCATCTGCTGCCTGCATATATTCCGGCCGGCTGCCGGAAGTATACATGGCCGGCGGGTACCCGGACCGCATAAGCAGCAGGCTGGTCAGAAGCCGTGCGGTTCGTCCGTTGCCATCTATCAACGGGTGAATCTTCACAAGCTCAATGTGGGCCTTCGCGGCATGGACCACGGGGTGCTCCCGCCCCGGCCCGCTCTCCAGCCAGGCGGAAAAATCCTGCATCAACCTGGGCACCTTGACCCAGTTCGGGGGAACGTGCCCTGCACCGGAGATACATACCGGATGACGACGATAAAAGCCGGCGGCGTCAGGAAGAATACCTTTCATCACAATGCCGTGTATTTCACTGACCGTATCCTCAGTTACGGGTGACTTCTTTTGCACAACGTCTTCCAGCCAACCTAACACATCTCGAATATTAAGCACCCCGAGATGTTCGCGTATACTTTTCCCGCCAATAGTAATGCCATCCTCCAAGACTACTTTTGTTTTTCGTATATAGTAAGGGAAGTGACCGGTAAGCGCCTGGGTACTCCCCATCGTCTCCAGTATTTCCCGGTGTTTTTCCGCACGTTTGCGTTCGTCCAACTCCTTTGCAAGCGTCCGCTTGGCTGCTTCGGCCCGCAGGGCCAAGCTTGGCCGCCTGTTCGGGATCCAGGTAATCGCGGATCCAGTTGCCTGCGTTTTCCTGTGCGCCCGAATGGTGCGTGATCTGCGGCCTCAGGCCGTCTCTTGGACGTAGGGGTTCCCCCGCGGGCCCGCCCGGGGATTTACATGCCCCGAGCCTTTCCCCGGGCCCTACCGGGATAATGTAATGGTTACCATAAGTTCCACCAAGTGTCCGACAGCCCAGGACACTACGTACTGGCCGTTCTCCAGGAATCCGCCGCGATTGTCGAAGCTGTCGAAAACGGCTGCCTTGTCCCTGGCGACAGAGGGCTTTTGGGCGATTATCAGGGTCGTACCCATCAAAACTCCTCCCGTGGCTAAAAAGATACCCGGCTAAATTGCCGGGTTATCTGACGTCCTCCCTGCCGTTTGAGTGATTGCCGCTTCTGTCCGGTGGCTGATACTATCGCGGTAGCGGCTCGGGTGGCTTTTGCTGTATGACTTGTCTTATCTTCTCGCAACAAAAATCGACAACCTCATGAGCATAATCAAGGGCCTCGCGGGCCATGTCCTTAGTGGGCATTCCCCCAGAGGCCATTCCTATGGCAGCGTCGGGATATCTAACCGGTGCGTAAAACTGAGTTACAAATGCTAATTTTGTTTCAAACCTGGTGAAGGTAGCATCAACATTCGCACACAGCTTATTTAGGACATCCAGATCATGTCTTTTGGGGTAAGATATGTTATTGTCGACCAGGAAGCCCTTTAATGCTTTTTCTGTTGTTTATTGTGCAAGATAACATGCATTGTTGAACCTATTTTCGCGGAAAAGAATCTCGCCGTCGTCTAGATCGTTTAACGCAAAGTCCATCCATATATCAGCTGGCTTGGACATCGTAAAGCACCTTGCCTTTCCCTAAAACCTCTTCTTTGAAAAACAAGGTATTTTTTTTCACTTCAAACTCCTGAGGAGTGTAAACCATAATCTCAGCACCGACATGCGGCGTAACTAAAAAGATGACTTCTTTTAACCTCTCGTAAAACCCTTTGTCCGATTCCTTAACGACAATAAGGTCAATATCGCTACTTTCATGGACATTGCCGCTGGCAAGTGACCCAAATAAAATTATCTTCTGCGGATTATAGTTATTAACGAGAACGTCCACAATTCGAGATAACTCGGTGTTCAATGTTTCAAGCCTTTCTTGACACACTTCCACGCTCATCAGAGACACCTCCTGGGACTTTTATACCTCAATCGGCCAAGAAAACAAGTGGCCAATCATTGAAACCGCCGATACCGCCAGTCCGGCCCATCCAGCCTGATCCGCTGGCACATCTCAGCCAGACGGGAGACCCTGACGAAATCAGCTTGACCCCGGACGGCTGGGGCCACTTCCACTTGTCCCACCAACGGTCCTGGTCGCCACTCCCAACTACTTTCAGGACCGGCCGGGCGGCCAGCCACTCCAGATCCCAGCGGGCCCGCCGGGGTGTGCCGGCCCAGGATCTGTCCCGTCTTGCCCAATCCGGGGGTACCGTAGACGATCACGTGCTGAGGGTTGGGCCCGCACAAGGCGGCGAGAGGTTTGCTGCGGGCACCTCGGCGAAACCCCGGAACATGGTCATGGCCGAACGTAGGCCCACCCGGACTGCTGGCGGCGTACCAGTTCGGTGATCCCGGCCGGCACCACCCGCACAAAGGCGGGAAGCTCACCCTCCCCCATGCCGAGGGAACGCAGGGAGTTGCGGCAGGCCAGAATTTCCACACCCTGTCCGGCCAACCGTCCGAGCGGATCAATGATTTCACTGCCCGGCTTGAAGACCTCCACGGCCGTTCCGTTGGTCAGGACGGCCGCCCGTACCTGCTCTTTCCCCACGTCCCTGATGAGGTTGATAACGTTGGCAACAGCCACCGGCATCCTATCCGTCTCGTTGACGTGTACGACCACTTTGAGCATCAGCCACGGCTCCTTTTTCCCGCCGCACCCTCGAGGCCGGCGAGCAAGTCCTCGTTGTTGCCGGGAATCACCATTTCAAAGACCGACTCGACGGTTGTGTAGTCATAGTAGCCGAGACGCGCCAAAGGGCGGATCCCGAGCACATCCAGACGGCCGTCGGGACGGATCGCCTCGTCTTTTATATGGACAAAAACCACCTTGCCGATGATAACGTCCACAGTACCCATGGCGCCGTTGCCGGGCAGCCGCAGCGTCTGGTGGTAAACGCACTCGAACTGCACCGGGGACTCGGCCACACGGCAGGGCTTGACCCGGACCGACGGGGCCTTCGTCAAACCGCAAATCTCAAACTCGTCCACGTCGGGCGGCACTTCCGCGGCCGAGCGATTGACCGCCTCGCGCAGGTCGTACGTGGCCATGTTGTACACAAACTCACCGGTCTGCTCGATATTTTCCACCGTGTCCTTGCGCTTGCCCCCGGTGGTCTGATTGGCAGCGATCATAACGTAGGGAGGATCAAACGTCAGGTTCTGAAACTGACTGTACGGTGCCAGATTATGAACACCATTCCTGCCAATAGTCGAAATCCAGCCGATAGGCCGAGGTATCACGCACGACTTGAAGGGGTTATGTGGCAGACCGTGGTTGTTAACCGTAGGATCATAATTCATGTTCCTTCCTCCTCATTCTTGTCCGCTTATCCCTTTGCATCAATTATACTCGTATTTCCCGCTTCGACAACCCAAGCGGAGTCACCGGTTGTTTTCACGGGCCCAACGGCGATCGGAACCGTTCCCCTTGCCGGCCGACACCCTATCCCGATGAAAAGAGGAGCGAGGGCCGACGTTGTCACAAATCACAGCGTCGGCCCATAACGTTTCGATCGTCGAAGGAGAGCAGAACTTCAGTCAACCAATTTCCCGGCCCGCTCGGCCGCGATGTATTCGAGGCAGAACTCGTTCCGCCCGGCCAGACTGTTGGCGGCAAAAAGCAGCGATACCAAAGGACGGTCGGTGGGATCCAGGATGAAGGCATCCATGCCCGCGGCCAGGGACATGATCGCGAAGGCCCGGTTGATCAGCCGCCGGCGCGGCAGGCCGAAGGAAATGTTCGACAGGCCGCTGATGAGGTGGACTCCCGGAAATTTCTCCCGCAAGGCCCGGGTGCCGGCCAGGGCTTCCGGACCATGAGCGGTATCGACGGAAAGCGGCTTGATCAGGGGATCGAGATAGACGTCTCCTTCATGCACTCCGGCTGCCACCAGGTCCGGTACGAGACGGCCGGCAACACGGAGACGGTCTTCCACCGTTTTAGGCATCCCGGCGTCGTCCATGCACAGGGCGATCGTTTTGGCCCTGTATTTGGTCAGAAGGGGCAGCACATCGTTCCAGCGCTCTTTTTCGGCGGTGATGGAATTGACCATCGCCCGCTCCCGGCAGCGGGAGAGCCCCGCATCCAATGCCTCCGGGCTGGGGCTGTCGATGCACAGGGGCACCGTTACGACTTGCTGAACCGTGTCAACCAGCCAGGCCATGGTTTCCGCTTCCGTCCCGATGTTCGTGCCGCAGTTGATATCCACGACACCGGCGCCGGCTTCCACCTGCCTCACCGCCAGTTCCTTCAGATACGCCGCGTCCTTTGCCTCGATGGCCGCGGCCACGGCCTTGCGGCTGGAATTGATCAGTTCGCCGACAATTAACATGGGAGTCCTCCTTGTGAAGACAGGCTTCGGTTTCAGGGGCCGCCCGGTAAGGTACCATTCATCAATGATGCTGTCAACCGCCCTTTTTCAGGCCACCCCCAGCATTTCCCGCACCAGATCCACCGCCGAAGCGGCGTCCGGCGCGTAGCCGTCGGCCCCGATCTCCCGGGCGAATTTTTCGGTGACCGGCGCGCCCCCCACCATCACTTTCACCTGGGCGCGGTAGGCGGCCAGGGCGGAAACCGTATGCTTCATCTGGACCATGGTGGTCGTCAAAAGGGCGGACAGCCCCACCACCTGGGGTTGGTGGTCCTCGACGGCCTGGACGAACCTTTCCGTGGCGACGTCGACGCCCAGGTCGACCACCTTGAACCCGGCACCTTCCATCATCATTATCACCAGGTTCTTGCCGATGTCGTGCAGATCGCCCTTGACCGTGCCGATGACCAGGGTCCCTTTCTCCCGCACGGCGTCTCCGGTCAGAAGGGGTTTGAGCACGTCCATCCCCGCGTGCATGGCCCGGGCGGCCACCAGGACTTCCGGCATGTAAATCTCGTCGTTCTTGAACTTGACGCCCACCACGTTCATGGCGGCGATCAGGCCGTCGTTGATGATGTCGGCCGGAGCCAGCCCGGCCGACACGGCCTGCTCCACTCCTTCCTTCACCCGGTTCGCGTCACCCGCCATCAGCGCGATTTGAATGTCCTCCAGAATTGCCACTACCGTCATCTCCTGTTCCTGTGGTTGAAAAGGCTGTCGATCGCCTTGTTACAGCGTCACTCCCGACTTGAAAACAGCGGTCTCCCGGCAGCCAAGCAATTCCGCCTTGGTCGCCCGTCCCGAGGCCACATCGGCCACCTGGCCCAGCAGTTCTTCCGCCAAAGGGACCACTTCTTCCCCCGCCAGAATCCGGCCGGCATCGAAGTCGAACCAGTGCGGCTTGCGGATGAAGACGGCGTGGTTACTGGCGACCTTCAGGGTTGGCACACACGTACCCAAAGGCGTGCCCCGGCCGGTGGTGAAGAGGATGATCTGGCAGCCGGCCGCCGCCAGCGCCGTGGACGACACCGGGTCGTTGCCCGGGGCACTCAGGAGGTTGAGCCCCTTCTTGCGGCACCGGCCGCCGTAGGGCAGCACGTCCTCCACCGGCGCCCGGCCACCCTTTTGAACACAGCCCAGGGACTTTTCCTCCAGGGTGGTGAGCCCCCCCTCCTTGTTGCCGGGCGAAGGGTTTTCGTATACCGGAAGGCCGTGGGACGTGTAATATTCCTTCCAGCTGTTGATCAAATCCACGATGCGCCCGAAGACGGCCTCGTCCCGGGCCCGGTTCATCAAAACGGTTTCGGCTCCGAACATCTCCGGCACCTCGGTGAGCACCGCCGTACCGCCGCAGGCGATGACCCGGTCCGCCACCAGACCCGCCAGGGGATTGGCCGTGATGCCGGAAAAGCCGTCCGAACCACCGCACTTGAGGCCCACCTTCAGGTCGGCCAGGGGACATTCTTCCCGCCGGAAACCGGCGGCGCAGGCGGCCAACTCCCGCAGGAGTTTCAAACCCGAAGCCAGCTCGTCTTCGACGTCCTGAGCCACGAGGAACCGGACGCGATGCGGTTCGACCCCACCCAAATGGAGGCTAAAAGTCGCAATGTTGTTGTTTTCGCACCCCAGTCCCAGGATCAAGACGCCCGCGGCGTTGGGATGGCGGGCCAGGGCGGCCAAAAGGCGCTGCGTGTTGCGGTGGTCCTCACCCAACTGCGAACAGCCGTAAGGATGCCG
>Ga0078972_1007527_pt1 | contig 24095 bp, 16 predicted proteins | sample YelNatPaOPGAMG01_FD_67568 | JGI IMG/M metagenome (GOLD analysis project Ga0078972, IMG submission 67568) | Hot spring thermophilic microbial communities from Obsidian Pool, Yellowstone National Park, USA - OP-RAMG-01 (SPADES assembly) (version 2) | ecosystem: Environmental > Aquatic > Thermal...
GGTAATTCCACCAGCCTTTCTTTATGTTGTCTCTCGCCGCCACTAACTTGTCATTCAATCCATCATAAACATCCTGTTTGTTTATCCATCCAAGGTCATACGCTTCTTTCGTTATCTTCATGAGTTTCTCAATGTATGCCAGTGGCCCATCCGATGGAAATGGCTTCACAACAGGCCCCACAACTTTGAATACCTTGGGTGCTAAAAAGGGATTTACAAAATTTGATTGTGAACTACTCGTATTTCCTGAATCTTCTCCTGCATCCTTAACAACCCATTTTGCTACTTGCCTCCATCCACCTAAGTCCAAAACTCCTGGCATGGTTTTCTCACCTTTTACTACTATCTCAAAGTCAAGTCTACCCCCAGGTGGCATATATCCTTCACTTTCATCCATTCTCATCAAACCAGTTCCACCAGAAACACGAAAATCAACAAGCCATCCACGCGCTATAGTTCCATCAAGTTTGGTAGTACCGTCTAAATCTAAAAACACAATTCTCTCTTTTTCAGGTCTTACTTTTGTTAACCTACCTGTCGATGGGTCATAATCATATCTCATTACAAAAGGTCCTCCCGTCCATATTATGTTATTATTGCTACACATCCCCCTCACATAAAGAAAATCATCTGCTATGTCTCTACCTCTCTCAAACTGGGCGAGTATGCTTGCGAACTTTCTCTTGTTACTCGCATCGTAGAATAAAGTGTAATGGTATTTCACCCCTGTTAAAGGTTTCTTCTCCTCATTTGGTAGATGCCAAGGTGGAATGTAGTTTGTTACAAATTCTATATTCCACTCAACTCTTGCTGTGAAATCATCACGCTTTTCATCAGAAAATTCAGCACTATAAGAAAAATTAATCAAAGATACAATCAGCACAAATAAAAAAGTCAAAAGTTTTATCCTCTTCATAAAACCCTCCCTTAATCGCCTAAGTAATAGTAATTTGAAGCAGCTTCACAAGTTAGATGATAGTGATCCCCTTCATTTGTGTAAGAAAAGGTATCCCCAAAATTTTTATTATACTCAGAAATAGCTCTATCAATTTGACCAATCTTTAGACATTTGCTCGAGTATATACTCCCAGATCCATCATCGGAGTAGCACGATATATCTATATTCCTTCCATCCCTATGCGTCTTATGTGGCGTTGCATATATCCTACGGTGAATATTTGCCCAATAAGTTATCGTGTAAGGATTACCATAGCCATCTACCCTGTCATATATTATCAAGTCCTCACTACTAGTATATCCTATCCAAAACATCCCTCCCCAAGGTAGCGATGCATCCGTCATCCTCACTATAAAATTACTATCACCCCCGTTATCCTTAGCATACTCTCCAACAATGTAAGGAATAAGCTTCGTAAGATGTTCTTTCGTAGTGGGTTGAACATAATTGTTGTTTGAGTGAAATACTGTTTGCCCAACAAATTTCCAACTAGCTCCACTCTCAATACCATACCTAGGAAATTCTACAAGTTCCGGTATCTTGACATAAATCGTCGACGTCTTTGCGGTTACAAAGCTACCCTCATAATACGCTTCTCCTATCACATAATAAATCCCACTAACATCAGAAGCAATGTATAATACAGATACTCCCCTTTGCCCTACTTCTAACCTTGTGCTGTATGTGCTGAGCTTACCAACAGGCCTAAGTATGGTATTAGAAGGAAGACCAGTTATATATGCTTCATAATTGCCGCTAACAACATTATCAGCTGGATTGTTACTAAGACTATCCCCCGGCTCTACATGAAACTTTATCTCAACTTTTCCCCAATCCTCCTCATTGATATTCGTTAAATCATCTTTGGTATATGTAAATTTGATCCATACCTGACCGTCGGGGTAAGGATTATGTGCTATAGTCTCGTCTTGAAATTTGTTGGGCCTTAGAGTGTAATCACCTACCTCAACATTCTCACTAGCATCTCCACCACCACCGCAACCCTGCAAAGCAAGCATAGATAATGAAAAAGTTACAAAAATTGATAGTGTAAAAATGAGAGCTAAGATGAGGCTTCCCTTACGCCTCTCTCTCTCTTATAATCTCAAAAATTTTGTTTTTCATATACACCCCCTATTAAGACAGGGATTTATACTAACTCATCACTTCACCTTTCTTAAAGAAATTATAACTCCACAAATTTCTAGTTTCAAGAAGTTCGAAGAGTCTGAGATAATGAAGAATTTCTTAAGCACCTCTTCTTTTGGATTGCCCTTACTCAAACACATTTGTAATTTCTTTTGATAATAAATTGGTTCTTTAAATAAAATATTTGTTAATGAGCAATTATAGTAACTTTTTAGAAATATTTAAAGGGATATTACTAAAAAACGGTATTGATACTAATATTTTAGGTAGATCCTTGGAAATACTTAAGAATGTATATGAAGGCTTTTCTGATGAAGAGATATTCTTTTCTTTAAACCCATCTATTGCCTCTATTACATCACCTTATATTTTCCCTGATATGTCAAAAGCGGTCAAAAAACTCATAGATACACTGAAGAAAGGGGAGAATATACTCATATTTGGTGATAGAGATGCTGATGGCATAATTGCTACTTTTATAGTCAAAGATTTTTTAGAAAAGTTTAAAAAACTTTTTAAATCATCATCAGAAATACTCTTTAGAGTACCCGAAGAAGATGAAGATTATGGTATATTACCGAATCATATTGATGAATTTCTAGGTGAAGTTTCTCTGATAATAACTGTTGATAATGGTATATCGGCAGTTGATGCTGTAAGAAAGGCTAAAGAAAATGGAATAGATGTCATCATTACTGACCATCATGAGTATCATGATAGTGAAATTTCAAAGTGGGCTTTTGCTATAATTGACCCTAAAAAAGACAAAGTGGGGAAGGAATATCTATCGGGAAGTGGGGTTGCCTTTTACTTTGTTTTAGCGGTACTCCTGTATCATTACTACGGAAACCTTGAAATTTGGTATTTCAAGGAAAATAATGGCAATATCAACTTGGTAAAGGTAAAGGATTTTGTTGGAAGTGAATATAGTTTTGATGAAGTAAAAAGTAGGGGATACAAAATAAATGCTCTTTTTGCTGATGTTAGTGAAAAAAGTAGATTGGAGAAGGGTATAAAAGATATTGGAGACATCATAGATAAACTGGTATTTTTTGGCGATATATACAGTCATTTTTCCAACAAGAAGAAAAATCTACATGAAATTATTGAGGAATTTGCAATACCTTCATTTATGCCTAGAATTATTGAAAAGATTCTGCTTTCTATACATCTAAAGTATGATGATAAATTGTATAAGTTCGTTAATGCTTATTCTCCTTTAGTTGGCTTAACTGTGCTTTCTGATAATATGCCCATAGTTGCAGAAAACAAGTTTTTTGTTATTAGCACAGTGTCAAAGATAACAAAGAGTGATTTTGAATCAGTTAGGTATCTCTGTTCTGAATTCTTAAACGGCAATAAGATTAGTGTTTTTGATTTAATTATGAAAGTAATACCATTCATAAATACTCCCGGCAGAATGGGTAAAACTAGTATAATGCTTGAGTTTCTTTTGGGAAGTGGGATTGAGGAGATAGTTTCATCTTTTTCTACTATTAGTAAATTGAGTAAGGAAAGAATTAATATAGTTAATGAACTGGTTAGCAAACTTATGGATAGAGTTGATGATGTAGTCATAGTTGAGGAAAGTGTAAACAAAGGTATAATAAGTTTACTCTCTACACGCCTTTCTAACTATACAAATAAACCTGTAATAGTTATTGGGGAAGGGGGAGAGGATAAATTGGTAGGTTCTGCTAGGTTTAAAAGAGGAGATGTTTTTAGTTTACTTAAGGAGATAGATCACTACTTTCTAAACTTTGGGGGGCATAAACATGCTGCTGGTTTTGTAATGGAGCGTAACAAATTAGACGAATTTGTCAGCGTAGTGAAGGGGATTAATTTCAATAATTACTCAGATAGATACAAGCCATTGATAAACATTTCAATAAAAGATTTCGCAACAAACTATGTTAAGTTAATCAATTTGCTTGAGCCACTTAACACAGAAATGAGACCACTCTTTGAAACTTTTGAAATAATAGAAGATTACAAATCTTATGGGAAAATGAAATACGCCATTATTGATAAGTTTAGGGTGTTGTGTGACCTTCCCGAAGATAAAATGAAACATAACTTAAATAAGAGAGTTAAAATCATTTATTCATACGAGTACAGTTTTGCCCCTGATTTACAGGAAGAAATTGTATATCCGAAAATTTTAGAAATAGAAAATGAATAACTTTATAGATGATCCGGGAAAAATACTGTCTTTTTTGAAAAGACTTAGAGCCTCCAATATCAGCATTGATGTCATATATCAAAACAAAAAGACGAGAGGTATTGTAAGGTATGTTGGGGAATTTAGTTTTGAGATTTACTGTCTCACGAAGATTGAAATTGATAAACCTGAGATAGAAATTGAGTTCAATTTTGAGAGTAAAGTTTACCACTTTACTACGGAGATACTGAATCAAAAAGATACAACCTTACTATTGATGTTACCTGCACGCATAAATATTTGGGCTCAGAGGAAATATCCACGAAAGAATGTATATAACCAAGCTTTTGTTAGTATTTCATTTATAAAACCTGTTGAGTATTCTAGTGATTTACCTCAAATAGAAGGGGTATCGGAGAATCTCAAAGATATAAAATCTGAGCTTGATAAGGATGTGCCAGACCTAAAAAGGATAGTCAGTATGATATTAAGAGAAATTTCAAAAATGAGTGACGATTACGATTTTGTATTTTACAAAAGAGGGATGACATTACCATCTTCTGCCATCATATCTAGACTATTTAGGAAACCACTTTTAGTTGAGGATACAACGAATCTTGAGAGTTACATAACTACATATGAAAACTTTAACATAGTCACATACGGCGATTACATGAAAAAGGCAAATTGGGATGATTCAAAAGTTGTTGATCAGATTAAAAAGTTAAGAGCAACTTTTGTATCTCAGAATACCAGAAGTTTTGCCTGCGTTCCCGTGAGGGTAAAAAACGATATAATAGGTTTTATCTTCTGCAGAAAGAGTAATGGAAGGTTTATTATTAGGGATATCCTCTATCTTGATGCACTTAGTTATATTATTTCTGAAGCCTATATCAAAGGGAAAATAAATAGTCTAAAAAATTCTAGAGAATTAAAACTGCCAATAATAGATATAGGTGGTGGAGGTTTAAGGTTTGAGATAGATGGTATAATAGGGAAACTCATAAAACCTGACGATGTACTTAGAATGTTTATAGAGGTTTACAACAAAAATTTGCAAACTATTGGGAAAGTTATCAGGATAGACACGACAAAAAGCAGAAATAAACTTTGGATTGCATGTCAATTTACTTACATTTCTTCGGAAGATCAACAATTTTTGGTATCCCTTGCATCAAGTTAACTGAAGGTAAAGAGTAATTTCTAGATGAATCTCAAAAAAGTTATAAAAATGCCCACTTATCATTCATAATTTTAAAAAATTAGAGGGGGTTTTATGAAGTTAAAGCAGATTATTAGGCTTTTTATTCCGTTGATACTTCTTGTTACCGTTGGAGTAATATATGGTATTATGGAAGGTCACTGGGTTACTTATTTGGCTGTTGGAGCGGGGTTTGGATTGTTAGTAATAATCATGGATAGGATAATCACGAGGACAAAGTTTGATATAGTATACTCACTTTTAGGAGGTATTGCTGGTTTTTATCTGGGGACGATTACTGATGAGATGCTAAAAGAGTTGTTGATGAACAATTATGTGAACTTAAAGTTATTTTTACAGGTAACATTTTCATACATAGGGTTTTTAGGCCCTATATTTGTTCAAGGATTTAAACCTTTTTATATACCATCAGTTCAGTATGTTATGCAAGAAGGTGATGAAGAAAAACAAGAGGGAGACGAGGTGAGTGTATCTCCATACAAGAGAAAAATACTTGATACTTCGGTAGTAATTGATGGAAGGATAGCAGAGATAGCCAGAACTGGATTTCTTGATGGAATTGTGTATGTACCTAAATTCGTGCTTGCTGAGATACAAATGCTTGCTGATTCTCAGGAGAATTTAAAAAGAAATCGTGCAAGGCGTGGGTTGGACATACTAAACGAACTTAAGGAGATCCCACACATAAATTTAAAGATAATTACAAAAGATTATGATAACATACACAAAACTGATGAAAAACTCTTGAAACTCGCTAAAGATATAAATGGTGCAATAGTTACAAACGATTACAATTTGAACAAAGTTGCAAAGATAGAAGGTATAGAGATTTTGAACATTAACGATTTAGCAATGGCTCTAAGACAAATATATTTACCCGGCGAGAAAATAAAAATTCACATACTCAAGGAAGGGAAAGAGAAGAATCAGGGTATAGGGTATTTGCCAGATGGTACAATGGTGGTACTTGAGGATGGTAGGGAATACATGAATAAAGAGGTATCAGTCAAAGTAACAAGTATACTCCAAACATCTTCAGGCAGAATAATCTTTACTCAAGTTGATGAAGACGAAACAGCCGAAAAAGAAAAACAACAAACTCAATCTAAAAAATTAAAACAAAATTAAGCAAAGAAGCACTTTACTAGATGCCCGCTATAGTTTAAAACATCAGGTTTATAAATATCGCACTTCCCAACCTGCGCTATTGGACACCTATTGAAGAATACACATCCTCCATTTATCTCTGAGAAGTGCGGGACCCTACCTTCAAGAAAAGTTAATTTTTCATGCTTATTATTAACGCTAGGTACAGAGTTTATCAATAACTTTGTATAGGGATGTAATGGGGTTAGCGTAATTTCTTCAATTTTACCAACTTCAATTATCTCTCCAGCATACATTACAAGTACTCTGTTTACTAAATCTTTAGCTAACATTATATCATGTGTGATAAATATAATTGATTTTTTAATCTCTTTGCTGATCCTTTTTATTATACCAATAATTTCTCTTTGAACGGTAACATCAAGCGATGTGGTTGGCTCATCAGCAATTATCAATTTCGGCTTCAATAATAAGACTAACGCTATCACAACTCTCTGAAGCATACCACCACTGAGTTGGTACGGAAAACTCATTAATACTCTCTCAGGATTAGATATTCCCATACTTGAAATTAGCTCTCTAAAATTGTTTATTGAATCTTCATACTTTAATCCATTGGATCTTGAAACTAGTTTAACTTGTTCAGATATTTTCAGCACAGGATTAAGCGATGTCAGGGGATCCTGAAATATCATAGCTATCTCTTTACCTCTTAGTAAATTTAGTCTACTAAAATCAAACTTCTCCCCATTAAAGTATATCTCGCCTTGCACATCAATGGAATTAGGAATGAGTCCCAATATAGAATACATTGTTATACTTTTACCTGATCCACTTTCACCTATTATACCTACTATTTCATTTTCATAGATATCAAATGAAATGTTTCTCACTATTGTTTTTTTTGACTCTTTGTGAGTAATCGTTAAGTTGTTTACACTTAGGATAACATCAGACACAAACTAATATTAATTAATTATATGCTCTTTTTGCATTATTTAGAATAGTCTATCGGAAAAAGGACTATAATAACACCCACCCTAGTTAGTCGAAGAGAGGCAAAGCCTCTCTTCAGTAGAACCTAACTTTCTTCCCAAAAGAAGAAGTGCTTACAGAGTTAAGGGATGCTTCGTATCCCCACGATAAAAATAGGTGGGGGCTTAATAGCATTTCTTTATTCAAATATTCTAGGAAGCGAAGAGGGGTTTCACCCCTCTTCGTAAAATAGGGTGGAGGGTAAGAATTGCTTAAAGTAATGCGCTAAATAGAATCTTCTTAAGTGCTTGCAGCACTCTGTGCTTAAAACATTTCTTATAAAAAAACTTCTTGCCAGGGTTAAGGGATATGAAGCATCTTCGATGCCAAGCATCTCCGATGCCAAGCATCTCCGATGCGAAGTATCCCTTACATAATTGGGTGGGGGGCTCCATAACACTTCTTAAAAAGGACTTATAAAGGTGTTGGAAGGCTTTACCTTCCAAGTGCTTATAGCACTCTGTACTTAAAGCACTTCTTATAAAAAAACTTCTTGCAGGGTTAACTTCGTTACTTAATTGGGTGGGTGGGGTGCTTATAGCACTTTTTTAATTAAGAGATTAAAATACTCCTTATTAATATATTCCGGAGAGTGAAGAGAGGTTAAACCTCTCTACAGTAAATAGGGCGGGTGGGTGGGGCTACTTAAAGTAATTTGTGCTAATTCTTAATAAAGAAGCAGGTATAACCTGAAGCAGGTATAACCTGACAGGCCAAGCCGTTTTCAACACAAACATCTAATAACTTGTTGTACAAAGAATTTTTTATCAAGTATTCAGAACAACCAAACTTCCCTAATCAAAAACCTTTGTTAAAAACTTAATAGATTGACTATAAACACAAACTCATTCAGAAAAGATTGATTGTAGGTATTGTAATCTCTTGAAAGTTAATAGCCTTATATTTATTATAGTATTAAGTAAATAGGGAAGCGCTTTGTTGGTTTTAAACTAACAAAATTGGCTTTCCGATAATCGTAAAAGACAAGGAGGGAGTGTATGAAGCGAATATCTGTTGTAATTTTGTTCCTGGTGATGATGGGGGTTGCAAGTGCTGAAATAGAAAGGACGCTTATAGATTTTGGGGCATACGAGCAGAAGCAGGCTCAGTACCTAACGAAAGAAAAGCAAAATCTACAAAATCTTGTGGATTCCTACAAACAGCAGGGGTTGGACCTTTATAGAGAATGGTTTTATTCCCAAGAGAATGCTCAAAAACTTCTTGATATATGGTTTAATCCAGATTCATGGAAAGAAGATCAATGGAAGGTAGATCTGGTTTCATCCGCTAGGTTCATACCTAATATGGTTGATTCGTATGTTTTGAAAGTAGATAGTAAGAGATGGGGATCAGTAATGGGTGTAAGGATAAAATTCCCAGTTAACAATTTCCTGGCTAATGCAGAAGTCCTTCCACCTTTCAGATTTACACCTTATTACCTTGATGGTTCACCTGTTGATCCTGAAGGAGATTTTTCAAAACAGCAGTTTACTGACGATGAGAAACTCAAGAATGGTATATTGATGAATGTTTTGCAGGTTAAAAGAGTGTCTGTGTGGGTTTCTGGAAGAAACTATAAACATCTACTTTCGGTTGTTTTGAGGAATGAAGATGGTGTTGAAGAGGAGTACTTCATGGGACCTCTTTACTTCCAAGGTTGGAGAAGATTAGCTTGGGAGAATCCCAACTATATAGAATCAGTTAATCAGAGAGTTTTAGAGAGATTACCACTCTATCCAAGATCTCTACCATACAAGGAGTTTGCTTACTTCAAGATTTATAAGCCTCAAGAAGAACCGGGCGGTGACTTTGTCGTATATTTCAAGGATATTGCCATCTCATTTGATAGGGCTGTTGTCCAAGAAGAACTTGATATAGATGATGAAAAGTATTGGCAGATACTATCAAAGGCGAAGATAGATTACACCAAGAGGTCCTTAAGGAGAATCCTTGATATGGTTGAGCTTGCTGAGTTAGAGAAGAAGAGGAAGGCTGCTTCTACTGAAACTACCACTAATCAACAATCTCAGCAAAGTCAGAAACCTGCTGGAGCGCAATAATTTACAAGGGGGCTATGCCCCCTTTTCTTATAATTGAATTTCTTATTATCTTTTGTTTATTTTTATTTCATGAATGTTCTTGTTAAGAAAAGCTTTTTTGATGTTTTCCAATCCTATAGTAACTTCAATTTTGAGGAGAGAATCAGCAAAGTTTCTCATGATGATGTAGAAAGAGCCTTAAGTAAGGATTATCTCAACGATAATGACCTCATAGCACTTTTATCTCCTTTGGCTAAGGAATATTTGCCATTTATGTTAAAGAAGTCTTACTTCCTCACAAGGAAATACTTTGGAAATGTTATTTTTATTTACGCTCCCTTGTATGTCTCTGATCACTGTGTAAATGGTTGCCTTTACTGTGGTTTTAGTGTCTTCAACAAATTTAAAAGAAGGACATTGAATTATGATGAAGTTAGGAAGGAAGCAGAAATACTCATTAGTAGAGGTATAAGGCATGTTCTTTTTTTGACAGGTGAATCAAAGTTGGTAGGTACTGAGTATATATGTAATGTTGCCAAAATACTCAAGGAGTATTTTGATGAAGTTTCAATTGAAATATACCCCATGACTGAGAAAGATTACACGAAGGTTATAGAAAGTGGCGTTGAAGGGCTTACCGTTTATCAAGAAGTTTATGACCCAGTGATATATGATAAACTACATGTTTTTGGACCTAAGAAAAATTACCTTTTTAGGCTTGAAACACCAGATAGGGGAGCAAGAGCTGGTTTCAGAGAAATAAGCATAGGCGCGTTGTTAGGTTTGGCACCAGTTAGAAAAGAGGTTTTCTTCACTTTAAAACACGCTGAGTATATTTATGAAAACTATTCTCACATAGAAGTTGCCGTATCATTTCCTAGAATTAGGCCCATACATGGTGGAAGTTCTTTTAGCTTTGATGTTTACAATGTTAGTGATGAGGATATATTACAATTTGTTGCCATTGCTAGGTTGTTCCTTAACAGAATAGGTATAAATATTTCTACGAGGGAAAGCAAAGAGTTTAGAGATAATATAATGTTACTCGGACCTACTAGAATGTCGGCTGGTTCTTCTACTTATGTTGGGGGTTATTCCGAAGGAAAAACTGATGGGCAGTTTGATATAGCGGATAATAGAAGTGTTAGTGAATTTGTTGACGCTGTGAAAAGTAAGGGGCTTTGTCCTACATTTGTCAATTGGGTTAAGGAGTTATAATGCCTCTAGAGGATATCGTAAGAATACTGATTAGCGTGACTGCTGGTATCTCCTTCGTGATGTGGGCTGTGTATTTATCGCTTTTCTTTCATTCCTTGAATCCTAAAATTAACTTACCAAAAGACTACCTTAATAGGGTTTACTTCATGGTAATAGTATTTTCTGATATCATGGTGTTTCTTATCGGATATGCTTTTGAGTTGCGGTTTAGATATTTTGTATTCTCAGTCATCAAATACCTATCCTTGTCATCAATTTTCTTCCTGGTCCCTCTGAGTTTTAGATTTTTGAAAGGTTTTCTTCATTCTCATGAAAAGATTATTTTGATGGTTTACTTTATTATAGGTCTGTTTGCCTTTCTTTCATTATTGGGGGAGCCTGTAGGAATATCAAATAAAGTAATTAACATCACTCTTGCGATGCTTACGATAACTTTTGTGTTTGAACTTTTCCATTTCTACAAAACAAGAAATAAAGAGATTATACCTTATGAAATTTTTGTATTTCTTCCATCGCTGACCATCTTTGAAGCTTTGAAGCATATTTTTTCAGACAGATTTGGTACTACCATGGGAATAGTGATTGATTTATTTGTTACTTCTTATTTGCTTTTACTGGGGATAGTTTCAGTAGTTTATGTTATTATGCTATCCCTAGATAATTATAGATCACATGAAAAATCTCTTGCCTATTTGTCTGAAAGGATGAAGAACGAAGAAAAACTGTATAGATGGTTTGTCATTTTACTTGTTTCTTTAATTGAAGCAAGAGATTCATACACTAGGTCCCACTCTGAGAGAGTTGCTAGATATTCATACAACTTAGCTAAACTCGTTTACAAGAATACTTATATGCCCAATTTCATAGAATTTTCTGCCTTCTTGCATGATATTGGTAAACTTGGTGTTAGGGATGAAGTGTTGTTTTATCCTGGTAAATTACCTAATGATTATTACGAAGAAATGAAAAAACATCCAGCAATAGGTAAAGAACTCCTTGATTCTGTTGGTCTTTTCAAGGATCTTAGCGATATCGCTTATATGCACCATGAGAGGATAGATGGATTAGGGTACCCTAGAGGACTAAAAGGAAATGAAATACCGTTGTATGTAAAAATATCCTCAATAGGTGATTCTTTTGATGCCATGAATTCATCTAGGGTTTACAGAAACAAATTGGATGTGAATGAGATAATCAGGGAACTCAAGGAAGGCGCTGGAAAACAATTTGATAAAAAACTCGTAGAAGTTTTTATAAAAAACATAAATTATATTATCTAAAAATTATGAATGTAAAGAGAAGTGATATAATTTTTTTAGTTGGATATAGGGCTACCGGTAAAACAACAATAGGTACTGAACTTGCCCTTATGCTAGGGTGGGGGTTTGTTGATCTTGATAAAGAAATAGAAGAAAGAACATCAAAAAATATAAAAGATATCTTTTCGGAGATTGGCGAGGATAAGTTTAGAGATATTGAATCAGAGGTTTTAGAGGATATTTTTAACAAAATGTCAAAAGTTGTAGTTTCTACTGGTGGTGGCTGTGTAATAAGGGAAAGAAACAGAGAGATTTTGAGAAAAGGCATAGTAATACTTTTTCGCTCAAGCATAAATACAATCGTAAACAGAATGAAAAAGGACAATAGTAGGCCTCCGCTTGTGAAAGGTATGACACTAGAGGAAGAGGTTAAGTATACTCTTTCAATCAGAGAAAGGTTTTACGAAGAGGTTTGGGATGTTTCAGTATTGAATGAAGAAGTTTCCCCTCTTATTTTAGCAAAGCTAATAAAAAATTATCTTAATTCTTGATTGTGGCAATTAAGTTTAGTTCTTATTGCAATTCCATTGAAAAAATCTGTGTTTAAAACACTTGTGTTTAAAACACTTGTGTTTAAAACACCTTGTGCTTAAAGCACTTATTTTATAAAGGTGCTGGAAGGCGAAGCCTTCCAACGATAAAATGGGCGGGTGGGCGGGAAATCGCTTAAAATAATTTGTACTAATTCTTAATAAAGAAAAAGCAGGTCTAACCTGACAGGTTTAATCTGAAACAGGCCAAGCCTGTTTTTCAACAAAATCTTCTATTGTTGTTCTTGCTAGGTCAAGAAATTCATAATAAGACTTTTACTTTTCTTAAATCTTTTATTGTTCTTGCACCTAATAATTTCATTGTATCTCTTATCTCTGACTTTATCTTCTCTAAGTACATCTTAACGCCATCTATCCCACCACCAAACGCATATATGGCTACAGGTCTTCCGATACCTACGAAATCTGCACCCATACACAAGGCTTTTATCACATCATTACCACTCCTAAAACCTCCGTCAATCCCTATCATTACATTTTTACCTCTCAAGGCTTTTACTATTTCTGGTAATACATCAATTGTTGCTGGCATTGAGTCGTTTACTCTTCCACCATGATTTGACACCATTATCACTTTTGCTCCCGCCTTGTATGCTAATATTGCGTCTTCTTTTGTCATTACACCTTTAACAACAAACGGTAGTTTGGTGTTAGAAATGATATTTCTTAATTTTTCAAAGCTTTTTGGTTCAACATCTTGATTCTTCATTTTCATTGTTATGAAAGCTGCACCGTCTATATCCATGCCTACGGCAATAGCTCCGGCTTCTTCTGCTTCTCTTATTCTCTTTAGTATTTCCTCTTCGTTTTTCCTAGGTTTGTATATTCCTATTCCTAGCCCGAAATTTTCAAAAATCCCTCTTATTCCTAGTCTGTATTTCTGAGGGGTTGCACTATCTCCTACCATTGCTATTGTACCTGAGTAAATAGCACCTTTCATTACACTTCTAATGTATTCAAGTTCATTTACTAACCCACCTAAATTTGTCTGTGTACCTGTTATTGGCGACACCACCACTGGCATCTCTAATGTCAGCCCTAAAAAGTTTATTCTTGTGTCTACCTCTACAACATCGTGAATGTATCTCAGGTTTAGTTTGTATTTTTTTAACGCTCTTACATTTTCAACAAATGTTTCACCCGTTCCAATTCCGCCTATTCCAGGGACTCTGCCTCTACATGCTTCACCATTGCATTCTTTACATACATAGCAAGCCTTATTGAATCTTATTCTTGCTGTTTGTAGTATTTCTTCTTCCTTTGGAAGAATTATTTTTGTACTGTTTTGTGGTGTCTCTGTTCTGATTTTCAGTGGGTTTATTGCTCTGTTTACATTTCTTATTGCCTCTTCTCTTGTTTTGCCTATGGCAATTATATTTCCTGCTTTGTTAAGGTTGTTTTTGGGGTCAGATATTTCGTCACCTACTTTGACTTTTATTATTACATCTTTTACCCCTTCTAACTTTTTGGCTTCTTCTACTCCTTCAATGCTTTTTATTGTTCCTTTGTATGGTATTATGGCTCTTTCTACTGCTGTGTATTTGTATTCATACTTACCGACTTCTGGTTCTTTACCTAAGTGAATAAGCAAGATATTCCTCATTAGATTTATTCCCGTAGAGTAAGGGAATGTATGAGTTGACATGAAGCCACCTGATAGTCTTGAGGCTATTTCGCCGATGTATGCTTTATCGTTTGAGACTTTAACATCGCCCTTTGCTGCTCCGTTTTGTATTCCTAGTTTCTCTATTGCCATTTTGAATTCATTTAGTGCTAATTCTACCTTATCGTTTGGTAGGTTTGTTGGCATTATGTGACCTGTTTCTACGAAGTATGGTGGGTACTCTATTATTCTGTCTGCTACTCCAGTTATTATTATATCTCCTTTGTAAACTATCGCATCTATGCTTAATTCTTCACCTTCTAAGAATTCTTCTATTAATATTTTTTTTGATAGTGAATAGTTTATTGCTTCTACGAAGGCATCTTTGAGTTCTTCCTCTTTTGTTATTTCTCTTACGCCTCTTGCTCCCATGTTGTCTACAGGTTTTATTACTACTCTTTTACCTTTTGACTTTAGGTTTCTGAATGCCTCTTCTGCTTCGTTTAGTGAGGTACAAAGAAAGAACTCGGGTACATTTATGCCGTTTTCTTTTAGTGTTTCTCTCATTAAAAATTTGTTTGTTGTCTTTTCGGCAACTTCTGGTGATACAAGGAAAGGTGCTACAATTTCGTTTATTTTTGCTACTGTGTATGACATGTCTGTACCTACGGTTATGGCTGTCAATACTTTGTCTATTAGCTCTTTTTCTTTAAGTGTTCTAATTATGTTTTCGTAATCCCTTGTGCTTATGGGGAAAAATAAGTCGGCTATCTTTGAGCCAGGACAACTTGAATCCATGTCAAAAACTATTGATTTGTATCCCATTTTTGATATTTCTTCTATGAGTTTTACTTGTAATAATCCCCCACCTATACAAACGATGTACTCTTTCATATTCAATGAATTTTAGGTATACAACGGTGACACAATCAAACTACAAAGGTTGTGTTGAAAAACAGGCTAGGCCTGCGTCAGGTTACTGCCTGTCAGGTTACACCTGTTTTTATTTCCTTCATAAGGAACTAATTTTAGCAATTCCCCACCCTCCCACCCTATTTGTTGTAGAGAGGCAAAGCCTCTCTACGCTTTCCAGAATATTCAAATAAAAATGCGTTTTAAGCACCATTCACCCTAAAGTTATAAGGGAGGCTAAGCTTTTCTACACTCTTGTGTGGTTTTTTGAAAAAATATTCTAATCAATACGAAATGTAAGTAATTTAGGAGGAATTAAAGATCACAGGCAACTACCTCCTTATAATGCAGTGAATTCATGAATAAAACATCATAAAACTATCTTCTTTGATTCCGAAGTTTTATTTATGAAAAATATTTTTTATATTATTAGTATGAGGTTGTTTTTTTCTAAGTCCTTTTTAATTTTCTTATTTCTTTTATTTTTCATTATCAATCCCTTAACAGGATATTTTTCTTTTGCTGATGACAAGAAAAAAATCGGTGTAAGTGAGTTTTTTGGAACAGGGCTCAACACTGATGAAATGGTAAATAAACTTGTAGATGTTGAAAAGCAAAAAGGTGAGAAATATCAGCAAGAAATAAGTAACCAGATCATAAGGAAGGCAATAGTCAATTTTTTAGAATCAAACCTCAAGGACCTTAGAGAAACTTCAAAATCAATCTACGATTATAGATCACCATTCGGTAACAGGTTAGGTTTCTCATCAGATGAAAATATAGTGAAGGTATTACCTAACAGGGGTGCTGAAATTAGGGAAGTCAAGATTAGAGTTGAAAAAATGGCAAAACCCGATGTTTTTGTTTCTGATTCACTCACCGTAGGTAGTAAATTAAATTCATTCAATTTCACTATATCGGTAGGTGACAAAAGTTACAACATAGCATTTAATGGTGGTACTTTGTATGATTTAGCGAAAGCAATAAACGATGTTGCTAGTGATGTAGTTAGTGCCTCGGTAGTTAAAGTTGATAAAGACAATGAAGTTATAAGAATATCATCAAAAAAGACTGGTAAGAGTAATAGAGTAATTATAAGCGGTGATATTTCTGAACTTACCAAAATTGGCCTCTTGGGGAGAAATGTTAAGAAGGATAATGCTCCTAGCGAAGTTGATTTACTTCATTTGTTTACACCTTCGGATACTCTTAATTTGAAACAGAAAACTACATTGTCCAACGATATTAATTATACAATCTCAGAAAAATCCTTTTTAGAAGTCTCAAATACTTTTTATTATTACGATGTTCCTAAATTAAAAGATGTTGATATAAAACTTATGGAAAGTGTTAAGGTAAGTAATGTTGAAGTTAGAGGTGGTAGTGCAATAGGTAGTTTACAATCTTTTGTATCTTATGTAACAAATGATTACGAATTCATCATCTTAGTTTACTCAGATGGTTCTCAAAATGCTGTGAAGATCCTCACAAATTACCAATTGATTAACCTTGCCAACGACAAAGGTAAAATCCTAAAGCAGGTTATTTTAAGAAATGGTAACGATCTTGTAGATATCGTATTTAACAAGATTAGGATCTTTGAGAAAAAAGAAATAGAATTTGAACCTGAATTTAACCCCAAAAATTACATTTCCCATGCCGAAAATGCAGTCATATATGTTGATGGTGTGAGGATTGAACGCGAAAGTAACGATGTGGATGACATAATAAATGGCACTATTAAAATAACTGGTGAAAATCCCGAAAAGGAAATATCCGCTAAAGTAGATTATGATTATCAATCTATAACTAACGCAGTTTCTAACTTTATTGAAAAATACAACAATATCATGATTTATTTAAGTAAATTAACAAAACCCATCGTTGACAGAAGGCAACTTTATGAAAAACCTGATGAAGAAAAAGAAGAAGGATCATTTTCTACGGACACTGACATAATTAGACTTAAGGACAAATTAAGGTTTCTGGCCATGCAACCTTATAAGACAGTTAATACAAACATAAGATTACTTTACCACATAGGAATTTATACAAAGAACATTGAGACAAAATTGGATTTCCAATCAGATTTGTGGGAGTATGTGAGGAGGGGAATCCTTACATTGGATAACGAGAAGTTTACAAAGGCGCTTTTACAGGATATAGACGCAGTCAAGCAAGTCTTTGCAGGAGATACTAACTCTGATAAAATTGTGGATTCTGGATTTGCTTATGAAGTTTCCTCATTATCTGATGAATACACAAGAGTTAATGGAATAATTGCAATAAAGAAGAAACAAATTGAGGACACAATTAAAGCCAACAAGGACTATTATGCAAAGTTTGAGGAGAGACTTGAAGATTATAGGAAATCCCTTGAATCAAAATTCGCCAGATTACAGCAAGTGCTTAGGGAAAGCAAATCTCAACAAGATTGGTTTAAGGCACAAATGAAAGGACTCTCCTCATCTTCTGAATAGATTGACCATGCTGTGGGATATACAAAAGTTGTTACTTACCAAAGCATTTATAAGTGGGTAATTATGTGATGGTATTTGTATTTCAACAAAATCAAAGTCTTTAATAGTATTTATAGCACTGTAAATTAAATATTTTCCGATGCCTTTTCCTCTGAAGTCTTTCATAACAAATATATCAAATATTCTGTACACTTTTATCATCTTTGATGATATTTTTGATAGCACTAACGAAAGATTCACATCATCCTTAACTACAATGTAGCCAACAGGTTTCTTATCAATGTTCGCCATAAGAATATTAAACATATCAAAATTAAGTTCTAGGGACCTCAAGTAGTTATCAAGCACATTTGATTTGATTTTTTCTTCTATCTCTCTTTCAAAAAGGATTGGAAAAGGGTAATTGGTATATTCATCATTTTGGTAGATAAACTGGTGAATTTCTTCTTTTGACTTCGCTACAGATATGTTTATCTCCTCTCTGTGCTTGGGCAAATCCGAATTATAGTTTGATTTAAAAAGTCGTAATGTTAAGAAATTAGAAGAATATTGAAAGTTATGTTTTGAATAAAAATTAATTGCTCCGATGTTGTTCTCATCTGTACTTACTGTTACTATTTGCGCTCCTCTCTTTAGAGAGGAGTTAATAAAGTATTTTAATAACTCTGATCCTATCCCCTGCCCCCTATAATCTTTTGAAACTGCTATTAAATTTATTTTGTAAATTTGCCTGTGCGTTATTGATGATAACGACTTTTCATAATTCCATGAAAGGAACCCCAATATTTTTCCTTTGTTTACTGCTATTAATGTATCAGTTGATGAAGATATTATATTTCTCGATACCAAGGATAGATCATCAGTACCAATTAGATTTAGAAGTTTTCTATCAACCCTATACATTGAGAATTCAAATGAATATCTACATATATCTTGAAGTGAATCTAAATCTTCAGGTTTTGCCTCTGTGATATACAACACATTATATGAGCGGGAAACGGGACTTGAACCCGCGACCCTCGGCTTGGAAGGCCGATGCTCTACCAACTGAGCTATTCCCGCCTAACCTCCATAAAGTATACAAAGATAATAAATTGATATTCAAGTTTCTTTAGTCTGCTAAAAAATTCACAAGCTACTGCCTGCATCAGGCTATTGCCTGCATCAGGTTAAACCTGTCAGGCTTGGCCTGCTTCTTTTTTTAATTAAGAAAGTGCTTTAAGCACCGTGTGCTATAAGCACCGCGTGCTATAAGCACCGCGTGCTTTAAGCACTCCCACCCACCCAATTAAGTAAGGGATACCTCGTATCCCTTAACCCTGTAAGAAATTTTTAATAAAAAAGTGTTTTAAGTACAAATTATTTTAAGTAGCCCCACCCTCCCACCCTATTTAATGAAGAGAGGCTTTGCCTCCAAGAGGCTTCACCTCTCTTTACTTTCCGGAATATATGAATAAGAAGTGTTTTTAAGCTCTTAATTAAGTAAATGCTATGAAGCACTTCAAAAACTAAGTGTGTAACTTTAATACACTCGTGAGAAGTTTTACTTAGTAAGAGAGATTTTAAAGCATCCTAGGAAAATAGAGAATACAAATCCCAATACTATCAGCACATTAGTGAATGTGCTACCGAACTTCATAAACACTGTACTTAATTTAGAATCTGGGATATACACATCCCCAACAAGGTAAGATTTTTTGAAGTCCTCTATTTTTTTTATCTTCATATCAGGATAGATTATGGCAGTTGTGCCTGTGTTAGTCGCTCTTATCAATGGCCTACCTGTCTCAAAAACTCTATAAGCAGCAGCCACAAGGTGCTGCATTTGACTTTTGATACTGTTAGCCCAACCATCATTTGTCATGTTTACAAAAATCTGAGATCCCATCAACGAATACCTCTGCGCTATGTACGGATACAAATCCTCAAAACATATTATAGGTGCAGCATTGACAGTGATTGTTGGTCCCCCCACCTTTTTTGCTTTTATAGCAAATATTGTAAACTCTTTCCCGGGGGTAAGTTCCCCACCAACAATTTCGTTTATTATTTCTTTAAGGTATGGTACATACTCGGCAAATGGTGTCCACTCACCAAACGGAACGGTGTGCACTTTAAAGTACTTGGCAATTTCTTTACCCTTCTCATCAAGAAGCAGAGCAGCATTGTAATAATTATAAACCTCTTGGTTTATTGGTATTTTCTTACCTCTGATATTGACAAATGTATTTGTTGTGGATACTTCAAGGTACGGGAAGGTAAGAATTACAGGCTTCTTCACCATTCTTGGAATATTTAACGCTTCTATCCCAAATGTATAGCCTTTGGAGTAGTAGTAATTCACTGGATCCCTTAAGATTGACTCACACGATACCAAAATGTCCGCTTCTTTTGATGCTTTATAGAAAAGTTCTTCCACTTCATTGAGTTTTTCAAAGTCTCCTGCAAGAAGTTTATCCCACGGCGAAAAATTCGGTTGTATTAGCCCAAAACTCACTTTTGTTCCCTTTGTACTCTCCTCACTATACCAATTTATTATTGAATGAAAATTTATCATACCAATTACAATTATTCCCAAAACTACCGCTGAAGGCCAAAAGCTCCTTACTGACATCTTCTCTCTGAACTCAACAATTTGAATAAGAATCAATACATTGACTGTTGCCACTAAAAAACTCACTCCAAACACACCAACCATATTGGCATACGAAGGTATTGCTCCATTAATCAGTTTAAAGACTAAATTGTCGGAAAACATGAAATGATATTGTGTATGTGCAAGATAGATAAGCGGTAAACTCCAAAAGCCACTACCTCTTAAAAACTCCATTCCCACCCACAAAAATGGGAAAGTTAGCAAGGAAATCGACTTTCTATATACTTTAGAGATCACCGATAAAGCAACAAAAGGTAATGCCGTGTACAAATAAAGAGGTATCAGAATTCCCAATATTGCTAAAGGATGAAACGATGAAAACCAATTTATAGTTGGTGTCCAGAAAAATATAGTAAGAACAAATGATCCAAGAAATGTTGAAATGTATCCATCTCTGTAAGATCTGTAGATTGAGGGTATTAGAGCAACAAGCCCCAAAAATGGTACACCTTTATCAGGAAAGGAAAAGTAAAGCATCACACCACTTACTAGCCAAAAAGAATACCTGTAAAATGTTCTTAATCTCTCCATATATTAAAATCTATTTTAGTAGAGGAAAGATGAAATTTTCACTCTCGTAGAGAGACTTTTCATTAAAAGATGGGGAGGTTACCCTCCCCATAAAATTTATCCTCTGAGTAATGTAAGTACTGCTTGTGGTCTTGCGTTAGCTTGAGCCAACATAGATATAGAAGCGTTAAGTAGTATCTGATTTTTAGTAAATTCACTCATCTCGTTAGCCATATCCGTATCTCTTATTCTCGATTCAGCGGCCTGCATGTTTTCATAACCTGTAAGTAATGATTTTGCGGCATAAGTTAATCTATTTTGGTAAGCACCCAAATCTGATCTTTGCTTACTAACCTTAGTTAAAGCCTTATCAATCAAACCTATCGCGGCATTTGCCTTATCAGGTGTTGAGAGAGATATAAACGATGCTGTTAGAGGGTTACCAACAGGATTTTTGAGTCCCAAACCTTGGGAGTTCATAGTGCCGATAAAAATCTGAATCCTCTGGTCCATGTTAGCACCAACATGTAGCCACATACTAGCAGTAACCATATTCTCGCCTGTAAACTTGGCGAACCTACCAGTAAGCAAGTTCATACCGTTGAATTGAGCATGTGAAGCAATCCTATCAACCTCAGCTATCAGCGCCGAAACTTCAACTTGTATGTAGAGTCTATCTTCATCGGTATAAATACCGTTCGATGCTTGTACCGCCAACTCCCTTAACCTTTGGAGAACATTTGTTGTTTGTTCAAGGTAACCTTCAGCCACCTGAATGAATGATATACCATCCTCAGCATTCATCTCTGCCCTTTTTAGACCTCTAATCTGAGATCTCATCTTCTCAGAAACAGCCAAACCAGCAGCATCATCACCAGCCTTGTTAATTTTCATTCCAGAAGAAAGTTTCTCAACATTGCCATCGACATCCCAACCTTTGGTTTTCACCATTCGGTTGGCAAAAATTGAACTAATGTTATGGTTGATAATCATATACATCCTCCTTGATGTTTTTTTACTAGGCATCCTTGCCTAGCATTATCATATTCGTATGATTAAAAAAAACCTTTAGTTTTTTAATTATTTCAAAGTACACCTATCAGAGTAATCTACATCATCCAAAGTTTTAATTAACTTCCTACTACACAGCGGACAATCAGGATCCTTTTTAACATTGAAAACACCAAAATTCTGGTTCAAAGCATCATAAACTAGTAATTTACCAATAAGTGGCTGTCCAACCCCTGCTATCAATTTTATCGCTTCAACCGCCTGCAATGAACCAATAACCCCAACAACAGCACCTAAAACCCCAGCTTCCCTACAGGTAATAGTAGTACCAGAAGGAGGTTCACTGTACATACACCTATAACAAGGATTTTCGTCAGAAGGAAAAAAAACACTAACCTGCCCCTCAAACTTTAAAACTGCCCCATGAACTAAAGGTTTATTCAATAAATAGCAAGAATCATTCAGTAAAAACCTCGTGGGAAAGTTATCAGTACAATCAACTACAACATCGTAATTTTTTATTATATTCATTACATTCCCCTTATCAAGATATGTTTCATAAGTTATAACCTCAACATCAGGATTAAGAGCCTTAACCCTTCTTTTAGATAACTCTACCTTCTTCTCACCTATGCTATAACTATCATACAATATTTGCCTTTGAAGATTAGATAAATCAACAACATCATTTTCAACTATTCCAATAGTGCCAACACCAGCAGCCGTTAGGTAGTAGACAACTGCTGATCCAAGTCCTCCCGCACCAACAACTAAAACTTTGGAATTAAGCAACTTCCTCTGCCCTTCTAGCCCAATCTCATTAATCACTATGTGCCTAGCATATCTTGTAAATTGATCATTGCCCAATTCAAACATATTTTTATAAAATATAAAAAAGTTATGACCAAATCAAATAAAAAATAGCAAGCATTTCACACTTCATATAAAATTCTCTAAACTTGGAGGTAATATGCAAGTAAAACTTATAGATTACTCCCTTAATCCACTTGAAAAACTCTATGCCGCTTTTAGAACATGCTATTCCCCCAAAACACCGATAGAAATATGGGAAGAGATAAATAGGGGATCAATACTCAAAGAAAAAATAAAAGATTTTATAGAAGAAAGATTAAAAACAGGGCATTCCTCACCACTTGAACAGATAGTTTTTTGGTTTGCCGTTGCAGGTATATCAAGAAGCTGTTCACACCAATTAGTTAGACATCACATAGGGATAAGCTTTGAGCAACAATCCCAGAGATATGTTAGATACAAAGAGGACAAACTTGAATTTATAACTCCAAACAGCATAAAAAGTAACCCAAAAGTTTATGAGAGGTATATGAAACTTATGAGAGAGATTTCAGATTTTTACCAATCCGCGCTGAACGAAGGTATTCCTCCGGAAGATGCTAGATTTGCCTTGCCAAATGCAACCCCAACAAATCTTCATATACTTGTTAACTTCAGAGAACTACAACACATAGCAGATCTCAGACTATGCACGAGAGCACAATGGGAGATTAGGCAACTCATAGCAAAAATGCGATCAGAAATAATGAAAGTTATACCTGAAATTGGTAAGTTTATTCAACCTAAATGCGGCGAATACAGACTCGGTTACTGTGATGAAGATTATAAGGAATACATTAAGTGTCCACTATCTAAGGTTAGACCACATAAAGAAGATATTTTTAGATTATACAACGAATTCGTAAAAAAAGGCTCTGTTTCTGAAGTACCAAAAGGAGAAATAAAACCACTATCGGAAGAAGAATTTAAATACATTGAAGGAGATATTGGTAACGAATAATTTAGTCCTCTTTTCATGAAATTCTATTTCCATGAAATTATATTTCCATAAAATTTTATTTTCATAAAATTCTATTAACTCTGACTGAGTGTATTGAAGAAATCTTGTGCTTAAAGTACTTTGCGCTTAAAGCACTCTTAATAGGAAAGAACTATTTTCTCGTGGACATGTAATTTTTATACCCCCAGTGTTTAAAACACCCAGTGTTTAAAACACCCAGTGTTTAAAACACCCAATTCTTGAACACACTAAATTACTTACATTCTGTACTGCCTAGGATACTTTTTTGACAAACTCTTTTAAGAGTCAGAGATGCTACGCATCTCTGCGATAAAAATGGGTGGGTGGGCG
>Ga0078972_1007528_pt1 | contig 24095 bp, 16 predicted proteins | sample YelNatPaOPGAMG01_FD_67568 | JGI IMG/M metagenome (GOLD analysis project Ga0078972, IMG submission 67568) | Hot spring thermophilic microbial communities from Obsidian Pool, Yellowstone National Park, USA - OP-RAMG-01 (SPADES assembly) (version 2) | ecosystem: Environmental > Aquatic > Thermal...
GGGGGGGTTAGAACTCCTTGTCTGCATTGTACTTACCCCCCCACCCCAGCCCTCCCCCACAAGGGGGGAGGGAGTTTTGTCCGTTAGCCCATTACAAAGTATCACTCACCAGGTCCTTCCCTGCTATCATGACATTCTGGAATTGACTTGCGGGAGTTAGGAGCAACTATCATGCCGCCGCCTGGGCTAAAGAATAGCTTGAGCGAAGTCCAAGACCTAACGATGAATGATTAAAGGAGTTAAATGCCGTCAGAAAACTCCCAGATTGTGCAATTTCTCGCTTCCGCGGGAGGCGGACGTTTCCAAAAAGAAACATGGCTGTAAACACATGTTGCCAATCCTTAACAGAAAGACGCTAACTACCAAATCGATGATATTGCGCCCTCCTCTCGTACCGGAGCGCAAACGCCGAAAGGTAGACCCGCCTTGTCAGGGGCCATTTCCCTGTCCCCTTGTTTTGGATAAACTCATCTCAACTCCGGCAATCTTCCCTCTCTGCACGAAAGGGAGCGACCATGAGTCAATCTGTGCAACCCGCCCTTGGGTTGGAACTTCTCGACGGCAACATCGCGCTTGTGACCATCGATCAACCCGGCAGCCGCGCCAACACGCTTGGTCAAGCCGTGCTCGCGGAGTTGGAAGCGATGGTGGTGCGGCTTCGACAACACAGCGACTTGCGTGGTTTGATCTTCCGCAGCGGCAAGCCGGGCATGTTCATTGCCGGCGCTGATCTGCGCGAATTAAGCCGCGCGCCGCAAGATCCGGAGGCGGCTCGCCAGCTGGTCCAACGCGGCCTCGATCTCATTGCCGCTTTCGAAGCCCTGCCGTATCCCACCGTCGCCGCCATCGAGGGCGCCTGCATGGGCGGCGGGCTGGAGCTGGCCCTGGGCCTGGATTATCGCCTGGCCAGCACCCATCCGAAAACCGAGCTAGGGCTGCCGGAGACCAAGATAGGCCTCATCCCCGGATGGGGGGGAACGCAGCGGCTGACGCGCCTCCTTGGGCCGTCGTTGGCCGCCGAGATGATCTGCACAGGCGAAGCCGTCAAGGCCGAACGCGCCCGGCAAATCGGCCTGGTTTTCGACGCCGTGCCTTCGGAACGCCTGTACGACGAAGCACGGCGTTTGCTGGAAGAAGTAGGCCCTGCCTCACGCCGAGCCGACGAATGGAAAACGCTTCGCAAACGCAAACAGCAGCCTGTCGGATTAAGCGAAGAGCAGCTGTCGTTCACTTTCGCTGTCGCCCGTGCTCAGATCTTGGCCAAGACCCGCGGACAGTATCCTGCGCCGCTGGCGGCGCTGGAAGCCATCGCCCAGGGCTGCAATTTGCCGTTGGAAGAAGGGATCAAGAAGGAGACTGAGCAATTCGTGCGGCTGGTGGGCAGTCCGATTTCGCGCAACTTGATCGCTGTATTTTTCATGACACAGCGCTTGCAGAAAGATCCTGGCGTCGGCAATGTCGCTGTGCAACCCAAGACCGTGCAGCAAGTCGGCGTCCTTGGCGCCGGCATGATGGGTTCTGGTATTGCCCTGGCGCACGTCCGTCGCGGTATTCCCACCGTGATGCTCGACAAGGTGCCAGCTGCATTGGAGAAGGGGGTCAATAACATCATCAAGGGCCTACAAGGGCGCGTTGCTGCCGGCCGTATGTCGTCCGAGGAAGCGGCTGGCGCGCTGGCGCGTCTGAGCACGAGCATGACGCTCAACGCCTTGGCCGATCGCGATGTTGTTATCGAAGCCATCACCGAGAACGAGGAAATGAAGGTCCATGTTTATCGTCAATTACACAACGTGCTAGGCCCCGATGCTATCCTCGCCTCGAACACGTCGGCCATCTCGATCACGCGCATGGCCCAAGCGGTTAAGCGGCCCGAAAACTTCGCGGGTATGCATTTTTTCAATCCGGTTGATCGCATGCAGCTTGTTGAAGTGGTCCGCGGCGACCAAACCAGTGACGAAACCGTGGCCACGCTTGTTGCCCTGGCCAAACGCATCGGCAAAACGCCGATTGTGGTCCGCGATTGTCCCGGCTTCCTCGTCAACCGTATTCTGTTTCCCTACTTGAACGAATCGCTGGTGCTGCTGCAAGAGGGGGCCAACCCGCGCGCCATCGACAAAGCGGCGACGGCATTCGGCATGCCGATGGGGCCGATCACCCTCTATGATCTCGTCGGCCTGGACACGTCGCTGCACGCCGGCAACGTCATCAACACCGCCTTCGCCGACCGGGCCGCGCCGACCCGCATCCTCGCCGAATTGGTCGCCGCCGGCCGTTTGGGCCAGGAATACGGGGCCGGGTTCTACAGCTACGCCAAAGGGTCACGCGGTGTCGATGACCCGGCGCTCGAGCCGATCCTGGCGAAATGCCGCACCGAGCAACGGCAGATTAGCAATGAAGAGATAACAGATCGTCTCTTTTTACCGATGGTGACGGAAGCGAGCCGAGTGCTGAGCGAAGGCATCGTGCGCGAGCCGGGCGATGTGGACATGGGGTTGATTTTGGGCATCGGCTTCCCCGCGTTCCGCGGCGGCATCCTGCGCTGGGCCGACTCGCTGGGGCTGGCCAACGTGCTGGAAAAACTAAGGCCCTACGAGCGCCTCGGAGCGCGTTTCCATCCGACCGAGCAGATGCGCAAGCTGGCGGCAGAGGGCAAGGGCTTCTATCCCCCTGAGCCGTGACCATAGAGCGCGATGGCAACAACGGCCCCTGAAGCGCAGCCGACAGCTCTGAGGCCCCTATTCATCTGGGAAGGAGAAATAAGAGATGGGAAAAAGCGCCTTTCGCCGAATCGAAAGCGTAGCGGCAATAGGGTTGCTTTTTTGGGGGCTGATCGAGAGCGGGCGGGGGAGTGGACTGCCGCCGGACGTTCCGACCGTCCTCAAGGCCGAGCCGGCCCCGGAGTGGGAGGCGAAGTTCGCCGGCAACAAGGGCTGGATCGGCGGCGATGGCGTGTATTCCGCCGTCCTCCCCGCGCGGCGCGTGCTTTGGCTGTTCGGCGACACGCTGCTAGGTGAAGTCCGAGACGGCCGGCGCGACGGGGCCATCATGGTGAACAACACAATTGGGCTTCAGAACGGTCACGGTAAGGAAGCAGCTATCAACTTCGCCGCCGGACGGAGCAGAGACGGCAAAGCCGCAGCGTTTTTCGTTCCCGCCGACGGCAGAGGTTGGTTTTGGCCACAAGCTGCTATCTGTACGGGCGGTCGACTCTTTATCTTCCTGGCCCAGATCGACAAGACAGGTGATCCCGGCGTCTTCGGTTTTCGGCAAGTCGGTCAATGGCTGGCCGTGATCGAAAATCCCGACAAGGAGCCGAAAACATGGCGTCCCCGGCAACACAAGCTGCCGTTCGCTTCCTTCGAGAAGGGCCGCTCACGCTCGTGGGGTTCGGCCGTGTTGGAAGGAGACGACTACCTGTACATCTACGGTTGGGAAGAGCGCGGCAAGCAGATCGGTGTGCGCCGGCTGACTGTGGCGCGCGTGCCGACCAAGAAGCTGGACGATTTCACGGCCTGGCGCTTTCGTACGGCCCAGGGATGGAGCGATCAAGCAGCAGACGTGGTCTCACAGGCAGACGGATTGGCTAGCGAGTTTTCTGTCAGCAAGATGCCTGGCCGCAAAGGTTATGTGGTTGTATATACCGAGAATGGCCTGAGCGATCGCATCTTGGCGCGTTTCGCCGCTGCCCCGGAAGGACCGTGGTCCGCGCCGCTGCTTCTGTACCGCTGCCCGGAAATGACCAAGGACAAAGGTTTGTTTTCTTATGCAGCTAAGGCCCATGTGTGGGCGGCTTGTCCCGACGAATTGCTGGTCAGCTATTGCGTCAATACTTGGGACTTCGCTCGGCTGTTCCGTGAGGCCAAAGTGTATCGCCCCAAGTTTGTGCGCGTCAGGTTGAGTCCGGCGAAAGAGACGCAAGGACTGTCCCCCTAAAAAGACCAGAAGCCGGTGGCGAAAGCCACCGGCTCGCAAGAAAGTGCCAAAAAGATATGGGTCGTCGGTGTGCCAATGGGCCGCGGGAAACAGCCCGAGGGGATGTTTGATTTCAACGATAAGAAGGAAGAGCAAGTATCGTGCCAGAGATGGTCAAGGAAGGACCTATCTCGCCATAAGTTATTGGTGGAACAGAGCTTGAGATTTCTTGTCCGCGTCCGTGTTCTTCTTCCACCACGACCGATTGTGCAAATTTTACTGCTCGCGCCATGTAATAATGTCTTACAACGAATGAGCCGGAGGGGTAAGAGCTGCCAGTCAAGACTCCCTCCCCCTTGTGGAGGACTGGGATGGGAAGTAAGGACCAGCAGACTAAGAAACCAAGGGGGCTTGCCGAAAGAGGGAGGGCCAATTCGCGAGCGATGGGCTTCTCTGGCGATATACCTCCGCGATCATGCCGGAAACAGCTCGCGGTTGGCGATCACTGGGTCCCACGGTCTCAGCACATACTTGAGGAAAATGCCGTTCTGATGGAAAGGATCGCCTTGTAACAGCTTCTCAGCCTCCTCAGCGGAGGTGGCCTCGTAGACGATGAGCGCACCACTGTCGTCGGTGAACGGTCCAGAGATGGCAAGCTGGCCGCGCTCGCGCAGCGCAGCCAGATATTGTCGGTGGCTTGGCCGAATCGAGTGAATTTTCGCTTTGTCGGCACTGTACTCGATGATGGCGGCGTATTTCATGGCGTCCCCGTGGTCTTCTTTGTAACTATGCCCCATAACGGTGCTTATCGTAAACGGCCGTCGTCATGCTGACAAGCCCTTGGCACCCGCGGAGCGTTTGGCCCCGAATCGTCCTTTTTCAAGAAGGCACCTCACGGCGACTCGTTTGCCCAATCGCGCGGTTTCAGATAGATCTCGTACAACTCGGCCTCGCGCGATCCGGGTTCGGGGTGGTAGTCGTATTCCCAGCGGACGCGCGGCGGCAGCGACATCAGGATCGATTCGGTGCGTCCGGCCGTTTTCAGACCGAAGATGGTACCGCGGTCGTAGAGCAGATTGAATTCGACGTATCTTCCCCGGCGGTATTCTTGAAAGGCCCGTTGCTGCTCCGTATACGGTTCGTTTTTGCGTCGCTGGACGATGGGCAGATATGCCTCCAGAAAATGGTCGCCGCAATCGCGTACAAATTGGAACAGGGCCTTGAGGTCGCCTTCGAGGTAATCGAAGAAGATGCCACCGACGCCGCGGGCCTCGCCGCGGTGCGGCAGGAAGAAATACTCATCACACCATTTCTTCATCTGAGCATAATTCACCAACGGCTCGTGTTTAGCGCAGACGCGCTGCCAGACCTTGTGAAAGTGGATGACGTCCTCGCGGTAGGGATAATAAGGGGTCAGGTCGGCACCGCCGCCGAACCATTGGCGCTCGCCCTTGCTGAGATAGCGGAAATTGGCGTGGACGGTCGGTACCATCGGACTGCGGGGATGCAGTACCAGGGAGAGGCCGCAGGCGGTGAATTCGCGGCCTTCACCGGGCACCTGCGGCGCGAACTCTTCGGACAGTTGCCCATGCACATCGGAGAAGTTGACGCCGCCTTTCTCGAAGACGGCGCCCTCGCTAATGACGCGCGTCCGCCCACCGCCGCCGCCCGGACGCCGCCAGGAATCCTCTTGGAAACGCGCCCCACCGTCAAGCTCTTCCAGCGCGGCGACAATACGATCTTGCAGCTCCTGGAAATAACGCGAAGCGCGGCGGTGCATCGATTGGCTCGGCACGATGGTTCCTCCCAACAGCAGAGGGCGACCTATCCACCATTGTACAAACCCGTCCTCGGTGCCATCGGCCCCCAAAACGGTTACAATAAGCAGCAGCCACCAGGAAGACTACGATGACAACGACCCCCTTCACCAATCGGCTCCTCCACGAAACCAGCCCTTATCTGCGGCAACATGCCCATAACCCCGTGGACTGGTATCCCTGGGGGCCCGAGGCGCTCGAACGCGCCCGGCAGCTCGATCGGCCCATTTTCCTCAGCATCGGCTACTCCGCCTGTCACTGGTGCCATGTGATGGAGCAAGAGAGCTTTGAGAATGAAGAGATCGCCAAAATCCTCAATGACCACTTCGTCAGCATCAAGGTCGATCGGGAAGAGCGTCCCGACCTGGATCAAATTTACATGGCTTCGGTACAGCTGCTAACCGGTTCGGGCGGCTGGCCGATGTCGGTGTTTTTGACGCCAGACTTAAAACCGTTCACCGGCGGCACCTATTTTCCGCCGGATGACCGCTACGGCCGACCGGGCTTCAAGCGGCTGCTGCTGCACATTGCCGAAGTCTGGCGTACGCGCCGCGCGGAGGTGGAGGAAGCCGCTTCGCAAATCACCGCCCATGTCCGCGATTTCGGCCGCTTGCCAAGGCAAGAGGGGGCGTTGGACGCCTCGCTGTTGCGGCAGGCGCTCGAGGAGCTGGCCCGCGCTTTTGATCCGCGTTATGGCGGGTTCGGGCGGGCGCCCAAATTTCCCCATCCGATGGATCTGCGCTTGCTCTTACGCTGTTGGAAGCGCTTCAACGAGCCGCAGGCCCTGGAAATGGTCCGCGTCACCCTCGACCACATGGCCAGGGGCGGCATTTACGATCACCTTGGCGGAGGCTTCGCCCGCTACAGCACCGACGAACGCTGGCTGGTGCCACACTTCGAGAAGATGCTCTACGACAACGCCTTGCTTGTGCCTTGTTATCTGGAAGCATTCCAGGCCACGGGTGAGCCGTTTTACCGTGAAATCGCCGAAGAGACGCTGGGTTGGATGCTGCGCGAGATGACCAGTTCCGAAGGCCCTTTCTACAGCACGCTTGACGCCGACAGTGCGGGGGAAGAAGGCAAGTTCTATGTATGGACGGCGGCGGAGATTGAACAAGTGCTAGGAAAGGAGGAAGCCGATCTCTTTAGTGAAGTTTATGGAGTCGAACCGGAGGGCAATTGGGAACACGGCCAGAACATTTTGCACCGTGTCAAGACATTCGCGCAGTATGCCCGGCTGCACGGCCTGAGCGAGTCGGACTTGCGCAAGCGCATCGACGCGGACCGCCGCAAACTGTTCCAGGTGCGCTCGCAGCGTGTCTGGCCCGGCCGCGATGAGAAGGCCTTGACCTCGTGGAACGGCCTGATGATCGGCGCCTTGGCCCAGGCGGCGCAAGTGCTCCAGCGCCACGATTACGCCGCCGCCGCCGCTCGCGCCGCCGATTTCATCCTCGCACGCATGCGCCGCCCCGATAGACGCTTGCTGCGCACCTGGGTTCCCGGCTCCGAACCAAAGCTTAACGCCTATCTGGAAGATTATGCGTTCTTGCTCGATGGCTTAATTTCCCTGTACGAGGCCACGTTCGCGCCGCGCTGGATCGAGGCGGCGCTGGATCTGGCCGAAGTGATGGTCGATCAATTCTGGGACCCGGCTGAAGGCGGGTTTTTCTACACGGGTCGCGATCATGAAACGCTGATCGCCCGCAGCAAAGATCCTTATGACAATGCGATCCCCTCGGGCAATTCGATGGCTGTAACAGCGCTGCTGCGCCTGGTGAAGCTGACCGGCCGCATGGATCTGCAAGAAAAAGCAGAGACGACGCTACAGCTGTATCGTGGTTTGCTTGCCGCCCAGCCGCTGGCCGCAGCACAGATGCTCCTCGCCCTCGATTTCTTTCTCGGTCCCGTGCAGGAAATCGCCATTGTCGGCGATCCTTCGGCGGAAGAGGTCCGCCGTGTGCTGCGCCTTCTTGCCGGGCGCTTTCAGCCCCATCGCGTGCTGGCGCTGAAAGCGCCTGGCAGCGACGAGAAACACCTGGACGAACGGCTGCCGCTGCTGGCGGGCAAGACTTCCCAAGGACCGGTCGCCGTCTACCTCTGTCAGAATTTCACCTGCCAGGCGCCGTTGGTCGGCGTGGAGGCAGTCGAGCGGGCCTTGCAACAACCCGCTGAAAACCGTTGATGCCGTGGACAAGTTGTCGGGTTTTCCGGCGCGCTGTCGGAAATTGCGGCAGGACGGAAGATACACGTGCTACATGCGATGGTCTGCTCTGCCGCCCAAATCTTTGCCAATTAAACATTTCTGCACTCGTTGTTCTTTTCTATCAATAAGGCACGCCAATTGCCAGTAGCCGATCATTCCAAAACCTGCTCCTTACTTCGCCACGGCGCGGCATTGTGATCTAGAATTGGGGAAAACAGGTTCAGGAAGACCTGTTTCCTCCGCCCTTTTTCTCCCCGAGACAAGACGAGAACCGGACCTGTAGCGTCTCCCCCCGGAAAATATCTCCTTCCGGCTTAAATATGTGGCTGGGTGCCCTGCCAGCTCTGGATGATTGCGGAGGTGGCTATGTCTTCCTCTCCTCCCCCCGAATCGCATCCAGGGGCCTCCGGACAGCCTGCGCCATCGCAAGAAAAGATGGCGGCCAACACCCGTCCAGCAGACCCCCTTCCACCTGTCCAGCCCCAGGGCGTTCCCGCTCCTCGGCCGACGGAGCAAACCGCACCCATTTTCGGATCGTCGCAACGAGAACGGATGCAACCATGTCGGAAGGAGTCAGGACAAATACTTCCTCCTCTGGAACTATCTCCGCCTTCGTTCGATCGCAACGTCTATCGGCGGGGCTTGGATCCTTTTGTCATCGGCGTGGTGGTCGGGGCCGTCACAGCCATCATAGGCTTTCTAATCGGTTTGCTCTACTTTCTGCTGACCTGACGAACGAATGCAGGACACAGGGGGGCGAGTCGCTAAGATAATTTCATGACCGCCGCTATCCGCTGTACCGACCTGGTCAAGCGCTATGAGGGCCGGCCGCCTGTCGAAGCTGTCCGCGGACTGAATTTGACCGTGGAGTGCGGTGAATGCTTCGGCCTGCTTGGGCCTAACGGTGCAGGCAAGACCACGACCATCGAGATCCTGGAAGGGCTGTCCGAGCCGACCGCCGGCGACGTGGAGGTGCTCGGCATGCGTTGGGGGCGTGATGATGCCGCCATTAAAGAGCGCATCGGCATCTCGCTTCAGGAGACGCGCTTGTCCGAGAAGCTGCAAGTCGATGAGACGCTCACGCTGTTTCGCAGCTTCTACCGGCGCGGCCTGGAACCGGACGAGGTGATCCGCCGGGTGTCGTTGGAAGAAAAAGCTACCGCACGAGTAGGCAAATTATCGGGGGGCCAACGGCAGCGCCTGGCCGTGGCTTGCGCTCTGGTCGGTGATCCCGATTTGCTTCTGTTGGATGAACCGACTACTGGCCTGGACCCGCAATCACGGCGGCAGCTGTGGGACCTGATTCGGGACCTGCGCGCTCAGGGCCGTACCGTGCTTTTGACCACGCATTACATGGATGAGGCCGAACGCTTGTGTGATCGCGTGGCCGTGGTGGACCATGGCAAGGTCATTGCCCAAGGTACGCCGCGCCGATTGATCGCGGAGCTGGGCAGTGAGCACGTTGTCGAGTTCACATTGGAAGATCCGCAGCGGATGGCTCCCCTGGAACTGGCGGACTTGCCCGCCGTGCGCTCGGTGCGCCAGGACGTTGATCATTTCTGCCTCTCGGTGACCGAGTTGCATGTGGCCTTGCCGGCTTTGCTGGAACGGCTGCGCCAGACCGGTCATCGGCTGGCCGGGCTGACCACGCGCCATGCCAGCCTCGAAGACGTTTTCGTCACGCTGACGGGAAGACACCTGCGCGACGGAGAAGCCCAGCCATGAACCGTGAACTCCCTTCAGCCAAAGTCACCAAACGTTACTCGCCGCTAGGGCAGTTGATACTGGCCCGCCTGCGCGAGTTCTACCGGGAGCCGGAAGCGATCTTCTGGGTCTATGGCTTTCCCCTCCTCATGGTCGTGGCCTTGGGGATCGCTTTCCGCAATAAGCCGGTTGAGCAGATGGTGGTGGATGTTCAACAGGACGCCGCCGCAGAGGCCCAGGTGCGCTTCGTCTGGGAGGCCCTGAGCAAGGACGAGACGTTCAAGGTCCAGATCAACGATCCTGCCCTGTGCCAGCGGCGGCTGCGTACCGGCAAGACAGCGCTGATCGTCGTGCCGCCCTCGGCATCGGGCGGAGCTTATGCATACATTTTCGATCCGACACGCGAAGAAGGCCGACTGGCCCAAAGCAAGGTGGACGACGCTCTCCAGCGGGCGGCGGGACGCGTCGATCCGTTGCCTGTCCGGACCCAGGCCGTGCAGGAACCAGGGGGAAGGTACATCGATTTTTTGGTGCCAGGGTTGTTGGGCATGAGCCTGATGGGCGGCGGCTTGTGGGGCGTGGGCTTCGTCATCGTGGATATGCGCATCCGCAAAATGCTCAAGCGTTTCCTGGCCACCCCCATGCGCAAGAGCGACTTCCTGTTGGGTATCTTGTTCAGTCGCTTGCTTTTCATGGTGCCTGAGATCTTCGTGCTTTTGGGGTTCGCCTGGCTGGCGTTCGGTGTGGTGGTTCAGGGCAGTCTGCTGGCGTTAGTGATACTGATTTTGTTGGGCGCGGCGACCTTCGCCGGCATCGGCTTACTGGTGGCCAGCCGGGCCAAGACGCTGGAGGCGGTGTCGGGACTGATGAACCTGGTGATGCTGCCGATGTGGGTGTTGTCGGGAATCTTCTTTTCGTCGGAGCGTTTCCCTGTGGCGATGCAACCATTCATCCAGGCGCTGCCGTTGACGCCGCTGAATGATGCGCTGCGTGCGGTCATGTTGGAAGGCACCTCTTTACCGCAGTTGTGGCCGCAGATGGCGATTCTGGCCGGCTGGGCCACAGGCAGCTTTGTATTCGCGCTGCGCTGGTTCCGCTGGAATTGATCGAGGGCACGGATGTACTGAGCACGCGGAGATAGGACACATGGACGAGCGGGGTTGCGTGAGCATGGCGAGCGGGGGGTGTGAACCCCCCGGTAGTACAGTGAACCCCCCGGTAGCACAACCGGGAGGTTCACACCCCCCGCTCGCCTTCGGATACCGGGGGGTTCACACCTCCCGCTCGCCCTGTTAACGCAACCCCGCTCGCCTCTGTTGGGGTTCGTTTCTACTGCGTCCCGTATGGCCGTATACTCACAAAAAAAGGGACAGCGTACTTTTAATCTTGACTAATCGCAAATGTACGCTGTGCCCTTTTTCTTTAGCAAGCATCGGTTGCGGACCAACCGGCTCGGACAGGCGGTTGCCATTGCTAGGAATTGCTACGCTGGGTCCAGGACAAAGGGGACATTCAACATTCATCTTTTCCAGCTTAAGATCAATGTATGCGCGTTTATCTGGATGCTTGCAGTCTACAGCGGCCGCTGGGGACCGTCTGAAAAATGATTGCCATCACGGTCAGTCTTCTCCCTGGGCCTTGGTGTAGCCCGCAGCGCCGTCGAACTCGTACAGTTTCTCGATTTGCATCCAGCGGTGTCGGGGACTGATCCGGTGCAGCAGGTCGAGTAAGTGCGCATCGATCATCTCCGGCGTCCCTTCTCGGACCACGAAGCGGCAGCGCCAGTGGTCCACGCAGTCGGTGATGGCCCCGGTCGGCGGGTAAACCTTGCAACCGCGGTTGGAGATCATCTTCAGCCGCAGTGGCGAGCCAGCGGCGATCTCCTCCAGGCTCTTGCCTAACTCCACGGCTGACAGCGACGATTCCACGAACACGTCCGCCCCCACGGTACGCCGTGAGCTGACCTTGACCGTATCCGGCGCCGGATCGAACTGCGGCAGCTTGATGGGGCGGTAGTCGCGCACCCGCCAGCGCTGCGAAGACCTGCCCAGGTTGGCGAGAATGGCCTCCGTGAAGGCCGTGGTCGAAACACCTTTGTCGTAACCTACCACGTCGCCGGTGCGGGCCTTTCCTTCCTCCAGCGTCACCAGGATGGCATTCTCGATCTTGCTCGCCGCCTCGAACTCGCCCAAGTGCCGCAACATCAGCACCGCCGAAAGGATCACCGCCGTCGGGTTGATGACGTTCTTGCCGGCGTACTTGGGGGCCGAGCCGTGGACTGCCTCGAAGATGGCCACCTCGTTGCCCAGGTTGGCCGAGGGCGCGAAACCCAGCCCGCCAACCAGTGCCGAAGTCAAATCGCTGATGATGTCGCCGTTCATGTTCGTGGTCACGATCACGTCGAACTGCTCCGGCTTCTTCACCAGCTGATGAGCGCAATTGTCAATGATGATGTGCTGCGCCTCGATGCCGGGATACTGCGGGGCGATCTCCTCGAAGGTGCGCTTCAGTAGCCCTTCGGTCAGCTTCATGATGTTCGACTTGGTGGCGCAGTGGACCCGCTTGCGGCCCTCGGCGATGGCCAGCTCGAAAGCCAGCCGCACGATCTTCTCACAGCCTTTGCGCGAGATGAGCTTAAGGCACTGGGCGACGCCGGGCGTCTGCATATGCTCGATACCGGCGTACAAGTCCTCGACGTTCTCGCGGACCACTACCAGGTCGATGCCCCGCCCGCTGTAGGGCGTGATCACGCCAGGCAGCTCGCGCACGGGCCGGATATTGCCGTAAGTCTCGAAGAGCTTACGAAGGGTCACGTTGGCACTCTTCTCACCGTAGCCGACTGGCGTCTCCAGCGGCCCTTTGAGGACGCAGCGGGTCCGCCGAATCGACTCGATGGTTTCCGGCGGCACGCCGGAAGCGATGCCCTGCTTGAAAACGCTCGCCCCCGCGGCCCGCTCTTCCCAGACCAAGCGGGCGCCCGCCGCCTCGATCAACCGTTGCGCCGCCCGGACGCACTCCGGGCCGACGCCATCACCGGGAATCACCGTCACCAACTTTTCGCCTGCGTTCGTCACCTGAGAGGCCATCTACTTTCTCCTTCATCATTTGGAACTTGCATGCCGCCTATACCGCTTCGAAACGGACAATGGCCTGGCTGATTTCCGCCTCCAGCCCACCTTTGCTCTTCAAGAATTGGTCTCCTTTGACCGACAGACTCACCTTCAGCAACCGCCTGCCTCATGGGCGTCCCAGCACAAGTTCGATGAGGGCGCCGACGGTCTGGTGCGCCTCAACCGGGTGCCGCAATGACAGCTTCGGGTTGACGTAATAGCGATTGCGCCGTCCGCAGCGCTGTCGTTCAATATAGCGGCCGGCCTCCAGGTCGGCCACGATCCGCTGCACCGCTCGCTCGGTAATCCCGACCCGGTCGGCGACATCACGGAGCCGTATCTGCGGGTCGCCCGCAATCAGGAGCAACACATGCGCGTGATTGCTCAGAAACGTCCACTCAGCGGCCGGTACAGGTCGTTTTTGCTTTCGGCCCATCGCTCCTTTTTGCCTCGGATAAAGGACCGGTGTCATTCTACGCACGGAACACGTTGCCATCCGAAGCCGTGCGTCCGTTGATACACCTCCGCGCGGTCGCGGCCCAACGCGAACAGGCGCACCCAGCCATTTTCCACCAACTGTTTCACTTCTGGCTGGCTCGCCAGCACCTGCTCGATCCGCTCCGGTGGGGCTTCCACAATCACTTGAAGTCGGAGCGGCTCGTGGAACCAGCGGCCGTCGGCCGCATGGACAGACTGCACCGCCAAGCCGGTTCGCAGGTCGCCGCCGTTGCCCAGCACTACTCCGACCGCCCCCACACGGTTATGCAGGGCCTTGGTGCCGCAGCCGAACACGCGGTTATCCACAGTGGAAGCGAAATACTGAAGGTTGATCCATGCTCCAACCACCATCGGCCCCGAGAGGACCATGTGCAGCACCGAGTTGTCCGTGTCCACCGCCGCGTCATACTCGTGGAGGAAGGCACGCCCTTCCAGATCAACGCCGCGCGTGCGCACGCGGCGGGCGACGATGAAAGCTGCATTGCGAGCCAAGCCCCATTCGGGGCGGACCTCCGACCAGTCCCGGGCCCGCCGGCGTAACAAGCGGTCGAGGACGCCCACCGATGAAGAATTCAGCCCAAGGCTGCTCGCCCGCTCACGGCGCACCTGAGCGCTGGCCTCATCGAGCCAGCTTCGCAGCCGGGCGATGTCGGGTTGATGGCTGTCCGGAGCTTGTGCCCAATCAAGCAAGGCGACCTCATCGGTGGACGTGTTGTGAACGGCCGCGAGGAAGTGTGTATCCGCGGGTAGGTTCCAGCCGCGGCTGGTTAGCCCGGCCCGGACGGCCGGGTCGTTCAGCAGCGCCGCCGCGATCCGGGCATTGATTGCCCCTCCATGACCGCCACAGGCTCCGCAATCCAGGCTGGCGGCGTGCGGATTGTTCGCACTGCGACTCTCATGCCCGCAGAGAAGAACGAGCCGGGCAAGCCGGTCTCGCAGCCCCATGTTCTTCAGGATAGCCGCGGCAAGGTCCACACGTCTTTCCCGATCAAACCCTCCGTCCTGATCATCCCGTTCAAGCTGGAAGGAGACGCGATGATCGGCCGGTTCCGGGTCGGGGACGACAGCCAATGAGTCAGCGGCGAGACGGATTCCGTAGGCCAGGCCGAGCAGTTCGACGAACGAGAACGAGGCCGCCGGGGCGCTCTGGATATGCTTGAGCGCGCCCGAGGCAAGCGGCCTTGGATGTATAGGAGACATTGGCTTGAGATGGACGTCGGGTCTGACAAGCACGGGGCAACGTGCGCTGCCGCAGCCATTGACTTGCCAATCGAGAGCAATTCCAAAGAACCCGGCGAAACCGAGCGTCTCGATCTCCAGCGCCTGCGCTTCGAGATGACGCCGCAGGGGTTCGGAACGCACATCGATACAAAAGACGGCCTGGACCGCTGGCCGAACGCGAGCGACCTGGCGTGGGGCAGCTACGAGCTTGTTCAGCAATTTTCGGGCAAAGCCATCTTCCAGCGCTTCCTGAAAGGCGAGGCGGATCGATTCGTCCTCGACCTCTTCGGCGACGGTCCTGAGCTTCGTCCGGGCGGCCGGCCGCAAGAGCTCAACGACGGCGGCGTCGCCACAGATGCGGATCGCCAGCAGATCGGCGACCGCTCCTGGTTCACCACTCCCCTTCTCCCAGGCCGCGCGACGCAGGTATGAGGCCCAGCCATAAAGCCCGCCGAGCAAGCGGTACAGATACGCCGTGCGCTTCTCGCCAGGCACCTTCAATCGCGTCAACATCGTCCGGATGGCCTCTTCGGGGTGTGCTGGCAGCTGTGTCACCCAGGCGCGCCAGCCGCGAAGCCCGGCGATTTCCAACGACCGATCCACGCGGGCGGACCCCAGCCAGGACTCGTAGAGACACTGGCTTGTGGGTAGCCCCCAATAAGTTCCTCCCCCCAAGACATGAACGGCGCACCAGCGCCCGACAGAACGGTTTAGGACATTATTCCAGTCCGTCCCGTAGTCGCGGTCGTGAAGTTCCGCGAAGGTCCGCACCGGATGCGAAGTCCGCATCGGCATGGGGCAGTGGCCGGCAAGAATGGCTTCCAGCCAGTGCGGGTCATGCCCTAGCCGCCGAGCCGCCCCAGCCAGGTCGGTCGGGCCGAAAGCCTCCTCGTTCCAGCGCTGCCGGAAGAATGTCAGATCGGGGAGAAGCTGCGCACCCAGGCCCGCACCAATCGTCTGGGCAGTCTGGTCGATGGGTTCGGCGGTAAATCCCAAGAATGGGTTCACAGCTACATAATTGTGCAGGTCCCACAGCGGCGGTATCCGGTTGCAGACGCGGGTAATGTCCGTCCAGAGAGTTTCCGAATCCGCCGCAACATCGGCTATCTCCGATGTCTCAAGCACGCGCGACCTCCTTTGTTGGGGTGAAGAAGCGTTTCCAGATGCCATCCACGACTCGGTCAGCTACCGCCCCAAAATAGAAGCCGTGCAGAGCATGAGTGTAAAGCGCACGTCCCAGCGATGTGTGTCCAAGTACCGGCAGGAATGCTTGGATGAGGGTGAGCAGAACGAGTACGAGTATGGGCAGGATTGCTGCCGACCAGGCCATGGGGCCGGAGGGAACTGGCAGATCGCCTAGTACCGGCTCCAAGAAGACGGACGCTCCCCGGTAAAGGGTGAACACGACTGTCACGAGGACAAAGGTACTCAGGAGCGTGCCCGCGATACGCAGCATCGTGCGGGCGCATCCTTCCGCCGAAGGGCCGAGCCAAGCCACCCAGAACTGGCCAAGGGACATCGCCACGATGACCGACAGGGCCAACTCACCAGGGGAATGCCAGGGCGAGAATCCCGTCACCCACGAGGCTAACACCATCCCCGGGACGCTCAGGCTGGTGCCAAGGGCGGCCAGCGTTAGCCTGCGGCTGGGTGGAACGAACCGGATGCAGGGCATCGGCGGCGGTACTTCTCCGGACTTCAAGAAACTCCAGGCTTTGTAGCAGCCGTGTCCCAAGATGTGCAGCAACGCTGCCGGGAAGGCGGCGAGGCCGCATTGGACCATCATGAAGCCCATTTGACTCACAGTGGACCATGCCAGGGTATGTTTGACTTTGACCTGCGCCCACATGGCGAGCGTCCCCACGGCAATGGTGAGTGTTCCGATGAAAGCCAGCGCGAACAGCGCCTCCGGCACGCGGACGATCAGCGGCGCGAAGCGAAGCAACAGCGCCCCGCCCGCGTTGATGATGCCGGCATGCATCAGAGCGGAGACCGGCGTGGGCGCCTCCATCGTCTCCGGCAGCCAGCTGTGGAAAGGGAATTGGGCTGACTTGGTAAGGGCCGCCAGCACCACCAGAATCCCGATCGGGGTAGCGGCGGCATTCTTGGGAGAGACGGCGACACGCTCCAGGAAGATATACAAGTCCAGCGTGTCCCAATGCCGCCAGACCAAGGCGATCGCGGCGATCAAGGCCAGGTCGCCGAGCCGACTGATGAGGAATTTCTTGCGGGCGGGACGGCGTGCCTCGGCCCGGTCTTGGTAGTGGGTCAGCAGCATGTGAAGGCCGAGGCTCGTCAGCGACCAGGCGGCGAACAGCAGCAGCAGGTTGCTGGAAAGCATCAGGACGTAGGCAGCTGCCACCACGAAAGCCAGTTGTCGCAAGAATCGCTGCCGCCCCGCCTCGCCTGCCAGATAACGCTGAGAAAAGCGAAAAGTGACAACGCCAACGGCTGCCACCAGCAGTGTCAGCGACGCGCTCAGCCGGTCGATGGTGATGCCTGCGAAACGGGCTGGCTGGCTCGTCAGCGCCTGCCAGGCAAGCAGAACTACGGAGCCGGCCGCCATCATGGCGAGCAGGGCCAGAAGCGCCGCTCCTCCGTTGTCTGACGCCGCCTGGTTGCCGCCTTCTTTCTGTCCAATCATTCGATACATCCGTCTTCTTCGTTCCTTTCGTTTTAGCTGCCCTTTTGCCCCAGCTTCGGCGGGGAACGTGACCGCCGCCGCTCCAAGCAAATATGCGACATTTAATTCGCGTATACAATATCGTATTTTCGGCGCGCGTCCATCCAGAAAAAACGAGTGGCAGGAAGGACTACCAGTGAAAGGCCGTCTCGGAAGCAGTCTTTCGCCGATACGCAGTCCATGTTATCTTGTGGAACAGGAATACGCGAATAGAATCGCTCTGCCTAGCTCGACCTGTGAACGATTACTTGGAGCATGTTAGCGATTGCGAGGAGCAGTCAGACATTGATGGGGAAAAGAATTCAGCCAGAGATGAGGAAGCACCATGAGTACAACGCGCATCACAATTATGAAAATCGCCGGGCACCTAGCAGTACAGCGCGCCTTTAGATGACGCATTTACGCCGCCGTTTCTTGTGGGATCTCGTCGCTTGCTCGTTTCGCCGCTGGTGATAACCTATGACTTCGCTCAGATGCCGCTTTTCTGGTCCCCCCCGACGACGACGCAACACGATCGCGCAACGCTGGTTTAACGCCCGGCAGACCTGCTCCGCTGTCACCTGCGGATTTTTCCCCCCGCAACCGCTCGGTCTGAGTGGCCACAAAACCCAACACCACCAAGGCCAAGATCAGGTGACGCATCAGACCCGTGTAGTCCCGACCCTCATAATGCATCAAACCCGCTTCCTGCTTGGCCAGGCGGAAACTGTGCTCCACATTCCAGCGACAAAAAGCTACCGCCAACAACTGCTCCACCGCAGTGCTCACCGCATTGCTCAGGAAGTATTTGACCTCCGCCGTCGCCTCGTTGATGGCCACCATCAGCAGGTACTCTCGGCCGGCTACCCACACCTTAGCCGTACTCGCCCGCCACACCGAGTCCTGCACCGTCTGATGAGCCAGCCGATAGCGCTTGTCCCTTTTGGCATCGGACGCACGCAGTCGCTGATCCGCTCGTTGCGTCGGTCCATCGATCCCGTCGGCGACCGCGAAATTCACCGGCACTTCGGCGACGAAGCGTTGCCCCACGGCGTTGAGGACACGCAACAGCGGCACCGCCGCTCCGTAGCCTTCGTCACAGACCAGCCAGTCGAAAGAGATGCCGTTGCCATGCAGCCGGATCAACTGCTCCAGGGCGATGCGCCACTTGGGTCGATAGCGCACTTCATCAGGAATACCGGCGGACAGACAGCGTGGGTGGTCGGCATCCCAGGCTTGGGGCAGGTACAGGTCGGCATCCAGCAAAGCTTGGAAGCGGCCTTTGGCCACGCCGACGTGGACGGTGACGATGCCGTTATCGACCTTGCCCACACAGCCCAGATACTGCCGTTGCACGCCGGGGGTCTCGTCGCCCCACTTGCGGCAACTGGTCTCGTCGAGGACACCTACCGTGCCCAGCGTGTCGGTGGGCACCTCAGCGAGGGCATCGGCCAGTTGCCGTTGCAAGAGATCACGCATGTGCGGGTGGTCCCAGCGCGCGGTGGTCAGGAACTCCTGGAGGGTTCGCACGGCGGTTCCGGCTTCGAGGGCGATGGGTTCGACGGTCTTTCGGGGCAGGTCGGAGGGCAAGCCCCGGCAGTAGTTGTCAAAGTGGGCGGCGGTGCGCTTCTGGAGGAAGCAACTGCGGTAACGGCTCAGGTAAGCAGCGAAGGCTGGCCCCAAACCGGCAATTTCGTGTTCGGTCATTGGATTCCCTCCCAATAACAGAGTTATCGGCTGTCAGGGAATCCGCGCTGTACTGTTAAGACGCGCCTAAAGAGTTTGTCAATAAAAAACTGCGAGAAGTCTTTTTTTCGCAAGTACGATGTGAAAGGAAATCCTCATGCCGGAACGCTTCATCGACCTGCGCAGCGATACCGTGACCCGACCGACGCCGGCCATGCGTGCGGCCATGCATGATGCCGAGGTCGGCGATGATGTCTTTCACGAAGATCCCACTGTCAATCGGCTGGAAGAGCGCGTCGCCGCGTTGCTCGGCAAGGAAGCGGCGCTGTTCGTACCGTCGGGCACCATGTCCAACCAGATCGCTGTCCGGGTCCATACGCAGCCTGGTGATGAACTTATTTGCGATGTCGATTGTCACATTTACAACTACGAAGCTGGCGGCCCGGCCCTTCACAGCGGCGTTACCTGCCGCACGCTTGATGGCACTTGCGGCATCCTGGACGTGACGCAGCTCGAAGACAAGATCCGGCCCGACGACGATCATCAGGTGCGGACACGGCTGGTTTGCCTGGAGAACACGCACAATCGCGGCGGCGGCCGCATTTATCCCTTCGAGAAAATCCAGGCCATCCACGCCTGGACGCGCAAACACGGTTTGCGCCTGCACCTCGACGGAGCACGGTTGTGGAACGCGATCGTCGCCACGGGCATCCCGGCAAAGCAGTGGGGCGCGTTGTTCGATACCGTATCGGTGTGTTTCAGCAAGGGATTGGGGGCGCCGGTCGGTTCAGCGCTGGCGGGGCCGCGCGACCTGATAAAGCACGCGCGGCGCGTCCGTAAGCTGCTCGGCGGCGGCATGCGTCAGGCCGGTGTGCTGGCGGCGGCGGCACTGTATGCGCTCGATCATCACATCGAACGATTGGCCGAGGACCATCGCAACGCTCAGGTGATCGCCCAAGCCATCGCCCAGACGCCCGGCTTGCAGTTGACGCCGCCGGAAGTGGAGACGAACCTGATCTGGTTCCGGGTTCGTCCCGAAGTAGGTACGGCCAACGAGGTGGCAGCGGCCTTGAAAGAGCAGGGCCTTTTGGTCCATGCCGCAGGACCACAGACTTTACGCGCCTGTACGCACTTGGATGTGTCCGCTGCACAAGCCGAGCGCGCGGCCGAGACGATCCGGCGCACCGTGGCGCGCCTGTCTCCAAGCTCCTTACCTGTTTAACCGCAAGCCGCAGACGAGGCCGCCGCCGTCGCGCTCGTCTGCGGCCCACTCCACCAAACGGACAAGGGGCTGCCTCGGCATCAGTTCACCCACGGCGTCGCGGGTGGGGGAATGATTTTGACGAGCTTATTGATCGGCTCGTCCTTTGTGGGGTACAGAATCAGGGCGGTGATGAACTCGTTGCTGCCCGGTTTGGGGAAGAAGTGGATGCGTCCAGTCACTTCCACCCATTTGTCGCGATACGTGTCGGGATCGACTTTTTCCGGGGACTTATCATCGACCATGATGACGGCATCGAGCTTGACGGCATCGGCGGCGCAGCAAGCGATCTTGTAGCGTCGCAGGGTGAAGCGCTTGGGACTGAAAGCGAGATACTGGCCGGTCAGCGTGACCGTCTTGCCCTCGTAATACTCGCGGCTTTCCGACGTCAGAGACGCTTGCTGCAACTCCACAAACCCGATATTCACTTGCCCTGTCGAACGCACGGACTCCGGAACATTCAGGGCCAGTCGGTTCAATTCGCTGCCCCCCGCATCTGCCGAAAACCCCTGGTTGGGCAGGTTCAAAAGGTACAGCACTACCGGCAGCAGCAACACGACGTAACGCCAGGGCGCCCAACCATGCTCATGATCGTGCGCATGGCCGGGTCCATGAGCGTGCTGGTGATGGCAAGGTTCGTGTTCGTGTCCGCAATGGTCATGATCGTGCGTTTGTTCCGATACCAAGGCCAGTTCATCGACGGAGCGCCACACGGCCACGGCGCGGAGGACCACCAACATCAACAAGGTCATGCCGCCCAACAGCACCCACAGGAAAAATTTCGGATGCAGCATGAGGGCGATCGTGCCGTTCCACCACAGCATGACAGCCACGCCGCCCAGGGCGCCGCAGACGAAGATCGTGAACAGTTGATTGAGGTAATAAGCATTGCGATCGTCGTGCGAAAGATTGTGAGCCATAAACCGTTCTCCTCAACTTACGAGGCCTGGGAGGTGGACGGCGGACCTGCGGACGCCGGCCCCGGCTTGGGTTTGGGAGCTGGCGCCGACATGAATTGTGGCGCGTAATGCTCCCACAGCAGGTGCGTCACATAAGAGTAAATGAACACCTGAACAATCACCGACAAGAAAATCGTGTAGATCAAGCGCGGCCGGAAGACACGTGTGTACATCATGTACAATTTGAGATCGAGCATGGGGCCAAGGACGAGGAAGGCGAGTTTGGCGGCCGGTCGCAGCGTGATAAAGCTGGCGGCCACGAAGGCGTCGGCTTCGCTACACAGGCACAGCAACACGGCCAGCAGCATCATCAGGACGATGGACAGTATGGCATGATTGCGCGACAGGTCGGCGATCATTTCCTGTGTGACGACCTGCCGGGTAAAGGCGGCCAACAGCGCCCCCAGGATGAGGAAGACCGTGATGTCGATGAAATCGTGCAGGGCCGTATCGGTGATGTTACTGAGACGTTGCCACGCCGAGCGTTTTTCCTCCGGCTCGTCTACGCCCTCCTTGGCGTCCAGCTTGGTGGGGACGGCCAAGGGCATAAGCAGTTTGCTCCCCTGTTTGCGATATTGCCACTCGACAATGTGCGCAGTGCCGACAGCGACGAGAAAGCCCAGTCCGACGCGCAAACTCATCATCCACCAGCCGCCCATTTGGTAAGCCGGTCCGCCGCCTGGCTCCACGGCGTTCTCCATGCCGGAGAACGCGACGAAGGTGCTGAGCATGACGACGACGTTGATGATGGGACCGGCCAGCAAGTAGGCGACGCAACAGCTGAGCGGCAGCCCCTTGCGGATAAGACGGCGCATCACCGGAATGATGCCGCATTCGCACATGGGAAAAACCAGGCCGAGGACCGCACCGATGACAATGGCCAGAGTACGGCTGCGCGGCAAAAACCGGGTGATGAGGCGCTGCGGCAGCATTTCTTCGAGGATGCCGGCGATGACAGCGCCGAGAATGATAAACGGCAGCGCCTCGTAGAAGATGCTGGTAAAGGTCAGGACGAAGTCTTTGACTTTTGCGATATTATCCACGGCACTCGCACGGTTGGAAGGTTGCTCATTCGGGCGCTGCCGCCAGTCTCCTGCCGCTGATACGCACTGCACCGATTCACGGTTCGCGTACCTTGGGCCAGAGAAACAGACCGGCGAATGCTATTGTCGGATAGAATCGCTACCGTTGCAAGGGCGGATCGCAGCGGAGCAGAGAATCGCTGCACGCGCCGATAACTTGCCGTGAAGCGAGGTTATTTTCCCAAAATCGTTCGTGCGGCGTTCCAGCCGGCGGCGCCGATGACGCCGCCGCCCGGATGCGCCGCCGCCCCACACAGGAACAGACCGCGGATCGGCGTGCGATAGCCGGCGAAACCCGGCACGGGACGCAGACAAAACAGTTGATTCAGCGTCATCGCCCCCTGGAAAATATTGCCGCCCGTCAATGCAAAGGTGCGTTCCAGGTCCACGGGCGACAGCACTTGCCGGGCGAGCACCGAGCGCTTGAAGTTCGGGGCATACTCGTTGACGAGGTCAAAGCAGCGATCGGCGAAGCGTTCCTTCAGCTCGTCCCAGTTGCCCTCGCGCAGCTTGTAGGGGGCATATTGGACGAACATCGACATCAGATGTTTTCCCGGCGGCGCCACGGTGTCATCGACGGCCGAGGGCAACGTGCATTCGAGGACGGGGTATTGGGAAGGCCGGCCGTACTTGGCGTCGTCGTAGGCGCGTTCGATGTAATCCTGATCGGGGCAGAGGTGAATGGTGCCGCGGTGCTGCGGGCCAGGCTGCGTCCCACGGCAAGCGGTGAAGTCCGGCAACTCCGCGAGAGCGACGTTGATTTTCATGGAAGCGCTAGCGTAATTGATGCGATTGATCGCCTCGGCGAAGGCGGGCGGCAGCAGGCGGTTGTCGAGTAGACGATTAAATGTAACGTTGGCATCGGCATTGCTGGCAACGACGCGGGCACGGATTTCTGTACCGTCCGTCAAGGCGACGCCGTAAGCCGCCCCATTCTTGACGAGAATATGGCCCACTTCCACTTCCGTCCGGATCTCGACGCCGAGGGACTTACCGGCACGGGCCAGCGCCTGCGTTAGCCCCCCCATGCCGCCGCGGACATAAGCCCACACGCCACGCTTGCCGTTGGTCTCGCCCATGACGTGATGAAATAGCACGTAGGCAGTACCCGGCATGCTCGGCGCAGCGAAAGCGCCGATGATGGCGTCGGTGGCCAGCGTCGCCTTCAATTGCTCGGATTCGAACCAGCGATCAAGAATAGTGCGGGCCGGGCCTGTGAGGATTTCAACGGCTTCGCCCATCCCCGTACCCATCTTCTGGAAGGCCCGGCCCAGTTGGAACAGGCGCCACAGATCGCGCCAGCCGGGCCGCAACAGGTCTGGCGGCCGCATCAGCAGTGTCGGCTCGATGATGTCGGCGACGCGCTCCAGCATCGCTTCATACTTGGGATAGTTCTCAGCGTCGCGCACGCTGAACTTGGCGATCTCGCTGCGGTTGAACGCGCCGTCGCCGCCGAGAAAAAGATAACGACCATCGGGAAAGGGGGTAAAGGAAGCGGGATTGCGCTCTAGCACTTCAAAGCCGTGCTCGGTCAGGCGCAAATCGCGGATGATCTCTTTGCGGAAAAGGCTGTTGACGTAGGCAGCGGTCGAGACCTTGAAGCCGGGGAAAACTTCCTCCGTCACGCACGCACCGCCGACGACGTGGCGGCGCTCCAGCACCAGCACTTTCCAACCCGCCCGCGCCAGGTAACACGCTGTCACCAAACCATTATGACCCGCCCCAATGATGATCGCGTCGTAGCTGCCTGCCATGATTGTGCATTCCTCAAAAGAGGGGCTAAGGAGTTTGGTTCCCTACACCGGGGTTCAGGGCTGCAACCATAAGGGCTAACGGACAAAACTCCCTCCCCCCCTGGGGGGGAGGGCTGGGGTGGGGGGGTAAGTACAATGCAGACAAGGAGTTCTACCCCCCCCCCCCCCCCCCCCCCCCCCCCCCCCCCCCCCGGGGGGCGGAGCAAGAAAACCCCCCCCACCCCCC
>Ga0078972_1007529_pt1 | contig 24094 bp, 23 predicted proteins | sample YelNatPaOPGAMG01_FD_67568 | JGI IMG/M metagenome (GOLD analysis project Ga0078972, IMG submission 67568) | Hot spring thermophilic microbial communities from Obsidian Pool, Yellowstone National Park, USA - OP-RAMG-01 (SPADES assembly) (version 2) | ecosystem: Environmental > Aquatic > Thermal...
TTTTTGCTCTTTAATAGTTAGATGCAAAACAATCCCCCTGGTGGCGATAGTATAGCGGGAAACACCCGATCCCATCCCGAACTCGGCAGTTAAGCCGCTATGCGCCGATGGTAGTCTGGGAGCGCCCAGGCAAGAGTAGGTACTGCCAGGGGGGTAAGAAAGAAAGATATGAGGGCGGCGTAGCTCAGCTGGTTAGAGCATGCGGCTCATATCCGCAATGTCCGGGGTTCAAGTCCCTGCGCCGCTACCAAATAAAAAAATCGATTTATGAAGATATTAATCATACAGTTAAGGCAACTTGGTGATGTAATCCTTACTACGCCCCTTTTAAACAGATTGCTAGAGCTTAATCATAATGTGTATGTTTTAACTGAACAATTAGGCTTTGAGCTGTTAAAAAATGACCCTGCCCTATCAAACAAAATAATTATTAGCAAAAGTGGTGTAGGCGAGATTAGCACAATTCTAAAAGTCCGCAAAATAAAATTTGATATAATAATAGACTGCATGACAAACCTAAGAACTGCAACAATATGTAAGTTTTCTGGTTCAAAAAGCGTAGCTTTTAAAAAAACATGGAGAAGGTACTTTTACACGGATCTTTTGGATTATGAAGATAAAGGCTATAGCGCATACGATAAACTCCAGTTTTTAAAAATTTTTAAAGACAACTACAATCAACTTAAGTTTAGAGTTTTTTGTTCAAAAACAGACGACGAAAAAGTAGAAAAATTTTTAAGTGAAAATAAAATTAAAAATCCTGTTACTATATCAATTACACACAAAAGGCAAACTAGGCGCTGGAGTGATAGCTATTATATAAAATTAGCAGATATGTTGCATGAGAATGGTTTTGATTTAATTTTCACAGCGGCACACAGCGAGGTTGAGTATGTAGAGAATGCTTTAAAATTAAGCAAATTTAAACATTTTTTTTATAAAGACTCCAGTGTTGGCGAACTTATAAGCCTTATCAAACATGCAAAACTCCATATTGGCAACGATTCTGCTCCAAAGCACATTGCTGTAGCCCTAGGTGTGCCTTCTTTTACTATTTTTGGCTCAAGCAACCCTAAAGGTTGGCACCCACCAAATAACTTGCTCCATCAGTATGTGCAAAAAAGTCTTGCCTGTCAGCCTTGTTCTAAAAAAGAATGTGATACACTAGATTGCCTACTTGAACTTGAGCCTCAACAAGTATATACTCAGCTAAAGAAATTTATGGAAAACCTATGGGCGCGATAGTTTTATGTTATCATTCCATTAATTATGGTCAACGTATAGACCCAGAGACATTTGAAGAGAACCTTTTTGTATTAAAAAAACATGGTTATGCTCCTGTCAAGCTATCTGATGTGTACAGCGCTTGTTTAGGTAAATCTAAATTGCCAAAAAAAGCAGTTGCAATAACATTTGATGATGGTTATGCAGATAACCTTATATATGCTTACCCTTTGTTAAAAAAATACGAATTTTTCGCAACGATATTTGTAATAGTAAATAAAATTACAAGCAATATAAGAAGAATGGATTTTGATGGTTTGAAAAGTTTAAATATGGCAAATTCTATTAATGATTTTCTCGAAAAATCCCATTATTTGAGTTTTGAAGAACTTAAATACTTGCAGGATTCTCAATTAGTTGATATACAATCACACTCCCTTAACCACAAAGCGTGTTTTTGTTCCAATAAAGTATTTAAATTTAATGACTCAAAGCTTGGAGAATGGTTGTTTGAATATACACACGATAAAAGATTAGGTATACCTGTGTATGAGAAAAAATGGGATTGCGCATGCGAGTGCATAAGTGATGATTTAAAACTTAGGGATTATATGCATGAGTTTGTATCAAATCACAACGGCATAATGTTTTTTAAAAAGAGGAACGCTCAAAAAATTTTATATAGACAATACAAAAAATACCTTAAAAAGCACAGTTTAAATCTTTACATAGAGCCACGATATGAACGAATAAAAAGACTTGAAACGGAAGTTTTCGAATCTAAGCGAATTTTAGAAGAAAAATTAAACAAAAGTGTAGATTTTTTTTGTTACCCGTTTGGTACTTATGATGATGTATCAAAAGAGTATGTCAAAAGAGCCTATAAAGCGGCGTTTACACTAAAAATTGGTCAAAATATGCCAAACGATGATGTTTATGAGTTAAAACGTATAGAAGTAAGGGGTGGTAATTGGTTAGAAAAGAGATTAAAGATTTATAAAAGTCCCTTGTTTAGCAAAATTTACGCTAGTATTTACAGAAAAATATGAAACTAAATTTTTTGAATGTATCGCTAATTACAATATTATTGCTTTGTGCTGTCGTAATAGCGCCGTTTTGGAAGCCTATTTTATGGGGCATTGTGCTTGCTATTATTTTTACTCCGCTTAAAGTTTATATGCAAAGATTCATCAAAAGTGAGCTTTTATCTAGCTTAACTGTGCTTGTTTTTATGATAGTTTTGATTTTATTGCCGTTTGTATTCTTAATAACGATATCTAGCTCTCAGATAAATTCTATTTTAGATTTTACAAGGAAAGCCATTCTGGAGTATGCCAATTTCAATTTGCCATTTTTTGGTTCTATCAAACAATACACTGCTAATTTTAATGCGCAAATTATTGATTTTTTGACAAAAAATGCATTAAGTGTATTTTCTTATACATACAAAACTATTACTGATTTGGTATTTGCTTTGCTTGTTGCATTTTACTTAATTAAAGACAAAGATCGGTTTTTAGTCTATATAGCGAGTTTTATAAACGATAAACAAACATTTGAAAAACTTAAAGATACAATTAGGTTAAGTTTAAAAGCAACGCTTATTGGCGGTGTTATTATAGCATTGATTCAGGGTTTTTTGTGCGCTTTAGGTTTTTTTATTGTTGGTATTGGCGGGTTTTTTATTTGGACAGCACTTGGTGCTATAATTTCATTTGTTCCCGTTGTAGGAACGGCACTTTTATGGGCTCCAGCAAGTATATACTTTTTGCTTACAGGTTCTTACTTAAAAGGTATTTTTTTGCTTGTTTGGGGTGGTATATTTGTTGGCAGTGTTGATAATTATGTAAGGCCGCTGTTAATTGGTTCTTATATGAGCATTCATCCTTTGCTTTTGTTTTTTAGTATAATGGGTGGTATAGTTTTTTTTGGTTTAATTGGTATTTTTGTAGGGCCTATTATTATTAGTTTAGCCGATGCGGTGCTAAGTGTTTATAAAAAAGAAAAAATTTCTTGACTTTTGGTGTAGATTTGATATATTAACACACTATGAAAGTATTGTGTAAAATTTCAACAGTAAAAAATATATGGTGGTGGGGTAGCTAAAAAGGCTATCCCTGTTAATTTTGCCGCTTAAAGCGCGCTTGGGGATAGCCCCAGGTGAGCTTTAAGCGGCTTTTTTGTTTTAAGGCCGCTTAAGCCACAGATGGTTTAAGCGGCCTTTTTGTTTTAGGAGGAAGTATGATGTATCCCACTTACAGTGAGTTTGTAGATTTATCAAAAACCTACAATAGGGTGCCTGTGTATTTGGAAGTAGATGGTGATTTAGACACACCTGTAAGCTTGCTTAATAGCTTATTAGACAAAGACAATTGTTTGCTGCTTGAAAGCGCCAATCAAAAAAAGATTTACAGTAGGTTTTCTTTTTTGGCATTCAATGCAAAAAAATTTGTTTTACAAAATGATTGTACATTTGAAGGCTTTAGTGAAGGCTTGAGTTTCATTAAAAACTTTTTAAAACAAAATAAATCCGCATCATTTGAGACTTTTGGTAACTTTGCGGGTGGTTTTATAGCCCTTTTGAGTTTTGAGTTTGTAAACGCGTGTGGCATTTTGCGAAATAAAATAAAAAACCCACCACAAACGCTTGGTGTATTTTACTTTGTAGATAAGTTTTTAGTTTACGATAATTACACAAATAAGCTTTATTTGGCAAAATCTCAACTAACAAAAGACCCTGATGCTTACGCTAAGGCACAAGAAGAGCTTTTGTCGTTAAAAGAAGAACTAAAGCGCACAAGTGTACCTAAAAATAACTCAAAACCAAAAATAATAAGAAAAATTCCCAAAAAAGAGTTCATTGAAAAAGTCAATTTTTTAAAAAAGCAGATTGAAGACGGCGAAGCTATACAGGTAGTTTTAAGCGATTATGTAGAATTAGATGGATTAAACCCGTTTGAGTTTTACAGAAACCTAAGGAAGTTTAACCCTTCGCCGTATATGTTTTTTATTAAAGATGCTCAAACTTTCGTTGTAGGTTCAAGTCCAGAAGTACACATAAGCGTAAGAAAAAATACAGCAACAATAAAACCTATAGCAGGAACTAGACCGATTGCAAGTACTGAAGAAAAAACGCGTTTGCTAGAACAAGAATTATTGCTTGATGAAAAGGAAAACGCAGAGCATTTGATGTTGCTTGATCTTGCAAGAAACGACCTCTCCCGCGTAAGCGTGCCTTTGAGTGTAAAGGTAAAGTCATTTAGACAGGTAGAGCACTACTCACATGTTATGCACCTTGTATCAGAAGTTGAAGGAAAAGTAGATGAATCATTTGATTTGATCGATTGCCTAACAAATACATTTCCAGCAGGAACCGTAAGCGGTGCTCCAAAAGTCAGAGCTATAGAGCTCATTGAAGAAGTAGAAAAACACAGCAGGGGCTTTTATGCTGGGTGCGTAGGCTATATCGGTTTAAATGACAATATGGATATGGCAATAACAATAAGAACCGCATTTTTTGAAAAAGATAAAGCAAGGTTTCAAGCGGGTGCAGGTATTGTTTACGATAGTGTGGCAGAAAATGAGTACAAAGAGGTTTTATCAAAGTTAGGAGCCCTTTTGCAAGCAGGAGGCATAAATGATAGTCTTGATAGATAATTTTGATTCGTTTACATACAATTTATACGATTACTTAAAACATTTTGACGATGTGAGTGTCATTTTAAACAATAGCTCTATTAATCAGATAAAAAATGTTAATAACTTAAAAGGCATAGTAGTTTCTCCAGGTCCATCACACCCCAAAAATGCTTTATTAAGTTTAGAAGCTATCAGTGTTTTTAGCTCAAAAGTGCCTATTTTGGGGATTTGTCTTGGTATGCAGGCGATTTGCTATGTATATGGAAAAATCATAAGGCAAGCTAAAACAATTATGCACGGGAAAGTTGATAGGATGATTATATTGAAAAAAAGCACTTTGTTTGAGAGCATTGAGCCTCCATTTTTAGGTGTTAGGTATCACTCATTAGTGGTAGATAATGTATATGGTGATTTTGAGGTATGCGCTGTATCTGAAAGTGATAATGAAATTATGGCTATCGAAAACGAAGAGCTTGGTTTGTATGGTTTGCAGTTTCACCCAGAATCTTATCAAACAAAAGATGGTTTGAAGTTTATTGAAAATTTTGTGAGGTTGTGCAATGAAAAAGCTTGATGAATCTTTAGAGTTTTTCGATGCTATGCTTTCTGGTGAGATGAATGAGCAAGAAATTGAAAGTGCGCTACTTAGGTTAGCACAAGAAAAAGAAGATCCAGCAGATGTAGCTGCCCTTGCAAAAGCTATGTTAAAAAATGCAAGATTGATACAATATCAGGGTGAGTGCCTTGATATTGTAGGAAGCGGTGGTGATAACTCAAACAGCTTTAATATTTCAACTGCAGCATCCATTACTTGCAGTTTATTTGTAAAGGTAGCAAAGCATGGCAATAGAGCGGTTTCTTCTTTGTCTGGTGCTGCAGATATACTTGAAGCGTTAGGTGTAAAAATAGAGCAAGCAGAGGATAAAATTGTTGAAAATTTAAACAACAAGAACTTTGCATTTTTGTTTGCACCATTTTGGCACCCAAAACTAAAACGCATTATGCCTATTAGAAGAAAAATAGCAAAACGCACAATCTTTAACCTTGTTGGTCCTTTGTGTAACCCAATAAAGCCAACTTATAAAATGATAGGTGTTTTTAGCAAAGATTATTTACCATTGTATTTTGAAGCTATTGAAATGCTAGATTTTCAAAATGTGGTGCTTGTGTCTTCTGATATGGATGAAGTGAGTCTTTCTGATGTAACATTGTGTTACCAAAAAAAAGGTATTTTTACAAAGAGTTTTGAGTTTGACCCACGGGAATTTGGTATATACACAACCAAAGATAAGTTAAAAGGTTTTGATGCTCAAACAAATGCAAAAATCCTCAAGGAGGTTTTTTTAGGTGAGCATGAAGTTTTAGCAGATGCAATTGCAATAAATTGCGCATTTGCATTTAACTTAGTAGGCATTGAAGATAATTTAAAAAATGGGTTTTTGCTTGCAAAAGAAAGTATAAAAAGCAAAAAAGCGTATGATAAATTAATGGAGATAACAAATGATTGAGCAAATTATTGAAAATAAGGGGCAAGAGGTAAAATCGCTAACAAGCTGCCCCTATGTGCGAACAAAACCTATTTTAAAGCCTGATTTTAACGATAAGGTAAATATTATTGCTGAGCTAAAATCAAAATCCCCTTCTTTTGGAAATTTCAATACAAATGTATTTAGCCTTATTGAAGCTTATTCTAGATATGCAAAAGCTATCAGTGTTTTAACTGATTCAAAGTATTTTGGGGGTAGCTTTGAATTTTTGCATGAGGTGTCTAAAAAAACAAATATAGCAATTTTGTGTAAAGATTTCATAATTGACAAAAAGCAAATTGATTGGGCATTTGCTGCTGGAGCCGATATCGTTTTGCTCATTGCGAGGGTTTTGGACAAAAACAAGCTTAAAGAGCTATACGATTATACTTATGAGTTGGGCTTGGAAGCATTAGTTGAAGTGCATAGTTTTCAAGATTTAGAAAAAATCTCTTTTGAGCCACACTTTTTGGGTGTTAACTCAAGGGATCTTGACACTTTAAATATAGATAAAAAGGCATCAAAAGAAATATTAAGCAATTTAAGCACACCTGTAAAAATCGCAGAAAGCGGTATTAGGGATAGGTCTGATATAGAGTTTTTTTTGCCAGTTGCCAATGTATTTTTAATAGGTGAAGCACTTTTAAAATCAAACGATATTGAAGCAACATTTAAGGGGCTTTTATGCTTGTGAAGTTTTGTGGCATGACTAACTTACAAGATGTGTTTTATTCGCTAGACTTAGGCTTGGATTTTGTAGGATTTGTTTTTTATAAGAAAAGTCCACGCTATATAGAACCGCAAGAGGTAAAAAATATATTAAAACAACTACCAAAAAATACAAAAAGCGTAGGTGTATTTGTAGAAGAAAGTGAAAATGAAATTGTATCTATAATGGATTATTGTGGATTAAAATATGCTCAAGTTTACAATGATGTTAACATTCAAAATAAAATCCGAGTCTATAGAATTAAAGATACCCTACCCGATAAAGTTTGTGATGGGTTAGTTTTGCTTGATAGCTTAACTGCGCAAGTTGGAGGCAGTGCACAAAAGTTTGATTGGTGTATATTGGAAGAATTTTATGCTACAAATAGGGCTTTTATTGCTGGAGGGGTAAGTTTGGACAACATTGAAGAAATTGCAAAATACAAACCATACGGCGTAGATTTGGTAAGCTCAATTGAAGCTTATCTCGGTAAGAAAGATCCAATTAAAATGAAAAATTTTATTGATAAAGTAAGGAGTATAAAATGAGGCTTAAGCGTTATGTTGGAGAATTTGGTGGCCAATTTGTCCCAGAGACATTAATTCCTGCACTGGATGAGTTAGAAGAAGGATATATTGCTTTTAAAAAGGATAAACACGCCCAGCAACAGTTGAGACAATTACTCAAAACTTATGTAGGAAGGCCTACACCTCTGTATTTTGCAAAAAATTTTAGTGATTATGTGGGCGCTAAAGTTTATTTAAAAAGGGAAGACCTCGCTCATACAGGGGCTCACAAAATAAACAATACACTAGCACAAGGGTATTTAGCAAAGTTTATGGGTAAAAAGAGGATTATAGCAGAAACCGGTGCTGGTCAACACGGTGTGGCAACAGCTACAGTATGCGCTTTGTTAAATTTAGAATGTGTTGTTTATATGGGAAAAACGGATGTTGAGCGCCAAAGTATTAATGTTGATAAGATGAAAATTTTGGGCGCAAAAGTAGTAAGTGTTGAAAAATCAGGCGGCACATTAAAGAGTGCTATAAATGAAGCACTTAGGGATTGGGTTACAAATGTGCAAAATACATATTATTTATTAGGTAGCGTTGTTGGACCTCACCCATTCCCAACGATTGTTGGAGATTTCCAATCGATAATTGGCAAAGAAGCAAAAAGACAAATAAAAGCGTGTGAAGGAAAACTCTGCGATGCAGTTGTTGCGTGCGTAGGCGGCGGCAGTAATGCTTATGGCATATTTAGCGCCTTTTTAAAAGATGATGTAGAACTCTATGGCATAGAAGCAGGTGGCAGATCGACAAATTTAGGCGACCACTCGGCAACTTTGAGCTTGGGTACAAAGGGTATCTTACATGGAGCGTTAAGCTATCTGCTACAGAAACAGGCAAATGTTATGCCAGTGCACTCTATATCTGCTGGGCTTGATTATCCTGGTGTAGGACCAATGCACAGTTTTTTGAAGGACACAAAGCGTGTAATTTACGATTATGTATTTGATAGTCAGGCACTTGAGGGATTTTTTGCCTTATCGAAACTAGAAGGGATTATACCAGCACTTGAGAGTTCCCATGCTTTGGCCTATGTATTAGCTAAAAAAGAAAAATTTAAAAATAAAACTATTATAATTAACCTTTCTGGCAGAGGCGATAAAGATTTAGATATTATAAGGATGGTGCAAGAATGAATATAGGTATATATTTAGTATCTAACTACCCAAAAAAAAGTATCTTTTTAGAGGCAGTCGAGATTTGCAACAATTTAGATGTAGATTTTTTGGAGATTGGCATACCGTTTTCTGACCCAATAGCAGACGGAGAAGTATTGGAAAAAGCATCATTTGAGATGCTTGAAAAATACAGCACACTGGACTTTCTTGAAAGTCTTTTTGAAGTAAAAAGACTGTTTAAAAAAAGGCTTTATACTATGACTTACTCAAACATACCATACAGTTTAAAAGATGAGTTTAATAAATACTCAAGTGTATTAGACGGTGTTATTTTGGCTGATTTGCCTGTAAGGGAAGCTATTGAGTTTGAAAAAAAACTCGGTTGCAATATAATTAAATTTGCTACGCCAGAAAGCAGGTCAAGCGACTTAGATTTAGCTATCAAAAGCACAAAAGATTTTATTTACTTTATTTCAAAAAGAGGTATAACCGGTGGTAATTTTGCCATTGAAAGCCAAACTGTGCAAAAAATAAATTATTGCAGGAAACAAGCAAAAGTGTATTTAGGTTTTGGAATAAGAAGCGCAGATGATGTAGCAAAGGCCTCTCAAATCTCAGATGGTGTAATAATAGGTACGCAAGCAGCTATAGAATTACAGAAAGGTATACAGGGTTTTGAACGATTTATAAAGAATATTAAATCTATTAACCTCTAAAATTGTATTGACATTGCGGCAAAAAGGATTATAAAAATTAAACGGAGGTTTAAAGTATGAGAAAGTTATTTTTATTTTTGTTTTTAGTTGCTTCACCATTGTTAGTTAATAGCTGTTCAAGCGTTCCAGGCACAAAAGCTCCTATTCAATCAAGTATGCCACAAACAACCAATACAAATGGCACAAGCACTACATCTGCTGTTAATATGCCCTCATCTAGTATAAATAATACGCAAAATCAAAATGAACAGGAAAGTGCGCTTGAAAGACAAGCAAAAGAGGTTATGCAGAGGATCTATTTTAAAGTAAATAGTGCTTCGATTTCAAATATTAATGAGTGGGGAATACAGCAAAACCCCTCTGAAGTTTTAAATAAAATAGCAGAGTTTTTAATTGCAAATTCTAAGATGAATATTGTTATTGAGGGTAATTGCGATGAGCGAGGCACAGATGCTTACAATTTAGCTCTTGGACAGCAAAGAGCAGATGCAGCAAAAAACTATTTGGTATTAAAAGGTGTTTCTGTTGAAAGAATAGAAACATTAAGCAACGGAAAATCTAAACCTATTGACCCACAAAACAACGAATATGCTTGGGCTAAAAATAGAAATGATGAATTTGTTCCTATTATAAAATGATTAAAAGAACAAAAAAACTCATTCAGCTTTTAGTTATTCTAATTGTATTAGTAGGCTTGGCTATATACTTTATACCCAAGCTTATATATGATTTTAACCATGTATCAACAGACGATGCGTATATTGATGGCACAATTGTGCCTATATCACCTCAAGTGGCTGGTAAGGTTGTAAAAGTTTGTGTAAAAAGGAACCAATTTGTTAGAAAAGGACAGATTTTATTTGAAATAGATAAAACAGATTATATTCAACAGGTAAAAAATACACAAAACATCTATCAAGCAAACCAAATTCAACTCGAAAACCTCAAGCTTTCAATCTTAGAAAAACAAGCCAGCCTGCAGCAAGCCCAAGAAGAGCTTAAAGCCCAAGAAGCAAAACTACTCTATGCTCAAAAACAAAACACTCGCTATTACAATCTACTAAAAGAACATGTAATAAGCCCACAAGAATACGATAATATAAAGATGGATTTTAATGTTGCGAAAGCTAATTTTAATGCTCAACTTGCCGCAATAAAGCAATTAGAAGTTGAAATAGATGATTTAAAAACGCAGGTCAAAAAACAAGAGCACCTGATAAAGCAATCTAAAGCTCAGTTTGATATAGCAAGCGTAAATCTATCAAGGACAAACGTAGTTGCACCAATGGATGGGTATGTAACAAAGCGTAATGTAGAGGTAGGTCAGTATGCACAGGTAGGGTTGCCTGTTTTAAACATTGTGGATTTACACCATGTATGGGTTGTAGCAAACTTTAAAGAAACTTCTATAAACGATATTCATATTGGCGCAAAAGTAGCAATAAAAGTAGATGCCTACCCTGGGAAGACCTTTTATGGTTATGTAGAAAGTTTTCAAACAGGTAGCGGGGCAGTATTTAGCCTGCTCCCACCACAAAATGCGGTTGGAAACTTCATTAAAATAGTCCAGCGCATTCCTGTTAAAATTAATATCACAACACCTTATAACCCCAAAACCCCCTTATACCCTGGACTGTCTGTTGAGCCCTATGTCAGCATAAAATGAATAAGTGGATTGTTACAGTTACTGTAATGATAGGCACAATAATGAGTTCATTGGATACTAGTATTGTAAATGTTGCAATACCATACATTCAAGGCTCAATGGGTGCTTCACTTGAACAAATTACATGGGTTTCAACGGGGTATTTGCTTTCTAATACTATCATTATGCCAATAATTGCACTTTTAAGTTCCCGTTTTGGTAGAAAGAATTTTTACATGTTTGGCATAGTTTTGTTTACATTAGGCTCTGCACTGTGTGGCATTGCATGGAATTTGTATGCCATTGTTATTTTTAGGATTATACAGGGAATCGGAGGGGGCGTTTTAATACCAATCGCTCAAGCAATTTTAAGAGAGGTTTTTCCAAAAGAAGAACAAGGCATGGCAATGGGTATATACGGCATGGGTGTTGTAATGGGCCCTGCTTTTGGTCCTACGCTTGGTGGGTGGCTTATAGATAGATATAGTTGGCAATGGATTTTTTATATCAATTTACCTATAGGCATAATTGCTTTTATTATGGTTAATCTATTTATAGAAGACCCTGATTTTTTAGTTAGAGAAAAAAGCAAGATAGATTTTTTAGGTTTAATCTTTATGGCTATTGGGTTTGGCGCTTTGCAGATATTTCTTGCAGATGGAGAAAATAAAAACTGGTTTACATCTCAATATATTACCAATCTTGCAATTATTGCAAGCATAGGTATAATATTTTTTATAATAAGAGAGTTGACAGTTAAAAAGCCTGCTGTAAATTTGAGAATTTTGAAAAATATAAATTTTACTTTAGGGACACTACTTGGCGGTGTGCTTGGGATGGGGCTTTTTGCAAGTTTATTTGTTTTGCCTGTATTTTTGCAAGATTTGCTTGGATACACTGCATTTGATGCTGGAGTCGCAATGGTTCCAAGAAGCCTAGCAATGGCTTTAATGATGCCGATTGGGGGGAAACTATTTAATAAACTTGGTCCAAAAATTCTCGTTAGTTTTGGGCTGGTACTTGTAATCGTTTCATTTTTTCAATTTTCAAATTTAAACTTAAACGCAAGTTTTTGGGATATATTTATGCCTCAATTTTTACAGGGCGCAGGTTTTGGTTTTATTTTTGTGTCTGTTAGCACCTCTGCATTAATTACAATTGAAAAAAGTGATTTAACATTTGCAACAAGCATCTATAATGTTTTTAGGCTTATAACAGGAAGTATTGGTGTAGCGCTGGCTGCCACATTTGTTGATAGAGGGACAAACGCTTATTATTCAATTTTGACTCAAAATGTTTCTATATTTAGCAGAAATACATTGGAGTATCTAGTAAAACTAGAGCAATTGCTTGGTATGCCAATTCAAATGCCAGATTTAAAAGTAAAAGAAATACTCAACGAAACTGTAATGCAGCAAGCTATGATGCTTTCGTACAACCATGTGTATTTGCTTATCATGTTCATATTTGTTTTGTCCTTGCCGCTGGCTTTTTTCTTGAAAGGCTTTAAAGATGTCAAGGAGGATTAATGGAAAATATTGTGGTTACTATTGCACGACAAATAGGCTCTGGAGGTTATGATCTTGCAAAGTCAATTGCCGAAAGATTTAATTTTAAATTGATTGATAGGGAACTCATTATCCATACTGCAGAAATTTTAAAAACAGATGTATCCTATTTAGAAAAAAAAGAAGAAAAAGTAACAAGCTTAATCGAAAGTATTTTAAGTGTCTTTTCTATTGGTACACCAGAAGTGGGGTCTCTTTCAAATAATACCTATCCAGATGATAAAGAGATTTTTGAAACACAATCTAAAGTGTTGAAAAGTTTTGCTGAACAACACAACATTGTGGCACTAGGAAGAGGTTCTTTTTTTATTTTTAAAGACCACCCAAAACACTTATCTATCTTTTTAAAGGCAAATTTAGATTATAGGGTAAAAAACATTTCAAAAGAGTTTAATATGGATCGGGATCAAGCAATCGAACTTATTAAGAAAACCGATGAAGCAAGAAATCAGTATATAAAAAAAATGACCGGTTTAAACAGGTGTGATTTAAGAAATTATGATATTGTTCTTGATTTGTCTTGCGTGAATTTTGAGTTGGCAAAAAACTTTATTTTTGATATTATAAACTATAAATTCTTTAAAAATGGTGGCAGTAAATGAAAAAAATAAAGGTATTTGTTGCCGGTATACACTTTGTTGGCATGCAAAATTTTATAAGTGAATGTGCAGAAAATTTAGAATTCGAATTTATACCAGAAAGCGCCCTAGAATACAGAATTCATGAGTGTGATGTGCTTATTCCTGCAATGACAAAAATTAGTGCAAGTCTTATTGAAAAAGCTTCCAATTTAAAGCTTATTCACCAATGGGGCGCAGGGCTAGATGGTGTTGATATCCAAGCTGCTAAGAAAAAGGGCATTTATGTAGCAAATGTACCTACTGCCAACACTGGCAATGCAGAGTCCGTTGCCGAATGGTCTATAATGACTGCAATTGCACTTTCAAGAGGTTTTCCATACGTTCAAGAGAATGTTTACAATGCTGTTGGTTGGGGGTGTCCAGTAGGGATAAGTTTAATAGGCAAAAAAGCTCTGATAGTAGGTTTCGGTGGTATTGGTAGAGCTATAGCGCAAAGATTAAAACCATTTGGTATGCATCTTTTTGCAATTAAGCGTAACATAGATAGTAAGTTAAGTATAGAATATAAGTTAGATGCGCTTGATGAGTTAAGCAATATAGAAAATTATCTCAAAATTTCTGATTATGTGTTTTTAGCTTTACCTTTAAATGATTCTACGCAAAATTTAATAAATACTCAAAATATCTTTAAATTTAAAAAGGGTGCTTATCTTATTAATCCATCGCGCGGTGGGATAATTGAAAAACAAGCACTTATCGAAGCTTTGAATAAAAATTACTTAGGCGGCGTTGCTTTGGATGTTTTTTGGCAAGAGCCACCAGAAAAAGAAGAGTTTTTCAAGCTAAAAAATGTTATAGTTACACCACATATTGCTGGCGTTACAGATGTTTCTTATAAAGCAATAGCTTTTTACGTGTGCGAAAATATTAAAAGAGTCTTTAGCGGCGAAAAACCCATTAATTGCGTTAACTTGTCAAGCGATTGAATTTAGAAGGGGCGCGATAAACTTATGCACCCCCATAGTTTGTCTAAATTATATAACCCCAAGATCTAGCATTGCATCTGCCACTTTTTTAAACCCAGCAATATTTGCACCCATTACATAATTTTGTGGAGAACCAAATTCCTCTGCAGTTTGTCTACAATTTTGGAAGATGTTTTGCATGATTTTTTTTAATCTTTGCTCTGTATATTCAAAATCCCACCTGCTTAGGCTTGCGTTTTGCTCCATCTCAAGGCCTGAAGTAGCAACACCACCGGCATTTGCAGCCTTAGCGGGCCCAAAAAGCACGCCAGCTTTTAAAAACACATCCACTGCCTCTGGTGTACATGGCATATTAGCACCTTCGCCTACCGCAATAACACCATTTTTTACAAGGATTTCTGCATCATCTTTGTTAAGTTCATTTTCAGTGGCTGATGGCATAGCAATCTGACAAGGGATTTCCCAAATCCTACCATCTTCTTTGTATATTGCATCCTTATGATAAATAGTGTAATCTTTAATTCTTCTTCTTTCAACTTCTTTTAATTGTTTGAGTAGCTCAATATCTATCCCTTTTGGATCCATTACATATCCGTTTGAGTCTGATACAGCGATAACTTTTCCTCCAAGTTGATGAATTTTTTCTACTGTGTAGATAGCAACATTACCCGAACCAGACACTACACAGGTTTTCCCTTCAAAAGATTCATTTTTAACTTTGAGCATCTCTTCTACAAAAAAGGTTGCACCATAGCCAGTAGCTTCAGTTCTCACAAGCGATCCAGCGTATCTTAAGCCCTTTCCAGTAATTGTGCCGGCTTCATATCTGTTTGTAATTTTCTTGTACTGACCAAATAAATAGCCAATTTCTCTTGCACCAACACCTATATCACCAGCAGGAACATCAGTATATTCTCCGATATGTCTGTAAAGCTCAGTCATAAAGCTCTGACAGAACCTCATAACTTCTACATCAGATTTTCCTTTTGGATCAAAATCCGAGCCACCTTTACCACCACCCATTATGAGCCCGGTAAGTGAGTTTTTAAAAGTTTGTTCAAAACCTAAGAATTTGATTGTAGCTGCATACACTGATTTATGGAATCTAAGACCACCTTTGTAAGGCCCAAGTGCACTGTTAAACTCGATTCTAAAACCTCTATTTACTTGTATTTCTCCTTTATCGTCAATCCATGGTACTCTAAAAATAATCTGTCTTTCTGGCTCTACTATCCTTTCAATTATTTTAGCATCAATATAGATTGGATACTTATCCAACAATGGAATAATCGAAAACAATACTTCATGAACCGCCTGATGAAATTCAGGCTCTTTTGGGTTTTTTCTCACAACTAACTTATAAATTTCTTCTACTTTCTCGTTTGCTCTACTCACTAAATTTCCTCCTATTTTACAATATTTTGTTTTAATTACATAACTGACACTTTTTTATAACATTATTGTAAAAGTGTTGTCAAGTTTTTTGTAAGTACCTTAAAAAAATCAAAGATAACGTGTTAAATAATTATGATAAAGCATTATTTTTTGTAAGTGTACTGTTGATGTAATTTTTTGTATTAAAATACAGCCTTGACAATTTATAAATTGTGTTTATTATAAATAATAAAGCAATTAGAAAAACTTTCAAAAGGAGGGAAAAATGGAGTTTACATATATTAACAACACAATTAAAGCTTCAAGGGTAGGACTTGGGACATGGGCTATTGGTGGATGGATGTGGGGTGGAAGTGACGAGAAGCAATCTATTGAGACAATATTAACAGCTTTGGATTTAGGCATTAATGTTATTGATACAGCTCCTGTGTATGGTTTTGGTTTATCAGAAGAAATTGTAGGAAAAGCTTTAAAGATTTATGGTAATAGGGATAAAATAGTTTTAGCAACAAAGGTAGGTCTTGATTGGCAAAACGGGAAGGTGTTTAGAAATTCAAGCAAAGATCGCATACAAAAAGAAATTGAAGATTCGCTTAAAAGATTGCAAACAGATTATATTGACATATACCAAATACACTGGCCAGATGAGAGTGTGAAGATTGAAGAAACCGCCTCTGTAATGCTTAAGTTGTACGAGCAGGGAAAGATTAGAGCTATAGGCGTAAGTAATTATTCTGTAGAGCAAATGGACACTTTTAGAATATTTGCACCACTACACACCGCTCAACCACCATTTAACCTCTATGAGCAACAGGCAAAGAAAGAGATTTTGCCTTATTGTTATCAAAATAATTTCAAAACACTGCTTTATGGATCTTTATGCAGAGGTTTACTAAGCGGGAGAATGAAAAAAGATACACAGTTTGAAGGTGACGATCTAAGAAAGATTGATCCAAAGTTCCAAACACCTAGATATGAAAGTTACCTTAAAGCAACGGAAGAGTTGGATAAGTTTGCAAAGCAAAATTACAACAAAAGCGTTATACATTTAGCAATTAGGTGGATCTTAGACCAAAAAGGAGCAGATATTGCTCTTATTGGTGCAAGAAAGCCTACGCAGTTGTCTTATGTAAGCGAATTGTTTGATTTTAAATTAACAGAACAAGATAACCACCAAATTGATCTTATACTCAATACCTTCATCAAAGATCCTGTTGGCCCAGAATTTATGGCGCCGCCGTAATCGACCTATCTAAAATCGGGGGCTTGTAAAAGCCCCTCTCGCCTTGTAAAAAATATAAATATTGTATAATATAGAATAATGATGAGAGTATGTGTGATTGGTGGTGGTCTTGCAGGGTGCGAGACAGCCTATAAAATAGCACAAAGCGGTTTTGCGGTTGATTTGTATGAGATGCGCCCCATAAAACAAACGCCAGCCCACATTACAGATTATTTAGCTGAAATTGTTTGTTCTAACTCTTTTGGTGCAAAATCCATAAAAACAGCGGCAGGTTTACTTAAAAAAGAAATGGAGTTGCTTGGGTCTATCGTAATGTCTGTGGCAAAAACCTGCGAGGTGCCAGCAGGGAGGGCTTTAGCTATAGATAGAACTATATTTGCTAAAAACATCACACAAACCATTGAAGAACACCCAAATATAAATGTTATAAGAAAAGAGATAAAAAAATTGCCTTTTGACTATGATTTAGTGGTTATAGCAAGTGGGCCATTAACTTCACAAGATTTAGAAAACGAAATTTTAAACATTACGGACAAGGAAAATTTGTATTTCTACGATGCAATTGCACCCCACATAATAGCCCAAAGTGTGGATTTTTCCAAAGGGTTCTTTGCAAACAGGTATGAAGAGGGCTTAGATTATTTTAACTGCCCCTTGTCACAAGAAGAATACGAAGAGTTTTACAATGCATTAGTAAAAGCTGAATGTGTAGCATATAAAGATTTTGAAAAACCACATTTTTTTGAAGGCTGTATGCCCATTGAAGAGTTAGCAAAAAGAGGTTTCAACACTTTGCGTTTTGGACCTATGAAGCCTGTTGGTTTAAAAAAACATGGTTTTAAGCCTTATGCTGTGGTACAGTTGAGAAAAGAAAATACTTCAGGCACGATACTGTCAATGGTAGGTTTTCAAACAAAGCTAACCTTCAAAGAGCAATTAAGGGTATTTAGGCTGATCCCAGCGTTGAAAAATGCAGAATTTGCAAAGCTAGGTTCTATGCACAGGAATACATATCTGCAATCTCAAAACCTGTTAACACAATATTTAAACTTAAAAAAATTGCCACATATTTTCTTTGCAGGCCAAATAACTGGTGTTGAGGGTTACATTGCAAGCGCTGCGAGTGGTTTGTTTGTTGGCATAAACATATCAAGACTTTTAAAAGGTTTAAATTTAATCTCACTGCCTGCAAACACCATGCTTGGGGCTTTGGTCAATTACATTAGCCAGCCAAAAGATTATCTGCAGCCTATGGGCCCAAATTTTGGTCTGATTGAAGCGCCTTTTCCAAAATTAGAAAAAGCAAAGTTTGCACTAAAGAGTATGTTTGATTTTTGCAAAAACAACGATTTGTTTTAATTATTCTTTACAAAGTAGATAATATCGAGTATAATAGCACCAAGATGAAGAAAAGGAGTTGTGTATGTTGACTAAGGAAAAAAAAGAAGAAATAATTAAAAGATTCGGTTCTGGTGAAAAAGACAGTGGTTCTGTATCTGTGCAAATTGCGCTTTTAACTGAGCGCATAAACTATTTAACAGAACATCTAAAAAACTATAAGAAAGATTTCCAAACACGCAGAGGTTTGTTGAGACTTGTTAACCAAAGAAGGAGATTATTAAAATATCTAGAAAAGTACAATTTCACAGAATTTAAAAGAGTAGTTAAAGAGTTAGGATTAAGGGTAAAAGGTCAAATATGATTTTTGAAGTACAAGACAATATATACGGTAAAAAAATATCGATTCAAACGGGAAAGTGGGCAAAGCAAGCAGATGGTGCTTGTGTGGTATCGATTGGTGATACGGTAGTTTTAGCTACTGCAGTTTCATCAAAGGAACCGCCAAAAGATTTTTTGGATTTTTTTCCATTAACTGTTAATTATCAGGAAAAGTTTTATGCAATTGGCAAAATACCTGGTGGCTTTGTAAAACGCGAAGGCAAGCCCAGTGATTACGAAACACTTGTGTCAAGACTTATAGATAGGTCTATTAGGCCTTTGTTTCCATCAGATTACAAACAAGAAACACAAGTTATTGTCACTACAATATCTGCTGACCAGGAAAATGATGTTGTTGTTGCATCAGTTTTAGCAGCCTCTTGTGCCTTAAATATCTCTGATATACCATTTTTCGGGCCAGTTGCAGCATGCAGAATTGGCTTAAGAGGCAAAGAATTTTTACCTCTACCTACGCAGTCAGAGCTTAGAGATTCTTCTTTAAACTTAATCGTAGCGGGCACTAAGAATGCTATAAATATGATTGAGTCTGGTTCAGTTGAGGTATCTACTGTAGATATGGTAGAATCCATATCTTATGCGCAAAAAGTTATTAATAAGATTATTGATTTACAAGAAAAAATCATCAAAGATGCTGCTAAACCAAAAAGACAATACGAGCCTATGGTTGTTAGCGATAATATTTTGACATCAATGGAAGCTTTATGCATAGATGAGCTTCAAGAGGCTCTTAATATAACTGATAAGAAAAAAAGGCATGAGAAAATAGATTCTATATTTAAAACGGCGTTTAATAAATTAAAAGAAGAGTTTAGTGAAGAAGAAAATTTTGAGTCAAAGTTAAAAGCAGCTTTTGAAGGTATTATAAAAAATTTAGTAAGGGATAAAATTATATCAACGGGTGTGAGGATTGATGGTAGAGGGCTTGATGATATAAGGCCAATTACCTGTGAAGTTGGTGTTTTGCCAAGAACACATGGCTCTGCTGTATTTACAAGAGGCGAAACACAGGCTTTAGTTGTAACTACACTTGGATCTAAAACCGATATGCAAATTATAGATAATATTGGTGGTGAAACATTTGAGCGATTTATGCTTCACTATAATTTTCCACCATTCAGTGTAGGGGAAGTAAAGCGTCTTGGGGCACCAGGAAGAAGAGAAATTGGTCATGGTGCTTTGGCTAAAAGGGCTATTGAGCCTGTAATTCCAGACGAAACAGAATTCCCATACGCCATACGCATAGTTTCTGATATACTTGAATCAAATGGTTCAAGTTCTATGGCAACTGTATGCGGAGCTACATTATCTTTAATGGATGCTGGTGTTCCTATTAAAAAACCTGTTAGTGGTGTAGCTATGGGGCTTATTAAATCAGAGGATAATTATTATATTTTGACCGATATAATGGGTGACGAAGACCACTACGGTGATATGGATTTTAAGGTTGCAGGTACTAAAGATGGTATTAATGCGCTTCAAATGGACATAAAAATAGAGGGTGTTGGCGATAAAGTTTTAATGTATGCGCTTGAAAAAGCAGAAAAAGCGCGACTTTTTATACTCGATAAGATGCTTGAAACGATGCCAACATACAGGGCTCATTTATCCGAATATGCACCAAAGGTTACAGTAATAAACATTAGCGCCGATAAAATCAAAGACTTGATTGGACCAGGCGGCAAGGTAATTAAATCTATAATAGAAGAAACGAATACAAAAATTGACATAGAGCAAGATGGCAAGGTAAATATTTTTGCAAGCAACACAAATGACTTGGAAAAGGCTATACAATTAATAAAAATATCTATTGGTGAGTTAGAAGAAGGCCAAATTGTAGAAGGTGTGGTAAGCCGCATAGAAGATTATGGTGCTTTTATAAAATTTTCTCCAAATCAAGAGGGCTTAGTCCATATATCTCAGATTGACACAAAAAGAGTAAAAAGTGTTTCCGAAATATTAAACTTAGGCGACAAAGTAACTACAAAAATTATTGGCATAGATAAGTTTGGCAGAGTTTCTTTATCGATTAAAGCCCTTAAATTAGAAAATCAACAAGAAGAACAAAATGAAGCTTCAGACACTTAAAAAATCGGGCGTTGTAGGTAGCGTTGGCATTTTTGTTAAGTGTGGAAGTGCATATGAAAACGAGCGAGAAGGGGGCTTGTCGCACTTTGTCGAACACATGGTATTTAAAGGGACAAAAAGGCGTTCTTATTTTGATATTGCTAAAGAAATTGATGTCTTAGGTGGTATCATCAACGCTTTTACTTCAAAAGAGTACACATGCTTTTATGTCAAGGTTTTAAATGATTATATAGAAAAAGCATGGGATGTTTTAATTGACATTGTTGTTAACCCAACAATAAATGAATCAGAGTTAGAAAAAGAAAAAGGTGTTATTATAGAAGAAATAAATGCATCAAACGATGATCCACAATCAGCCGTTTTTGATGCGTTTTTTGAAAACGCAGTGCCAAATAGCGTAGGAAAACCTATTTTAGGTACAAAAGAGCAAATTGCTTCATACACTAGGGAAGATTTGCTTGCCTTTATGGGCAAATTTTACAAACCAGAAAATATGCTTATTGCATATGTGGGCGAAGGTGCACAGCTTGATTACCAATCAACAATAGAGTTTTCTTATAAAGATTACTTTATAAATTCTAATATATTGCCTGATTATGAATTTAAATTTGTGCCTGGCAAAAACATAATTAATAGACAACTTGAACAGACTAATGTAATTTTGGGCTGCGAATTATTTAGTATATACGATGATAGAAAATACGCAAGTTTTTTAGCAAATAATTTTTTTGGTGGCAATATGAGCTCTAAGCTCTTTCAATCCATAAGAGAAGAAAAATCCCTATGTTACAGTATTTACTCAAGTATTATGTTTTTTAAAAAAGGCGGGATATTTTATATATCTAGCTCTACTTCCAATGCCAAAGCACAAGATTTAGTATATGCATGCGTTGAAGAGCTTGATAAATTTAAAAAAAATGGTATGACAAAAAGCGAGCTTAGCGATATAAAAACTAATTTTAAAGGACAGTATGGTTTGTCGCTTGAAAGCACTAACAGTATGATGATAAAATTAGGCAGTGATTTTTTGACTTACAATGCGTACCAGGATCCAAGAGATATTTTTTTAAAGGTTGATAAAGTAAGTCTTGACGATATAATGGAAGTTTTGGATTTAATTAGCGTTGATAAAATGCATTTAACCTGCTTGGGTAATATTAACGATATTTCTTTTTAAAACAAGGAGTAGGCTATGAAAAAATACCTAATGACACCTGGTCCAACACCTGTACCAGAACAAATAGCATTAACTATGGCTGCACCCATTATACACCACAGAACAAAAGAATACATACAGCTACATGAGCAAGTAAGGGAAAACTTAAAGAAAATATTTCAAACAAAAAACGATATAGTGATTTTTGCATCTAGTGGCACAGGGGCGATGGAAGCTTCTGTTTCTAACATATTGTCAGATAATGATAAAGCGCTTGTTGTAGAAGCTGGGAAGTTTGGCGAGAGGTTTAGCCAGCTTGTAAACAGCTTTGGAGCTCAAGCTGTAGTGTTAAAAAAGGATTATGGAGAATTTGTCAGCCCAGATGAGATTGAAGCGTATGTAAAAAAATATAACCCAAAAGCCATTTACATGCAAGCATGCGAAACTTCCACAGGCGTATACCATCCTATTGATGAGATTGGTAAAATACTTAAAGAAAAATACCCAGAAATCGTTTTTGTTGTAGATGGTATTACAGCTGTGGGTTGTATAGATATAAAAACAGATGAGTGGGGCATTGATATACTTTTGACTGGTTCTCAAAAGGCTTTTATGCTACCTCCTGGTCTTGCGATTGCATCTATTAGTGAAAAAGCAAAAAAAATCGCTAGCCAAAACAAAAACAAAAGGTATTACTTCGATATTTTAGGCGAGCTTAACGCTCAAGCAGGCCATTTTACACCGCCTGTAACATTGGTTTTAGGCTTAAATGCAGCAGTTAATATGATGCTGGAAGAAGGCTTAGAAAATGTTTTTAAAAGGCACCAATTTTTAGCTAAAGCAACGCAAGAAGCTATTAAATCAATGGGATTAGAGCTTTTTGCAAAAAGACCTTCGATATCTTTAACCGCTGTTAAATCGCCACAATCAATTGATTCAAAACAAATTATAGATATTATGAACAGCTTTGGCGTTTCTATATCCAATGGTCAGGGTTCCATGAAAGGCAAGATTTTTAGGATAGCGCATTTGGGTTATTTCTACCCACCAGATATTATATTGACAATTGGCACGCTTGAGATAGCCTTGAAAAAACTCGGCATAGACAAACTAGGCGTAGGCACAAAGAAAGCTTTGGAGATTTTTGTTGAGTATTAAACATAATATCCCAAAGGGTGTATTGCAATTCTTTTACCCATACTCACGTAAGCGCCGCGATATAGAAAATAAGATAATGGATTATCTTGATTTAAAAGGTTACAAAGAAATCGTAACACCTACATTCATTTACGAAGATAATGTTTATCAGGATTTATACGAACCGTTAAAATCGAAATTGTTTAAATTTGTCGATAGAAATAGTGGTAAGACGATTATTTTAAGACCAGATGTGACTCTGCAGGTGGCTTTAGCCGTATTGCTTGCAGATATTGAGCTACCTGCTAAATTTTCATACGCTCACTATATATATAGAGACGAAAAACAGCATGCAAACTTAAAAAGGGAGTTTAAACAGATAGGCGCTGAGGTTTTTGGGCAAAACTCGATTTTTACAGATATTGAAGTTATAAACTTAGCTGTAGATGTGCTTGGTCTTGTAGATATAGAAAATCTTGTTGTTAGGGTATCTGATAGTCAAATTATTGATAAATTGCTTGATGCTTACTTAGATGTAAAGCTTATGGATAAAAAAAAATCTATCTTGCGTTTAATTAATAAAAAAAATCTCTCATCGTTAAAAGAATTGCCGTTGGGCAAATTTGGTTCTATACTTGATGCGCTATTTTTAAGAGATATTGATGCTTTGTTAAAGATTAAACCAATAGAGCAAAATGTTAGCGATTTAATTGAAATTTCTCAAAAGATTAACAAAAAATGCCAAGTATTTTTGGATTTTTTCTATTATGAATACCCAATTTACCATAGCGGTATTTCTTTTGATATATTCAGCGACAATTCAGTTTTGTGCACAGGCGGCAGATACGGTAACTTAATGCAACTCATGGGTAGATATATACCAGCCACAGGTTTTGCAATAAATTTGGATAAATTGATGGATTTTTTATATACCAAGGAGATTTAAAATGAATACCTTAGTTTTGGGTTCTCAATGGGGCGATGAAGGCAAAGGAAAGGTTGTAGATATTCTAAGTGAAAAAGCTGATATTGTTGTACGCTATCAAGGTGGTAGTAA
>Ga0078972_1007530_pt1 | contig 24091 bp, 28 predicted proteins | sample YelNatPaOPGAMG01_FD_67568 | JGI IMG/M metagenome (GOLD analysis project Ga0078972, IMG submission 67568) | Hot spring thermophilic microbial communities from Obsidian Pool, Yellowstone National Park, USA - OP-RAMG-01 (SPADES assembly) (version 2) | ecosystem: Environmental > Aquatic > Thermal...
AAGTGGAGGTAAGGTTTAAAAAACATAGCCAAAAAGTTATGAAATTTCATAGACTTTTCATCTCCACTTACGAAGTGGAGATTGGGCAAAATTCCAATACTTTGGATTCAAACGGATAAAGTTAGATTAAAAACAGTAATTATTTAGTTTTTCCCAGAATTTCATAATCGCCAACTTCATATTATAGATTATATTCATTTTTGAGGCTTGTCAAAACCTCACCCGAGATTGTCCTGATGAAAATCAGGATTGGGCAACTACATTACAAACGATTTCCGGTGTATCCCTATAATGTATCTTGCAGACTACTCCTTTTTTGGAAATAGAAGATGGAAGGCAATTGTATATAGAAGGAATATCCCGGTTAATCTGAGATATGAGATAGGAGCAAGATGGAGAAGACTCTTGCCAGGGAAGAATAGATGGGTAATCGCCGAAAGAATTATAGTTATTATACTTAAAGCAAATGCCACATATTTTAAGGTCTTCATAAAAACCCCCTTTAATAATGAATTATAATCAAATAACCTTGTTTGTCAAGCCCCATTGACTTGTTTTATCTTCTGGATAGAATCTGTTATGATTACCCTTGGAATTGAGACATCCTGCGATGAAACCGGAATTGGAATTGTGAGGGATGGAAAAGTTCTGGCAAATGTAGTTTCATCTCAGATTGTCCACACAAGATTTGGTGGGGTGGTCCCTGAACTTGCTGCAAGGAATCATATAAAAATAGTTCTTCCCTTAACAAAACTTGCCCTTGAAATTGCCAATATTAAATTGCAGGATATTGACCTTATCGCCGCCACAAGAGGACCAGGACTCATCGGTTCAATTCTCACCGGGCTCTCTTATGCCAAATCTCTATCCCTTGGTCTAAAGAAGCCATTTATTGGAATAAATCACCTTGAGGGACACATCTATGCCCTGCAATTCGGAGGCCAAAAAATAAATTATCCATATCTGGTATTGATTGTTTCCGGAGGACATACCGAGATTGTTCTTGTGGAAAGGGAATTTAAATACCGAACCCTTGGCCGAACCCTTGACGATGCCTGCGGTGAGGCATTTGATAAGGTCGCCAAGATGCTCGGACTCCCCTACCCTGGTGGACCATACATTGAAGAGGTAGCAAAAAAGGCAAAATCAAAAGGCGTGAGATTTCCGATTCCAAGACCAAAGGGATTTAACTTCAGTTATGCAGGTTTGAAAACTGCGGTATTATACTACATCCGGGAGAATCCAAGATATAACATAAATGAAGTCGCCAGGGGATTTCAGGAATCGGCATTAGACCATCTCACTGAGGTAGTAGAAAGGGTCCTCCAATCATCAAAGATAAAAATCAAATCGCTCGGGATTGTGGGTGGTGTTTCGGCAAATAGAAGACTTGCCGAAAAATTTTATAATTTTTCAAAAAAGAAAAGGATAAAATTATTTATTCCCGATTTACAATTTTGCACAGATAACGGGGCTATGATTGCCCTAATTGGTGAAAAGCGCTTTAAAAAATTGGGGGCTTCTCCATTATCTATTGATGCGGTATCAAGAGAAGAACTTGAGAATGTCAGCGCTTCCGGTGCTTCTTTTTAATCCTTTTCTCCTTCTTCTTTTCCCTCTTTTCCTTCTTCTTTTTCTTTTTTGGTTTCTCTTTCTTCACCTTTTCTTTTCTGGTTATTTTCTCTTCTTTTTTCTCCTTGAGAGTTTCTTTTTTGACTTTTTCTTTTTGGGGTTTTTCCTTCTTTTCTTTCTCACCTGCTTCCTCTGGTAAAGACCTTCGCTCAATTAGTTTACGGCGGAGGTCAACAATTTCGGGTTCACTCTTTTCGGTAAGTTCAAGAATTGCCATCTCCGCTCCATCCCCGAGTCTTGGTCCGAGATGGTAAATCCTGGTATACCCACCGGTTCTATTGGCGAATTTGGGTGCAATATCCTCGCAGACAATTTTCACAAGTTTATGGTCAGGAATATGCCGGTAAATATATCTCTTTGCCGACAAATCCCCCTTTTTTGCAAATTCAATTAGACGTTCTACAAGACGCCTTGCCTCTTTTGCCTTCTGGAGGGTTGTTTTGATGCGCTCATAAATAAATAACGCCCGACACAAATTCCGCAGAAGGGCAACCCGATGTGCCTTTTTTCGGCCCAGTTTCTTTATTCTCTTACCGTGTCTCATAGATTTGGTTAAATCGTAATCGCCAATTGGTTAAATATTTTACTATTGCCATTTTCTTCTTTTATACATCTTCCTTCAAATACTTATCAACTTCCATTTCAAGATGAAGACCCATACTATGGAGGATTTTTTCCAGTTCTTTTAAAGATTTTCTACCAAAATTCTCATAGGTCAGAAGTTCCCGGCCACTTTTTCTCACCAAATCGCCAATCGTTAAAATATTCTTGCCTTTAAGGCAATTGGATGTCCGAACTGAAATCTCAAGTTCATCAATACTACGTTTTAAAATTTCCCTGATCCTGCGATGTTCAGCATCAAGTTGTTCCTTGGAAGTAAACAGGGGTTCAATAAGGAGCTGAAGGCCCTTTTTATTGAGACTCTCCCTCAATTCATCAACCGTTTTTCTGATTGGATCCTCAAGCATAAAAATTGGCTTGCCCAGGTCAGTGAAAAAAGAAAGATGATGCCTCAACAAACTTGCGGCCTCCACCACCGCCTCAATTGGTGTAACTGTGCCGTCGGTCTTTACCTCAAGCACAAGGTGGTCATAATCAGTCTTTGTGCCCACCCTCACATTTTGAACATTGAAGTTTACCGAGAGAACCGGCGAAAATAATGCATCAACAAAAATTGTGCCGACCGGCACGCCCTCCTTTTTCAGCATTTCCGCAGGGACATATCCCCGCCCCGATTCTACTTTCATTTCAATGGTAAGATTGACCTTTGAATCATTGACCGTCAATATCTTCTGAGTGGGATTGGCAATGACCACAAGTGGGTTCTTTTCAATGTCGCCGGCGAAATATTCCTTCTTTCCTTTTACCCTCAAAATTAGGGTCTCAGGGGTATCACTCAATAATCTTACCCTTAATTTCTTTAAATTCAAAATAATCTTAACAACATCCTCCTCCACACCAGGAATTGTAGAGAACTCCTGGGAAACATCACTAATCCTCACATTTGTAATTGCCGACCCCTGAATAGAGGAAAGGAGCATCCGGCGCATTGCATTGCCAATCGTCACCCCAAATCCCCTCTCAAGCGGTGATATTATAAATTTACCAAATCTATCGTTTGTTGACTCCTTATCAATTTCTATACCTTTGGGAATCACCATTGGTTTTAGTGTCATAAAACTCCTTACTTTGAATACAACTCAACAATCAAATTTTCCTGAACTGGAATTGTTACCTCCTCACGTTTAGGAAGTCTGAGCACGGTGCCTGTCATATTTTCCTTATTCAATTTTAGCCAGGGGACAATCCTTTCGGGGTCTCTTTCTTCAATAGACCTCTTTACAAACGGATTTTTCTTCATTGCCTCGCTCAATGAGATTACCTGATTCACCTTTACCTGATAAGAAGGAATATTTACCTTCTTCCCATCAATGAGAATGTGTCCGTGTCGGACAAGTTGCCGGGCCTGGGTTCTTGAGGAAGCCATTCCAAGGTGATAAACGACATTATCAAGCCTTCTTTCAAGAAGAATCAATAAATTCTCACCAGTGGCGCCCGCCATCTTTACCGCCTCACCAAAAACCCTTCGGAATTGCCGTTCCAAGACTCCATAGACTACCTTTACCTTTTGCTTTTCTCTCAATTGTGTCGCATAAGAGGTCAGTTTCCTCCGTCCTGCCTTTCCATGCATCCCTGGTGGATAACCCCTTCTTGAAAATGAACATTTATCAGTAAAACAGCGACTTCCCCTCAAGAATAACTTCTCCCCTTCCCGCCGGCAGATCTTACATTTTGGACCGATATACCGTGCCACTTATACCCTCCTTCTTCTTGGCGGTCGACAGCCATTATGGGGGAGTGGTGTCACATCCTTTATTGCGGTAATTGTTAAACCAACAGTCTGGAGCGTTCTTATTGCTGCCTCCCTGCCCGGACCCGGTCCTTTTATTCGCACCTCAATCTTCTTCACACCGCGGGCTAATGCATCTTTAGCCACCGCGGTAGCACACTGCTGTGCTGCATAAGCAGTCCCTTTCTTCGTCCCCTTAAATCCACACCGACCCGCTGAAGACCAACACAGGGTATTACCCTTGTTATCACAGATTGAAATAATAGTATTATTGAACGATGCAAAAATATTTGCGACACCGGTAATCTCAGCCCGCACAACCTTCTTTTTCTTTACCGCCTTTTTCACTTCTTCTCTCCTACTGCACCTTTACTAACCGCCACAGTCTTCCGTTTTCCTTTTCTGGTTCGGGCATTGGTTCGTGTCCTCTGTCCTCTGACGGGAAGTCCAATCTTGTGCCTTATCCCACGGTAACTTCCAATATCAATCAGCCTCTTTATGTTTGCCGCAATGTCCGCTCTCAGGGCACCCTCAACCCGATATTCAGATTCTATAATCTTTCTTATCCTTGTCACCTCATCGTCGGTCAGGTCCTTTATTTTTTTTGAAGGGTCAACCTGACATTCCAGCACAATCTTTCGGGCTGTAGAAAGGCCAATACCATAAATTGCGGTAAGCCCGTATTCAACCCTTTTATTAAGAGGTAAATCAACTCCGGCAATCCTTGGCATATCCTACCCTTGTCTCTGTTTATGCCTCGGATTTTTGCAGATCACCATTACGACACCCTTACGTCTTATAATCCGGCAGGCAATGCACCGTTTCTTTATAGATGATTTAACCTTCATTTTAACCCCTATTAAATTCCATAAGTTTTAATTATATCAAATTTTAATAAAAAGTCAAGTCATACATTCCGCGTTTAGCACTGGATTGAGGTTTTATTTATATCTCCAGACAATCCTGCCCCGTGAGAGGTCATAAGGGGAGAGTTCAAGTAAAACTCTATCTCCCGGTAGTATCTTTATATAACTCATCCTCATCTTTCCTGAAACATGCGCCAAAACCTTATGACCATTGTCCAGTTCAACACGGAACATTGCATTGGGCAGGGTTTCAATTATGGTTCCCTCAGTTTGAATCAAGTCTTTCCGTGCCATTTTAACTCTCCACCACCCTTGTTACATTTAAATTACCCTTTTCAAGAACAATAATTGTATCCTCAAAATGGCAGGATAGGCTCCTGTCTCGGGTAAGAATGGTCCAGGAATTTGCGGAAGTCACCACCTCATAATTTCCCATATTCACCATTGGCTCAATTGCCAAAGCCATACCGGTTTTTATCTCTGCATCCGGCCCATCCCATAGAAAATTTGGCACCATTGGTTCTTCATGGAGTTCTCTACCAACTCCATGGCCGGTCAACTCCCGAACCACACTAAATCCATTTTCCTCAACGAATCTTTGAATTGCCCGTGAAATATTGGAAATCTTATTCCCATTCTGTGCCTTTTCAATACCCCTCTTTAATGCCTCTTTTGTCACTCTAATCAAACGAGCGGCCTCCTCGGTAATCTTTCCCACCGCAAATGTCCTTGCCGCATCCGCAATATATCCATTATATTTAACCCCAACATCAATCTTTACCAAATCCCCTTCTTTAATAACCCTCTCATCAGGAATTCCGTGCACAACCTCTTCGTTTAGGGAAATGCAAACACTCTTCGGAAAACCCCGATAATTTAAAAATGCCGGAACCCCATTATTCTCCCTGATCAATTTATCAATAATATTATTCAATTCAATCGTCTTCATTCCTTCCAAGTTTAATTTTGTAATCGTGCAAAAGATTTTATAGATAATATTACCTGCCACCACCACATTCTTTATCGCCTCTTCATTTAAAACAGCCATCAATTACTTCAACGATTCTTTTAAAAACCAAATCCTTATCACCCATTGCGGATACCATTCGGTGAATCCCCAGTGATTTGTAGTATTCAGCAAGGGGTCTGGTCTCTTCATTATAGACTTTGAGGCGATTCCTTATCACCGCCACATCATCGTCAGGTCTTTTAAGAAGTTTTCCCCCACATCTATCACATACTCCAGTTTTTTGGGGTGGATTTGTGATTTCATTATAGAGTGTGCCACATACCGAACAATAAGTGCGACCCGATAATCTCCTTATTATTTCGTCCTCGGGTAGAGATAACTCAATTGCCAGAGAGAGTTTTAAATTATGCTGGGCAAGAATCCTTTCCAGTTCAAGTGCCTGATTTAAATTCCTGGGAAATCCATCAAAGAGAATATCCGTATTCAAATTCGCCAAGAGAAAATCTTCAACAATTTCAAATATCAGTTCATCCGGCACAAGTGCCCCATTCTTGATATGTTCCTCAACCATCCTACCGATTGAACTGCCTGCGGAAATCTCTTCCCTCAAAACATCGCCCATTGAAAATTTTTTAAGATTATACTTCTGCGCCAGAATTTCCGCTTGGGTTCCCTTGCCGGCACCGGGTGGACCAAAAATTAAAAACATCACCTCCGTCCCCTAATCTTTCCCCTTTTCATAAAGCCTTCATAATGATACATTAAAAGTTGAGATTCAATCTGCTGGATTGTATCAAGTGCAACACCGACGATTATCAAAAGAGTGGTGCCGCCGAAGTAAAATGGAACTTTCAAATAGCCGATCAAATACCAGGGAACAAGGGCAATGAACCCCAAAAAGATTGCCCCCGGAAGGGTTATTTTGGATAGAATATTATCAACATAGTCTGCGGTCTTCTGTCCGGGTCTTATTCCCGGAATAAAACCACCATAACGTTTCATATTTTCGGCAAGTTCAGTCGGATTAAAGACGATTGATGTATAAAAATAGGTAAAGAAGATGATAAGGGCAAAATAGATTAAATCATAAGCCCAGAAACCGGGTTTAAACAGTTCAGTCAAATGTTTCAATGTTGGCACATAGGCGGCAACTGTTCCGGGAAAGACAACGAGTGACTGGGCAAAGATTATAGGAATTACACCCGCGGTATTCACCCTTAAAGGCAAAAATGTTGATTGACCACCATACATTCTACGACCAATTACCCTTTTTGGATATTGAACCGGAATCTTCCTTGTTGCCTGGGTCATTACAATTACCGCGGCAATTATTAAAACCATAATTATAATTACCAAAACAAGATTGAGTAAAGACAGGGCACCGGTGGCAACCGATTGGACAGTTCTCATAAAATAGATGGGATATTCTTCAAGACAGCCAATGAAGATTAAAAATGAAATTCCATTGCCGATTCCCTTTTCAGTTATCTGCTCCCCTATCCACATCGCAAATATTGCCCCGCAGGTGAGGGTAAGCATTGCGGTAAGACGAAATGCCCAGCCTGGATTATAGACAATTTGCATTGTCCCTTCCGGGCCGGTAAATTTCTGCATCTCCAAGAATGTCGCAATTCCGATTGCCTGAAATGCGGCAAGTCCGACCGTAAGATACCTCGTATACTGGGTAATCTTCCTCCTGCCTGCCTGGTCACGCTGCAGTTTTTCAATCTGCGGAAAGACCGAGCCAAGGAGCTGGAAGATAATTGAAGAAGAGATATAGGGCATCACCCCTAAAAATAAGATTGCCGCCCTTGATAGTGCACCACCCACAAATATATCATACATCCCGAATAGCGAACCCTGTTGTTTCAACTGTTGCATCAAAAGACCCAGTGCCTGGGCATTTATCCCGGGTAAAGGGAGATGTGCCCCGAGCCGATAAATTGCTACTGCCCCAAGGGTAAATAAAAGTTTCTTTTTTAAATCCGGAACTTTAAATAAATTTTTAAAGGTTTCTATCATACCTCAATCTTCTCAACCTGGCCCTTTGCCTGGATAATCTTTTCTATCGCCTTATTTGAAAACTTATGTGCCTTTACAAAAAGGGGATGGTTTAACTCACCCCGGCTTAAAATTTTTACTAAAGAATCATTTTTTATAATTCCCCTCTCCTTTAATAATTCGGGGGTTATGACTGTGTTGGGCGGGAATTTGTTTAACTGGAAGAGATTTACTTCTTCATATTCTTTTTTAAATATATTCACAAAACCGCGTTTGGGAATCCTTCTCGTTAATGGCATCTGGCCGCCTTCAAAACCCATCTTGACTCTGTAACCTGACCTCTGTTTATGCCCTTTGTGTCCCCGGGTAGATGTTTTGCCATGCCCTGAACCAGGACCACAACCAATCCTCTTCTTTCGGTGTGTTGCCCCATAGGGCGGCCTCAAATCACTGAGTTTCATCTTCTATCTCCTCAATGTCAAGCATATATGAAACCTTATCCAGCATACCGCGCACCGCCTTGTTGTCAGGAAAAATCCGCGTCTTACCAATTTTTGTAAGTCCAAGTGCCTTCAGGGTGAGTTTGTGTTTCTTTATCTTGTCAATCGGACTTCTCTTTAATGTCACCTTTATCTTTTTCATAGTGCTCTCTTTTTATTATAAAGTAGTCAACGGGTTTGTTGCGCATCTCAGCGGTGGTTTGAATTGACCTTATTGATTGAAGTGCCTTTATTGTTGCCATCGCAAGATTGGTTGGATTCCTTGAACCGAATGCCTTGGATAGAATATTTTTTATTCCCACTGCCTGACAGACCGCCCGAACCGCATTGGAAGCAATGATACCGCTACCGGGTAAGGCTGGCCTCAATAGAACCTTACTTGCTGAAAACCTGCCAAAAACCTCATGGAGTATAGTGCCTTCACAAACATCCACCTTAACCATATTCTTCTTGGCAATTTCGGTTGCCTTTTTTATTGCGGGGGCAACCTCGGCCGACTTGGCATGACCGATGCCGACTTTCCCGGCACCATCACCGACCACCACACAGGCATAAAGTTTCAGTCTCTTTCCTCCTTTAATTACCTTGGATACGCGCTTTAACTCAACAAGCCTCTCTATAAGTTCAACTGCCTCTTCCATATTCCCCCTTTAAAATTTAAGACCAGCCTCTCTTGCCCCTTCAGCAAGTGCCTTGACCCGACCATGATAACGGTAGCCACCACGGTCAAATGCCACCGATTTTATACCCCTTTCTAATGCCACTTTAGCAATCATCCTTCCCACCTCACCTGCAATCTGGGTCTTTTTGCCTTTCAAATTTGGCCTGTTTACTGACGATACCCCGCAAATGACTTTACCGCTTGTATCATCAATAAGTTGGGCATAGATATGCTTGTTACTCCGAAAGACACACAATCTTGGTCTATCCGGGGTTCCCAATACTTTCTTTCTTATTCTTTTATGCCTTCTTATCCTGCCAATTATCTTCATTTAATTTTCTTTCTGATTCACCATAATACTTATATCACCCATCCAACACTATGTCGCCTGGACAACTGCCCGTTTACCGACCTTCTTTCTTAAGAATTCATTCTCATACCTTACCCCTTTATGCTTATAAGGGTCTGGCTCACGAGTTCTTCTTATCAATGCTGCCACATCACCCACGAGTTGCTTGTCAATACCTTTTACCGTAATATATGTAAGGTCACCTTTATCTGCACTCTTTACCATCTGAAGTTCGCACTTTATTCCTGGCGGGATAGGAATTGTTACCGGTTTTGTATAACCCAAAAATAACTGAAGACCGCCACCTCCGAGTTGGGCACGATATCCGGTTCCCTGAACTATCAGGGTCTTCGTATAACCATTGGTAACTCCGGTTATCATATTACTTATGAGCGTCCAGGTCGTCCCCTGCTGGGCGAAAGATTCTTTACTATCATCTGCACTTAAAACATAAATAGATTTTTCCTTAACCTCTACTTTAACATTTTTTGAAATCGTAAGCGAAAGTTCTCCAAGGGGTCCCTTTATTATCACCTGATTGTCCTTTAAAGAACAACTGACATTCTCCGGTATGATTATCGGTTTATTTCTCTTTTTTGCCATAGACAAACCTCAATAAACATATCCTATCAACTCCCCCCCAATCTTCTCCTTCCTTGCCCTTCGGTCAGTCATCACACCCTTGGAAGTGGTAATGATTGCAACTCCTAAATTCCCCAGGACCCGGGGAATTTCGTCCTTTGATACATAGACCCTTCTTGAACACTTGGAGACCCGAACAATATTTCTTATTACAGATTCTCCATCCTTTGAATACTTCAAGAGAATATTTATCCTCCTCGGCTTCTTTTCGGAATCCAGGGTGAAGTTATTGATAAATCCTTCTTCCAGAAGAATCCTCAGGATTTCCATCTTCAACTTTGAATAGGGCACCGAGACCTCGGGTTTATTTGCCCGGCATCCATTTCTAATTATTGTAAACATATCAGAAACCGGATCCATAAAACTCCTTTAAATTCCATTTTATAATTTTAATTTTTTTCATAAGTTTTAATTATATCCAATTTCAAAAAAAAGTCAATACATAATTGACATTATCAAACCAATGGTTATAATTGGGCTGCTGATTGTGGGAGGCAAAAATGAAGAAGAGGCCCTATGAGTTGAAGGTTGAGGAATTGAGATGGGAATGTAATCCAAATTTATTGAAGTTTAAATCAAGCGATGAACTCTCCGTATGTGAGGGGATTATCGGGCAACCAAGGGCAATTGAAGCCCTGAAATTGGGATTGAATGTGAAATACCCGGGCTATAATATTTTTATCACCGGACCCGTCGGAACCGGTCGGACCACGGCAATAACAAAACTCCTTGAGGAACTGAAAGGAAAGAAGGACAAGTTAAAGGACCTTCTCTATGTAAATAATTTCAAAAACCCCGATTTACCAAAACTCATCGTCCTTGATGCTGGACAGGGAAGAAAATTTAAAGAAAGTATGTCTGAACTCATCTACCACTTGAAACTTGCCATCCCCCAGGTCTTTACCAGTGAGGAGTATCAGAAGAGAAAGCAAAAGATAGTTAATAAATTTGAAGAGGCACAGAAGAAATTGCTCACCGAATTTGAGAAAAAGGTTGAAGGGTATGGACTAAAACTCGTTCAGGTTCAGATGGGACCATTTGTCCGCCCGGCAATATTGCCCGCCATTGATGGCAAACCGGTCAATCTTGAAGAACTGGATGCCCTGGTTGCTCAGGGAAAATTGAAAGAAGAGGATGTAGAAAAAATAAAGGACAATATTCAGAAACTTGAAGATGAGATGGGCGCGATCTATATAAAAACCAAGGAGTATCAGAATGCTGCAAACGATGAACTCTCAAGATTGAATGAATGGATTGTAAAGCCAGTCGTGACCAATCTCATTGATGAAATCAGAAAAAAATTTGAGAATAAAAAAATTGACGAATATCTTGATGAGGTTCTTGCGGAAATCCTGGTGAATTTAGACCGTTTCCTAAAAAAGGATACAAAAGTTGAAGAATTCAGGGATTTTGAGGTAAATCTTTTGGTTGACAATTCGGATACAAAGACCGTGCCAATAATCTTTGAGACTTCACCAACCTTCAAAAATCTCTTTGGAACAATTGAAAGGTATCCAATGGGTCCGGGAGTTTCCACAAGCGATTTTCTTAATATCAAGGCTGGCTCATTCTTGAGAGCAAACGGCGGGTATCTGGTTCTCAATGCCTTTGATGTCCTGATTGAACCCTGGGTCTGGCAGACACTGAAAAGGGCATTGAGGAATGGTGTTGTAGATATCCAGGTCTTTGACCCTTTTTATATCTTCTCAACATCCGCATTAAAACCTGAACCAATTTCAGTTGATGTCAAGGTTGTAATGATTGGCAATGAATGGCTCTACTATCTCTTATTCTATGGTGATGAGGACTTTAAAACAATCTTTAAGGTCAAGGCTGACTTTGATACGGAGATGGTGAAAGATATAAAGAATATAAATGAATATGCTTCGTTTGTAAAATCAATCTGCCAGTCAGATGGTCTTTTACCATTCAGTAAAGAGGCAATTGCTGATATTATTGAATACGGCGTAAGGCTTGCCGGAAGAAAAGACAAGATTTCCACCAGATTTCACTTAATCGCCGACATAATAAGGGAATCCGACTACTGGGCAAGGCAGGCAAAAAAGAACGAGGTTTCGCCTGAAGATGTCCAGAAGGCAATTGCTGGATGGCGTAAAAGAATAAATATGTATGAAGACAAAATCCAGGAATTGATTCAGAAAGACATTTTGATGATACAAACAAAGGGCAAGGCGATTGGTCAGGTAAATGGACTTTCTGTCTATCAACTTGGGGACTACGCATTTGGCCGACCGACAAAAATTACAGCCCGAACATCAATCGGCAGGATGGGAATAATAAATATTGAACGGGAGGCAAATCTCGCCGGAAGGACATTCAATAAGGGTGTGCTAATCCTTTCCGGTTTTTTACGTTCAAGATATGCCCAAGAAATTCCTCTTTCAATGGATGCCACAATAGGGTTTGAACAATCTTACAGCGAAGTTGATGGAGATTCCGCATCCAGTGCGGAAGTATATGCAATACTTTCCGCGCTTGCGGGTGTTCCATTAAAGCAGGAGATTGCAGTAACCGGCTCGGTCAATCAGAATGGAGAAATTCAACCAATCGGCGGGGTAAATGAAAAGATTGAAGGATTTTATGAGGTATGTAAGGCGAAGGGATTGACCGGAAATCAGGGTGTAATCATACCCAGGGCAAATGTCAATGATTTGATGCTTAAACCAGAAGTCGTGGAAGCAGTGAAGGCGGGTAAATTCCATATTTATGCAATAAAGACTATTGATGAGGGAATTGAAATCCTCACCGGAATAAAGGCCGGTAAAAGGACAAAGAGGGGGTTTGAAAAAAATAGTATAAATTATCTTGTGGAAATGAAATTAAAAGAGTATGCAGAAAAGATGCGGGGATATACAAAAGAGGAAGAAAAGAAAAAGAAGGGGTAAGGTTTATAAAACCCTACCCCTTTTAAGAGCAGAATTTACTTCAAACGGAAGGTTGCCGGTTTAACCTTTTTGAATATATCAAGATGCCTCTTTATTGTGATATACACAGAGCGTTCGGGTTCCTTCCTGTGGAACTTATATCCTCTCTTCTTTAACCGCTCTGTTATCTCACGATAATGTAACGGCGTTTTGCTCTTCTTCAAGATATCAATCATCAATTCCTTTATCGTGAGTCTCTTCTTTTTTGCCTTCATATTACCTCCTTAAATTTTTTTTCTCTCCACCATTGGAGAGTTGGGAACCAAAATTCTCACAATTTCTAATTACACAATTATATACAAAAAGAAATAAAAATCAAGAACAATGTGAAACTTAAACCACAATATTTACGATTCTTTGTGGCACATAAATTATCTTCTTTACCTCTTTATCAGCGAGATATTTTTTGACCTTCTCCTCATTGATTGCCAGAGACTTTATCATTTCCTCATCGGTTGCGGATTCAACCTGAATATGACCCCGGACCTTTCCATTTACCTGAATCACAATCGTTATCATATTATCGGAAAGATATCTTGTGTCATACGCCAGCCATTTTTCATACATTAAACTCTTGTCCTGGCGGTGAATCTGCGACCAGAGTTCATCAGCAAGATGAGGGGCAATCGGCGAGAGGAGATTCACAAGCACATAGAGGCCATAGCCAAAGACCAGGTCCTTATCTTTATAGGAAAAAAGTTCATTCAACAATTCCCATAATGCAGCGATTGCCGTATTAAACTTGAACCCTTCAAAATCTTCACTGACCCGCTTGATTGTTTGATTGATCTTGATGAACAGCCTTCTTTGATTGACATTAAAGGGTTCTTCAGGTTTTTTTCCCGCGATAAATTCTTTATTCTCGGTAACAATCCGGTAGATTCTTTCCAAAAATCTCTGGGCACCGGTTACCCCTTCATCACTCCACTCCATATCCCGCTCCGGTGGCGCGGCAAACAGAATAGTGATTCGTGCCACATCAGCCCCATACTCTTTAACAAATGGTCCAACCGGCACCACATTCCCCTTAGACTTTGACATCACCTCACCATCTTTTAATACCATTCCCTGCGTGAAGAGATTCTTTACCGGCTCATCAACCGGAATCAAACCAGCATCAAAAAGAACCTTTGTAAAGAAACGGAAATAGATAAGATGGCCGGTCGCATGCTCAATACCACCTATGTATTGGTCAATGGGCAACCAAATCCGGGCATTATCCGAGGAGCAGAATTCCTTTGTATTATGTGGATCAAGATATCTCAAGAAATACCAGGATGAACAGACAAATGTATCCATTGTGTCAGGGTCACGCTGGGCAGGTTTGTTACAACGCGGACATTTAGTATTGATAAAATCCTCCACTCCGGCCAATGGTGATTTCCCTTTAGGAATGAAGTCCGCTATCTTGTCGGGAAGAATAACCGGGAGAGATTCCTCAGGAACCGGCACCACCCCGCAATGGTCGCAATAAACAATTGGAATCGGTGCCCCCCAGTAGCGCTGTCGGGAAATCAACCAGTCTTTTATCCTGTAATTCAATGCCTTTCCTCCCCTTTCCTTATTCTCTAAAAATTCCGTAACTGATGTAATCCCTTTTTGGGATTCAAGTCCGCTGAATTCACCTGAATTCACCATTATCCCGTAATCAATGAATGCATCATCCATTGGCAACTTAATTTCTCCATCCCTTGGCTTGACGACAATTTTAATCGGTAAATTATACTTCCTGGCAAACTGGAAATCCCGCGCATCGTGGGCCGGCACACCCATCACCACCCCGCTCCCATATTCAGCGAGGACATAATCCGCAACAAAGATTGGAATTTCCTCTCCGTTTATGGGATTTATTGCATACAATCCAGTTGGCACACCATCCTTCTCTTTATTGGCGCGCTCAATGAGGCTTTTCCTACCAGCCTCCTTTATGTAATCCTGAATCACCGACTCATTTTTTGTCCCTCTAATCAATTTTTCTAATAATGGATGTTCAGGGGCAACAGAAAGGAATGTCACACCATAGATTGTATCTGCCCGGGTCGTAAAGACCTCAAGTTGGATATCGCAGTTTTTTACCGGGAATATTATATTCGTCCCCTCACTCCTTCCAATCCAGTTCCTCTGCATCTGTTTTACCCGTTCTGGCCAGCCCTCCAACTTATCCAGGTCCTTCAACAGTCTTTCTGCATAATCGGTAATCTTAAAAAACCATTGATTCAGTTTTTTCCTTTCAATTGGAGAACGACAATTTGAACGATAACACCGACCATCCACCACCTGTTCATTTGCCAGAACCGTCTGACAACCCGGGCACCAATTTACATACGCCTCCTTTTTATAGGCAAGCCCCCTCTTCAGCATCAATAAAAACATCCACTGTGTCCATTTGTAGTAATCGGGCAGACAGGTGATAATCTCACGCGACCAATCATAACTTATCCCCAGGGATTTAAGCGATTCATCAGAAACTTTGATGTTCTGAAGCGTCCATTCTTTGGGATGAATTCCGACTTCAATCGCCCGATTTTCTGCGGGAAGCCCGAAGGCATCCCAGCCAAAAGGATGTAGCACATCGTATCCCATCCTCCTTTTATATCGAGCAATTACATCTCCAATCACATAATTCTTGCAGTGTCCCATATGGATATCGCCTGAGGGATAGGCAAACATCACTAAGACATAATATTTATTATTGGGACTTTGGGGAGTCAAAAATAGCCCCTCTTTCTCCCAGAAGTTCTGCCACTTCTTTTCAATTGCAAGGTGGGGATAGGTCATATCAAGAGCTCACAAATTCAGTGATGATAGAATCTCGGCGCCGCATTTCTCGCAATACCAGGAATCCGGGGTATTAATGAATCCACATTTAGGACAGGCAATCCCTTTTTCCTCCTTTTTGACTTCCGCATCAGGAGGTTTGCTTGTCTCTTTAACCTCTTCAACAAGCAATTCCTCAATCTTCTCTACCGCCTCCGGGGTTTTCTCTTCCAGAATATGTTCATCAATCTTAAATTCCTCCTTCTCCTCCTTGACTTCTGTTTTTCCTAATAGACCCTCAAACCATTTTAGATTATTGAGTATTTCTTCTCTTTTTTTAGTAATTGCGGCAAGATTATTTTTATTTTCTTCCATCAGTTTCTGGTATGTGGCATCATCGTATTCACCAATTGCATAACGCAATTCTGCCTCTTCAATCTTTAATCTAAATTCCTTCTCGTCCTGTTCCAAAGTTTTATCTTCCTCCTTCAATTTAGCAATCCCGGCTTCCACCAGTGTTCTATTCTCGGAAATCTCTTTCTCGATCTGTTTGAGTTTATTCTCGTAATCTTTTTTCACCCGCTCATAGACTTCAATACTAACGGTACTTTTCTTTTCTTCTATCTTTTCCAACTTCTTTATTAGATCATTCCGCGCCGATTCAATCCTCTGCAATTCTTTCAATTTATCTTCCATATCTCACCTCTTTTTTAAAATTCCTGAATGCTTTGTAAAAAAAATTTCCATTAAAACATCAGCAAAATTTGAACCTACTTTTATGGAATGGTCAATACTGGAAAGTTCATCAAGAAGACCAATCTTTATGGTTTTTACCCCTCCTTTCTGGAGATAATTGTTTATCACCCTTACCAGGGCATCAACCACTTCAGCCAGCGATTGAAAATACGGTCTCATTTTTTCAAATTGCCACAATGTCTCTCGTCTTCCCTCAATAAATCTTTGAGCCAGTTCATATTTATTGTAGCCGCTTAAACCTCTGATGAATTCACCGGCAAATTCATAGGAAATACTTTTTGCTTCATAAAGGTAATTGCTCAATTTGACTAGTTCATTTTTCAGGCCGGTAAGGTCAGCGCCGAATTCATTAACCAGATAATTAAGTAATCCCCGTGCAATATTAGAATTTTTTTGCCCCAGGGCTTGTAAAACTAAATTCTGCAGATGTTCTCTGTCAATTAGAAGTAAAAAAGAATGCGCAAAAGAAAATGTCGCGCGGATCTTTTCGTATTCCTCATTCATTTTCTTAAAACCCAACTCTTTTTCCATCCGATAGGTCATAATTAAGCAGGCTGTTTGGGGAATATCCCGCACCATCCGGGCGAGGTCTTTCAATTCGCCTTTTTCTTTCTCCTCAAGATTTTTGATAACCACAATCCGTTTCGACGAAACGAATGGAAGTGTGTATAACCGATTTGTAATCTCCGCCGCGGAAAGTTCAGTAATGGAGCAAACTTCATAGTCAAATGATTCATTAACACCCACCGCTGATTTAATTGAGTTTATCGCCTCAGCGAACAGTAGCGGTTCATTGCTGACCAGCAAATAATGACGAAAGATTTCACCGTTCTTAATCTGGTTTTTTAATCCTCTTAAATCCATTCTTTTATTTTACACAAATTTTCCGAATAGTCAATAAGAAAATGCAAAAAATATTTTTCTTGACTTTTCCAGCCGACTGAATAAAATAATTTATGGTCGGCATCGGCTATGATATTCATAAACTTGTTGAAAAGCGCAAACTCTTTTTAGGTGGCGTGCGGATTGACTTTCCCAGGGGACTTCTGGGCCATTCTGATGGTGATGTTCTATGCCATGCAATCTGTGATGCCTTACTGGGCGCGGCAAAATTGGGCGACATCGGACAGCACTTTCCACCCGATGACACAAGATATAAGGATATCTCCAGTTTAAAAATTCTAAAAAGGGTTGGCGAGTTCTTAAAAGATTCAGGATTTCTTGTAAAAAGTATTGATGCAGTAATTATTGCCGAACAACCGAAAATCTTGCCTTATGTTAACGAAATGAAAAAGAATATCAGTCTGGCTCTAACCGTCTCGGAAAATCACATCTCAATAAAGGGAAAGACCAATGAGGGACTCGGTGATATTGGCGAGGGCCGGGCAATCGCAGCCATTGCGATATGTGAAATTGGAAGAATTTATGATACCCCTGAAAGATGATATTGAATCTTACACAAGGCCATTTATAACCTATCTCATCCTCGGTCTAAACATCATTGTCTATCTTTATGAGTTTTTAATTGGCTCATACAAACAGGATTTTATATGGCAATTTGGAGCGGTTCCCTATGAAATATTCCATCCCGTATATGTATCTGGCGAAATGACTTTGATGCCCTATTTAAAAATTCTCTTCAGTATGTTCATCCATGCGAATTTTATGCACATCTTGGGGAATATGTTATTTCTCTGGGTCTTTTCAGACAATGTGGAAGACCGAATCGGCCATTTCAAATTTCTGTTTCTCTATCTCATCTGGGGTATTTCAGGAACATTGCTCCATAGTCTATTATCATCAGATTCAAAAATTCCGATGGTTGGGGCAAGTGGTGCCATCTCCGGCATTTTGGGTGCCTATGTTGTCTTTTATCCGAGGGCAAGAATTCTTTCTTTAATTCCTTTCGGCTTTTTTTTGCGAATGACCTATCTTCCTTCAATCTTTTTTATCGGTATCTGGTTTCTCTATCAGTTTCTATTTGGTATCGCAACAGTCGGCGCCACAGGTGGTGGTGTGGCCTATTTTGCCCATATTGGTGGATTTGTAGCCGGATTATTATCCGCCCTTTTGTTTACAAAAAGGAAAAGAAGAAATAGGGTGGATTATGAGATATTTTAAGGTATAGGAATTTGAAAAATTTCTATACTTTGGACCCCTCACCTTAATCCTCTCCCCGTTTTAACGGGGAGAGGGAAGGGTGAGGGGCGGGGTTTCAGGGGTGAAACCTCTGATTATGTTCCTGTATAGGAATTTCAAAAAATTCCTATACAGCAGATAAGGAAAATTTCATTATAGAAAAGGACAAGACACATCAGGGACATTCGTAATGCCAAAGATAGTGCACAACCTATGGCAACCCTCACCTTTATCCTCTCCCTTTCCAGGGGAGAGGGTTAGGGTGAGGGATGGGGGTTTCAGGGGGCATCCCCCTGATGTATCTTGGATTCAAACGGATAAAAATGGTAAGAGGTAAGTTTTTCCCAAAAAGTGTGCATTTTTTCCTATGGCGCGAAGAAAGTTCTTTATCTGTCATGCTGAACCTTGCCCCTGAATCAAGTTCAGGGTCTCTATTTCAGCATCTCATAAAATCAACACTTTTAAGACCCTGAAGTAAATTCAGGGTGACCGGGCAGGTGAAAAATTAGGAAAAACTTAACTATTACATTATTCTTAATAGGAGGTAAAAATGCTTTATCTATTGCTTTTGAGCGCACTTTATAACTATCGTGCGCCACTTATCAACAAGATTGACCCGCGGTGTTATGAAAATGAAATCGTCCATGCCTGGGTCTATTTCACAGATAAGGGTATCACCGCGGAAGAGATAAATCGGGTGCTGGAAGGTATTAAAAGGAGAATGAATTACTCAAGCATAAACCGGAGAATTTTAAGGAAATCTCAGGTTTACTATGAAGACATTCCAGTTAAAGAAGACTACATAGAGGAAGTTATCGCCCGCGGTGGGATTTTGCTTTACCGCTCAAAATGGTTAAATGCAGCAAGTTTTCTTCTAAATCGTGCCGACCTTGAGGAAATTGCAAAACTGGATTTTGTTTATAAAATTACACCCGTCGCCCGCTCCAAAAATATTCGGGAAATTGAAAAAAGTGTCCAGCAGGACACCGGTCTTCTCACTGACCGGCAATTGAGGATGTTCAACATTGACTCGCTCCATAAGTTGGGGGTCTTCGGTTCAAATGTCAGGGTCGGTTTTCTTGACACCGGTTTAAGAAGAAAACACATCGCCCTGGATAGTGTCAAGGTCATTGCGGAGCACGATTTTCTAAGTGGCGACCAGATATTTATGGAAGGAAACCCTGTGACTTATCAATATGGTGTTTATACGAGTTTGCTATTCAAATCAACCAGCAATCGGATTGAACTCTTTGCCGTCGGTGATACATATTACCTCCATCAACCAACCAGGGATGTCCTCTATACCTACTCAATGGATAATGGTGCTACCTGGCGGGAGATGAAAAATTTAACGAATAACTTCAATACCTGGGTTACAGAACTTGCAGTTTGTGGTGATAGTCCAACATTTGTCTTTTATCGCGACCGAAGTGGAATAAAATTTCTGACAATGGATACAAGTTTAATCACCCAGCCGCAAAACTTAACCAGTGGTCTTTCATTTAGAGAGCCTTCAGCCGTGGAAATTGGTGATACAGTTTATCTTTTTTATCAGAACAAAAATAGATTATATCTAAGAAAGGGCACATCTAATGGTTTTAACCCTGAAGAATTGATTGATAGTTCAGGTTCAAATATAAAAATGCCCAGGGCAATTGGTGGTGACTTTAAGGTTGGTATTTTCTATTATAATTACCCTGGAGATTCAATCTTCTTTCTCAGGGATACAATTCCAGTATCATCATTTTCCAAAAAGTTTACCAACTTAATTGGCAAGGACCCTTCTGCCCTCTCTTCCGGTGATACAATCTTCTTAGTTTATAAGGATGCATCTACCCCTCCCCTATTGCGGATTGGTTTTACAAAATCAACCGACTTCGGGCAAACTTTCAAATCCCCTTTAATTCTCTCAGGAGAATTAAATTCAATCGGTAAGGTCTCAATCGCCCGGATCCAAAATCAAATCCTCATTGCCTGGGAAAATGAAGGATGTATCTATTTTCGTCTCTCCTTTGACAATGGAAATAACTTTGGAAATCTTGATTCATTGAATAAAGAATTTGTCTATCTACCGACCTTAGGGGTGGTGGCTCAGGAATTCAAGAAATTTTATTGTGAGAGGGGTGATGACAATACCGATGACACCACCTACCATCCCAGGCATGGCACCGAGATGCTTGGTCTGGTCGGTGGATATTCACCGGATAACTACATAGGAGTAGCACCCGGTGCCCAGTTTATTGTGGCAAAGACGGAAAATCCGGATTCCGTTTATGAATTTCCGATAGAGGAAGATACCTGGGTCTGTGGTCTTGAATGGTGTGAAGAAAAGGGTGCGGATATTGTCTCAAGTTCTTTAGGTTATACAAACTGGTATCACTGGCCCGAGGATTATGATGGCAGGACCTCACCCGCATCAATCGCCGCCTATGAAGCAACGAAAAGAGGGGTCATCGTTGTCACGGCGGCCGGAAATGTTGCAATGCCCCAGCTTGTTATCCCCGGTGATGCGCAGGGAGTAATAACTGTCGGTGGTATTGATACATTGTTTGCCCGCTGGGAATATTCGGGTTATGGCCCGACCTATGATGGGAGAATAAAGCCAGAACTGGTCTGTCTCGGTGCCGCACCAATTGTTGTTAATCCGGATTCCACCAACTCTTTCCTCTATTCTTTTGGAACTTCTGGTGCAACTGCGTTAGTCTCAGGAATTTGTGCCCTCTTGCTTGAAGGACATCCCAACTGGAATCCTGATTCAATCCGTGAGGCACTCATCAAAACTGCAAGCAAGGCGGACTCCCCAACCGACAGCATCGGTTATGGCTGGCCTGATGCGGTAAAGGCTTTTTATTATACATCACCAATAGGGGGCTATCCACTAAAGAAGAACTGTCTTTTAACTCCATTCCCCAACCCCTTTATCATAGGTGTTCACAAAAATATTTGCCTGCCATTTTTCTTGAATACAAAGACCTATGTGGAATTCTATATCTTCTCAATTTCAGGAAAACTCATTAAAAAAGAAGAAAGGACTGCTCAACTTGCACCCGGAAAATACACCGATACCGACCCCGCATCTTTAAATGCGGGATTTTTATGGGATGGTAAGGATATGGATGGTAATTTTGTGGGAAGCGGTATCTACTACTGTCTTCTGCATACATTGAGCGGTGGTGATGATATCACCAAAGTTGTTGTGATAAAATAAAGAAAGAGGTGGTTATGCTGGAAAAGATATTTAAATTAAGTGCGAACAGAACAAATGCAAGGATTGAAATCCTTGCCGGTATCACCACATTTATGACAATGGCGTATATAATTGCGGCAAATCCCTTGATTCTGCAGGCGGCGGGAATGGACAAAGGGGCGGTGACACTGGCAACCTGCATTGTGGCTGGTATTATCTCAATCGTGATGGGTCTTTTAGCAAACTATCCAATTGCCCTTGCCCCGGGAATGGGTTTAAATGCATTCTTTGCCTATTCAATATGCTCGGGAATGGGTATAGACTGGCGCATCGGTTTGGGATTCTTCTTTATTGAAGGTATCATAATTGTAATAATTACCCTGACAAAACTCCGTGAGGTCATCATAGATTCTATTCCCTTCACCTTAAAATGTGCGGTAAGCGTGGGAATCGGTCTCTTCCTTGCCTTCATCGGTTTTGAACAGGCTGGACTTATCGTCGCAGACCCCAATACCTATGTGAAAATCTCTCCTATTGGTGAACCTGATGTATATCCCAAAATCATTCTTACTGGAATTGTGCTTGTGGTAACAACAATTCTTTTGGTAAAAAGAGTTAGAGGGGCTATCCTCATTGGTATTCTTGTGGGCACCGCCCTAAGCTTCATACCCTTCTTCCGGACCAAAGGAGAAATACTACAACTGCTGAAACCTTCGCTTGTGCCCACCTTTTTAAAATTGAATATTTTAGGTGCACTTCAGTGGTCATTTATCACCCTCATCTTTACCCTTCTATTTGTTGACTTCTTTGATACTGCAGGAACTGTTATTGGACTTGCGGTGAAGGCAAAATTTCTTGATGAAAAAGGCCATATTCCGAGGATTGGTCGGGTTCTCTTTGCGGATTCCCTGGGCCCGGTCCTCGGTGCCCTTGTTGGAACATCAACTGTTACATCTTACATTGAAAGTGCAGCCGGGATTGAAGAAGGGGGCAGAACCGGTCTCACCGCAGTAACAACCGGGATTCTATTTTTAATTGCCACATTTGCCACGCCACTTGTCGGATTCATCCCTTCGGTTGCCGTTGCCCCGGCTCTGATTATTGTTGGAATAATGATGATGGAGTCGGTATTGAAAATTGATTTTAATGACTATTCTGAGGCGGTTCCGGCATTTATTACCATTGTCAGTATGCCCTTTACCTACAGCATCTCCAATGGAATATCCCTCGGCTTTCTCTCTTATGTAATCATAAAACTTTTTGCTGGCAAAGGCAAGGAAGTCTCTCTGATTATGTATATTCTCGCGGTCTTCTTTCTGGTATTCTTCATTGCCAGCCCGGTCTTCAAACAATGAGGGGACACTCTGTTTTTTTTCTCATTGCTCGCCCCGTTAAATACATAAATACGACAAATTAGTTCCTTTGTGTTTCTATTTTTAAAATCTCTTATTTAACGGGGCGAAAAGCAAGATTCCTCACCTGTCATTGCGCGTCCTCGCCCATTATCAATGGGCGGGACGAAGCAATCTCAAGACAGGCTCGGAACAGGCTCCGCAATCTCATTCGTTATCGCACAGTTCAGAGATTGCCACGCCCTCGCCTTCGGCTCGGGCTCGCAATGACTTTTAGTATAAATAATCCGGGTTAAGGGATTTCAGGGACAAAGTCCCTGAAGTATGTTCAGGTATAGAAATTTGAATAAATTCCTATACAGAAAGATAAATGTAGTGGTCTGATTTATCGGACAATGCCCAATGTATCAGGTAAGTTTTTCCCAAATCTTGTCCTGACGTAACTCAGGAATGTAGGGTAAGTCTCCAGCTTTGCTATTAAAACAATGCAAACCCAAAGAAGCTGTGTTGCAATGTCCTTCCTTCGCAAGGAGTAGAGACTTCAGTCTCATAATCTCTGGGGAATAAATTCCCTACTCCAAATTTTTATGGCGACTACCCCAAGCGAGATTCTTCGGCTTCGCCTCAGAATGACAGAAGGCGAAGGACACAGAATGACAAATTGGGATTATGACACAACCTCTTAACTGTCACTTTAATTGCAAGGCTAAAGCCTTGCCCCACATTTTGGGAAAAACTTACATATTACTGCCCAATGAATTGGGCAACTACAATTTTATATCCCCCTTTTGTAAAGGGGGAAAAATGGGAATTTAGCCCGGATTATTCATACTAAAAGTCATTGAGCCCGCCTTGCCTCTTCTGTCATTGAGCCCGCCTTACTCCTTCTGTCATTGCGAGCCCGCCGAAGGCGGGCGAAGCAATCCCATCTGTTCTTGTGAAAAACCAAACGACGAAGTAATCCCTGAAATGACCGATAACAAA
>Ga0078972_1007532_pt1 | contig 24089 bp, 31 predicted proteins | sample YelNatPaOPGAMG01_FD_67568 | JGI IMG/M metagenome (GOLD analysis project Ga0078972, IMG submission 67568) | Hot spring thermophilic microbial communities from Obsidian Pool, Yellowstone National Park, USA - OP-RAMG-01 (SPADES assembly) (version 2) | ecosystem: Environmental > Aquatic > Thermal...
CAAGTGACTGTTAATCACTGGGTCGATGGTTCGAATCCGTCTCGGGGAGCCATTCAAATAAGGCTTTCAAGACTTTGTAATATTTTCGTTTTCGCCTGCTATGATAAAATTATGATAATTTTTTTTATCAAGCAAGCTAACAGCGTCTTGCAAATGGACGCTTGATAGATGAGCGTATCGTAATGTCATCTTAATATCTTTATGCCCTAACAGCCTTTGAATACTTGCCAAGTCCGCTCCGCTCATAACAAGACTGCTCGCAAATGTATGCCGTAAGTCGTGGAATCTAAAGTCGATAATCTTACTCTTTTTAAGAGCCGTTGCAAAGCTCTTTTTTATGTCGTAGTAAGGCTTTAAGGTATCGGGATTATAAAAAACAAAATCAGTTTTAATGTTCCTGATAATACTTGATAATGTTTGATACAAAGTATCGTTAATCGGTATCTCTCGTCTTTCGCCGTTCTTTGTCTTGTCTAATAAGATTATCCGGTTTTTTAAATCTACTCTGCTCCAAGTAAGATGTAATATTTCCGATTTTCGCATACCGCTGTTAAGCGCAGTTACGACAATCGGTTTTAAATAGCTATCGCAGTTATCGATAAGCCGTTGCGCTTCATCGTCCGATAGATATCTTAAGCGCTTGTTTTCGCCTTTCAAAAGCTTTACTTTCCTAATCCTTTTTAAGTCGTCTTCGCTAATCAATTCCCATTCTAAAGCTTTCGTAAACATCCTTTTTAACGCCGCAGTCAATCTATTTGCGTATGCTATCGATAAACCTGTTGCGATTATATTTGATTGCATTTTTTCTATTGTCGCAACAGTAATATCTGCAATTTTAATATTACCAAACGTTTTTAAAAGTTTTTTAGTAAGAACTATTTGCGAAGAATGACTTCTTAACCGCCCGGCTGTAAATTCAAGATAAATTTTAATAAGTTCCGATAAGGTTATTTCCTGCCGTTGCGGTTCTTGTTTAATCGGCTTGCCGTTCTCTCTTAGCTCCGCCGTCCAGCGTTCGTAAAAGGCTACGGCTTCCATTTTTTTGTCTGTCCCGGAACTCCGCCGGTATTGGATACCGTTAATACATTTGCTAACCCAAAATATCTTGCCTTGTCTGTAAATGCCCATTATAGCTACACCTCCTTTTAAAAAAAAGGCATTTACAGCTTACTTTCTTGAGCTAATTATATCATTTACGGTATTTTTTTCAAGCCATTCCATTATTTTGCTTTTGTCAAATCGTTTAGTCCGTCCTATCGTAATATACGGAATTTGACGACGATAACAAAGTTTATAAACTGCGATTTTATGCAGTTTTAAAAGTTCGGCTACTTCGCCGACGGTTAATAATTCGTCCATAATTTGCCTCCTTAAATTATCTATCTATAAATACAGCTAATTTAAGGCTTACAGGCTATTAAAGGCAGGATTAAGCGTTTTAAGGCTTGTTTTTCGTCTGTTAATAGAAAACTACCTAAATAAAAAAATAACCGCCTTAAAACGCAAATTTAGGCGGTTAATAAATCGAATAGCTTGCCGACATCATCTTTTTTAAGGCAAGAGACTTGACTTTTGATATAAAACAGTTATATAACTATAAATAAGAGCCTTAAAACGCTAAAGAATGGCTTTGGCAAGGGGCAGACGATAAAATATGAGTAATAAAGTAAATTTATAAATAAATTAAAAGGAGGTGATAAACAATGAGTATACAGGGAATAATTGATTTGGTGTTGCCGTTATTTTTCTTCTTTTGTTTTGTGATGTTTATAATCAGAATAATATATCAGATAATAACGGGGCAAAAATTAAGTAAAAGTGGCGATTCTGATGGCTATAATCATAATCATTTTAATTCTGATCGCTATAATCATAATCATTTTAATACTGTTACTATTAACCCTGCCTCTGGATTGCCAATGAGTGGCGGTGTGGATGCTGCGGGCAATGCTTTTGGGCAAAATCATACAAGCGGTTTTCACGATTTTTAATCTTTAAAAAGATAGTAGCAAATTTTAGGCGGTCATCTTATTAAATTGTCTTATCTCTTTTATTACATCATCTCTTAAAAAAGCTATATGCCTCATTGAATTTAGGCTAAAATATATCTTTGTTCCTGTCTTGCCGTTTTTTTTCAAAGGATACTTTATTTTGCCGTCATAGCATTCTTTTTCAAGTTCTGATAGCCAGTTTCCGTAAATTTCGTTTAATTTATCATCGATAAAAAACAAAAAGACAGGCATATTATGATTTTCAGAGATTATTTTATATTTTTCATAATTTTTAATATCAATGCCGGTGTCATTAAAAAAACGGCGCTTTGGATATGTTTTGGACTCTGCGATTAAAGCTTTTTCTTTATTTTTTATTGCCAGGAAATCAAAAGCATGGGCGCCTTTAGTGCCGGGAGTATAAATTACATAACCTTTATTTTCTAAATAAGATTTAATAATTCTTTCGCCGATTTTTCCTTTTTGAACTTCTCTTTTACTATCCCAGTTCGCCAATTTTTTTTACCTCTTTATTTTTAAATCTTGACGAATACCGTTTTAATATCGCTCCGCATAAATTCGGCAATATTTCAATGTTTATGCTCTTTCTGTTTAACTTTTCCGATACCAGCATAAAAGACCCGGAACCTGCGAATATATCAGCGATATAATCGTTTTCTTTAGAAAACAATTGTATTAGCCACGCTAAGTATTCAAAGGGTTTTTGCCTGCTGACGCTTATATCGTCGTGGTCTGCGGGTTTTAATGATATTTCGATTACATCCTGAGAATTTTTATGAATACTTTTTAAATTTGAGAAAACAGCAGTAAACATCCAATTAGCAAATCCTACCGCTCCACGAGCCACTCCGTTTTTTACAAAACAGGCTAAACTCCATTTATAGTTCATATTCGTTGCTTTAAAAAAATCAAATATAGATATAGTCCCGGGCGTGACAGCGGCGAAATCGGCAATATCGGTCATATAGTCGGTCTGCCAGTTAAACGGCTTTTTGTCGTAGTCGATTTTGCCAGTCCCATACGGCGGGTCTGCAAATATAAAAGATAATCTATGCTTTTTAAGATATTCGATAACTTGAGGATAAGTATTGTCGGCACATATAAGGATATGTTCGCCGGCTTGCCATATATCGCCTTTATTAACGATAAAAACATCGGTATCGTCTAAATTAATTGGCTTTGATAACTCGCTTGCAATATTATTTATTTTCTCTTTTTTTGCGACTCTTTTAGCTTGTTTTATTTCTTTTGCCCGTTTTATTATCTCTTTTTCGTCAAGTTTGATTATTTCTGCTTGTTTTTCTTTAGATAACCCGGATAACTCTGCGGCGGCATTAATACTTATTTTGCCGTCATTTCGTGAGAGTTCTTGTTTAATTTCGTCTATAGCGTTGGCATTTATTTTCTTAACTTTATCTATAGTGTCGTGTCCTACGCCAGCAATTTTTGCTATTTCATCACGAGTTTTAAATGACGCTTGTGCTGAATTCGGCACAAGCGTAGGGCTTGAGATTTTATGCGGGTTTGCGGTTAATATTGTATCGATTGCATTATTAGAATTTTCGGCATCCTGATTTTGAAAACTTTTTAAAATATTCGTTATAAAGCCCGCTTTTTTTTGATTTGTTTTTGCGCTTTCTTTAATAATATTTTCAAGTTGCAGGGCGAGGTTGGCTCTATTAAAGTCCGTAAGGTTCCGGCGCCCTAATTGATTTTTGATAATAAAAATAACGGCATCGTTCTCATCTGCAAATTCCAGTTCTTTAGTTATAAACGGAATATTATGCTTTTGACAAATGGCATAACGATTATGTCCGTCGATTATTACGCCTTGCCAAGTTAAAATCGGTTCCCTGACGCCGTCTTTTTTTATGCTTTCGCTTAAAAAGTTAAATTCATCAGTAGTAAGCGCCGGGATTAAGTCTTTAAATTTTTCGTTGATTAAAAGTTCCATATTTTTACCTCTTTAATAAAAAATATTTATATAATTACAGCTAATTTGCTTTGGCTTTAAACGCTTAACCTATAAAAAAGCTGGATATTGAGAAACCCGCCCGGTTAAGACCGTTTTTCTTTAATAAGTAGGGGGTAAAGGGGGCGGAGCCCCCTTTTAATAAGGCTTTCTGTCGAACTTTTTAATAGCACAAATATTAAGAAAACGCCGGATGGCTTTGTTTTTCTTTTAAAAAGGCTTTTAAGGCTTTTGTTTTAAAAGGTTAATAGGAAACTACTTAAAGGCAGATTAGAACGCCTTAAAACGCAAATTAGGCGGTTATATTTCGGTCAATAAGTCGAAAAGTTTGCAGATGTCGTCTTTTAAACTATTTACAAACAAAATAGCCTTGTCTTTGTCGTTATTAGATAACAATAATTCGATGACGAATAGCTGGCAAAAGATATGTTCGTATAATACATAAGCCTTGTCTTTATCTATCATTTTTTACCTCTTGCGACCAATGCAATTTCTGCAAGGCTCTTTTGTTTTCGTTGATTTTCCGTTCGCAAACGACTGCAATATGGCTATAATACTTATGTTGATATTCAACGCTATTCTTAATGCGTTCATATATTTCAATATGCTTCTTATAGACCTTTTCGCTCATCGTTTATCCTGTTTTTTATAAAGTTGTTCGTAAAAAACAATGTTTAAAATTGCGCTGTTTTGCTCTTTTTCTGAGAGCCGATCAAAGCATTCGTGCAATAAGTAAAAGTCCGTCATTTCGAATTTATCGGCGCCTATCGTTTGTAAATACCTGCGAACGAAATCGTTTACCCTGTAATTATCAATCATTATTACCTCTTTTTTTTGTTATTTTTTAAAAAAACGCCGGATACGCTCCGGCGGGCGTTCTTTATAAAGTATTTATAAAGTATCTTTCAACGGGATTAGTTTAATCGAACCGCATGCGTTACAAACTTTATTACCGTTATTCATCTGAATATCGCCGCAGTCGAAACAAAATTTAACATTGCGAATGCTTAAAGCGTTAGGATTGTCGTGCATTCGAAAAAGTCGGATAGGCAACTCGTTATTTAACTTTAAAAGCGTAGACAAGCTCCGCAATGAATTAGAACATCCGCAGAAAGGGCATTTATCATCACTTGTCAAATATCCGTCATGCATGCATATTTTAAAGGCGTTAACTTTCATAACATACTCCATAATTTTTAAAAGTTAGTTTAAAATGCCGGATTTAACGCTCCGGCGGGCGTTTAGTTAATAGTTTTTAAAGCCTGTTTTAACAAGTTTGCCGTTGTCAAAAATAAAAAAAGCGCAACGGTTAATAACTTTCTTACTATTAAAAACATATAAATAGCCTGCGTTTCTTACTTTTTTACCGCAATAGCTCCAGATAGTTCCTTTTCCGTTGACCGATTTAGTCTTTAAGCTGGGCGTTCCAAACCTTGCCAATATATAGTTTTCCGATACTCCCGTTTTAATATTGGCTATGTTTTTTGAGTTAATAAAGCGTTTTGAATGCGTTTTATTAACATTGTAAAGCCCGCATCCTGATACGGATATGGCAATTACCATAGCCAAAGCTGATAATATAAATAATTTACTTTTCATAATACTTACCTCTTTTTTTAAAAGTTAATTTGACTTACCGGAACCGCCGGGACGGCTAATACTTTCGTTCTTTTTAATTATCTGGCAACGCTGGATATAAGAGACTACGCCTTTTTTCTTATGCAGTATCTCTTTTTTACAATGCTTTATAATCAAAGCCTTAGTTATCGCCGCCGTTTTTTTAATAGCCTGTTTTTTATAAGGTCTTATCATAAAAAAAATAGCCACATAAAAAGCGATAAAGACCAAGATAACGGCTATAATCAAACGATTGAATTCTGCTTTTGTGATTTCCATTTTATTACGCTCCGTTTTAAAGTTTTAAAAATGCCGGAAATACCGTCCGGCGCGGGTTAATAAATTAACTTGCTTTTTTTAATAAGAATGATGTTTTTGCTTTAGATGTAACCGTTTTATGCGCCTGCACTTTATTTTTAGCGTTGACCTGCTGACCGACTGCAAGCCCTTCAAGGAATAAAACTAAGATGATAAGCGGGAAAATAACTACTTTTAATTTCATATCATAATCTCCTTGCCGGATTTTAACCGTCCGGCGCGGTTTTAAAAGTTAAAATTTAAATGTAAAAATCTTGAAATAAACTAATAAAGCGCTTGCCGTTCCCGCGATTGCCATGCCAGCGCCGATAGCCGGCAATATGTTATTATCGTGAACGCTACCTACTGAAGTTCCAGGAATACTCCCGTTGAGCGGAGTTCCTGTCCCTGCCGCCGACGTTGGAGCAGGCGACCCAGGGACTGTGCCCGGCAATGCCGTTCCGACTTTAATCTGATTGTTGCTCGGCATGCTTCCGGTTAAGTTGCGAGACTGCCCTTGCGGAATTGTCCCGCTCAATGCCTGACCTGCATTTGCGGTAAGCGGCAACGCTAAAACTAAAAATAAAGTTGCGACTGCGATTATTTTTTTCATCGTTTATCACCCCCTTTTTGTTATTTTTTTTACTCATTACATACAGCTAATTTGATTTTTTTTATTAAAAAATGAACGGCAAGCGACAAACTTTTTGATTATTTTTTTAATTTTTGCGATGTAATTTTGAATGCAAAATGATTTTAAATTTGTGAGCGAGTAATCGTTTTTAAATCTTTTTTAAGTCAATTTTTAGATTCATTTTTGACCGAAAAACGGTTTTGAATTCGCAAGGTATCAATTAAAATTAAGTCAATTTTGGGACGTAATTTTGAACCAAAAACGATTTCTGATTTGCAAAAAATTAGTCGGTTTCGATTCAAAAACGAACGCATTAAAAACAATTTTAAGGCTATTTTTTAGTTGCCTGCTTGGTTAGTATTCGGTCTAAAAATCATCGCCTTAAACGATAAAACACGGCTGTTTTTTGACATAAAATAGCGCCTAAAATCGCTTTCAACCTCCCCTTTTTGACCCCCTTTCTGGAATAGGGAGTTTAAAAAGACTTAAGTTATTAAAAATATTAAGCAAAAGTATATTTTTAAAAACGCCGACAGACTTGTTTTGTGTCGGCAATTATTTTTATTTTTTTTACGTGAGAAGTCGAGGCTTGACCCTCGACCCCTCCCGCAAAAAAAATAAAAACGAATAAGACACTCTAAGCAGCAAGCTGCTAAGAGTCTCTAATTCGCCCAGCCCTTTTGAGCGGCGACCGGGGCTGGGTAATTGCCGGAAAAAATAATTTGTTTTTGTATTCGTCCTTCGGACGAAGTCTCTCTTGAAATTATTTTTTCCCCACCCCTACGGGCTACCCCTCGCCGCTCTCCAGTCTGCATGTGCCCTCTATTTTGGTTACTTGTTCTGTCTTCAGTGCACTTAAGAAATTTGCTTATGAATGGCGCAAATTTCCCTTTTCAAGTTGAAGCTTATATATCCGTCTCGTTGTGTGCTCACTATTATCGCTACTTGTTCTGTCCTCAGCGCACTTTAATTTGAATATCTCTTAGAGTGGAGCCTGCCATACCGTAGAGTCGAAAGTGCGTTCGGGATTTCTATCCTGCCGTAACGGAGTGCATAGACCCGAACGAAAAACGCAAGAGCGGAAGTCTGTAATTCGGTTGCCCTATCAAATTCTTTCCGTTCGTCCCCTCACTCCAAGAATTTGACAGGGCAACCTCGACGGGATGTATTGATTGCGGAAGCATTTTTTGGGTTGTCGTCTTTAAGCACTGTTTTTTATTCGGACGCCCCTATTGAAAAATCTGAAAGCGCACGCCGGAGCCGTGACTATCTTATTTAATTTTGCAAAAGCGCATTCGTTTTTAATCTTAAGTTTTTTCTTTAATAAGCAAACGAAACTTACGACTATTCCGCCGGCAAAATTAAACAAGAAACTCACAACCCCCGCTACAGGTAAGCGTATGATTTTTCAACAGCGGACTGTCCGACGACGACGGGGCGGGGATTTGTAGAATCCCCTTTAAAAATTGTGAAAAACTTATTTAAAAGCGTTTTAGAAAAAAGGCAAGACGGCGGGAAGGAGGAGCCCGCCGCCGTAGGGGGATGTTATGAGAGAGCGGATAAGGCGATATCAATATATTTTTTCTCGGCAGACTGTAATAAATTCCGCCAGAAGGTAAAAAAAATATCGACTTGAGTATCATTATAAAATTTAATAATTTCAAGATATTTTTTAATGATATTTTGATTAATAAATATCGAAATATCAGCGCAAAGACGCTCTCGATATGTTAAATCGTTAATAATATAATCCTCATCAAGTTCATATTCAAAATATGGTTCGCATTTTGACGCAAGTAATTTTAAAACATTCTCTTTATTGTCAATATCTGTAATTCCCTGCTTTTTTGCATATTTTCTAATTTTCGTTCGTGAAAAAAGAATAATTTCGTTTTCGCTATACTTCATTTCTTTGTTAATTGCTTTAATCGCTTTATTTAATTCCATAGTTTTAGCTCCCTATTATAAGTTATTATTAAGGGCGGCGAGGTGTAGGAAGCCGCCCTATTAATACAGCTAATTTGATTTTTTTCGCTATATCCTAAAATGAGTTATTATCGGATAGAAACTATAATTTTTATTAAAAAAAATAGTAAAAAAAGGCATTTTTTTACTTGACTTTTATGTAATATTATCCTATAATTTAATTATAGGATAGAGACATAAAAATATATAATTTTAAAAAAAGGAGCGGAAAAATGGAAAATGAAATCGTAGTCGTTTCTGAAATAACCAAAGGCGGCGGAAAAACAAAACTTGTAAAATCGGAATTAAAAAGCGGTAGTTATTTTGATAATGACAAGATAGTCTTTTTCTCAAGAGAACAGCTTAAAAAACTACTGGATAACATTAAAAATGATTTTCATCGTCTTGCCGTTCTTTTAATGTATGAAACCGCAGGGAGAGCAGAGGAAGTCCGGGAGCTAAAATTTTCCGATGTTGAGAATACAGGACGGATAAAGGTGCTTACTTTAAAACAGAGAAAAGAAAACAAGGTTTATAGATATTTAAAAATATCTGATAAACTTTTAGCTATGCTTTTAGATTATAGAATTAAGGCGGGGCTGGCGGACAATGATTTTATTTTAGCAAAAAAAAGCGGCGAAAAGGCTATCGCAAGGAAGAGTTTAGAATATTTATTAAAATACAATGTTTCGCAGGTTTTAGGCAAAGAATACTTAGACAGAGCTCATCCGCATGCCTTACGGCATACGAGAGCGATACATCTGTTGGATTCCGGTATGAATATTATGCTTCTTAAAAATTTCTTAGGTCACAAAAATATAACGAATACGCTAATCTATTTAAAATATTCAAACTCCGATATGACTGCGGCATTGGATAAGGCAAATAATTTCGTATATTAAAAGTTTTTCTTTAAAAAGGCTTTTGTCTTTTGCTGGATTTCCTGCCCCGCCGGATATTAAGAAACCCGCATGTTTTAATTTGTTTTTCTTTAAAAAGGCTTTTGCTGGATTTCCTGCCCCGCCGGATATTGAGAAACCCGCCCGGATGGCTTTGTTTTTTTAAAAAAGGCTTTAAAAAATAAAAAATGTTAAAAGAATAGTTATTTTTCAAAATAACGGCTTTCATATTTGCGTTTTAAGGCGGGTTTGATAATATACAGGTATAAAATCATTAACAAAAAAAATAACCGCCTTAAAACATAAAATAAGGCGGTTATTATGAGAATATCGGCTTAAGGCTATTAATACTGATGTGCACCACAGATCCTATAAGCGTAAATCTTGTATAGTAAATCATGCGCTTTCTGGAACTTTCTAAGGACTATATCGGCAAATAGCTTTTTTGAAAATTCCTTTCTTATGCCTTTACTTAAGTAAATATTACGTAGAAGATAATAATCAACCGAATAAAAATTAATACTTTTTAGGTTTGGCGTATAAAAATTTTCAAGCTTTCGAATGCCCGACGTAAAACGACTTGCATCGCAAATGTAATTTGTTTGTTTTTGCCAGTCGTAAACAGCCCTTATGTTAAACAAATTACCAAATCTTGTTGCATTTCGACAGTCTCGATATACATACCTCAAAAAATCATTGGTATTTTTAAGAATAGTATCATACGAAACGTCGTTGCTAACTCCGACGCCTGCATCCATTAAAAAACTTGTTTTAAGTGTTCCAAACCTTGCCGTCAATGCCTTTGCATAATAATTATTTACTATACTGTATAGTACCGATGAATTACTTGTTATATTCACGAAACGATCATACTCTGCGGCTATTGTGCCGGACGCAGAAACTATTTGATTTGAATTGCCAAAGGTATTGCAAACGCCTTGGGCGGCAGTTTCAATTTTTGCATAGTAGGATGTATCCGCGATATTAAAGGCTATTTGCTGAAGTTGTAGATGAGTATATCCGTAGTATTTAGTCGGCGCCGGTGAGCCTTGCTCCCATTGTCGACGAGTTATTCCACAACAACGCCCTACGTGCCGCGCATCTTTCTCAAATATCAGGGGGGAATGATAGTTATCATTTGACGCCCAAGCTGAGCTTGTTGAAATTAATAAACCCAATAAGACCAAAGATAATAATAATGTCTTTTTCATAATTTACCTCTTTTAAATGCCCGCTGTTAAGCGGGCGGTTAATTAAAGTTGTATAAGAATATCAACTTAAACGGCTATTAATAGCCTAATTTCATAAGCGACGGTTTTAAAAGAATATCCTCTCCTTGTTTAGTTCTTAAAAACCTATGATTACATGACCTCGCAATATTGCCGTTGCTATGCGTTATATCATCATATATAACAACCGACATATACGGTAGTTTATCAGTTAAAAACTCTTTTGCGACTGAGTATTTTTTAGTAAATAAATCTATTATGTAATTATTAATATCTACATAATAGACTCCGTGACTATTGCGCCTAATAACATATTTATTATGTTTAAAAAATCTTGAAGCTTTAATATTTTTAAAACAACCTGTAATGTATTTAGCAATTTGATACTTATTATCCACATTTTTATACTGAGGATGCGTTTCGACTTTAAAGTTTGTTTTTACAACCCAATAATATAGCTGCTCTACTTTTTGTTTATGTCGTTTGGAATGATTAGACCAATAATTACGAAATGACCTTAGTACAGTTTCGTTAGAAAACGGCGTTTCGTTATAGATTAATAAATTACCTTTTCTAATTGTTCCGTTTGCATAGGTGGTCTTTTGGCTTATCACAATAGAAACCGTTAAAACTAAAAATAACATTACGATAATTTTTTTCATTTTTATTTACCTCTTTTTAAATGCCCGCCGGAGCGGGCGGTAAAGTTAATTAAAAATTAATATCTCAATTTCATAAGCAGCGGCTCTAAAATAATATCCATTACTTTGCGCGTATGGAGTGATGGATAATTGCAAGATTTCACAGGCTTATGGTCCCTTAATAAAGAATAAAACGGGGAAGAGTGTTTAACCCATTTCTTACCCTCTAACATTTTCTTTACAACGGAGTATCTTTTAGTAAAAAAATTGACTTTATAATTATCAACAATTGCATAATAAAATCCATTACGCTTACGCTTGATAATATATTTAATATCAGGTTTAAAAAAAGAAGCTGCCGAAACATATGCAAGGCAACCGTGGGGATGAGTTATAGAAGTATAACCTGTATCCACGACCCACATGTATAATTTCTCTGCTTCCTGTTTTTTTAGTTTAGATTTGCTGTTCCAGTAGTGATTAAACGAATTAAGTATTGCTCTGTTGGAAAACTTTGTCCCGTTACCGATTAATAAATTACCTCTTTTAATTACTTTAAGAGCAGCGTGAGCCTTGCTTTGCCCGATTGTAATAAAAAAAATTACTAAAATCAATAAAAATAATGTCTTTTTCATAATTTACCTCTTTTTAAATGCCCGCCGGAGCGGGCGGTTAAATTGACTAAGATTGTTAACAATATAGGCTTAAGTTAATAATAGTTTGCTTTTATAAGCATCGGCATTAAAAGAATATCCATTTCTTTATGCGTATAGAGAAAGGGGTGGTTGCAAGACCTCATACGAGTTTTGCCTTTCTTTAAAAGAATCTTTGAAAAATAGAAACCTAAATATTTTTTACCTGTTAAAATTTTCTCTGCATCGGAATATTTTTTAGTAAATAAATTGACTTTATAATTATCGACAATCGCATAATAGAACCCATTACCTTTACGCTTAATAATATATTTAGTATTTTGTTTAAAAAACCAAGCAACCATAACATTTGCAAAACAGCTCGCGGGATGAGTTATAGTATTATAATCTGCGTTTACAATCCAAAAGTATAATTTTTCCGCTTTTTGCTTTCTTAGTTTAGATTTGTTAGCCCAGTAATGATTAAATAAATTAAGTATTGTTCTGTTAGAAAACCTTGTCGCGTTACCGATTAGTAAATTACCTTTTTTAATTACCTTAACCGAAGCGAATGCTTTGTTTTGCCCGATTGTAATAATAAAGATTACTAAAATCAATAAAAATAATGTCTTTTTCATAATTTCACCTTTTTAATATGCCGGATTATCGGCGGTTAATGTTATTTAATATCGTTTTTCTTGATGTTTTAATCTTTTAATATTTTTTCATAGTAATTACTCCCTTTTTAAAATTACTTAGCGGCTAACTTATCAATAAAAGACTTAATTAGTAAAAACAAATGTTTAACGCTGTGGTTATGCATTTTAAATATATCTTGCGGACATTTATTGCTTTGATGATTTAAACATTCGTTTATAATGTTAATAGGTTTTCCTGTTTTTAACATGTCCTTTTTATATACCCATTTCCAAATGTTATTTTTACCTTGAGGACGGCTAAAAAAGGCCTGTGATAAAAAAAGAACATATTTATTTGTATATTTCCCTGAACTATTTGTAAAGCCAAACTTGCTTATATTTTTATTTTTTAAAAAAAATATTACATTCGGAGCAGGATTAAATATAAGTAAATATGCTTTTGTGCCGTTGGGATAATAATGTTTTATCAAAAAACCGCATTTTCTTTTTTGCGTAATATTTTTACAGGGGTATCCGGCTAATACTTTATTTGTATTCACGGCGGCGTTGCTTTTTTTAATAAAAAAAACAATGCTAATAATAAAAGCCAATGCAATAATTAAGGTTGTAATAATTTTTTTCATAATTTTTTACCTCTCTTTTAATGCCCGCCGATTAGAGCGGGCGGTTAGTTAAGTATTATTAAGGGCGGTTGGTGTAGGAACCGCCCTATTGATACAGCTAATTTGATTTCCAAGTTTTAATATCTTGGTGGTCGGATGTATGGAACATGAAAAAAACAAGGTTTTGGAGTATATCCAATTTCAAACTTGCGTTGCGTTTCGTTAGCTTCCTGTCTGCATTCTTGGATACTCAATTGTGCCGTTGAGACCATTTCGGCTTGAAGCTCTTTATAGTCTATTAAACGCATATTATAAAAATCCCGCCTGTATGCAGACTTGTTTTTCAACGCTACATCATGCAGGCTTTGCAATGCATAGATAACATCTTGCATGTCGTAAGTTAAATCGGTTATTGACATATTATTAATAGCTTTTGCGCCGCTGAATTTATTAGTCGTCGGGTTGATTTTATATTGGTGCTCCCAATAGACCATGATTTTTTTAAGTTCAACGATATTGTTTTTTGAATATCCCGTTTTAGCAATTTGTATAAAATTTGCCGTAGTAAAAGGGTTGCTATTATTATTAGATTTACCGGATGGCGCATAAATAGTATTCAATAAATCATAAGCTTTTTGGAACTTTCTAAGGACTATATCAGCAAATAATTTTTTTGAAAATTCCTTGTTTTTGCCTTTACCGTTGTAAATATTACGTAAAAGATAGTAATCTACAGAGTAAAAATTGACGGTTTGGCGACTCGGAGTATAAAAACTTTCAAGGCTTCGAATGCCCGGCGCAAAGCGACCTATGTCGCAAATATAATTCTGTTTCTTATGCCATTTTTGAAATGTTACATTGAATAAAGTTTCAAATCTGCTTTGATTTTGATTATTACGATGTATATAATTTAAAAAATCATTTGTATTTTTCAAAACTGTATCGTAAGAGATATCGTTATCAATCCCTATTCCGGCATCTTTTAAAAAGCTTGTTTTAAGCGTCCCGAACCGTGCCGAAAGGGCTTTAACATAATAACCGTTAACGATAGAATATAGCGCGGCTGTATTATTCGTAATGTTTAAAAAGCGTTCATACTCAGCGACTATCGTGCCAGACGCCGTAGGTATTTGTTTTCCATTACCGAACTGATTACAAACTCCCGCCGCCGCCGGTTCAATTTTTGAATAATACGAAGTATCAGCGATGTTAAAAACTATTTGCCGCAGTTGTAAATAGTTATATCCGAAGCGTTTAGGCTTCACAGGTAAAACATTTTCTTTAAATTTGCTGATACTCTGCAAGGAATCTTTTAAGTCCCTTTTCGCTTTGTATTTTAAAAAAAATGCGGTTATATGCTTACCTTTGTTTTTTGTATAATTTTTCCAAATAAACATTTTACAGGCTTCTTTTGTTCGTATGTGATATTTAACGCAAGGCGATGTAGCACAGCCCGATAAGAAGCTCCCTATGGTTAATAAGCCCAAAGGTATTAATAATAATCTACTCTTTTTCATAATGACCTCTTTTTAAAAGTTAGTAATTGATTTGTTTATATTCTTATTAAGTTCTTGATTATTAGCTATTTTCCTCGCAGGTTTTGCCGGAGCAGGCGATGAATTGCTTTCGTTTCCGCCGTTGCCAAACTGCTTATTAAACCCTTTAAACTGGCTATTAAACTGCGTTGTCTGCTGTTTAATTGTCTTATTTACTTTTTTTTGATTGTGGATGACAAGCCAGACTAAAAAAATAAAAATCGGTATCATAAGCAAAATCAGCTTTGATAATAAATTTTTCATGTTTTTTTACCTCTTTTTAAAAGTTATTTTAATATTTTTTAATAATAAATAAAACTTTATTATATACAGCGAATTTAGAATAGAGAATGTAAAATATCAGTTGTTAGATTATTCGTCGACTCGGCAGTATGCTCGATACTCTTGTTTTTATCGGCTGATAAGCTGTTTTCCGAATTTTTAGAATATCCGATTTCAATCACTCCGTTTTCGCCAGCGAAATCATTCTGAGGGTCAAACCATTCAATGCCGCCAAAGCTCATTTTGGGGCTTGTTTTTAAACTTAAATAAACGCCGCCGCATTTCAAATCGCTATCAACAATAACGCATTTATTGTTTTTAATCTGCTTTTTAATTATGTCAAACTCTGCCTTAAAGCGTCCGTCTTGGTGCCGGATAGCGTCATATAAAGATTGCCCTATCTCATCATAGAAGCTGTTATTTGAGACTTTATATACATCGTTTGATAGAACCTGCCCGGCTCCGTTTTGTAGGCTATTATGAAAGTTATCAATCGCTTGCGATATTATCAGCCCATAAGTCGCAACGCAAGCCATATAACGTTTAATTTTACGCTGTTTTAGTTGTTTATTATTAGCTCCTAATTCGCCTTCTTTTTGGACGTTTTCGAGCGCGAACATATCAATCCCATATCTTGTATGAATACCGCTGACAAAATTGTTTAATGTTTTAGGGTTATTAATAATATTGCATTTACTAAAGAAAGCGTTTGTATTTTCTAAATATGATAAATAGGGGATGTATAGGCTATATACAGATATTGTTTTGGTTATTTCATAGCTATTAGATATTGACTTTTTCATACTTAACGCCTGCGCCATAGCCATTTTATAGGACGCATTAGCCGCAACGCCTACCGTCAAGGCGTGGCTCCGGGACGGTATAGATAAATAGAATATTATTAAAAAAAAGATAAATAAACTTATTAAAAAAATAATACTTTTAATTTTGTTTTCCATGGTTTTTTACTCCCGCCGGATTCCGGCTTTTAAAATTTTATCTTATAGATACAGCTAATTTATAACTCAATCATCGTCTCTATCGTTTCGACAATTTCGGTGACATCATCGGCAATGTCTTTTAGCCCGGTTTCGATTGCGTTTTCTATTTTTTCAACTGCTTTTTCAACTGCATTTTTAACGGTTTTTTCTATTTTTTTATCTATTTTATTAGCCAGCTCGTTAACTGCTTCCTCGAAAATATTATCGGCGCTGGCGTTGGCATAGCTTCCAGCAAGGTCGGCTATAGCGTTATTCGCTATTTCTTTAACATCGTTATTAAAATTTTTATTAACGTCTTGATTTTTATTTTCAATTTTAAACTTAACGCTGTCGTTGATTGTTTTTTCGATACTGTCGAGAGCTTTATCAAAGGCGTTAGAGCGAACCATAAAATTAGAGTTGCCCGATTTTCCGGCAATATCGTTGACAAAATTATCTACAACGTCTGCAATGTCTTTCATATCTTTATCTTGATATTTATTTTTAATGTATTCTTTATGTTGCTCTTTAAATTCGTATTCCGCGCCGGACAGTTCCTTTTCGTTTAAATCCTTAATATCGTCGCCTGCTTTGCCACTGCCGCCCAGCCAATGATCCTCTTTACTGTTTCTTACCGGCTTCGTATTTTCTGAAACGCTTTTATCATTTTTATAATCTATATCTATATCGTCTTTATCGTTATTTAAGGCGGTAATATCATCCTTTATAGTTTCGTAGTCATTATCGCCTTTCGTTGATGCATACGATTTATAATCAGGGCTATGTTTAACGGCAATATCGTCTTGTTTAAACATTTCAACGCTATTTTCAACGTCCTCAACCGTTAAATATGAATTTTCTAACTGTTCTAAGTCTGTATGGTCGAGTATTGATGATTTTTCTTGCATTTCTTTTGTATTTTCTTTCAATATGGCGATGTCGTCCGTTACGATTTCATAGTCGTTGACGCCTCTCGTCACGGTTACATATGATTTATTAAAAGTGGCTTGATTGCTGTCAAGGTCGCCGATGACAGTTCCGACGGTTATGCCCTGGGAGCCGTTCACCGTCGAGGCATACGAAAAATCTATATAGTTATATTCGCTTGTTTTAATAGTTCTCATTTCATTATTGCTTCGGATGTCGATATAAGTATTGCCGTCGGCGGAACGGATATTTTCTATTGTTCCTACTTGTCCGTTATTTACTTTATATTTTTTATCATTTTTCGTAAATTTTATCTGCTCGCCGATTCCGATTTTAAGGTTATTTAGTTCATAGACTCCGCCGATTTTTTCGAGTAAATCCGTATCGTTTAAACTTAAATTATGGTTTGTTCTGATTCCGTTTTTATCTACTTTAGAAACGGTCAAGCTATTATTTTCTTTGTCTATGCTTGAAACTGTAAATTCCGCTCCGGCTTTACCTAACGAAGACGAACCTTTTAAATAAATAAAATCGCCGGCGGAATAGTTTGCGACGTTTCGCATTTCCGCGGATTTTAAATATTTATTTTGTTTAACGCTTAGCGTCGTTTCATTTTTAATAAGCTCTTTGGAAACTGATAAATTGTGAATTTGCTTATTATATTCATCTTTTTTAACATTTGTATCAGTTACGATAAGAACATCGCCTGCGTTTTTTTTATTAAAAAAAGAATTAACGACGTGGTCGGTTTTTAGCGCTGGCTCTTTAATTTCAAGTATCTTGCCGTCCATTTGCATTTTATCGAAAGCTTCGTCTATATCCATTTTTTCAAAAGACTTAACAACATCTTTGTAATCTTTGTTTTTTTGGCGGTTGCTTTGTTTTAAAAAACTCGTATTTATAAAGCTTTGAGATTGCTCAAATACCTTACCTGCCCCGACCGACTGAATTTGTTCCTTGCCGCCAATCTGGATAACATGGACGTTAGTAAGGTTCTTTATTTTGTCTTGTAGAGCTTTCACATGATATAGATCGGTCATGCTAAACTCATCGACGACAATTACAGTATTATCTGATATTTCTTTGTTTATAAAACTATCCAAGGTATTGGCGGTTACGCTTTTATCTTTCATGGCTTTTGCCATTTCGTCGGCGGCTTTGCCCTGAAAACTTGTCATTTCAACCTTAAAGCCTGCCTCTTGCGCTAAGTCCTTAATAACTTGCAACATTGTCGTTTTGCCGGCGCCCGCCACGCCCTGAATATTAACAAAAACATCGTTTGAAGTTGCGATATTTTTTATTGCCGCCGCTTGCTCTACTGTAAAATTAAAATCCTTGCCGATTTCTGCGGTTTTTAAGGTTTCTGTTGCTTTTATTTTATCGTAAATTTTTTCGGGGTCGGATTGAATAGCCGAAACTTTACCAATGCCGTTTTTGTAATTTTTAATAACTTGTATTTCTAAATCTATCATTTCGTTAGTCGTTACATATTCTTGTCCGCCTTGTCCGGGTATTTTTACAATATCCAGGGTATTGGAGTTATTAAGGGCTTTGTCTATATCGCTTATCGTGACCTTGCCAATTCCCAATTTCAGGGCGTAGGCGTTTAGGTCTGTTTTTTTAACAACGGCTTCATTTTTTGTTAAATCTGCAATTGCGGATTTAACAATATCCTGCGCTATTGCTTCTTTATTAATATCTTTTTTAACAAAATCTTTTTGGGCTAAATTAAAGCTTTCGAGGATGTTAATATTAGCGGCGGCGAGCTGTTGTTCCCAGCTGGCTTTTAATTCAGCGGCGGTTTTAGATAAATCTTTGTTGGGGCGAGTTGATAGCTTGGCGGTTTGATAAACTGCGTCTTTATCAAGCGTTGTATTTTCTTTCAATTCCTCAATTTTTTTTTCGATTTTAGCCGCCCGCTTTGAAAAAAGGTCTATAGCCTTTTTCGAAATTCCGGATATTTCGAAACTGTCTTTAATCGTTTCGATTTTAATACCGCTTTCAATTAAAGCATTAGCAACAGCGGCATCGTATACGGCTTTTATCTCTTTTTGCGCACGCAGGATTGGGCGGTTTTCTAATGCCTTAACGGAGCCGTCTGGCGTAACCGTCATATTCATTGTTAAGGAATGCGTCCCGATTTGCGGATCAAGTTCTCGACTTGTAAGGTGCGTATATTGAAAGGTTATCAGGTTATCGCTTTTAACTAAACTTGTAACTCCGTCTCGCGTCTCTCTGTAGTAAGTATAGTTTTGCTCTATCCGTTGCATCGCTGCCAAAACGCCCGCATTATGCGCCGACATTACTTTGTCGGCTATTTCTTTTGGCAACAATTCAGCGGCAATAGATACGCTTTTCGGGGGCGCTAAATGAATATCATAAGCGTCCCGCCTGTCTTCCCGCCCTGCGTTGTAAGCTAAGTTCTGACTGCCGTCGGGCGATTTTCCAGCCCTTAGATTTTTAACGGTTTCATCGCCGACAAGGCTTCCTGCCTTTATTCCTAACTTTTCAGCGCCGACACCGTAGGCTATGCCGACGCCGCCGGTTTCTTTAGAATAATATTGTTGTTCGGGGTATGGCGCACTTATGCATCCCATTTTTTATATATCCTCGTCTATTTCTATATTATTAACAGCGTTGTTTTCTTGACTATCTTGGCTTTCAAAGTTGAATTTTAGGGCGTCGTTTGGCATGTATGGTTCGTTTTTATCGGCGTAGTCTGTTTTATTTATCCTCGTAAATTGCCAGTCCTTTAAAATCCTGACATAAGCGGTTAGGTTTTCCATGCTTTGGAACTCGGACGGAATAACTAAGTTCTTAAGTTGCTTTTGTTTTTGTTCGCTTTCCTCGCCTGCCATTCCGCTGTTATGCGAGGTTTCCCAAATTTCAGGGCTACCGATTATTTCGCTACAGAGTTTGGCTGTTGCAGAGTCGTTCTGGGATAATAAAACGATGTTACTGCAACAGTTTAAAATTGTATTGCGGGTATTCTCTCCATACAGATCGTCAATTTGCCCAATGGCTTGGGTTCCCAAAAAAACCCTAAGACCTTTAGACCTGCCGGTCACGAGCATATCCACTACCGAGTCCATTTTTTCAAGCGTTCCGAACTCGTCCAAAAGCATATACATCCTGCGGTCTCGGCTATCAGGTAACGATAGATAAATCTTGCTAAAAAAGTCAACAAACAAGGTTAAAAGCGGGCGCTGGATAACCTCTATTTTTTTCATATTTGCAATGAATATGAACCTTTGATTAGGATTATTCAGATAATCAGTTATTCTAAAGTCGCCGTCTGCGGCAAAATCTAACCACCTGACATAGCGCATAAGCGTCGATGTTACATCGCTGGCGTTCTTACTATTTGCCAAATGAACCGCTTCAGGGGCATTGACTTTTTTTAATAATTCAAACAAAACCTCAGCCGACTGCGATAAAGTTTTAAAGACAGTTCTGTTTGACGCTCGCTTGTTTTTTAAGGACTCCCGCATTACTGCCATAAAAATTGCTCTTGCGCTATCGTTCCAGTGCATTCCTTCGCTTGGGGGCGGGTCGGGAATAAGCGATTTTCCCATTGAAAAAAGGTCGGCTTGGTCGTTTATCTCATTAGATAGAGACCATTTCAACGTGCGCGAGTCCGCAATATTAAGGATAAGGTCTTTTGCAGGGTCGTAAAACTTTTGAATAAAACTACCCTTCTGGTCGTAAATGAGGGCTTTTTCGTTACGGTTAATTAGCGTCTGTATTATGTCGTTGTAAATAGTGGTTTTGCCCGAACCGGGACGCCCTAAGACGAAATTTTGTTTATCCTCGTCTTGAGCTGGCAACTCAACTTTGCCGATATAAATAACGTCTTTTTTAACAGACTTTTTCAGCTTGTTTTTTAATTTTAAGAAAAAGGATTTTTCGAGGTTTTTGAGCCGAGCGCCCCTAACGTGCCCCTTTTTTTTAAGGGAAAATAAATCCAGGACGATGGCTAAGTAGAAAGCATAAAATGCCAAAGCTAATACGCTTATAAATTCATATTTAAAGAATAAATGCTTTGAAACATTGAGAAAATGTAAAAATAAATTGTATAAATTCATTTCAGCACCTCCGCAATTTTATTTTTAAATAATGTTAATTTTTCTGCGTTTTCTAAGTCGTCGGCGGTATTAAAAATAGATAAAGTTATCTTGCCGGCTTGTAATGTTTTTTCGTTTTCAATACGCTTAATTTCGGCAGTCAATTTTGCGATTTTTTCTCTTAAAATTTTAATGTCTTTCATTGTTTTTACCTCTTTTTTAAAATTATTTTTTATGATTTGGTATTTTTTAATATCTCTATATGGATACAGCTAATTTGAAAATGTTCGTTTTTTATCCCGCTCGGTTAAGATTTTTTATTTTACTAAGCGGGGGGGTAAGGGGGGCGGAGCCCCCCTTTACTAAGCAAGGTTCGTTTTTTTATTCAGCTCTTTTTTCCATTCCGTTCGTTTTAAAAAAAATCATAACTTTGACATCCTATCAAAGAATTTTTTTGCATAGTCGGGGTCTTGTTCCTGAACTGCCGCCGGCTTTTTTGTTTCAGTTTTTGGCGTTTCCGCTTTCGATTTTTCTAAGAAATATTTAAAGTTAACTAACGATAAATCTACTTTTTTAACGACTCTGCGGTCGAGGAAATCAATTAATTCTGCATAATCGTTTGTTTGTTTTATAAATGCTTTTTTAAGCAAGTTTTCAATAGTTCTATTTAACGATAAGCCGCCGGTTTTGGCTTCGCTTTGTATTTTTTCGAACAGATTATTGCTTATTAAAATATGCAAATCTTTTTTATTTTTATTCATTTTATTACCTCTATTTTTTAATATATAAATACAGCTAATTTGAAAAACTTAATAAGCGAAAATGTTCGTTTTTTTTATTACGGCGGATTAGATTTTTTTATTTTAAAAAGGTTTTAAAAGTTCGTTTTTTATCCCGCCGTTTTTGAAAAAATATCCGTTTTTTAATTTAAAAAACTTTAAAAAAATAATAAAAAAAGCATTGGATACTTTTATCCAATAAAACTGCGGTTTTTGGCGATTTTTATTTTTCTATTCAACATCATATTTGGCAAGGCTTCGCAGGTTTTTTTTTGAATAGACCTATCCAAAAGTAGTCCATATTGTAAATTCAATAACGATATGCGATTGAAGGCAAAAACAAAAGCAAGCGAAGGTTGCGTGAGGTCTGCTGGGTTTCGTGGTAGTTGCTTTTTGATTTTACAAGAGAGATATACGAAGTATATCGCTCTTGTAAAAAAAAAGACAAAAGACATATGCGAAGCATGTGGCTTTTGTCTTTAATATGCTTTTTCGCTTTGCTTTTGTTTTTGCTTTTCCGCTTTTTTGTTTTTGCGTTATTTTTTTAACATTAAAAATATTAATGTAGCCATCGTTGATAAGCAGATGAAAAAGAAAGAACATAACATTATTAAAAAGTTTTCTAAGCTCATTTTAATTTCTCCGATTAAATTTTTAAAAAAAAATTAAAGTTAAAAAAAAAAGGAACTGCATTTTTATTTATGCAGTTCCTATAAAAATTAAGCTGCGTTCTCTATAAAATTAATTATTGCTTGTCGAACGATTTTTGAGTAATGAATTTTTTTTAATTTTGCGGTTTCTTTTAAATTTAAAAGTTCATCTTGCGATATCCTGATGTTGAGAAATTTTGTTTTATTGATTTTAATTTTTTTCATTTTTGCTTGCCTCTCTTTTAAAGTTAAATTAAATTTCTAAATTTCGTCAAGGTCTTTGTCGTCGTCGTCGTTCTTTTTAGCATCGTCGAAAACTAACTGAATTTTGTATTTGTTTTCGTCCTCATCTTTCGCAAGCTTTATTCCTGCGTCGAAACTTTTACCTTTGCTATTCTTAAAATTTTCAACGTTAATTATTTCACCTGCGAGCAGTTTTTCAAGCGTTTTTACTGAGATTTTTTTATTCAGTAATTGCTTAAAGATTACAAAATTACAGCCGGTGGCGACTTTGTTCTTGTAATCGTATTTGTGATTTTTGCACTCGAACACGTTTAAATTTTCGATTATGTCCGCCCCGCATTCCGGGCATTTTAATTGCAAATTGTTTTCCATTTTTTTTTACTCCGTTTTTTAAAGTTAATTTTAATGCCGGATAACGCTCCGGCGGGCGTTTTTTTTTATAGTATGTATCTTAAAGGCGATAACCATATCGAACCACAGTTTTCGCAGATGTTATTATTGTTGACATCGATATTGACTTCGCCACATTTATCACAAAAAAAGCCGTTGCGAATTGATAAAAAATTAGGATTGTCGATTACCTTATTGAATAACTCGTACATATTTACGCCGGTCGGCTTATAATGTAAGTTAAGTTTTACTGTTTTTCTGAAAGCAGGTTTTATAAAAACAGGAAAAAAGGTGGTATTAATATTCAAAAAATCAGACAAATTACGTAGGGAATCCGACTTGCAAACATGGCATTTGTCATCGATAGTTAAATAACCGTCCGCCATACACATTTTAATTTTTTCAATTTTCATAATAAATAGCTCCATTTTTAAAGGTTAATTTAAATGATAGTTAAAGATTATTTAAAAAAAAGTTCCTTCAGAGACAATGTAAAATATTCGGCGAAAGCTGAAATTGCTTGCCCGATGTAATATAAAGTTTCCATTTTTTAAATCACCTCGCAATTTTTTAAAGTTAATTTTAATTTATTACCTATTAATACAGCTAATTTGCGAATTTAAAAAAAACGAAAGCGCATTGCGGATTATTTTTTAAATATTTAAAAGGCGGGGGTAAGGGGCGGAGCCCCCTTTATAAAGCTTTCGTCTGTTTTGTTTTTTTGGCAGGTTATTTAAAAAAAGCAGAGCAGATAAGTTTTTTTTAAAAAGGCTTTTAAAAAATATAGTAAAAATGCGGTTCTTTAGTTTATCCTTTTTTTAAGGCACTTAATAAGCGATTTTAGGCGTTTTGTTTATCAGTTGATATAATCTATCCTATTTTTTTAAAAAACGAAAAATAAGGCGGTTTCCGTTCGTTTTTTTTACGATAGGGGCAGGCGGAGTATTAAAGAGTTTATTTTTGAATTTACCGCCGGCAAGTTTTCTTTTTTCTTTTCAGGCGGGGCGGGGTCAACCGCCCGCCGCTATATTATATATATATAATATATATAGAAAAAAAACAGGCTTTAAGTTATTAATT
>Ga0078972_1007533_pt1 | contig 24086 bp, 27 predicted proteins | sample YelNatPaOPGAMG01_FD_67568 | JGI IMG/M metagenome (GOLD analysis project Ga0078972, IMG submission 67568) | Hot spring thermophilic microbial communities from Obsidian Pool, Yellowstone National Park, USA - OP-RAMG-01 (SPADES assembly) (version 2) | ecosystem: Environmental > Aquatic > Thermal...
CGATTGTATCTCCCGGATAAATCGCGATGTAGTTGATGCTGAAAAGCAGCTTAGAACTATATGATCCGAAAAGGAGTCTAAAAATGGATACCTACGCGCAAGTGGTATTGGTGATTTTCATCATCATTAGAGTACTTATAGCTATTGGATTAATATATCTTATATACTACGAAGTGCGTAGGTTAAAACGGGTGCGAAAGCAAAGGGAAAAGGAAGAAGATAAAGATGGAGAAAAGGCTGGAAGAAACATTGACCGCTCTTCTGGAAGCCGAAGCTGAAGCCCGAAGTATTGTAGAAAAGGCTGAGAATGATGCAAGAAAACTTCGGGATCAGACAAGAAAAGAAGCTCAAAGAATTTTAGAAGATGCTAAAGCACAAGAAGAGCAGGAGATTCAAAGAATTCTGAATGATGTCAGAACTCTGTCTGCCCAAATTCGGAATGATATATTAGATGACGCTAAAAAACAAGCTCAACATTGGGAAGAATTGTATCAGCGAAATTATGAAAAAGCTGTCAACTTCGTTATTGATCATATAATCTCAAACAAACCATTATAAATTAAGACTATGATTACATATTCAGCACCTTATGCAAGAATGCGCGCCTTAAAAGGGAAATTTCTTGGACAGGCACAAATAGAATCTTTACTACAATCGCCAGATGTTCAATCTGTAATGTCCTTATTAAGTCAAACAGACTATTGGGAACAAGTTCAAAATCTGTCCACGTCTCGTGAAATTGAACATGGTCTTAAACAAAATCTTATCCTAAATTATATAAAAATATTGACCTTCCTCAGAGGCAGACCTGCCCGTTTCGTAACTACTTTATTAGAAAAATTTGATCTACTCAACTTGAAAGCAATTATCAGATCACTTATTAATCAAAACTCATCAACAGAAAAATCTGCCCCGTTTATATTCTCTCTTGGGAAGTATCATAAGATACCGATAGAGAAAGCCCTGGAAGCGAGGAATATGGGAGAGCTTTTAAGGGTAATGGAAAATACCCCTTATTTTCGTCCCCTTGAAATAGGTTATCAACAATACGAAGCAGAAAAGAGCTCCCTGCCTTTGGAGATTGCATTAGATTTAGATTACTATTCCAGATTGCAAAGCGATTTTAATTCACTTGGGATTGTTGATAAGATAATAGCGGGAAAACTTTTAGGCATAGATTATGATATAATCAATTTAACTTGGATGGTCAGATTTAAGGAATATCACAAATTATCGCCTGAACAGATATATCAATATATATTGCCAAATGGATGGAAAATTCAAAGGCAGGTCTTTTGGAGGATTATAGCAAGTGGTGATATTTTGGATTCAATTAAAGATCATCATATCCGTCCTTATGATCGTGTTTTAGACTTGTCAGAACCGATAAATGACAATGCAGATTTAGGTGCTGAAATAACATTACTAAGGTTTCTTTATAATCAAAGCTCAAAAGCATTGCAGGGATTTCCTCTCCACATAGCCTCATTTTTAGGCTTTTTTATTATGAAAGAGATGGAAATTAGGGATATAATGGCTATCTTCAACGGTAAAAGTTTAGGATTGCCTCAGGATCAGATCAGAAAATATCTGATCACTTTGCATTAGCAATTGACTAAATTGATTTGATAGGATAAGCGGAGATATGTTTACTCCTGAAAAAATGAGTTTTGTAAATATTTCCACGTTAGACAGTAACCTAACGCAGGTATTGGATTGCGTCACAAAACTCGGCATAATGCACATAGTTGATAAAAAAGACCTCCCTATAAATGATGGGTTATTAAAGGATGTAGATATTCAACCATTAAAGGATAAGCTGTCCGAAATTAATGTAAGAATAAATAATTTGCTTTCCGAAATGGGAATTGACACAAAATATTTGCCTACATTAAGCAAAAGCCAAAGTGAAATAGAAATTGATCCCTTCCAAGTTGCCAGCAAAGTGGAAAATGAACTAACGGAGATAGAGAGTGAAATAAATCCTATTATTCAACGTATTGCTCAATTGCAATCAGAGATGAATAAATTAGAGAAAGACTCAAAGCAACTTCATTCCCTTGAAGTCCATGGTATAAACTTAGAAGACCTGCTGAATATGCGGTTTCTTTATTTTGCATTTGGCGATATTCCTGTGGAATTTGAACATTTTAGAAGATTGATTGATAGCTTAGAAAGAATTCCCTGCGTTGTTTTACAGGGGGAGACTGTCGGAAACAGACAGCAGATATTGGTATTTTCTCTTATGACTGATAAAGATATTATAGTAAATGCTCTTGAAGGTGCTTATTTTTCTAAGATAGACATACCACAAGATTATCAAGGTAGTATCCCTGAGATCCTTGATAAGATTGAATATGAGATATGGTCAAAGCGAGAGGATATAGCGGAACTTAGAGGAGAGATTCAAAACCTGCGACGAACGTGGCGTAAAAGATTATTGGAATTACGAACTGAAATCATTGTAAATCAAAATGTTGCGGAATCTATGGAAAGGTTTGGAAAAACCGAAAGGTCTTATTTTATATGTGGCTGGGTGCCTTATAAAGAAGTTGGCAAGCTGAAAAAAGAATTAGAAAAAATGGATTCGCACAGTGTTTTGATGAACGCTACCGAAGCTATTACCGCCCAAGAGTCAGAACATTATCGCCCAAAAGTCCCGACAAAGTTTGTGCATCCGTTTTTCTTAAGACCTTTTACAGGACTAATAACGACATTTGATATTCCGAGATATTCTGCAATAGACCCGACAGTCTTTGTGTCATTGTCCTTTATGGCGATGTTTGGCATTATGTTTGCCGATGTAGGGCATGGTAGCGTTTTATTTCTTATAGGCTTATTGGCATCAGTTTATCCATTGCCTCAACTAAAGCCTTTGCGAAGGATGTTTGCATTTCTCTCTTGCTGTGGTGCTGCATCAATAATCACTGGACTATTGTTTGGCAATCTATTTGGAAAAGAGGGAATACTTACTCCTCTTTGGTTCTCACTTGAACATATGGAGCCAACCCAAGTTAATCGGATGTTATCTGTTGGCGTATATTTTGGAATCGGTATGATAAGTCTTGGAGTATTGCTGAGTATAGCACAACATTTCAGGAGCAGAAACTTAAAAGAGGCATTTTTCGGGCAATGGGGGGTATCAAGCATCATTGCTTATTGGTTGATTATCTATCTGTATATTAGCAAAAGTCAATTTTCATGGGACAAAGTTCTTATAATAGTCTTGCTTTTGCTTCCTATAATGTTTAAGCAACCAATATCAAAGCTGATAAGCAAAGATAAACAATCGCACCATGGACAAGAAGAGGAACATGGCGAGAGTTTAATTGAATCAGGCTTTCAGATATATGAAGTTGCTTTGGCTTATCTTGCTAATACGCTTTCATATATCCGTGTGGCTGCATTTGATTTAAGTCATGCAGGCTTAATGATGGCAGCATATTCACTGACGAAAGGACAGAGTCTCTTTTTGTCTTTGCCAAGTGACATCGCGTCAAATATATTTGTCATAATGCTTGAGGGTTTAATTGTAGGGATTCAGTGTATGAGGCTTGAATACTACGAATTTTTCTCAAAGTTCTTTGCTGGCGAAGGCATAGAATACAAACCATTAAAAATAACCTGATTGAGGGAGGAAAGGTCATAATGATTAAATTAGGTTCAATGATAAAATGGATCAAGATGAGCAATTTTGCTCTTTTGGCGATCTCAATAACAATAGGACTTGCAACGCTTCTATGGGTAGATATTGATATAGGACTGAACAAAGCCTTTGCACAGGAAACAACTGGCGAAACTCATGGTGCATCTGCTACCACAGAGAAGTCGTCGATGGGTATGGGACTCTTGGCAGCAGCGTTATCTACGGGTCTCTCTGCTATTGCAGCAGGTATCGCAGTTGCAATGGTCGGTTCTGCTGCTATGGGTGCAGTTGCCGAACGCCCCGAAGTTATGGGTAGGTCAATTATCTTTGTCGGGTTAGCCGAAGGTATCGCTATATATGGTCTTATTATCAGTATAATGATCCTTGGTAAACTCTAAAATCTCTTAACAAATTAATTATCTTTAACATTAATCGTAGATTTTGATATGAAAATTTTTGTTATTGGCGATGAATATACGGTTCTTGGATATAGATTAGTAGGTATCCAAGGGACTATTGTCCATAGCTCACAAGATGCCAGTGAAGCAATAAACAAGGCACTTAGCGATCCAGAAATTGGCATCATACTTATAACACAGCGAGCAGCATCAGGAATAAGATCGTTGGTGGACTCAGCAAAATTAGAAATGACCACTCCTGTTGTGCTTGAAATTCCTGACCGTCTCGGACCGATGGAAGGAAGAGAGTCCACAATGGAAGTAGTCCAAAGGCTTATTGGTATCAGAGTTTAAAAGCATAAAGAAATAGAGGGTGCAAAAATGGGCGGGGTTGGAAACATAGAAACTCTCCGAAATGAAATCCTTAGACAAGCGAAGGAACAGGCTTCAACAATTGTTGAAAGGGAACAGAGAATAGCAGAAAGAGACCTTGAATACGCAAGAGAAGATGCAAAAGCGATCCGAGAGCAAGAAAGGGCTAAACTGCAACCTCTTATAGAAACTGAGAAAAAGAAAATATCCTCTTCCGCAGAGATGGAAGCGAGAAGAATTCTACTTGAGAAAAAGGAAGAATTAGTTTCAAAGCTGTTTGCAGATGTAGAGCATAAATTAGAGCAAATGCGAGGTTCTGATAGTTACGTTGATTTAATTGCAAAATCAATAGAAAATGGGTTTGAAACTATCGGCAGTGAATTAATTGTTGAATATGGCGAAAAAGATAAGGAAATCTTCTCTGATAGTTTCATTTCCAAGATAAAATCAAGAATATCAAAATCCCTCGGGGTGAAAATGAACATTGAGTTTCAATGCTCTGGCGATGTTATATCTGCTGGTGTGATAATAAAATCAAAAGATGGCAGAATTGTTATAGATGATTCTTTCTCTAACTTGATAAAAAGGCTAAAAGAGGAACTTCGCGGTAAGGTATCTGAAATCCTTTTGCAAGAATAGATGGCAAAAATTAGTCAAAGGGTGGTAAATGTGTTATCATCTTGGTTTTAAAGAGAAAAGGTTTTAAACTCATACGCTCATCTAAACATGAAACATGGCTTTTAGAAGAAAACAAACGTCAAGTAGCTATTGTCCAAGTAAGTCATTAATATATAAGTAAGTCATTAATATAATAGAGATATTCCTAAACCCTTGTTTTATGAGATGTTACGACAAGCAAAATTGAGTGAGTCGGAATTTAAGAGACTTTTAGAGAAACAGATAACAAAATAAAAATTCATTTTTATATATAGCATTTATGTTGTTTTGTATGCTATTTAACAATTAGGTCATCATAGACCCATAAATCTTATTGGAGTAGTCATCAATGGCAGAACGTGAAGGAATTGTATATAGAATAAACGGACCAGTTATAGAAGCTAATCAAGTAACTGGGATTTTCATGGGCGATATGGTTGAGGTTGGAGAAGAACGTCTGATCGGTGAGACAATAGGTCTGGACGGCGATACAGCGATAATTCAAGTTTATGAAGATACAAGCGGATTGCGTCCTGGAATAAAGGTCTATGGCACAGGTTTGCCTTTGGCAGCGGAATTAGGACCTGGTTTAATTGCAAATACTTATGATGGTATTCAACGTCCTCTCAGGGATATTCAAGACAAAGTAGGCAATTTCATCACTCGTGGAGTAAGAGTTCCTGCGTTGGACAGGGAGAAAAAATGGCATTTTGTGCCGAAGGTTAAAGTTGGCGACAAAGTTAAGGCTAACTCTGTGCTTGGCACAGTTCAAGAGACAGTCTTGATTGAACATCGTATTATTGTCCCGCCAGATGTTGAGGGAGAGATCGTATTCATTATCGGCGAAGGTGATTACACTGTTGAGGAGATCATAGCTAAGGTAAAGACCGCCACTGGCGAAAGAGATCTTCAAATGTTCCATCGTTGGCCTGTCAGACAGAAAAGGTCATTGCTTAATAGATTAAATCCGTCAATTCCACTTGTGACAGGACAACGGACTTTGGACTTTTTATTCCCCATAGCTAAAGGCGGAGTTGCTGCGATCCCCGGAGGATTTGGAACAGGGAAAACAGTCCTTCAGCATTCATTTGCTAAGTGGTGCGATGCAGATATAATTGTCTATATAGGCTGTGGAGAGCGTGGAAATGAGATGACACAGGTCCTTGAGGAATTTCCTGAGCTTGTTGACCCGAAATCTGGCAGACCGCTTATGGAACGAACTGTCCTTATTGCCAATACCTCAAATATGCCCGTTACTGCCCGTGAATCTAGCATATATACTGGTATAACAATGGGCGAGTATTTCAGGGATATGGGCTATCATGTCGCTATAATGGCTGATTCAACATCAAGATGGGCAGAGGCATTAAGAGAGATCTCTGGTAGGCTTGAGGAAATGCCCGCAGAAGAAGGCTTCCCCGCTTATTTAGCTTCACGTTTAGCTGAATTCTATGAAAGAGCAGGTTTGTTTGATGCTGGAGATGGTAAATTGACTTCTGTTAGCATTATAGGTGCTGTGTCACCTCCCGGTGGTGATTTTTCTGAGCCTGTAACTCAACATACCAGAAGGTTTATCAGATGTTTTTGGGGACTTGATCCTGAACTCGCAGGTGCAAGGCATTTTCCCGCAATTAACTGGATAGATAGTTACAGTGAATATATTGAGGATTTGGCGCCTTGGTGGGTAGAAAACTTTGGGATTCAATGGACAGAATTGCGAACAAGGTTTACCGAAATCTTGCAAATTGAACAAAGACTTCAACAGGTTGTAAAATTAGTCGGTCCCGATGCCCTACCAGATTCAGAACGCCTTATACTTGAGATCGCGAGAATTATAAAAATCGCATTTTTACAGCAAAATGCCCTTTCGGAAGATGATGCTTATTGTGTTACAATGAAACAGATTAGAATGGCTCAAGCAATACTCCATTTCTACGATCGCGCCAAAGCCATAATAGAAAAAGGAGCACCGATATTTACAATAACAGGTTTAAGCGTTGTTCAGGATATTCTTAGAATGAAGTCAAGGATACCAAATGACAGAATTGAAGAATTTGATGACTTACTGGCGACAATAAATGAACAAATGGATGAGCTGGAAGAGAGGTATAAATAATGCAAAGTAAGGAATACTTAGGCTTATCTGAGGTTTCAGGACCTATTATAATCGTCAGAGGCGTCAGCAACGTTGGATATGACGAGATGGTAGAAGTCATTGATCCACGTGGAGATATAAGAATCGGTAGAGTCTTGGAAGTTAGAGAGGATCTTGCCGCAATACAGGTTTTCAGCGGAACACGAGGTTTATCTATTGCTTCAACTAGAGTCCGATTTGTAGGACGACCTCTGGAACTTGAAGTCTCAAAGGATATGATAGGTCGTATATTTAATGGATTGGGAGAACCAATAGACGGTGGACCAAAGCCTTTTTCTACTGTTCGTATGAACATCAATGGCTCTCCTATTAACCCAACAGCAAGAGAATATCCGCATGACTTCATACAAACAGGCATATCAGCAATTGATGGTCTTAATACATTGGTCAGAGGACAAAAACTGCCTATATTCTCTGGTAGCGGTATGCCTCATAACATGCTCGCTCGCCAAATAGTCAGGCAGGCAAGACCCGGCGGTGAAGGTGCAGAAAAAGAAGAATTCGTTATTGTCTTCGCAGCGATGGGCATTAAACATGATGATGCTGAATTCTTTAGACGAAGTTTTGAAGAAACTGGTGCATTGAATAACGTTGTTATGTTTCTTAATCTTGCTGACGACCCTTCTATTGAAAGATTGATAACCCCTCGTTGTGCCTTAACAATAGCTGAATATCTTGCTTTCTATGAAAATATCCATGTCTTGGTTATCTTGACAGATATTACTAACTACGCAGAAGCCTTACGTGAAATATCTGCTGCAAGAGAGGAAGTCCCAAGTAGAAAAGGTTATCCGGGCTATATGTATAGCGACCTCGCATCAATATATGAAAGAACAGGACGTATACGAGGCGTTAAAGGGACTATCACTCAACTTCCTATCCTTACAATGCCTAACGATGATATAAACCACCCGATACCTGACCTCACAGGATACATAACAGAAGGTCAATTAGTTTTAAGCAGAGAATTACACATGAAGGGAATATATCCGCCATTCAACGTCCCAAGATCGCTGTCAAGATTGATGAAAGATGGTATCGGAAAAGGAAGAACACGTGCAGATCACCCAAATATACAAAGTCAGCTTTACGCTGCTTATTCAAATGTCCAATCTGTTAGATCGTTAGCATCAGTTATCGGTGAAGAGGAACTTTCAGAGATAGATAAACAATACTTGGAATATGGCGAAGCTTTTGAAAGAAGGTTCATCGGACAAGGTGCAGACGAGAACAGATCAGTTGAAGAAACACTGAATATTGCTTGGGAAGTGGCTTCTATACTTCCAAAGACAGAACTTCAACGTGTTTCCGAAGAACAGATTGAACAATATTATGTGGAAAATGTCGTTGCACATACTAGATAAAGAGGTTAATAGATGCCAAAACTTAAAATAGCTCCAACCAGAAGCAATCTTCTGAAAACTAAATACGCCCTTACATTAGCTCAAGATGGACATGACCTTTTAGAGCAAAAAAGAGAAGTTTTGTTTATAGAACTTATGCAGATAATCCACAGATTACGCGACCTTGAAGAAGAGATGGCTAAAAAATCTGCATTGGCATTTTCAGCATTGGAATCTGCTATATTATCTATGGGACAAGAAGCTGTTGAGTGGTCAGCTTTATCTGTTCTTGGTGAGAGAACCGTTGATATTATACATAGAAGCGTTATGGGTGTTCCAGTAGTCAATCTAAAAGAGGTAAAGGAATCATTCTTTGGGCTTCAGGCAAGTATGGTAGGAACAAATCCTGCCCTTGACGAAGCACGAAAGCGTTTTGAAGAGCTTATAGAGGTTATCTGCGCTTGGAGTGAAGTTGAGATTTCCGTCTGGAGACTTGCAAACGAGATAAAGAAAACTCAAAGACGTGTAAATGCTTTGGAAAATATCTTTATTCCTGAATATAAACAAACGGTAAAAGCTATTGATGAAGTCCTTGAAGAAGGCGATCGTGAAGAATTTATAAGGAAGAAAAAGGTTAAATCTTTCCTTGCTAAAAAGAGAGCTTTAGAGCAATCGTCTTCTCATTAATCTAATGAATGGAAGATTTATATGTTTGAAAGAATATTATTGCCCATATCAGGTTCTGATGAGTCCAAAACTGCTTCGGAGTTTGCTGTTCAGCTTGCAAAAATTCATAACTCCCAGATCATAGCATTAAGCGTGGTTGATACCACAGTTGTGAGACAGATAGCACGCGCATCTGGTAAAAGTCCGGGCGAAGTTGAGATAGAAATTGAAGAGAACGGATGGCATTATCTATATTATGCTGATGAAATAGCCAAAGATAATAAAGTAAGGATAATTGTTTTGTTAGAACATGGGTTACCGCAGGATAAAGTATTGAATAAAGCAAGGGAATATAAAGTAGATCTCATAATACTTGGTCAATCTACAAAACGAGGCACTTATGGAATATCTCAGGATAGATTTTTACAATATGTCCTTGAACAAGCACCTTGTCCAGTTTTGATAATCAAGTAGTATTAGTTTTTACATATAATCCCTTTTATTGTCCAAAAACCGCTTATTAATAGGTTTCTTATGAGACCACCCACTTTTATTTATCTATTTTTTAATAACCTGCCAGAAAAAATCATAAAATTATGCCTATCAATTGTTTTTATATATATTAGCATAATAGCTTTGGCAGAGGAGAAAATCCTGACGAGAGTCGTCTCTGAAAGGCTCATTGCCAAAGCCAATTACTCACCGTGGTTATCAGAACCATTAAAAACGAGTCCTGATAGCAAACGTGTTGCTCAAATCGGATATAAACAATTCCTGATCCTTGACGGCAAGGTTGTAGGAAGGCAATATGACAACATTGGCACACCCGTATTTAGCCCAAATGGCAAACGTATAGCTTACGCTGCTGAATCAATGGGAAAACAGTTTGTCGTCACTGATGGAGTAGAGGGCAAACGTTACGACATAGTTAGAGAAGAAAGCATAACATTTAGCCCTGATAGTACGAGAATAGCCTATGTCGCAGGTATTGGCAACAAGCGATTTGTGGTTGTAGATAATGTAGAGGGGACAAGATATGATGCTATCGGAATGCCTGTTTTTAGCCCTGATAGCATATCATTTGCCTATCCTGCTGAACAAAACGGCAAGCAATTTGTCGTTATTAATGGTATTGAGGATAAATATTATGACGAAGCCAGTAATCCTGTTTTCAGTCCTTACGGAAACAGAATAGCTTATGCTGCAAGAAGTGGAGATAAATGGTTTTTAGTTGTCAACGGGAAAGAACAAAAAAAATATGATGGCGTTGGAACTCCTACATTTAGTCCTGATGGCAAAAGATTAGCTTATATAGCTCAATTAGGAGATAAGCAATTTGTAATCGTTGGTGGTAAGCCTGACAATGAATATGACCTTATAATTAGCAATCCCATTTTTAGTTCCGATGGGAAAAAAGTTGCTTATATCGCACAAGAATTTAATCGCCAGTTCGTAGTTGTAAATGGAGTGCCTGAATATGCTTATGATGCTATTGATGGGTCAAGCCTAAAATTTAGCCCAGACGGAAGGCGAGTGGCTTATTCCGCACAATTACGAGGAAAATGGAAAGTTGTTGTAGATAGTGTCGGTGGAAAGCTGTATGATGTCATCGGTGAAGGAAGCCCTATTTTCAGCCCAGATGGAAGTAGAATAGCTTATACATGTCAAGTGAACGATAGATGGCTTTTGGTTGTTGACGGTGTTGAAGGAAAATATTATGATAATATAGCTGAATATAGTGTAACATTTAGCCCTGACTGCAAATACGTCGCTTATACCGCTTCGTTAGATGACAAATGGTTTGTCGTCGTTAATAATAAAGAAGGAAGGAAATATGATGAGATTATCGGAAATGGAAATATCACCTTTGAGTCAAACAGCTTGATCCGTTATGTTGCTGAAAGGAACGAATTTATCTATATAGTAGAGGAAAGATTAAAATGAGATTATCAAATAGGAGGATATAACAATGGCGAATTTTCCAACAATAACAATTGAAGGCGTCAGCGTCCCAAAAGCTTTAATAGGCATAAATAGCCTGCTTGGTTGGTCGCATACAAGCGGAGGACGTGACGAATGGATCAGAAAATATTTCACTGCGGAACGTATAGCAGAAGTCTTCGCTCATTGCATAAAACTTGGTCTATACGGAGTTTTAGGACCTGTCTATCCAAAATTACACGATGCGATTAAATTAGCGGAAGATAAGACGGGTCAAAAAATGCTGTTTATAAGCACAACATTTGGCGACAAAAAAACGACACGAGACCAAGTGAGACAAGCAAAAGAGATTGGTTCGCCGATATGCTGTATCCACGGCGGGTGGACTGATGGCTGGGAAGTGAAAGACGGTAAATTAGTTGATTTTGAAAAATATCTTACAATGATAAGGGATGAGGGAGTTATCCCTGGTGTCGCATGCCATAATGGCGATAGATTAAGGCTTGTAGATCAAGGCGGTTATGATTGTGCTGTTTTCGTTATCCCTATCAATAAATTGGGATTTTATATGAACCCGTCAAAAGAATCAACTCTTGATGCGGTTAAAAATTGTTCTAAACCAGTGATAGCGATAAAACCACTTGCATCAGGAAGATTTGATGAAGGCAGACCTGCTGAGTGGCTTAAATGGACTATTGATACTCCCGGTGTTTCCTCTATGGTTATCGGATTTATGAATGAAGAAGAAGCCTCAGAGGATATTAACGCTTTGAAAAACATATTTGGAATATAATGTTTACTGATATAATTTATAGAGGATAAAATAACAAATGGGCAACTTAAAAAGAAACTTCTTCAGTGATGATCAAAGATTGCGTCTAAAAGTAATATCTTGTGATGTTCTTTATAGAGAAATATGCTTATGCTCTGCATATTCTCCGAATATAACTAATCTGGATTTTTTGCCAAAAGGGCTACATGATAATCCAGATATAATGCGTGCCGAAGTCCAAAAAAAGATAGATGAAACTGATGAAAGCGTTTTTGACGCCATAGTCTTAGGATATGCACTATGCAGTCGCGGGACAGCAGGTATAAAAGCCAGGGGCATTCCGCTTATTATCCCAAGAGCGCATGACTGTATAGCGTTGTTTTTGGGGTCAAATCAAAGATACTTGGAATATTTTAACGAACACCCTGGAACATACTATTATACATCTGGATGGTTTGAACGCTCTGGTGGAAAAATTGTTGTTGAAAGAAAAGTTCAAGATGGATTTGGATTAGGTAAGAAATACGAAGAATATGTGAAAAAATATGGCGAAGATAACGCAAAATATCTCATTGAATTTGAAAATTCATGGATAGAGAATTATTCACAAGTCGCGTTTATAGACATTGATTTTGTGAAATTCCTAAACTATAACAAAGAAGCAAAAAAGATCGCTGAAGAAAGAAAATGGAATTACGATGAGATAGAAGGCGATATAAGGCTCATCAAAAACTTAATTGATGCAGAATGGGATGAGGAAGAATTCCTTGTAGTTCCTCCGGGTGAAGAGATATTCGCCTCTTATGACGAAAAAATTATTATCAGCAAAAAACAATGAGTGACAAGTGACGTGTGATATAGCAAAATTTGACAAAATTTATCTTGTCACTCGTCACTGATCACTAATTTATTTCTCTTCAAAGCTCTTTATGGCTTCTTCTTCGTTCTCATAGACATCAAATACTCTGGCAAGTTTGGTTATGGCTATAAGATTTTGTAAACCTCTTCCTAATCCAGCAAGAACTAATCTACCATCTCTTTTTTGAACGGACGTATAAGATGAGACTAAAACGCCAAGTCCAGCACTGTCCATCATTGATACGCCATCTAATTTGAGAATAACTTTGGGCTTTTGCTGATCTGGAATTTCTGCAATCCAACCAGCTATCTCTCTTCTCATATTTAAACTATCATCACCGACAATTCTTCCGCTAATATCAAGAATCATAATATCGCCAACTTTTCTGCTAGTAATCTTCATATTTTACTCGCTCCTTCTTGACTGATCAGTTTCCTGTTAGAAAGCAAATGTTTACAACATTTCCTAATTGAAACACATCATTAATAGCGTCATTCTAAACGAAGTGAAGAATCTTACAATAATTACAAGATTTCTCTACTTCATCAAAATGACGTAATTGAATTGAAAAATGGTATTACCACAAAAAAATCCAACTATAAACCTTTGATGTTTAGATAATACATTTTATAAATCACTTTGTCAAGAGTTTTTTGGAATAAAAACTTCTCTTTATGAGTTGATAAAAATACCGATATAATCTAAAAACCATTAAATCTAATCTTCATAATGATTAAAAAGTTAAGGAACAAATGGGAATCCATAAAGGAGTAATTATGAAAATAGATGATATTTTAAAAGATAAGAAACGTTCAATATCGTTTGAATTTTTTCCCCCAAAGACTGAACAAGCTGAACAAGTCTTATTTGAGACAATAGAAAAGCTATCATCATTCAACCCAAGTTATGTTTCTGTAACCTATGGTGCAGGTGGAAGCACAAGAGATAAAACTATGTCAACAGTTCAAAAGATTAAACAGAAAACCTCACTTACAGTGATGCCACATCTAACTTGCATCGGATCAGAAAAAAAGGAAATTGCAGAGATTTTAGACTTCTATAAATCCATCGGCATAGAAAATATACTCGCTTTGCGTGGGGACCCACCAATGGGCGTAACTGAACTTCCTGATATAAAAGACGGATTTGATTATGCCAAAGACCTTATTGAATTCATAGAGATTTATGGAGTTTTCAGTATTGGCGCTGCTGCGTATCCAGAAAAGCATAAAGAATCACCAAATATGGAATTTGATATGATTTATACAAAAGATAAAGTTGAAGCTGGCGCTAAATTCCTTATAACACAGATGTTCTTTGATAATAGGTTTTTTTATGGATTTTTGGATCGTGCTGAAATGATAGGGATTGATGTCCCAATTATTCCCGGCATTATGCCAATAACTGATCTGAAAAAGATTAAACAGCTTTCGCTGATGTGCGGAGCATCTATCCCATATCCGCTTAATAGTCTAATAAACAAATATGGTGACAACCCAGAGGATAGCAGGAAGGCTGGAATGGAGTTTACAATTGAACAATGCAGAAATCTTATGGAAAATAACGTAAGATACTTCCATTTTTACACGCTTAACCGTTGGGAAGCTGTATCGGAGATCATAAACATATTAAAACTTTTCCCAATTTAAAACTGCCTTCTAATTAAATTAATTTTAGAAACATCTCAAAATCTACAAATAATCTAAAAATTTTTAAAAAACTTGGAATAAGTCTTTGTAGTTTAATGTTAATCTCTATGAATTTAATAGAGTTAGTAGATTTTCAGATCTAAACCGAAAGTGGAGGTGTTCAAAATGAGTAAAACAATAAACAGACCCAAGGTTATTATTCCAGTTATATCTGTTGCGGTAATAGTTCTAATAATAGGTATAGCTTATGCTCAGACAGGGACAGTTCCGTCTCCTATAGAGACAGTTCTGCAAGTGTTAGCGAAAATAGAAGCTAAACTTGATAAGGTCGGTCCTGCTGTTGGTAACATAAATATCAAACTTGATAAGATTGAAAGCAAGTTAGATAAGACTGAGCAAGGACAGTGGGTATCAGCATATCAAAAAATAGAAGCTAAGCTTGACAAGATTGAACGTAAGTTAGATACCACGACTAACCCAGGGCAAGGTGGAGGCGGTCCAGCAATCCAAAAGATAGAGGCTAAGCTTGATCGCTTGGAGGCAAAAGCGGATAATACCGCTCAAATCACCGAACTGCTAATCAAGATTAATACCAGACTTGATTACTTAGAGGCAAAGGCTGATAAATTAGAAGCAAAAATTGATGGCACACAACCGTAATATTAACTATAAATTACTAAGGGTGGCTTTATGCCACCTTTTTTATGAGAGGAGGGGGCAGACATGATCAATAAGCTAAAATATGCTTCTCTGTTTTCACCATTTTTTATTGTAATATTCCTCTATGGTTGTGGTTTTGGATTATTTCAGAATAATGAAGCGGATAAATTAGTAGGCAAATTTAGCGGAGAGTATAAAGAACGTCGTTTGGCGTCTGATAATCTAATAAAAATGGGAGATAAAGCGATCCCTGCTTTATCAAAAGGCACTCGGTCAGATGACTCAATGATCCGTTGGGAATCGGTAAATGCACTTGGCTACATTCGTTCTCCAAAGGCAATGTCTGCGGTCATTGAGCGAGTTCTTATAGATGACGATGTCCATACTCGTTGGCGGAGTATATGGGCGCTTAGCATGGTTGATGATGGCAGGGCAAAATCCTATTTACAAAAGGAATTATCTAACAAAGACCCAAGAATTCGTTGGAATGCAGCGGTAGCACTTAGCGCTTTGGGAGGAAATCAGGCAGTTCCCATCTTGCATCAAGGGCTGAAAAGCGATGATCCGTGGATACAATGGGAAGCGGTTAATGCACTTGGACAGACATACAATAACGAAACCGCAGATATACTTATCTCTCACTATAAGGATAGTGATATAAGTGTCCGTCAAGAGATTATATTGTCCCTCGGCAAAATTAAAGACCCAAAGGCTATACCTTTACTTATAGAATCTCTTAATGACAAAGAATCCGAGATCAGATGGCGATCTGCTATGGTGCTTGGATGGTTTGGCGATAAAACTGTTGTGCCAATACTCCGATCACAATTAGAGTTAGAAACAGACGATCTTGTCAAAGAGAACCTAAAAGAAAGCTTATCAAAGTTAGAACGATGAATTAAATTATTCATCGTCATTTCATATCACGAATGCGAACCTCAACCCATTTTTCATTCTCTAAAAGTTTAACCAACTTAGAAGTATCAGTATCGCCAAAATGATATGGATATACAATCTTCGGCTTAAATGCCTTTACAGCGTCAGCGACCATTTCTGGCGTCATTGTATAAGGCAAATTCATCGGTAAAAATGCAATGTCAATGTTCTTTAGCTGCTTCATTTCAGGGATATTTTCGGTATCTCCTGCGACATATACGCGTTTATCGCCAAAAGTGATCACATAACCGTTTCCATCGCCTTTTGGGTGAAAAGGTGCACCGTTAGGTCTCTTATGGACGATATTATATGCGGGAACTGCCTCTATTTTCAATCCTGCGACTGTCTTAGTCTCGCCGTTTTTCATTACTTTTCCACCACTAACCTTTGGCAAGCATTTCTCAGTTAAAATGATCTCAGTTTTGTCAGTTCTGATAGCTTTTATGGCAGAAGGATCAAGATGATCTCCGTGTTCATGGGTCACAAGTATAATGTCAGCTTTTGGAAGCTTTGAGTAATCCGCCTCTTGTGATACTGGATCGACGTGGAGTATTTTTCCGCCAAAGGCAAACATCAATGTCCCATGACCGATGAATGTAATTTTAAGATCGCCAGCAGAAGTTTTGATAATATCTTCTTTGAACACTTTTTCCTCCTTTTGTTGCGAGGAACTTGCAACAGAAATAGTCAATAATAAGATAATTGTAAATATAAATAATGCCCTCATTTTATACATCTCCTCTAAGGTCTTATATTTCCCATCCTAGCATCGCTTGATGGCTCAAGACGGAAAAGCCTTTCTGCATTTTGATGAGAAACCTTTTGTAATTCATCATAAGGCAAGTTCAACTGCCTAATGAACCTTATATGTCCCATTAAACCAAGCCGAGATGTTTCCTGATGTGCGTCTTTTCCTATTCCAGTATCCGTTCCAAAAAGTATTCTGTCAGCGTATTTTATAAAAAATCTCCTTATTCGTTTTTGATCTTCTGGATACATAACATCGCCCCAACGGACAAAGCAACCGATGCTCGTATCTATATAAGTATTCGGATATTCTTCAAATATTTGTTCCAGTCTATCCCAACCGACATAATGCTGATGCGCTCCGATAAAATGTCCATTAGGATAAGCACGGGCAATCCTCAAAAAGCTTTGTAGAAGGTCTTCGTTAGTCCATTTGATCCCTTTTTTCCAACCTTCTGACCAATATGCGTGTAATGCCCCACCTGTATAAGGCGATGCGGTCAACCGTTGTGTAACATGCCATAAAATTGGAAGCCCTCTTTCGTTTACGATTTTAAAAACTGCTTCCCATTTTGGCTCTTCAAATTCATCAGGCTTTCTACCTTCTATTATAAGAGTCGGACTCCATAATTTCAACCCCTTAGCTCCACATTCTAACGCTTCTATAAGTGGCTCAACATCAGGAGTATCAACACCTGGGGCATAAAGAAAAGCTAATCTTTTATCATTTTTTATAGTTTCAGATAGTTCCTCATAAGAAAACGGGTCGCTTGAAAATGCGTTTTTTAAGGTTTTCGGATGTCCATCTACAATGATCACCTTTGCCAGTCGCCATCCAATAGCCCAATTGATCCATTCGTTAAATGCCTGCATAAAGCCAGTTTTTGCCGATGCGTGATTATGACAATCTATCCAATATCTTTCAGAAGGTTGAAAATGCAATCCCCAACCTTTGGAAAAACCGTTATCTTCTGTTTCTCGCTCAAAGACATCAGGTGAATGCGGATATAAGTCTTCGTTCATAATATTTCCTTTCCAACTAATCTCCTTGCTTTTTTAAGGATAGCGGAATATGACAATCTGTTGAAAAATGATATTACTCAAATCAGAATAATATTTCATTATATACCAATTCTAACATACTAAAAGTCAAAAAGCAAGTGACTTTTCCGATAAATGGTTTATAGATTTCTCAAATTTTTGTTTTCATAGGGTATGATAAATAATGGAGATCGGTGAGGATTATCTCTTGAAAAAGTTTGTTCAGGTTTGCTAAGAATTTAATTGAGAGGTATAAATAACTCAATCTATGGAAAAGTCAATTTTTCATAAACAAATTTAGAAAGCTAATTTAATTTTCTATTTCCAAACAAGTTACTTACACCTCTCATTTAATTCAAATTCTATTCAGGATAGCCGATTGAAAGGGCAAGCACAGCATAAGCGGTTACAAGAATAGGCATAGTCTCCATCCATCTATCTTCTGCATTAACCCATGATCCATCTGGCTTTTGAAGTTTTATCAATTTCCTTGCAAGGTCCGCATACCAGTTGTGCTGAACTCCGTTTGCATCTGTTATAATTGGTTCGCCATAAGCTGTCAAAGCCTTTGACATAGTGTGATAGTAGTAATAAAGCCCCTGAGCGCCCATTCCAGGATTTTCATCAACTGTATAATGAGCTTTTATCCATTTTACCGCATCTTGAACTCTTGGATCTTTTTTATCAACATTAGCGTATATAAAACTCAATACGCCAGCATAAGTCATTGAACCATAGGACTTTGGTCTTCCCTGTTGATCGTTGCCTGCCATGCTATATCCAGGACGATATACAAATCCGCCATCATCAGTAGCCCATGACTGATCGTTTGACTCGCTTCTATTCTGACATCTCTCTATGAATTTTATCGCTTTAGCCCATACATCGGCATTTTCAGGAACGCCTGTCTCTTTTAATGCCTCTAAACTAAATTTAAGATTGGACATATCGGGACGAAGATCGTTTCCATAGCCTATTCCACCATAAACCTTATCTTCAGGAGAATAACCCTTATCCTCATCTAATTGCAAGCTCATTATAAACTTTTGTGCATTTTGTATTATCGGTTTATAAGCTGGATTTTTTGTCTCCGACAACGCCATTATAGCTAAAGAGGTATTATAATTCGGCATATCCTGATCATATATCCCGCCGTCCGGCTTGACCATAGTTAAAAGATATTTTATGGCGTTTTTTACATATACACCATCATCTTCTGCATATTTTCTTGGGCTTTTCATAAATGCAGTTGCGACAAGTGCTGTTATCCCTGGATGGTTGGCATAAGAGCCGTCTTTTTGCTGCTGATCTCTTAACCATCTAAGACCTTTATCTATTGATGCCTTGATCTCTGCTTTCAATGCTTTATCTATTGTTGGCGATACTGGTTCTGCACAATATATGCTCAGGCTTGTCCAAAAAATGAACACAAACACCAAAGACAATGTTATTATACTAAGCTTTATATTTCTCATTTTGCTCACTCCTTACAAATAGTTTTAAGTCCAAATATTTTTAAATTATACATTTCTTATGATAAAAAATACTGTAAAGAGGGGCAAATTCCTTACTCTTTACAGTTAAAGGTGCGGAAGGATTAATGTTCATTTCTTACGATTATAGACAAATTTCCAACAAACTACGTCAAAATATCTGCAAATATTATGCCATAACTATCGTCAAGTAAATCTAATGAAAGAATTTGAGAATATCGGTAAGTTTGGATTTTAGGTCTTCTCTCTGAACTATCATATCCACTATGCCAGATTGAAACATCGCTTGCACTGCCCGTTCTGCATCTCTGCGTCCAATTCTGCTTCCAGTATGAGAAGTTCCGGGTAGATTTGACTCTGCAATGACAATATCCGCTGAATAAGCAAAGGCAGGAAAATGGCTTTCTGCCGATGTTTGGGAAAGTAATGAAATATAGGCGAGTTTTTCTTTATTTAGTTTATTGATCGCTGTTGTGACGCTCAATAACTGTGCAGGAAAGTTTATGAAATGTCTTTCCTTGCCGATTGTATAAATTGCCAATAAAGGAAGTTTTCGCTCAACCGCTTTATTTATTGTGTTTACGATTTTCTCGGTTAACGAAAAATTGTCCGTAATTAAGGGCACATTGAGATTAAGAATCATTATGACAACTGGATATTCTGATATTTTAGCTTCTCCTCCAATTATAATGCTTTTATCTTCATCAGAGAAAATGTCTTTATAATTGACAAAACTACCTTTATCAGTAATAAACAATATCCGCGTTGATGGATCCATAGGAAAGTAATAGCTACACCTTTTGCATATACGGAGATTTCTGCCTAATTCACCATTATATATAAGCTCGTTGCATTCTGGACACTTTGCCCATACTCCATCTGCAATATCTCTTCGCCTATCGGTAACCCACGTATTTGCTGTATTTTCTTGCATATTATTCCAGTGATCAGTGATCAGTAATCAGTGATCCATCGCGTCATTCCTGCGGAACTTGTCCCCGCGAAGCTTGTCCCTGTGAAAGCAGGGAGTGGGGAGCAGGAATCCACTCCTTAATCAATGATTAGTAGTCATTTTTTATCAATTGAAACTTTATACTTAACCATTTTTACTTCTGTCCCACAGTCATCAGATTCTATAAAATCCACTTCGTCCATAAGTGCCTTCATAAGAAAAATGCCTCTTCCGCATGGTTTCATAAAGTTCTCAGGGCTAAGCGGGTCCTCTATACTGCTTGGATCAAATCCACAGCCATGATCTTTAACAAAAATAGTCAATTTATCATCTGATATATCAAATCTAAAATGCACATTTTTACTAGGATCGTTTTTATTTCCATGCTTTATGGCATTTGTCCCAGCCTCTATAACTGCGAGATTTACTTGTTCTTTGGTTTCCTCATTGAAGCCCATCTCTTTGGAGACATAAGACACCACAAGATCAAGCAAATAAATATGCTTAAATTCGCTTGGGATATCAAGGATTATTTCTCTTGTTAGTGATTTGTTTTTTACTCTCATTGATTATCGCTTAGAGAACCCACAGTCTGAACAGACTTGAGCGCTTTCTGAATATCATCGTATATTTCAAAAAGTGAATTTAGCTTAGTTATATTTAGGACATCAATAACATTTTTCTGAGCGTAAAGGATAGCTATCTTGCCATTTCTTTCTTTAAGTTTTAGATATGCCATTATAATTGCCCCAAGTGCCGAGCTATCCATTAAAGGGACCTCTGCTAAATTTAATATAATCCATTTAACGCCAGAGTTTATTTGAGACTCAATTTCATCTCTGAATTTGGTTACACCATCGCCTATTATTTTGCCCTCAGGGTGCAATATAACCCCGTTGTCTTTATTTTCAATGTCAATTTTCATAATCTGACCTTAATCCTGCCTCAATTATACTCATTATCCTTTCAAGATCATCTGATGAATAATATTCTATCTCTATTTTTCCTTTATTGCCTCTATGACGGACTTTCACCTGTGTTGCTAATAGTTTTCTTAACCTATTTTCCAATTCCTCTATTTCAGCGATATGAGCCATAGGCTTCTTCTTTTTCTGTCTTGGCTGTTGGAGCATTTTTTGGACAAGCTTTTCAGTCTGACGGACAGATAAGTCCATCTCTATTATCTTTTTGCATGTAACTATCTGTAATTTTTCATCTTCTAATGATAATAAAGCCCTTGCATGCCCCATACTTATTTTGTCCGCTAATAAATATTCTTGGATCTCCTGAGGTAATTGCAGAAGCCTTAAAATGTTTGTTATTGCTGGTCTGCTTTTGCCAAGCGATTGAGCTAATTGTTCTTGTGTAAAGTTAAATTGATTTATCAACGCCTGATAAGCCCTTGCAAGTTCAACTGCGTTAAGGTCTTCTCGTTGAATATTCTCTGTTATAGCGATAGCCATTGCCTCTGCGTCATTAACTTCTTTAACAATCGCAGGCACCTCATTTAATCCCGCTAATTTTGATGCCCTTAATCTTCTTTCTCCTGCTATGACCTCATACTTGTCACTTCCCATTGTGCGGACTATTATCGGTTGGACAACGCCTTTTTCCTTAATTGATGCGGAAAGTTCACTTAACGACTCGTCATCTATCTGCATTCTGGGCTGATAAGGGCTTGGAGAAACGTTGTCAACAGGAATGTTGATCACCCTCTCTCCTGCTTGAGTCTTTACTGCATCAGGTATAAGGGCACTGAGTCCTCGTCCAAGTATAGGTTTATTCATGTCCAGAAACTTCCTTTGCAAGTTTCATATACGCCTTAGCACCTGCGGATTTAGGGTCATATAAAATTATCGGTTTGCCAAAGCTAGGGGCTTCGCTAAGCCTGATATTTCTCGGTATATTCGTATTATAAACACGACCCTTGAAATAATTTCGGACTTCCGAGATCACCTGATCTGAAAGCTTGACCCTTCGGTCTTGCATTGTCAGAAGTATGCCTTCTATTTCAAGTTTAGGATTAAGATTATCTTTCACAAGTGTTATCGTCTCTAAAAGCTGACCAAGTCCTTCAAGAGCGTAATATTCACATTGTATAGGTATTATCACAGAATCGCATGCTGTCAAAGCATTAAGAGTGATCAATCCAAGTGACGGCGGACAATCTATTATTATATAATCATATTGATCACGAACAGATTGTAAAGCAGACCGAAGTCTCATCTCACGAGCTATAAGCGACACCATCTCTACTTCTGCACCGACGAGATCAGCGTTTGATGGCACAAGACTTAATCGTTTGACCGATGTATCGGTTATGATCTCTGTTATCGGCACATTATCAATAAGAACGTGATATATGCTTTTGTTTAATTTTCTTGGATCCAAGCCAAGTCCGCTTGTTGTGTTGGATTGAGGGTCTGTATCCAAAAGCAATATCTTAAAGCCCAAATCAGCCAAACACGCTGACAGATTGATAGCTGTCGTTGTTTTACCAACGCCACCTTTTTGGTTTGCAACTGCTATCACTTTGGACATAAACTATCCTCTTTATAATGGCTTTTTCTCTATTTTCCCTGCCTGACGCGGATATTGATCAAGGGTATTTTTTACCTTTTCAATGAATATCAAAGATCGCCTTTCTGGATTGATAATGTCATACTCAATCTTTATAAACTGTCCGCCAAGTTTTTCAATCGCATTTTTCGCTTCGCCTAATTCCTCTTTTGCTTCCTGACCTTTATATGCTATGAATTTTCCTCTGACATTCACAAGCGGAAGACAATATTCAGCAAGTGTTCGTAAACGAGCCACACACCGAGCGACTACGAGATCATATCTCTCCCGCCATTTTTCCGCGTGTGCAATTACCTCTACTCGTTCATTAAGTATTTCAACATTTTCTAATTTTAATGTATCAACAATATGTTTTAGAAATTTGGCTTTTTTTCCGATCGATTCTATAAGCAATAGATGAATGTCAGGACGATATATCTTTATCGGTATGCCCGGAAAACCGCCCCCTGTCCCTACATCAGCGATTTTAGCATTCTGATCTATATCCTCATAACAGAATATCAAAAGCGAATCAATGAAATGTTTTTCTATAATATCAATATCATCTTTCAGTGCTGTCAGATTTATTCTTGTGTTCCAGTCTTTTAGCTCAGTTGCATATATTTCAAATTGATGTATCTTTTCTTCATCAACTGTCAATTTTCGCTCAATAAGTTTTTCTCTGAGAATATCATCAAACTTTTGCATACATATATTAATCTAAATTATTATATTGGTCAAGAAAAAAGTAATTTATCAATGTATAGTTTATAGACATGGGGAACACTCATTGTATTAATATCTTTTTGGCTATATATAGTGTCTTTGAAAAATATTAGGTTTTTTTATGGATTCCCATTGCAGTTTACCCCTTGTGAAACTTGTCCCTGCGAAGCTTGTCCCTGCAAAAGCAGGGAGCAGGGAGTGGGGGTGGGAATGATATGCTGAAGCTAAAGTCAAAAATGACAAGAAAGTTCAAGTTGGTTAAGATGGATACTCATAGAAGCAGTTCCTCATGTTGTTGATAGTTCACCAAGCTGCAGATGTTTATATAACAATTTAGTAGCCAAAAAAGGCAAAGGCACAGCAAAGGTGACAATAGTCCGAAAGCTGTTGGTTGCCATTTACTATATTTTACAGCGAGAAGAGAGATTTGACAAGGCTAAATAACTGAGCTTAGGATATTAGTTCGAACATTTCCTAAAATAAGCAGGGTTAAAGGTTAAAAGTTAAAGGTTGA
>Ga0078972_1007535_pt1 | contig 24084 bp, 29 predicted proteins | sample YelNatPaOPGAMG01_FD_67568 | JGI IMG/M metagenome (GOLD analysis project Ga0078972, IMG submission 67568) | Hot spring thermophilic microbial communities from Obsidian Pool, Yellowstone National Park, USA - OP-RAMG-01 (SPADES assembly) (version 2) | ecosystem: Environmental > Aquatic > Thermal...
TCGGTCTTAATGCCCTTACGGGCATTCATTGTTTTTAACTGTTAATTGGGAGAGTGTTTTGAACACTAATTTGCCTACGTCTTAATGCCCTTACGGGCATTCATTGTTTTTAACCTCAAAACCATTGTGATTTATGACAATTTTGATGACGGTCTTAATGCCCTTACGGGCATTCATTGTTTTTAACCTTTGCCCATGCTGGTATAGTTCCGTAAAGACCACATTCCGTCATAATGCCCTTACGGGCATTCATTGTTTTTAACTGTCGCTTGAGAGAAATGGATATGGTTGTGGGTGTTAAGTCATAATGCCCTTACGGGCATTCATTGTTTTTAACGGACCCGGAGGCTCGCGATGTTTAAGATCAAAGGTGGGGTCATAATGCCCTTACGGGCATTCATTGTTTTTAACTGCGAATTGACCTCTTAAAATTTTTCCCACTTTTATGGTGGATTATCCCTTCAATAATCATTCTACACTCCACAATCCCCCTGTAATATTCCTTCTTCAATATTATTCTTCCCACTTTTTAAGGTGCTGTCCTTTTTTGCGTACCCCCCTCCCAAATTGACCTGAAAATCGGCTTTTTTAAAGGGGGGGTACGCAAAAACTTTCTGCTTTTATTTTAATCTAATTTTTCTGAAATGCAAGTCATTTTCCATTTAAAAATTTTGTCATTTTTTACAACCAAAATGCGGGAGGTTGCTGCCGCATTCGAAGAGATAGGGGGTTGTTGTAATTGATTTGCCCTGTATGAATGTCGGAATTTTATACTACTCATTTTTTCAGCATTTCTCACAATGCAATCACTTTACTCGCCCTCCGTTGTGCTTCGAGGATGTCTGTCATCCCGCCCGCAATGCCTACCTGAACTTGATCTTCTAATTGGTAGTAGTTGAGGCAGGTACTGCAAATGACCAGACGGACACCGCGCGCTTCTAATTCCCGCAGCGGTTGTAAAACAGGCGATCCGCTCACCGTAAGCTTGACGCCCTCGGCATAAAAGCAAATCACACCAGGTAGGAGGTTGGAATCGAGCAGTAATTGCAGGTAAATTCCGATGAGTTTTTGCTGCAAAGCGGGGTCTGCATCGCCCATGCCATTCCGTGTGATGAGGATCACGGTATTGGAATCAAAACCAGACATAGTGATATCTCCTTATTTTAAATGTGTGTATCTATAAAATTATGTACCGGCTTGAAATCCGGTTTTTTTTAACCCCCGATTGTGTGCGAGATGAAATGTGGAGTGGAATTATTCCTTGAGATCAGACACGCAAACGGGGCGTAGAGCGCCAGACCGCGCTCGCTGGAGATGTTCAAGTCTTTAGAGTTTTGCAGGTCATAGCAAATTCCTTTCCTTATGGGTTTATTTTAACTTGTTAGTAGATAATTTACAAATAAGAGAGTGTTGAAAAATAATCTACTATTGTAACAACTCCACTGTAGCCTGAATCTCCACCATTGATGCCTTCTCCGATTCCCGTCGACATATCTCCCTTGATTATGGCTGGGAGACTTTTTGTGTTTTGAAACCAACCGCGGACAGGACTTTTACCATCCGTCAGCAACGACCGAGTAGTACGGTGGAGCAAGGCAGCGACTACAGTAAATTAACGAGTTCAAACCTGGAGTTCAAACCTGACAGGTCTTATCAGAGACTATGCTACCTAATTCAAACCTGACAGGTCTTACCAGAGCCTATGCTACCTAATCCAAACCTGACAGGTCTTACCAGAGCTTGTGGTTATTGAATCGCACACATGGACAAGAGGCTCGGTATGTAAGACTTTTTAGGAGACCTGTCAGGTTTTAATATTTATTGATAGTCACCAGAGCCTACGCAACCTAGTTCAAACCAGACAGGTCTTACTAGAGCCTAAATAACCTAGTTCAAACCTGACAGGTCTTAGTAGAGCCTACGTAACCCTACTTGCTTGCATGGATATGAAACCCGTTAGGCAAGACTTTTTAGGAGACCTGTCAGGTTTTAATATATATTGATTGTCAACAGAGCCTACGCATCCCAGTTCAAACCTGACAGGTCTTAATAGAGCTTGCACAACCTGACTCGCTTGCAGGGATATTAAACCCGATAGGCAAGACTTTTACGAAGACCTGTCAGGTTTTAATATTAATTGATTGTCATCAGAGCCTACGCAACTTAGTTCAAACCTGACAGGTCTTAATAGAGCTTACGCAACCTAATTCAAACCTGACAGGTCTTATCAGAGCGTACGCAACCCTACTCGCTTGCAAGGATAGGTAACCCGTTAGGCAAGGCTTTTGCGGAGACCTGTCAGGTTTTAATATTAATTGATTGTCAACAGAGCCTACGCATCCCAGTTCAAACCTGACAGGTCTTACCAGAGCTTATGGTTATTGAATCACGCACATGGACAAGAGGTTTGGTATGTAAGACTTTTTAGGAGACCTGTCAGGTTTTAATATATATTGATTGTCAACAGAGCCTACGTAACCCAGCTCAAACCTGACAGGTCTTAGTAGAGCCTACGCAACGCTGCTCGCTTACATGGATAGGTAACCCGTTAGGCAAGGCTTTTACGGAGACCTGTCAGGTTTTAATATTTATTGATTGTCACCAGAGCCTACGCAACCCAGCTCAAACCTGACAGGTCTTGCCAAAGCTTATGGTTATTGAATCGCGCACATGGATAATAGGTTCGGTATGTAAGACTTTTTAGGAGACCTGTCAGGATTTATTATTTTTTTCCATCTCAAATTCCTGCATCAAATTGGTTTGCCTTTGGTCGCTATCTTCAACGACATGCCATATATGAAAGTCTGGGGGTTTGGCCCATTATGAACTTCTTTTTCGACACTCTCCAAATAAGATTAACGCTAAGCTATCGGTTGACTTCCTAAAATGAAGGAATGCCAGTTGAGGGCCGCGATGATCAAGGGAACTTATTTGCGGCGGGCGGTCATCAAAAAAACAGGATAGGCTTTTTCGCCGTCTTCGGTTTGCCGTTTAATGACATAGACGGTCTGAAAAGTGATATTCCTGAATCCAGCTTCCTGGACATGCCGGGCAAGGACGCTGCGGTCAAACCCTAAATGCCCTTGAAAGCCGCTGCCGTGAAAGCTGCCATCCTCTTCATCTAAATCGGCGATGAATAAAAACCCATCCGGTAGTAGCAGATGGTGAAAAGCACCTAAGATCGAATGGAGGTCCAAAATATGGTGCAGGGTCATTAAGGTGTAGATGACATGGAACGATTCCGCAGGCGGGGGTTGGCTTATTAAATCTAGCAATAAGGGTGAAAAATGGCGGATGCCAGCCTGGTGGATTTTACGTTCGAGTTCTTGTAACATCCCCTTGGCGTTATCCGCCAGAGTGATGTGGGCAAAGTCGTCTTGGAGGGCAAAGCTCAATAAACCGGTTCCGCAGCCGTATTCCAATGCGCGCAGGTCTTTTCTGTTGGGCAGGTGTTGGCGAATGGCTTGGGCAACTGCGTCTGCTCTTTCCCGCCGCATGGGGTTTTGATCCCATTGTTGAGCGCGTTCATCGAAGCTGGTCATAGGTAGGTGGGTGTAAACTGATTGGGTAGTTTTAATACGATGAGCGCCGCGAGGAGGGGCAGCAGGGCATTAAGATAAAGTGTTGTGGATAATCCAATCGAATCGGCCAGTAGCCCAAATAGCGGAGCGCTGATACCCCCCAGTCCAATCGCTAAACCGGTGGTTAATCCAGAGGATAAGCCGATGTTTGTGCGCCCGTAATATTGCCCCATGACCATCGAGATCGTGAAGCTGGCTGCCAATGCACCGCTGGCAATAGCCAGGAAAACAAATAACAGCCAAGAGGCACTTTGGACAAACAAAAAGATGGATAAGGAAATGGTCAAGGCGAGGATAAAAAGCACCCGTTTATGCCCCCAGCGGTCGGCTAACGCGCCGCCAACTAAGGCGCCAAAAACGCTGGCAACCGACATGACGGTCAGGGCGCTGTTGGCAAGCGGGGTGGAGAGGTGGCGAAAGTTGATCAGGAATAACGGCACAAAGGTGGAGAGGGAGTAATATGCCATCGAGCGCACCACGATGATCATCAATAAGAGGATAAAAGCCTGCCAATCAGATTTTTCGCCAGCCTGAGAGGCGGTTTGGACGGCATTGCGCAGGTTGTGCAGCCTGGGCAGATCGAGCAGATAGATTGCACTCATGATGAGAGCGGGAAGGATGAGGAAAGCCGTTCCATTCAATCCCCAATGGAGGATGCAAAACGTGAGCGCTAATGGACCCAGCGCAAAGCCCAAATTACCACCCACGGAAAAAATACTCATCCCGGTTGCGGTTTGGCGCTTGGAAAAATAATTGGCAAAGCGATACGCTTCGGGGTGGAAAGCAGCGGTGCCGATGCCGCTCAATAAGAGGACAGCGAGGATGAGGTTGTAGGTGTTCATTAATCCACTTAAGGCAACGCCTGCACCACCGATGAAAATCCCCAGTGGAATGAGCCAGGGGATGGGTTTGCGATCGGAAGTCAACCCCAGTAAAGGTTGTAAAAGGGAGGAAATTAAGGTGGAAGCGACGGTAATGCCAGCAGCGCCGATGTAATTTAGCCCTTGCGCTGAGACAATAAACGGAATCAAGGCGGGGATAGCGCCTTGATTCATGTCATTGAAGACATGCGCAGTGGTAAGTAAGAACAGGTTACGGCGGTCGAGGTTATTTTCCATTGCTTTATTTCATGACAGCATATTCTGGTAATTTTACTTTCGTTAACTTTTTTTGCGAATGAAATATTGAGGAAAGATGTCCTTTATTTTAGATACAGTTATCATATTCAAAGAAAGGAATATGCTGTTATAATGGCTATAACGATAAGCTATCATAGAAAATGCATTGGAGGTATTAGAGATTATGTTACATATCAAAGTGCTTGGTCCGATTTGCGATAATTGCACCAAAGTGGAAAAGATCACCCGCCGGGCAGTTGCCGAAATGGGACTGGAAGCCGAATTTACGAAAGTTACCGATTACAAAGATATCATGAAGTATCCCATTTTAACCACACCGGGCTTGGTGATTAATGAGAAATTGGTTTGTGCCGGGCGGGTTCCGACCCAGGCGGAAGTGACCACCTGGTTGGTGAACGCTGAAATGGAAGCGGAGAATCAGAATCAGTAAGGTTTTTTTAACTGCCATTGTTTAAGAATGGCGGGAAAGGATGTTCATGGTGTGTTATAGCGGCGGGAATAGAATCCCGCCCTACGGGAGGTGGGGGGATGATACCGGAAGCGCATCATTGGCGGGAATGGTAACCCGCCCTATGGGAGGTGGGGGGGATGTGGCCCCACCTTACGTTGAATTATTTGGATAAGGCGTCTTTTGCCCAGCTCAGTGCTGCCATAGTGGCGGGAAAGCCTATGGTGGTTATTCCCAATAAAAGCGCATGTTCGATTTCCTCCGCTGTTGCGCCAGCTTCTATCGCACGGTGAACATGGGAGTGCACCGAGCTTTCGGCTTGTCTGCCCGCTGCCATGCCAAGTTTGATCAATTCTCTTGTCTTTTGGTCTAGCGGGCCGCATGCGGCAATTTTTTCACCTAGTTTTTCGTAGGCAGCATATACTTCCGGATATTCTTTTTGGAATTGTTGGTATGTTTTGGGTGTAGGGGTCATGGATAATTTCCTTTCTCTATTTTATTATCGCATTATTTTGGTTTTTTGGAGGGATTTTCCTCATTTTTATACTTCCCTAATCAGAGGGGAGGATTGAGAGGATGTTTTTTGAAAAGTTACCTTGACTTAATACTTTGAGGGATGTATATTAATAGCATAAGAATGAAATGGACGAGTTATTAACGGACGATCCGCTTCCAAGTACAATGCTACAACGCATCCCATCGGTTGGTGATTGAGCGAAATTTGATTTGCTCATAAAAGGCTATCTCCTGCCCCGCACATCAACCGATGCGGGGCATTGTTTTAACTCTTTTGCTACAAGGAGATGGCATGGGGCTTCTGCAGAACATTCTACCGCCAAAAGAACGCATGAGCCGCATCTTCACATGGGGAGATGCAGTGGTTTTGCTTTTAATCACCGCCCTTTTCTATGCGGGTGTACGGGTTGCCTTTAATGCGCCGGCTGAAATTCAAGGACCGGCTATCGTCCTTAAACCACAAGTTTTGCCCTGGTATGCACTGCTTTCATTAGGAAGAATGGCTGCCGCATATCTGTTGTCGTTATTGTTTACGCTATTTTATGGTCGTGCGGCTGCATATAATTTGCGGGCAGAAAAAGTTCTCTTACCCCTGTTAGACGTCTTACAAAGTGTGCCGATTTTGTCCTTTTTGCCGGTTGTGCTGCTCAGCCTAAGCGCAGTATTGCCCCAGCGTGTGGCGGCGGAGTTGGCGTCGATTGTGCTTATCTTTACAAGTCAGGCTTGGAACATGACTTTTGGCTGGTATCAATCCTTGACCACTATTCCCAAGGAACTGCGCGAAGCCAGCGCGATCTTCCGCTTGAATAATTGGCTGCGTTTCAAACAGTTGGAATTACCGTTTGGAATGATCAGCTTGATTTGGAACAGCATGATGTCCTGGGCGGGTGGTTGGTTCTTTGTGATGGCGGCAGAAATTTTCACGGTTGGCTCACGTGATTTCCGCTTGCCGGGCCTCGGTGCATTTTTGCGCCAAGCTTCCATTGAAGGTAACCTCTCGGCCATCGGCTGGGGGTTGCTCGCCCTGGTGACGGTCATCATCGCCCTCGATCAGTTGATTTGGCGGCCCCTGCTGGCTTGGTCTGATCGTTTCAAATTGGAGATGGTGGAGAGCGACCAGCCTCCCACTTCCTGGTTTTATGACCTTGTCAATGATTCCCGGCTTTTGTCACATATCCGAGAATATTTTGCTCGCCTGTTCGACCGGCTGGATTTATACCTGGTTCGTAAATACCCGATGAAAGGAATTTTTCAGGAGACGGAGTTCAAAACCCGTTGGACAGATTGGGCGTTGCTGAGCATGGGCATTATTTTAATCGGATATGGCGGGCTTTTGGCTTTCCACATGTTGGTGAACCTGCCTTTAGCCCAGTGGTGGGGGATTATAATGGGGGTCTTGGCGACCTTGCTGCGGGTTTTTACCTCTCTGGCAATTGCTTTAGCCTGGACGATACCGGTGGGGGTTGCAATTGGCACCAATCGGCGCGTTGCGGCTGTGATCCAGCCGATTGTGCAAATTGCCGCTTCTATCCCGGCAACGGCTATCTTCCCCGTATTCTTGCTGTTAGTCATTAATCTGGTGGGTGGTTTGAATATCGCAGCAATTTTCTTGATGCTGATGGGGACGCAATGGTACTTATTGTTCAATATCATCGCCGGGGCAAGCGCCATCCCGCAAGACCTGAAATATACCGCCGCGCTATTAGGGTTGAAAAAGTGGAGCCGTTGGCGCACGTTAATATTGCCCGCTCTTTTTCCTTATATTATTACCGGCGCAATCACTGCCAGTGGCGGAGCATGGAACGCCAGCATTGTGGCGGAGTATATCGATTTTGGCGGGAAGACTCTCACCACCACTGGTTTAGGAGCGACGATAGCTAAAGCCACCGCGCTGGGAAATTATCCGCTATTACTTGCTTCGACATTGAGTATGGTTTTTACGGTGGTTATGATTAATCGCCTTGTCTGGCGCCGCCTTTACCGGGTTGCCGAAGAAAAATACCGCTTGGAGTAAAAAATGGATACCAAACCAAACACACTTCTCGAAGTTCGCCATGTCCATCAGATCTATACCAGTGGTAGCCGTAAGTTTACCGCGGTACAGGATGTCAATATTACCTTGCAGGAAGGTGAATTTGTTGCCTTGCTGGGTCCCTCCGGGTGTGGGAAAAGCACTTTGTTGCGCATTATCACTGGCTTACAAAAGCCATCCGAGGGAGAAGTCCTTTACCGCGGCAGCAAACTACAAGGCGTCAATCCCTATGCGACGATTGTTTTTCAAACCTTTGCACTTTTCCCTTGGCTAACGGTTTATCAAAACGTGGAATTAGCGCTTAAAGCACGTGGTGTTGCTCCCAATCTCCGCTCTTCACGTGCGATTGATTTAATCGACCGGGTTGGTTTGGATGGTTTCGAAAATGCTTACCCCCGCGAGTTATCCGGTGGTATGCGTCAAAAAGTTGGATTTGCACGCGCCATGGCGGTAGAACCGGAGTTACTCTGTTTGGATGAACCCTTTTCAGCTTTGGATGTACTTAGCGCTGAAGCACTGCGCGGAGAATTATTGGAACTATGGACGAGCGGAAACATCCCCACCAAAGCTATTCTCATGGTTAGCCATAATATTGAAGAGGTAGTTTTCATGGCGGATCGGATTGTGGTGATGGATAAAGAACCAGGGCGAGTAATTGCAGAATTGAAAATAAATCTACCCCACCCTCGCCAGCGTCAATCGGATAGCTTTCGAGCTTTGGTGGATGAGGTATATGGTTTGTTAGCTGGGCAAACCCAACCAGAAAGTGCAGAGCTTGGTTCTGAACCGGGTCAACCTGGCTTTACCCGCCGTTTACCCAATACCACCATTTCCGATTTGGCTGGTTTGCTCGAATATTTAGCCGATAAACCAAATAATGAGGCGGATATTTATCGGATTTCTGAAGAACTTTCCCTTGATTCAGACCAGGTTCTCCGCCTTACAGAAATGAGCGAATTATTGGGTTTTGCAACCGTTGCAAAAGGGGATATCAAACTCACCCCATTAGGGGAGACTTTTGCGGAAGCCAGTATTTTAGCGCGCAAGGAAATTTTTGCCACCCGCATCCGCCGCCTGCCGTTAGTCCGCTGGCTGTTGCGCATGTTGCAGCGGGCGGATAAGCATGCACTAGAACTCGATGTGGTTAAAATGGCATTGGAATTGGAGTTCCCCCCGGAAGAGGCGGAAAAACAATTAGATACGCTGATCAATTGGGGACGCTATGCGGAAATCCTTTCCTATGATGATAGCGAAGAGAAGATTTATCTGGAATATTCCAGCGAAAAAGAACCAGCAGCTGTGTAATGGTTAAGGATGATTTTTAGGGGTGAGGATATATTTGACAACAAAATCATATTCAAAATGACGAATATCATAGTATAATAATTATATATAGCCTATTGTGCTGCTGCAGCTTGGGCGTACAATAATTTGGAAAGAAAGGAAACAGAAACGATAGACATGAATGTGGACCAATTTGATGGCGAAGCGAAAATATTGAAAGCGCTTGCCCATCCGGCGCGCCTTGCGATCTTGGAGTTATTACGAAAATCCGATCAATGCGTTTGCCATATGGAGGCTGCATTGGGGTTTCGCCAGGCGTATATATCGCAACATCTGATGGTATTGCGCGATGCAGGGATTGTTTCGGTGCGGCGGGAAGGTTGGAACATTTATTATCATGTGAGTTATACGGAGATATTTGATTTGCTGGATATCGTATATAAGTTAACCGGTAAACACATCCAACCAGATCTATCGTTGGATATCCTTGATGATTGCACCTGTCCGCGTTGTCAAGTGGTGAAACATCCAAGCCGTTAGGCTTTTTTTTAGCCCAAAAAGCATTCAATATATTGAATATAGGAGTTAGAATGGTAGATACAACGAATACAAAAACAACAACCAAAGAAAAAGGATTGTCTGCAGATAGTCGCTCCTGGATTATCGTTGTCCTGGCGGCGATCCTTTGGTTTATTGCTTATAAAACCATCCAACCCTTGGCGAATTGGTTGGCGTATGGTTTATTAGCGCTTCCCAAAGGCTCCCATTTAGGTGAGTCACTGGCATTCTTTTTCTACGATGTGCCAAAAATCATCTTACTTTTAGGCGGGATGATCTTTTTGATTACGACCTTACGATCCTTTTTTAGTGCGGAACAAACCCGCGCCTGGTTAGGGGGGAAGCGAGAGGGCGTAGGCAATCTATTGGCGGCTGCTTTAGGAGTGGTGACGCCATTTTGTTCCTGCTCGGCTGTGCCCTTGTTCATTGGCTTTGTCGAGAGCGGCATCCCATTGGGGGTTACGTTTTCTTTCCTTACCGCTGCGCCGGTTATCAATGAAGTTGCCTTGGTAATGTTGTTTGGTTTGTTTGGCTGGAAGGTGGCAGGGCTATATCTGGTCAGTGGCGTGACGATTGCGACACTAGCAGGGGTAGTGATTGGGCGCTTAAAACTGGAACGCTATGTGGAAGATTTTGTCTGGCAAATCAAAACGAGCGGGCAGGAAATTGAGGGATATAAACCGAGCTGGGCCGAACGCTTTGAAAATTCCTGGCAGTCCACGAAAGATATTGTCGGTAAGGTTTGGTTATATGTGGTCATTGGTATTGCAGTCGGGGCGGGCATTCATGGGTATGTACCGGAAAGCGCCTTAGCGGGGATTCTGGGCAAAAATGCCTGGTGGAGTGTGCCTGCTGGGGTAATCTTAGGTGTACCTTTATATTCCAATGCGGCTGGGATTATTCCGGTGGTGAGCGCATTAATGGAGAAAGGCGCCGCTCTCGGTACCGTATTAGCTTTCATGATGTCGGTCGTGGGGTTGAGTTTGCCAGAGATGATCATCTTGCGCAGGGTGTTGAAACCGCAATTGATCGCCATATTCGTGACAGTCATTGCTGTGGCGATTATCTTCACCGGCTATTTATTCAACCTGGTGCTTTGAAAGGGTATATTTTAGCTTGCTGGGTGCGAGCGGATGGCTGACTCGCACCTGGTACAAGATTTATTCGTCAATACATAAAGCGAAAAGGATAAATGAAGTTATGAAAATAAAAGTTTTAGGAGTGGGATGTGCCTCTTGTCGGCGTATGGTAGAGGATGTTCGCCGAATAGTGCAGAAAAAGAATTGGCAGAATGTCCAAGTGGAATATGTGCAGGATTTGCCTGAAATCTTATCGTATGGTGTGATGTCTACCCCAGCATTAGTGGTGGATGAGAAAGTGGTCATGATTGGCTATCGTGGACTGAATAAGATTGAACAGGTCTTGGAAGAGGCATTTGCTCTGCAACTGCAGAATTCACGGGTATGAAACATGACAGGCACTGTCATGAAATTTAGATTGTTATTTTATGGAGGATAATATGGCTGATGATACTTTTTCGAAATGGGTGAGCGGATTAGACTTTGAATTTTGGAGCACCGGACAACACAAGGTAGATGCTCCCGCCTTTTTTGAGAAATGGACAAAAGGTGAGGCTGTTTTACTGGATACTCGTGCACCAGAAGAGCGGGAATTCATGCGATTCCCCTTTGCACTGGAGATCCCAATCAATGAGTTACCCCAGCGCCTCAATGAAGTACCACGCGACAAGTTGGTAGCCACCCTTTGCACTGCCGGTGACCGATCGAATGTGGCTTTCGCATATCTTCGGGTGAATGGATTTGATAATGTACGCATCATTTCCGGAGGATATGCCAGCATCATTCCCGAGGTTTGGCCAGGCAAGGTAAGAAAAATGCTGCAGGCAAAAAACGGATAGAAACTAATTTCCCCGCTCTAAAATGAGCGGGGAGATTTTCGAGGTAACTATGACGATCTCTACTTATATTATCAGTGCAATTTTGGTGTTTGTTTTTTCGGGCTTACTGGCAATGGCGGGAATCGGCGCTGCCTTTCTCTTTGTGCCATTGTTTTATTATCTCGGTGTCCCATTAGCAGAAGCGACACCGACTGCCCTATTGCTGAATGTGGTGAGTTTATTATTCGCGTCCATCAATTATTGGCGCGGCAAATTGGTCAACTGGAGAGTGGGCTTGCCTGTGTTAATTACCGCAGTGATCTTTTCGCCGATCGGAGCTCGTTTAACCCCATACGTAGACAAGAAAATTTTACTCAGTTTATTTTCGGCTTTTTTGGTATTTGCAGGATTTTTGATGTTGTTTTATCGAGCCAAACAACGCAGCCAAGAAATGAGCCGGCCCGCTGAAGTTGGCGCTGGTGTGGGCGTTGGAGCAACGGCAGGATTTTTGGGCGGTCTATTAGGGGTTGGTGGTGGCAATTTCATTCTTCCGGTGCTGAATTGGATAGGCTTGGATGCCAAGATCGCCGCTGGGACAACTTCGATTGTGGTGGTGTTCTCTTCCTTATCAGGGTTTCTAGGGCATGCCACAATGGGAAAACTCGACCCGCTTTTTATTGGCATCACTGCCATCATGGCAGCCGCTGGTTCAATTGTTGGTTCACAATTAATGAAAACCAAAGTCTCTAGCGCACAACTAAAACGAATTATTGGTTTTCTGCTTTGGCTCATTGCAGCCAAAATGATTTGGGATCTTGCAAAATAGGAGGACGGTAAAATGATTAAAAACTTACAAAAAATGGCAAAAATTATTGAGGGAAATCTGGTTATTTTCCTCATTTTATCCATCATTATTGGGGTCGCCTTTGGTTATTTTGCACCTGCTGTTGCCAAAGGATTGAAATCCTATACTACTTTGACTTTATTTATTATGCTGTATCCCATGATGATCGGTTTGCGAATAGAAGATGTTGGGAAGGCAATGCTAAATCTAAAGTTAATTCTTGTATCCATGGCGGTTAATTTTGTGCTTTCCCCACTCCTGGCCGCTGGATTGGCATACCTGTTCTTGCATAACAGGCCTGAGTTTGCGGTGGGTTTGATTTTGACAGGAACAGTACCATGCGCGGGCATGGTGGCAGGCTGGACTGGTTATGCTAAAGGTAATGTAGCGCTTGCGCTGGTGATCGTTGCTCTCAGCTTATTGGTGAGTATCGTGATGATCCCGGTTTGGATGCCAATTTTGGCTCACCAATATGTGCATATTGATGCTTGGGGAATGTTCAAGGAAATCCTGTTGGCAGTGGTCGTGCCACTGATTTTAGGCGATATAACCCGCCGTTTGATTATCCGTAGATGGGGTGCAGAAGGATTCAAGGAAGTCAAGCCTATTTTGCCCGGCGTTTCTATGTTAGGGATGTATTTGATTGTTTTCATCTCGATGGCTTTGGAGGCAAATAATGTACTACATAACCCCCAATATTTTTTGATTATATTAATTCCATTAACTTTCTTATATGCCATTTTGTTTAGTGTGGCAGTGCTGATAGCCCGCCTCCTGAAATATAACTATGAAGATATGATCGCGTTTGCTTATGGTACTGCTGGAAAGAATATCTCTATTGCATTAGCGCTGGCAACGATCTTTTTTACACCTTTGACGGTGTTGGTATTAGCATTGAAACCGATCATCCAGATCGCCTTTATGGCAATATTCCTGCGAATATCCCCCGGGTTAGTCAGATGGTTCAAACCTGCATCCAAGCTTGAAGGGGTGCTGTCGGCGTCGAAACAAGCATAGATTGTATGTGAAAATCAGCATTTTTTAGAAAGGAAGGACAAAATGTTCAAGAAAATACTCTGGGTCACCGATTTTTCCCAACCTGCACGCGATGCGGGACAGCAAGCGTTGCATTGTGCGCAATGCTCCAATGGCGAAGTGATCGCGCTAACCGTAGTGGATGCAGAGGACTTACCATATATTTTAGATGATGTACCCGATCCCTTTGTTAAATCAGAAGAACTCGACCAATTGAATCGCCGATTGGAAGCTGAATATGAGGAACGAGTAATGAACCATCTGAAAAAAGAAGTGGAAGCGATTGGGGCAGATCCATCAAAAGTAAAAACTTTGCTGCGTGTTGGCACACCGTGGAAGGAAATTGTCGCTGCAGCAGATGAATTAGGAGCAAATCTAATTACAATTGGTGCGCGCGGAAAACGAGGTTTGGAAGATTTATTATTAGGAAGTACCGTGGAACGCGTCACCCACCATGCTCATTGTCCCGTATTAGTAGTACGATAAAAGTCCTAGAAAGCATGAGTCATGTCCACTGTTCAAAGAAAAGATTTGATAAAGATAGATTGATCCAATATTAAAAATTAAACATGGGTTGATCATCGAGGAGACAATATGATTGCTTTTGCGGAAACCATCAGGAAAAACTATCAAACCATTATTTTGATCGCGGTTGTGATTGGATTAGTGTTAGGTGCGTTCACAATCGCACCCGGAAAAACTTTGCAGAATTATTCTCAAGCGTTGACTTTTTTCATGATATTGTTAATAAGCCTTACCATCACGCCCCAACAATTTATTTTTGTAGCACGGCAACCTGGCGCTGTATTGGCTGGCTTAGGATTGAATTTCCTTTTTATGCCGTTGGTCTGCTGGGTTTTAGCCCGTTTATTTGTATCTAATGCAGATCTCGCAACGGGGATCATTTTGGTTGGGGTAGTGCCTTGTGCAGGCATGGCAGCGGTATGGACTGCACTGCTCAAAGGAGATGTTCCCCTCGGAATGGCGATTAACGCTTTAACCATGCTTTTAGCGCCGTTTCTCATTCCGCCATTGATGTTTTTACTGGCTGGTTCGGGTGTAAAGGTCAATCCGTGGGCGATGTTTCAACAATTAACCAATATATTGCTGATCCCATTAATTATTGGGGTGACTTTACGCTGGTTCCTCGACCGTTTCTGGAACCCCAAACCTTATTTAACCATCTTACCCGCTTTATCTGCTCTGACAGCAGTGTTGTTGATGTTTGCTACCTGCAATGTCAATATGCCGCTGATTTTGGCACGCTGGAATATGGTGCCTGCGCTGGTTGGGGCGATTATCTTAATTTTCCCGATTGGCTTTCTCATCCCCCATTGGTTGGGGAAGTCATTTTTTGGATGGGAGCAAAGAATAGCAGTAACTTTTTCATCCGGAATGAAAAACCTGCCAATTGCAGTCGGATTGGCTATGACAAGCTTCAAGAGCCATCCTTTGGTTGGTTTGCCAGTTGCATTGGCGTTTATTTTACAAATGTTAACTGCCAGTACGTTCTATCGATTTTTACGATCGAGTGAACGAAAACGGCAGCAGAAACTTCAAGGAGTCCCAGAAGGAGTAGATTAATGTGTAAGCATTGTCATAGTAGATGTGGCAGAGCTTGCCGCTGTCACGAAATACCGCCCTGAGATCGATCCTGACCAATAATTTTTAAGTTCAAACAATATTTTTACATTACATGGAGGTAATGATGGCTAAAAATTGGTATCCAATAATAAATGAAGAAGTCTGCATCAATTGCAGCGATTGTGTTGACTTTTGCGTGCATGGCGTTTACGAAGTCGGCATAGACCACCCGCAAGTGGTGGGCCCTGATAATTGTGTGGAGTTCTGTCGTGGCTGTGCCAAGATATGCCCCAATGAGGCAATTTCCTATTTTGGCGACAACTAATCATCAAAATCATGGAGGTTTACAATGGCAAATAAAGGTTTGTTAATGTGTGTCTGTCAGGGCAACTGCCCTTCTTTTCAACAGATGAATATTTTTGAGGTAGGCAATGCAATTCGGCGCGAGAAACTGGTTGATTACGTTGCGATCCATCCCCAGCTTTGCTCGACGGATGGAGATAAATTCTTGACAACTTTGTTGAGCGGCGATGCAACCGATCAATTATATGTGGCAGCCTGTGATCCGACCATGCAGGTGAAAATGTTTAGAGATGCAATGGAAGCGGCTGGATTTAGTAAAGAGAATATTCATGGAGTGGATATTCGTAACATGGATACGGATCAGGCAGTTGCAGCGATCAAACAAATGATCACTGGATAAGAATAGGATATTTATTAGGAGAATGCAGGGAAGTTATCAAACCTTCCCTGCACTTACCCTCAAGGAGGTAATTATGAAAGTGGCAGTTACAGCCAAAGGAGCTGGTTTAGGAGCTTGGATTGATGATGATTTTGTGCATTGTAAACAAATCGTAGTAGTGGATGAAAACAACCGCTTTGAAGCGTGGAGTAATCCCTTTAAGGACGATCCATCGCACGAGGCAGCAATTCAACTGGCGAAGTGGATTGTAGATGAGGGGATAAAGTTATTGATCACGAATGAGATTTCACCACAGAGTCGCGAAGTCCTTGAAAATGCCGATGTGGTTGTCTATCAGGCAAAAGAGGGAGCCGTGTTAACTTTGGTGGAAAAAGCACGCAATGGGATGGTTAAAAACGAATAGGAAAGAAGGAATACAAAATCACCACACATAATCAAGGTGTATTGGATAGCGCTTTCTTATTTAGCGCTGATCAAGTTCATACTACATTGGTTTAGGGAAATGATGTGTTGTTGATTGTTTAATGTGGATTGCACACAGAAATTTATAAACTATCATTGGAGTAGATTGAATGAGTATCGCTTTATTGTTATGGATTAAAGTTTTCATTGCCAGCCTTATTGTTGGATTTGTCACCGCATCGATAAAATCCTGGGTAGATCGGGTCTTTTTGGTGATCCTCCTTACTAGCTTGGTTGGTTTACCCATTACCCATTCCATTATGGTCAATTTAATTGTGGTTGCCTTAGCAGCGTTAATGATGGCTCTCCGGCAAGGAGATGTGATCAAATCGGTTCGCGAAGATTGGGTTTTAATTATCGTGCCTGCTGTGTTAGGAGGGATGGTTGGGAGGTTGATCGGATTACAAGCTAATGCACCTTTGCTACTTTTAATCTTGGGTGCTTATGCGATATTAACTGGTTTGAGAATGATCTTTATTAAACCATTGCCAGAACGGGATGATAAATTACATCCGAATTGGCAGGTTCCGATTGCTTTTTTCTTTGGCGGATTGACCGGGTTGATTTCAGCAGGGGGCAAACCGTTTAGCGTTCCATTTTACAACTGGGTAATGGGGCATCATCCACAACGTGCCTATGCCCTCTCCTCAGTAGGAGTGACTGTTGCCGCATGGAGCGCTATTGGAGCACAAGTGGCAACGGGAAATCCTTTTTCGCCTCGGGATTTGGGATTGGCAGTTTACGCCTTTGTGCTGATTACATTAACCGCTTTAGGAGTGGAACGCATCTGGACTCCGAAATTAAATCAAATCGTCACCTGGATTGTGGCGCCAATATTGGTGCTGGTAGGCATCCGATTCATTTTTATGGCACACCTTTTTGGATAAAATCAATATATGAATGAAGAACACGTTCAAGAGATCTTTATAGAAAGCCCCCACCCGCAAGTACCTTTGTGGGTCATCTTCAAGTCTTATCTTGTGGTTGGGTTGACTGCTTTTGGTTTTGCGATCCTGCAGAAATTAAAAGCAGTTGTGCTAGATCATCATTGGATGAATGAACAAGAAATGAATGAAGGTCTGGCACTGGTGCAATTGTATCCCGGCCCGATAATGGTTGATTTCACGGCTTACGTGGGGTATCGTTTGCGGGGAGTGGCTGGTGCTATTCTGGCAACGCTTGGGTTTGTAACCCCTTCGTTCTTTTTGATGCTCATCCTTTCGGCTGCTTATTTTGCGATTGGCAAACTTCCCTGGGTGCATCCTCTGTTTTTAGGTTTGGAAGCTTTGGTCGTTGGAATCATATTCAATGTCACGATAGATTTCGGAAAAGGGGCATTGAAAGGGAAAACGGAAGCCAGTATCGCATTGATCGCTTTTGCAGCGATGTTATTCAAGGTCAATGCGGTTTTGATTGTGTTGATTGGATTAGGATTGGGAGCGTTATTTATTCGCCCGAGCGGGCAGCCAAAAGCAACCTCTAATGGTCGAGAGGAAAAGCAGAAACCCGCTGTATCCTGGCGGACATGGCTGAACATTGGAGTAACCGCTCTCGTTGTTCTGGTTGTGGCTTTGTTATCGTGGAGCTTGAGAAACGATGTTGGGCGCATGGCGCTTTCGCTTTTCAAAATCGGTTCGGTTGCGTTTGGTAATGGGACTACTATTATTCCGCTCATTCAAGCGGATGTGGTAGATAAGTATCATTGGTTGACTATGAATCAATTTGCTGATGGAATTGCCCTGGGACAAATTACACCAGGTCCTTTTCTGATTACTGCAGCCTTTATTGGTTATAAGATGGGCGGCTGGGGAGCTGCACTGTTGGCAACCTTTGCGATGTTTTCACCATCATTTGTGATGACTTTAATTTTCACTGAGGTATTTTCCCGATTAAGAAATTTAACCGTTGTGCGCGGTGCACTAGCTGGGGTGCTGGCAACTTTTGTCGGATTACTTGCTAGTGTCATTTTACAGTTAGGGAAAGCCAGTATGATTGGTCCATCCTCTTTCGTATTTGCAGCAGGTGCTTTTATTGCTGCTCGTTATTATAAATTAGATATCATTTGGATATTTCTCATCGGCTTGTTGCTATGGGCTGGTGCAATGACCCTTGGATTAATAGGAGGTTTTTAGATGATTCCTGTAATCAATAAAAGAAAGTGTCCGGCGCAAGAACAGGTTTGCAAGGTTATTCCCGTTTGTCCCACTCAAGCAATTCATTATGTGGCAGATGCCAAAGAACGTCTGGGAGGGCGAATTGAAATTGCGTTGGATAAATGTAACGGTTGTGGGATTTGTGTGACCGAGTGTTGTGGAAAGGCGATTGAAATGCAGTAAAACTTTTCCGCCCATAACCAGCCCCTTTTGGTAATTTAGATTATCCTATAATTACCACATTGATACCAGCGATTGCGTTAATGGGCTTGAGAAGGAAAGGAAAGGGAGATTATGAAAGAAATGAAAAGACCATTAGCTTTCGTTTTATCGGGTGGGGGAGCCCGTGGCGCTTACCAGGTGGGCGCGTTGCGAGCCTTATATGAGGCAGGATATTCACCCAATATTTGGGTGGGCACTTCGGTGGGCTCTGTAAACGCAACCTATCTGGCATTGAATGGCTTTACACAACAGGGATTGGATAGTCTTGTTGAAGCATGGCATGCTGCTGCCACAGCGGATTTACTTCCCTCTAATTATCTCTATCTGACCTTACGGATGTTGTTTAACCGCGCTGGCATCCGGCCGGGGCACCGCTTCCGCGATTTTTTTGTTGCACATGGGTTAACCGAGGATTTGAAATTCAAAGACGTTAAGGACGCAAAATTATATTTGGTTTCAGCTGACCTTAACACTGCTGCGCCAATCATCTATGGGTTGAATCCGGAGGAATCCATTTTAGAAGGGTTGCTTGCCTCAACGGCGCTGCCGCCCTGGATTCATCCAATCGAAAAAGATGGGCAATTTTTAATGGATGGTGGCGTGGTTAGCAATCTACCGATTGAACCCGCTTTGATGAACGGCGCCAAAGAAATCATCGCTTTAGACCTTTATGATCCAAGAGACATCCCGGTAGATACCCATGGGTTTGGTCCATTTCTATATAAATTGTTGAGCACCGTCGAGAAACGTCAAATCGAATTGGAAATTGCCTTAGCCCATTCGAAAGGAGTGATTGTCCACAGGATACCTTTAAGAGGCAATAAACCCGTTGCTATCTGGGAGTTTGAGCGAGCGGATGAGCTGATCTCGATCGGCTATGAAATCACTCGTCAGGAAATTGCCCGCTGGGAAGAGGAGAAAAAGCCAAGCCGTTTTTCGATCTTCTCGTTTTTCAAGAGGAGGTGATGTAATGAATCGGTGGAACATTCAAACCAACTCGCTTGCCCTTACTCGCGCAGAATTACTGATTATTTTGTTGTTGTTTTTCGTGAATTTCTTTTTCAACATTTATGCCAACGCGGCATTTAAAATATCCTCTGCCGGGTTAGGGTGGAGGCATTTTATCACCTGGCAGGTGGTTGGCAATCTTTGCGGTTTCCTAACGGTGTTGACATTGACGGCATTATTGCGGTATTTGCCTTTGCATGTGGTGTTCCCCATCACCTCGGGTTTAGCCGTTTTGGGAGTGCAAGTATTTGCCGCCCGGTTTTATTTTCATGAAACCATTTCCCTTGCTCAATGGGCTGGTAGCCTTTGCATTATTGGTGGCATCTTTTTGATTGGAGCAAGATAAGTGATGGAAGTTGTGATCAAGGAATTTGATCGCTTTTTACGTTGGACACAAGGAGTCTATGAGTTTTGTGAACAATCCCAGTGTTTATTAAGGTTAAAACGAGCGCAAGCGAAAAGGACAGTAATTTTGCCAGATACATTGATTGAAAAAGGAAAGCCTATTCTAGAGCTTCACTTATGGAATGAGCATATTCCTCCATTGCCTACTGACGGGAATCCATTGCAATGGGCTTTGCAAACGAAGAACAGATTAATCTATTCATTCCAGATGCTAGCTCGATTAATCGTTGAGGATAAATCGTATCAGGATATCGAAGCGTTATTTGGTATCACGGTATTAGCGGTGGATCCAGCCACAGCAGATCCGATTTCGCTTTTTTTAAGGCTGGGTTTTGAGGTATATCCTTATCAAAACCCATTAGGCAGCTTTGGAACATTTTGGGAAAATTTTTATACCTGGTGGATTATGTGGGCATTCAACAAAGAAAGTTTGCGTAAACGAAATTTATGGAGCTTACGGCGTTCTGAAATATGGATTTCCACGGAAAGGTTTCTTTCCCTTTATTATTCTACAAAAGGAGGTTCAGATGTTTAGGGAAAAAACGAAGACTTTGGAAAAGGAAGATGCCCGCCAACTGACTTTACGGCTATTAGATGAGTTGTTTAGCGGAGATAGCATGTTCAAGGTAGGTGTGCGTTTGTGGGATGGAACATTGTGGCCCGATGATAGCCCGCGGACCGTAACCCTTGTCCTGAAACACCCTGGCGCGCTGCGGGCAATGCTGTTACCGGGAACGGAGGTAGGGTTAGGAGAAGCCTATTTGTTCGATGATTTTGATATTGAAGGCGATATTGAAGCGGCATTTGAGCTGGCAGATGTGCTAGCTGAAAAAACGCTTGGCGGCAGAGAAATACTGCGTGCTGCGAGTGAGCTCATCCGTTTGCCAGCCCGCGACAGGCTCCAACAAACTCAACGGGGGGCAGCTCGGCTCTCGGGGAAGCGCCATTCTATCGAACGAGACCGCCAGGCAGTCACCTATCATTACGACGTCTCTAATGATTTTTACGCCCTCTGGCTTGATCAAAGGATGGTGTATTCTTGTGCTTATTTTCAGACAGGGGCAGAAGATATCGATACAGCCCAAGAGCAAAAGTTAGATTACATTTGCCGGAAGCTGCGCTTGAAAGCTGGGCAAAAAATGCTCGATATCGGTTGCGGTTGGGGTGGACTGGTTATCTATGCTGCCCAACATTATGGTGTCATTGCAAAAGGCATCACGTTGAGTAAACCGCAGGCAGAGCTTGCCAATCAACGCATTGCAGCAGCTGGTTTGGGTGAGGTGTGTAAAGTTGAAGTCCAGGATTACCGAGAATTGCAAGAGCCTCAAGCGTATGATGCCTTGGTTAGCGTTGGGATGTTTGAACATGTCGGCACAGAATTATTACCCCTGTATTTTAAATTAGCTTGGGACTTATTAAAACCTGGTGGTGTGTTTCTTAATCATGGTATTGCCAACCGGGCAACCAATAAAAAAATCCAAGGACCTACGTTTAGTAATAGCTACGTTTTTCCAGATGGTGAGCTGGTGCCGATTAATGTGACGCTCAAAGCTGCTGAAAATGTGGGTTTTGAGGTTCGTGATGTCGAAAGTTTACGTGAGCATTATGCACTGACCTTGCGTCATTGGGTGCGTCGCTTGGAAGCACATCATGAGGACGCATTAAAGTATGTGGATGAACCAACCTATCGGGTTTGGCGATTATTCATGTCTGGCTCAGCGTATGGTTTTACATCGGGACGATTAAATCTCTATCAAACCTTACTGGTTAAGCCAACTCTCCAAGGGGAAAGTAAGTTGCCACTAACCAGACAGGATTGGTATCGATAAACTCTGATAAAGAAAGGAAAATTAATGGTATCCAAAACAGGAAATGCAAGTTTGACATATCATGTAGTCGCAAAACGGATCGATGCCGCCCATGCGGAAATGGAAACCCGAGGTCACAAATTAATCTTGAATATTAAAAAGGGATCTGGGGAAGCGGGTTTCAACGCCGCTGAGACACTATTAGCCGCGTTGGGAGCTTGTCTGTTGACCAATGTGAACGCAATTGGGGAAAAAATGCGGTTAGATATCCGTTCTGCTCGGATTGAATTTGACGCCCAACGGCGCGATGAACCGCCTGCGTTGACTGAAATCCGCTATCAGTTAATCCTTGAAAGCCCAGAACCCGAAGAAAAGCTGCAGGAACTAGCGGATTTGTGTTTCAAATGGGGTACAGTGACTAATACAGTTTTAAATGGATTAACCCCGCAAGGGACGCTCGTTATCCAAAGACCATAATTATTTTATTGGTGAAGGTTACCTGGAAAAGGAGAAAAGAATGAGTCAAGTATGGGTAAAAGCAGGGCAATGCGGTCAAGAAACCAGCATCGAAGCACGCCGCATTGACATGACCCATGTAGCACTGGAGTTTGTGACTACTTGTGAGCATATTCAAAAACTGGCGGAATTAATCCCCACGTTAGACATTGCCCATGAAATGAGCACCAATTTATTGGATACGGAGGTTTATAAACAAGCTGAAAAAACTGTTTGTCGCAATAGCTGTATTGTGCCGGCTGCCATTCTAAAAGCAGTCGAAGTGGAGGCAAATATCTTCCCTGCTGCTGAAAGCCAGATTGTTTTCATTGGATAGAGATGGCGGCTGAGCCTGTTTGTTATTGAGATGGAGCGCTTGCGGCAATGGAAACAATCTACATACCGGTTAGGAGGCTGCTTCGCTTCGCTCGCAGTGACAGCTGCCAAACCGTCATTGCGATGGAGCGTTTGCTGCGACAGAAGCAATCTCCATGCTTGAGTGGGAGGCTGCTTCGCTTCGCTCGCAGCAACTGTGATAAAAGTCAAGGGTAATTTTTCAAGTTATACTGGTGAATAACGCCAAGCTTCTCCTTTGCGAACAAGGGCATTAATAATGACTAATAATTTCCGCATACTAGCAGTAAGAGCAACTTTCTTTTCTTTACCACGCTTGAGCAAATTTTCATAAAATTTTCGGATGACAGGATTGTATCTTATCGCCGAAAGAGCTGCCATATACAGAGTTCGCCGTATCCCAGATCGCCCGCCAAAGATCCTGCGTTTGCCTTTTTTAGGACCGCTATCCTTGTTGAAAGGAGCCAGTCCCACCAAGGATGCGATTTCCTGGCGGTTGAGCTGCCCCAGCTCCGGCAACTCTGCCACCATGGTCGTGGCTGTTACTATTCCTACCCCTGGCACACTATCGATGATCTCAGCGCGTTGCTGCCATTCTGGTTTCGAGCCGATACAAACTTTTATCTCTGTCTCTAACCGTTCAATGCGCTCTTCCATCCAATCAACATGTTCTTCAATGCTATCGCGTACGCAATCCGGGCAAGTGGAGAGACGGTTCTTTTCTGCTGTCAATTCAACGATAAGCTGCCTACGGCGTTCTACGAGTGCTGCTAATTTCTCTTCCAGAGGCGTCTGGCGGCTATTGACCGACGGCCGCACTACACTGGCAAAGTAGGCAATGACATAAGCGTCGATCTTATCAGTCTTGGCCAAAATGCCTAACCCCTCCGCAAAGCGACGCACCCGTGTTGGATTGACTATTGTCACAGCAAAGTTTGCCTCATTCAGTGCTCTCACTGCTCGTCTTTCGTAGCCACCTGTGGCTTCAAATACGATCAATTCCGGCTTGAGAACTTTCATCTTCTCTGCCAACCTCATAATCCCATCCGCATCATTGCCAAAAACTTCATCCTTATTTTCTCCATACACTCTAACTTGGAGGCTGCGTTTGCAAACATCAATTCCTACTACGGTTCCGCTTGTCATTTGATTATCCTTTCTGTATAATTATTGCAAGCCCACACTAGCTTATACGGCCTCTTGCGACCTGGCAACTGTTCGGGCTCAATCGAGATAGACATGGCGATCGAAGCTGCGAGACGGCCTCTTTCGACCTAGTGACATTCGATCTGCCATGTCTTCCCGATTCTATACCCTTATCGGTTTATCATACTAGTGACAATTACGATGGAGCGCTCATCGCGACAGAAGCAATCTCCATACCTGACCTAGAGACTGCTTCGCTCTCAGTGACAAAAACCGAGCTGTCGTTACAAGATTCTGCTATACCGCCGAAGTACGTCCTTCGAAGAGGTAATAACATCGTTCAACATTAGGCTATCGCTAGGAATTTGGAGGAGGCTGCGAGTGAGCTTAAAATTCCTAACTTACAGGTA